>Ga0265797_10004401_pt1 | contig 21585 bp, 15 predicted proteins | sample P2T30metagenome_FD_192433 | JGI IMG/M metagenome (GOLD analysis project Ga0265797, IMG submission 192433) | Plant litter microbial communities from East Loma Ridge, Irvine, California - P2 T30 | ecosystem: Environmental > Terrestrial > Plant litter > Unclassified | place: USA: California... | reverse complement strand
CCCTACGCCTAGCATCATCCTGCTCCAGTTGAGTTCGCACGTGCCGGGAAACCTACTCATCGGCCTCTGTATTCCAGATCTCCACCTCCCTGTTCTCCAGCTCTTTCATCTTCTCTTCCCCGAAGATGGTCTCGGTTGGCAAACCAGTCTTTCCGTAGTTGACAACAGGTCCTATTGTGTTGATCCATTGTTGTCTTCTTTCCATAAGAGTGCGGATTGGCTCGCCCACGCCCGGCCTCGAAATGCCAGCGTTAGCCACTGGATGACTTCCACCTCCTGCACCACCCGGCCGCTTGTTTTGTTTCTTGCCTTTGCCAATATTGCGGTTACGCTTGAGGTAGGCGGCGTTGAGTTGGTTGTCGAGATCGTCGGCTATAGTGTTGTACTCTTGCTGAGCTATGCGCTCTTCTGTGAGCTCGAGAAGGCGTTGTTTTCGTGCGCCATTGATGATGGACTGCTTGCGGAGTTCTTCTTGTAGAAAGCGGAGGCGTTGGGCTACTTCGTCATCGAAATGAGAATCGTATGATTGCGACTCTGCGTCTGCTTCGGAGATCAGGCCAAAGTGCTTCAGCTCCATTAGTACGCGGTCCTCCATGCCGACATAGTCGGTGCGGCCAGTCTGTGGTGGAGGTTTCCAGCCCGGCTGAACGAGGTCGGGAAGTTGGGCGGCGGCCGGTATCGAATTCGTGTTGGCCATGTCTGCAGGCGCACCTGCGCCTTCATCAATATCCATGGCGTCTCCATTGACTCCATTAGTTTCGTTCTGGCCGCTCTGATTACCACGTCCCTCTGGTCGTAATGTAGCTAGGAGACGCGACAGGAGGGGCCCTGTAGACACTTGATCTGTCTCAAGCACGTCGTCTGAGATGTCCTCTGCTGCTCCACGTGGGACGTTGGGTGGTGGTCGTTGGTCATTCGAGTCTATGTGCATAGAGCCATCTTCCTCGGCCCATATCTCCTTGTAGTGTCGCTGGCCGCGTCGAGGCAGCACGAATGGCGCTATACGGTCTCCGCGCTCCTTCAAGAATGCCACGTCCTCTTCGGTGAGCGGCCTTATGTATGGTTCAACGTAGTTGGCGAAGACGGTGGCATTGACCTGTGACGGCGGTTTGGCATTGGAGAAGTCCTTTGCTGGTGGTGAACCGGCTATCCTGTCACGGAGATCGTGCTTGGGGAATTCGGCGACACAGTATATCTCCTTTCTTTCCTCAATCGACATGCCCGGTGTAACCTCGCGTATATGGTATACGGTAGGGTCATCGAATTTGGCGGGGTCAGGACCGAAAGTCTGGAATTGCGGTACGGCTGGCGCAGGGGCGGGCTGGTGAGAGACATCAGAGCCACTGGGCGAGGGAGCATCCGCCGGCCCATTGCCAGCAGCGGAGGGCGGGGCTTGCGATATTGGCGATGAGATGGCCGAGGAGTTGTCTGTAGACGTGGTTAGATGTCTGTGAAGTCCTCTCATGTTGAGCTTGACGATCAACTGCTGTTGGGAAGGAGCCATGTTGGAGGGTATTCGAAGTAGTGTATACGAGGAGGGATCGTATATGTAAAGTCCCAAGGGAAATGTGATTGCCTGGTATCAAACTCACCTTTGCCGTCACCGCCGTCCTGCCTGGCCAGGCCGTGGGCACCGGTCGCAGGCGGATGCTTCCCGTCCTCGTCGTGTTTCTTGCTCACCTTCTTGAGCTTATGTTTGCGCTCGCGCTCCTCGCCATCCTTGTCCTTTTCCCTTTCACGCGGCGCCCGGTTCTTCTTGTTGTTCATGAGTTCCCGCAGCGCACCTTCGGACTGCACGCAGCGTGACTCGACGTTCTTCAGCACAGTCTTCTCGATGTCGTCGCGCATGGACAACAACAGCTTTCCGGTCGGAATGGAAGAGCCGTTGGCGCCCCCATCGAGTATGTCTTCGACTGTCTTGGGGCTCTTTCTGAGGTAGGAGCTCAGGCGGTTTCCAAAGTAGGACGAAGAGGAAGAAGGCTCGACCGAAGTGCGTACGTTGGGCAGCGGCGTTGTGTTTCGGCTGCGCGGTGCTTGCGAGGGCTTGCCGGGCTTGGTCGCCTTGCCCTTGCTGCTCACGCCTGGAGGCGCCATATTGCGCGTCCACGAGCGTCGTCGTCGCTATGGAATGCGGGGGAGAAAGTCAGTCGCGTCCACGACGCGAGATGGGCGGCCGACGTCTGAGAGCTGGCAGAGAGATGTCGCAGGCGCTAGACTAACCAAGGGCAGGTATGCAGCAGGATGGTAGCAGGCGTCTTGGATTGTCGCATCGCCGGCGCATTCGTTTGTTGGTGTTGTTCGCCGTCTGGGGAACTGGCTCGTGCTAGCCCTGAAGACAGACGCCAAGGTCGCGAAAGGCGTGCCGTCTGCGATACGACCATGTCAACGTCATTACCGACGAGCAGGGCACTATTCATGCACAACGGCATCCTCTCCAACTGTCCAGTCCAGTGGGGCCTGCATCCATCCTATGCTGCCCTTCTTGACGCAATCTCCTGTTCGCGCCAGGGAAACAAGCTTTTTGCTAAGCTCGGCGCTTCTCCATTCTCATCCGGGAGGGGCGGCAGTGTTGACGAAGCCGACCAGCCTTCATTCCTAGCCACCCGCTCCCGCTCTACAACCACCGCTGCAACCACCCACAGCCACGCCATTCTCTTCTTTCCTCTGCATACCCTCCTGCTTGCGCCCACACTGCCTTCCCACACGACTGCCGGCAATGAATTGTAGTTGGCTCACATTAGCGGCCCCTGTGTAATCGTCCAGTGTCGCCCACCATGTGTACGTCACACCACTTTGCCGCCCGTTGGCACCAACTCGCTGACCGCACGCTGACTGTCGCACAGCTGCCCAAAGGATTGGTATCTTTACCATCGACTTCCCGGACCCTCTTCGCATCGACTACGACAACAACCAGTTCATTACACTCAACGATTCCGTCTCGTTCCAGTACCGCATCCTCAACAACATCCAGACCTTGTCCACCAAAGGCGTCGACGGCAACCAAGACCCCTACGGTATACTCTACGTACCCGATGTCTACACATCTGGCTGCAAGCAACAGGAGGCAGACTACGTCCTCGAGAATGCGACACGGATAGCCAATCTCCCGTCCGACAAGGATTACGCACTCATCGCCGTCGCACCCTGGTACTCGGCGCAGTGTACCATCGAATACTTCACCGCAGCGCGCAACCATCCCACCAAAGCCTTTCTCACCTACCTTCCCGGAGACAGTAACGCCAAACCACCGGTGCTCAACGATGCGGCGTGGAACCTTCAAGATGGCGGTAGTTGGCAGACGGCCAATGACTTTCCCACCTATGCGCTGTCTTCAATGACTGGGAGGAACATCATGGAGCAGCTGGACCAGTATTCTGGAAACTTGAGCCAGGTACCGCATGCCGATCAACTCTCGCAGATATACGATTCCACCGACTATGTGCGCTTGTGGGCAACCGTCAGTACTGATTCTGGTGGCCAACTCCCAAGCCTATGGGTTTTCCTCGTCATCGTCTTAGCAGTCCTACTCGTGGCTGTCAGCATCACTTCTCTCGTCATGCATATCATCCAACGAAGACGGCGCAACGACCTGCGCGAGCGCGTTCTCAACGGCCAGGTCGATCTCGAAGCATTGGGCGTCAAGCGTCTCACAGTCTCGCAACAAGTTCTCGACAAACTACCCATACACACATACACTGCTCCCGCCGTTGCTGCTGCTGCTGCTTCGAACGAGCCTGAGAAGACCACCGCCACACAAGCGCCGAACCACGCACACGATCTCCCACACGCCGCCGTAGATGCTGAAACTGGCTACAAGGGACCTCAGTTGCTCCGCCACTCGTCTGCACCCACGATACCTACAGTACCCACGTCTGGTATGTCTGCATCATGGTCCCAGCCCACATGTCCAATCTGCATGGATGACTTCGAAGTCAACGAAACACAAGTGCGCGAGCTTCCGTGCCACCACATCTTCCATCCTGAGTGCATCGATACCTTCCTCCTCAATCACTCATCGTTATGTCCCATGTGCAAACAAACTGTATTGCCTACAGGTGCTTGTCCGGTCAATATTACCAACGTCATGGTACGGCGAGAGCGCCATATAAATCGTATGCGAGCGCGCAGTGCTCATACAGCAAACACCCAACCAAGTTCCGTATCCACACCTCCCTCAACAGTGCCAGTTTCACTAGCGCGCCCAGCGGCCGCTTTTGGGTCGCTTGGCAACAGGATAGGCGGAGCCATCTCTGGTCGACGTATCTTCAGCGCACCTGAGCGGACGCAGTCACGACCACATGATATCGAGATGGCCACTACGCCGCCACCTGATGCCCCACCACAACCTCAGCCGGCCAGTGCACCAACTTCACAAAATCCACAAGACTGTAGTCCTACTCATAACAGACGAGAATGGGCACGGCAACGAGCATTGGCTATGCTTGGTCCCCGTCATGCGCCTGCTAGTGACGTGGAAGAAGAAGAAGAAGAAGAAAATGTGCCAAAGTGGCGGCGTGTGTTCCGCAAGGTCTTTCCCATTTGATCAATAAGCGATTTGTTTTATCACGATACCTCAGCATAGATTCGGCGCAACACTTTCATTAACGTAATGTATTACAACGGTGTTCAGGAGATCACGGAAGCGGCTTTGGGATTATTTGGAAAGGGAGATACCAGGGCTACATAGCGACATTACTGCTGCATACAATTATCATGTTGTATTATTCTTGAACCTACTACCTGATGCTTCTTGTCTTATCGGCTCCCGGGTGTACCGATTTGGACGCTTATGCCCTGTCGCGACTTCCCAATCTATTTATCCAGATCATGCACCTACAATAACCATTTGACCCTTTATCTCGTCGCCTCCTACCCGACGCGTATCCTCGACTACAGTGCACTAGTACCAGCATTGCTCACCTTTCGGCCCAAGAGTACCGCGCACAACATGACACTGGACAAACAACGAGCACTACCTATATTGCCATTGATGAACCATACGAACTCTAGAACAACGACTTTTGCCCACATACACATGTCCGTTCCGTTAGTCAAAACAAGTCTAAGAATCTCACTCGCTCGCTAAAACCTTCAAGCTTCCCCAGAAAGCCCAGCCCATAATCAGCCGTCGCGCTTCTGGTTCGTGACCTCGACCGGGTCTGTCAATCTAATATATACAACATTTGCCTCTGCCGCACCCGCCTAGTACTTGTCACGCTACAATAATTTCCACAATGACTATTTTTGGATTGGGGTTTTCTCAATCGTCTTCACTCTACCCCAGACTCGACATGTTCTAGAGCATGATTGCCCTGCATTCGACGGCTATCGTTCTCGCTTGCTTCTCGGCTGTCTCGTAAAGAAGTCTACGAGCAATATCGACGGGCAGATCTCATATCAGGAACATGGCAACCTTACCAGCTTCGTTGCCATGTCCGAACTAGCAATGCAGCAAATGAATGCAAGGTTTCCGGTTGGTAGCGAGTGGCCATCTATCGCCGTCCTCCACGAGCATGTGGCCAATGAGCAAACTTCTCCTACCGGCCACAAGACTCTATGGTCTTTACAAAGGGCTTCTTAGAGTATGTGTGGTGAAGAATGTACTGCTTGCGTTCTAGGTCTCGTACTCGGATAATACGTGGGCATATAAGATGGTCGTGGCCCACAGTTGCTCTGGTGAATAGCAGCACTACACTTTGACCAGAAAATCATCATCTAGCATTCGCTTACCACGTTGTTTAATCTTTTCCCGGGTTGCCAGAAACAAGGCTGAGACACCATCGCGATGAAGTACACACTTACCGCCATAGCCCTTGCGGTGACAACGATCGCTGCTCCGACTAATCAAGCACCCGACTCATTCAAGATCACTAAAGTCGTCTCTGGCGGCTCCGGTTGCCCCCAAGGCAGTATCGATATCAACTGGACTGACAATGGCATCTTGCCCATCTGTAAGCCTTCATAACACTGGTTTACTCATCCTCGTTCTCGTATTGATTATCACATGCAGACTTCAACCAACAATTCACAGCCCGCGTCGGCACCGGGAAAACGGCAGAAGACTCGCGAAAGAACTGCCAAATCAACCTCGGTCTCGAATTCTCCCCTGGCTTCTCCTTCGCCATCTTCAGCGCGGACTACACCGGTTGGGGCGACCTTGATAGTGGTGTCACTGGTGTCGTAAAGTCAACGTACTACGTCTCTGGTCAGCAAAGCCAGTCGTCGTCAGCACTCAGCATCGACGGTCCGTTCCATGGCAAATACTACAAGCAGGATAATGTGCCGGCTGCAGTCTGGTCACCCTGCGGTGGTGATGCCCTTTTCAACATTAACAGCGAAGTAGCGCTAACACCATTTGCTACACCGGCTAATGGTGTGCTCGCTGCAACGCGTGAGGCGGGTCGCTTTACGTCGAATTTGTACGTTCAGTGGAGAAAATGCTAGTAGTATACGTGTAAGAAAGCATCGTGGTGGAGCCTGTAGTTGTAGATCGTCCTTGGTGCCAAGTCAAGATATCAAATTTTCTTCTGATTGCGAGAGCTCACAATTTTGTTGACTGTGCATATGCGTCTTATCGGTAATTCTGCATATATTTGTGTAACTTGCATGTTACTCGACGCATGACGCTGTGACCAATAAGGCGTTCCACGGCATACCTAGATCTGCAGAAAATGTGGCGCGTATGCTGACACAAGAACATCTTGTTCTTGTAGACCTTCAACATCAACTCATCGCCCAAACCATTTCCGCAACGCTCTAATCGCCCTGCCATTGCTTATCCACTACCCCATCTCTTGTTGTCTCAGCAAGACGTATGCAGACGTTGGCGATAGCGGCCAGACTGCATGACCCGCTTCACTAACGTGATCATCATACCCAGGTAGGTCGATACGAGGAGCCCCGGCTTCGACGATAATGCTGAAACCTTTTAGTGATCCACAAGGAAATTCCACAAGGTACTCGGGAAGAGGTTCGTCCGTTGCGAAAGGCGTAAACTGGGCACAAACTGGGCAAACTAGTCTGAAAGCCGATACATCGAACGCTAGTCAAGACTTTTGCAGTCGCGCTGTTGGAACCCAGCTCCAGCCATGTCAAGTGCTGGTCCCGCTGTTAGTGAGAGTAATCCACTTTTCGACGGAAGACCCCGAGGTGGCTCCGGCGGGGTGTTGCGGCATGTACACACACCCGATGCACACGATGCTGGGCAGACGGCAGTGGTGTTTAGTATATCACCCGTACCGTGAAGACCCTACCTCGGATGATGACGACCTCGTGATGGACTAATCGCCGGCTCATCTGGGCAACACCTCCATCCGCTAAGCCCCGACCCTAAAATCCGCGAAAGCTCAGCCAATTGATTTTACTGGGGAATGGACGATGCAAGCCTAATCTGCTACTCGAGCCCCGCGATTCTGCTGCTGCAAGTGGGGTCGAGGGTCGCAGCCAAGAAAAGCCAGATGCTACAAACCCACCAAGAATGTGCCACCATACAGCAAGCGTATTGACTACCGAGGATAAGGCAAGCAGCGAGGTAGTCGCACGAATGTGGCGACTCGACTTGTTTAAAGGCACCCTCACCCGTCGTGCCCATATCGGACAAACCAATACCTACATCATCATATCTCCATAGCCTACTACATTAAACATCAATATGTCTCCAGGAAAAGTCTCAACCCTCGATTTCGAGACGTTCTATAACATCGTCGATGGCAAGCAGCGCAGCTCAGACAAGATTCACCATGGTATCAACCCCGCGACTGGTCAGGAGCTCTGGGACGTACCAATTGCGAGCGAGCAAGACCTGAATGACGCAGTTGCGGCTGCGAAGAAGGCGTTCCCCGCATGGAGAGATACCCCGATTGAGAAGAGGAAGGAGCTGCTCAACAAGATTGTGGAATCATACCAGCAACACAACGATGACTTCGTCAACCTACTGTGCAAAGAGTCTGGCAAGCCGGTACGTCGCAACAATCACTAGAATATTCCGAGCGTTGTGCTAACATGCGAACAGAGAAAATTCGCTGCCATCGAGGTTGGTGCCGTTGCTGGATTCATCGGTCACCATTTGACACTTGATGTGCCATCTGAGAAGTTTGAGGATGACGAGAAGACAATCTACACAGAGTACACGCCTCTCGGTGTTTGCGGTGCCATCTGCCCGTGGAATTTCCCTCTCGTCTTGAGCACCGGAAAGGTCGCGCCAGCTCTCATGACCGGAAACTGCATTATTGTCAAGCCCTCACCCTTTACACCTTACACGGCTTTGAAGTTTGTCGAGCTAGCTCAGGAGATTCTGCCACCAGGCGTTCTCCAAGTAGTTGGCGGCAACAACGAGCTCGGTGTTCAGATGTGCCAGCACCCCGACATTGCCAAGATCAGCTTTACCGGCTCTATTGCTACCGGAAAGAAGGTTATGGAGACGTCTGCAAAGACCCTCAAGCGTGTCACACTCGAACTGGGTGGCAACGATGCCTCCATCATTCTTCCTGATGTCGACATCAAGAAGACAGCACCCGAGATCGTCATGGGTGCCTTCCAGAACAGCGGCCAAGTATGCGTTGCTACCAAGCGAATTTACATTCACGACTCCATCTACAAGGAGTTCCTTGAAGAGATGGTCAACTTCACCAAGTCCATCAAGATTGGAGGTCCAGACGACGGCGACAACCTGCTCGGACCTGTTCAGAATCAGATGCAGTACGAGCGCGTGAAGGAATACTTCAGCGACAGCAAAGCCAAGGGCTACAAGTTCGCCGCTGGTGAGCCCGACGTCGGCAGCGGAAAGGGTTACTTCATCAAGCCAACCATCATCGACAACCCACCAAACGACTCCCGCATCATCCAAGAAGAGCCATTCGGTCCCATCGTGCCCACACAGCCATGGTCCGATCTTGAGGAAGTCATTGCACGCGCCAACAACACAAACACCGGTCTTGGTGCTTGTGTCTGGGGCAAGGACGTCGAGCAGGCACAGAAGGTTGCGCGTCGCCTCGAAGCCGGCTCAGTCTTTGTAAACTCATGGGAGAAGCCGACACCACAAGCGATATTTGGAGGACACAAGGAATCTGGAATCGGCGGCGAATGGGGCAGGACCGGTCTTCTTGCGTACTGCAACCCACACGTCATGCATGTCTACAAGTCATGATATGACCATGTGGATGATGGTGGGAGATCAGATAGATGAAATAAATTGACGATCATGACCTAGTCAATACAAGAATGTTTTGAAATGCTTGAAATGCTTGAGTACTTTAACCTGTCGGTGATATGGCGCCATTTGTTGAGCGAAGGAACATGAAGCATTTGATAACCGGTGGCTTTCATACAATCGTCTGTTCGCATGGTGTTTGTTCCTAAAAAGGTTAGCTGACATCTACCTCTGACAGGCTTAGCGCTTGGCACCCCGGTCGCACGGATCCCGCATGAAGCTTCGAACCTGGATGTCGGACCTACTGTCACGTCGCATTGTGGCACCTTACCCACAGGTAACATCATTGCTTTGCTCTGCGCCGCATCAGCCCACTGTTCGTTGACTTGTCGTTCGTCAGACCAGCGGAACGGTTAAAGTCGTTCTGTTTCCGAGGTATCTTTGCCCTTGTAATGATCTCCAGGATGGCGTTTCATGGTTTCATGAAACAATGCTCTCTCAAGGAACCGGCTACCCGCCCAAATTTGACCCACCATGCAGAATCCTTCCAGGCGCATTGCAGCAGTGGCTGTTCTAGTATAAGATGAATTCGCATCCGCCGCCATCATGTTTCTTCACTCCATTCGGTCATCTTCATTCCCTACATACACACTCTCTCTATCTTTTCTTCTCTTCAGACTCTACTGGAAGCGTGCTTCCTGACATTCTTTTCTTGAAATCCCACATAGAAGCTTGCTTCTTTTCCAAACCTCCATCAACCGAACACTTTTGAACCCGAACCGAACCGTCCCAATCGAAAAGTAGCAACCATGCATTTCCGCGGATCCTCCATCTACTTCGGCATCGTTGCCCTCTCCTCGACTTCAGCTGTCCTTGGAGCCGTCGCTCCCTACGGACAATGCGGTGGTAACGGCTTCCAGGGCGAGACCGAGTGCGCTCAAGGCTGGTCTTGCGTCAAGAGCAACGACTGGTACAGCCAGTGCATCAACGGTGGTGGAAACGCCCCGGCTCCTCCTGCTGCTACTGGCGTCGCGCCGGCACCCGTCATTCCTTCTGCCGCCCCTGTACCGTCGATGAACGCTAGCGAGCCCGTCGCCGCCCCTGTTGCGGTTGCTCAGCCTGCTGCCACCGGCGGTGCCAACGGCTCTGCTCCTGATGTTGCCGGAACCGGTGCCAACGGTGCCAAGTGCTCGCTCGATGCTGCATTCAAGTCGCACGGCAAGAAGTACATCGGTGTTGCTACCGACCAGGGCGCACTCAGCAAGGGAAAGAACAAGGAGATCATCGTCGCAAACTTCGGCCAGGTTACTCCTGAGAACAGCATGAAGTGGGATGCCACCGAGGGTACCGAGGGCAAGTTCACTCTCGACGGTGCCAACGCGCTCGTCAGCTTTGCCACGGAGAACAAGAAGCTCGTCCGCGGTCACACCACCGTCTGGCACTCTCAGCTTCCCACCTGGGTCTCTTCCATCACCGACAAGACTAAGCTCGAGGAAGTCATGGTTGCTCACATCAAGAAGCTCATGAGCACCTACGCCGGCAAGGTCTATGCTTGGGACGTAGTCAACGAGATCTTCAACGAAGACGGTTCTTTCCGCTCTTCCGTCTTCTACAACGTTCTCGGTGAGAACTTTGTCGCTACCGCTTTCGCTACTGCCAAGGCCGCCGACCCAGAGGCCAAGCTCTACATCAACGACTACAACCTCGACAGCCCCAGCTACGCTAAGACCAAGGCCATGGCTAGCAACGTCAAGAAGTGGGTTGCCGCCGGTGTTCCCATCGACGGTATTGGTTCCCAATCCCACTTGTCCGGCAGCTGGCCCATCTCCGACTACCCCGCTGCTCTCAAGCTTCTCTGCGAGTCTGCTTCCGAGTGCGCCATGACTGAGCTTGACATCAAGGGTGGTGCTGCCGCTGACTACAAGACTGCTGTCACTGCTTGCTTGGATGTTGAGAACTGTGTTGGTGTTACCGTCTGGGGTGTTAGCGACACTGACTCTTGGATCGGCGCTGCTGCCACTCCTCTGCTTTTCGACGGCAGCTTCCAGGCCAAGGAGTCTTACAACGGTCTCTGCTCCGCTCTTGCTTAAATGCACAGGGTGGGAACGAGGGCATCCGATTAGATCTATCAGCTTAAGACAGACAATTTGGTGCTTGAAAGAGGTGTTTGTTTCTTGTAGGAGATGGGATGAAATTCTACCGTATATATATCTACTTTGCTAAGATGGTAAACTCCATCTTCCAATTGATCATTTTATTGAATCATACCTAACTGCATGGGTCTATGCCAGAACTTTGTGATGATGAAAGGGTATCAGGTTGCGTTTCGATGACATTTACGCTACGCCCAATCGTAGACTGACAGCCCTTCGATGAGCCTCCAATTCTTCAACGCGCGCAAGTTCCATCACAGCAGGTCCAACATTTTCAAGTCCTTGCCTAGTAAGATGGGAGCTAGTAATGTGCTTAACATAAGACGCCAGATTAACGCCCGAATATTGCTTGGCGTATCCATACGTTGCTGGTCAATGTTAGCAGGGCTCTTTGAAGAAGTGTGTAGATGTAACTTACGTAGAGAGTGGTTGACACCAGCAGAGTAATCGCCAACACTTTCAGGGGTCCATTCACCGATGAAGACACTTCCAGCGTTCTCCACCATTTCGGCTACCTTTTCTGCCTCGTCGACTTGCAAGATAAGATGCTCGGGCGCATACTGGTTGCTTAGCTGCATAGCCTCCTCCATCGTGTTCACCGCAAGTGTGAAAGAGTGTTCGATTGCGCCACGAACAATATCTACTCGTGGCAGAGCAGTGGCTTGCTTATGGAGCTCGTCTTCGACTGCGTCAAGCTGCGCCTCGTTCATCCCGACTGCAATCAAAATGACCTGAGAATCAACACCATGCTCTGCTTGACTGAGAAGGTCAGATGCGACAAAGGCAGGGTTGGCATTTGCATCCGCGATGACGAGTACTTCGCTCGGCCCCGCAGGCATATCGATGCTTACACCAGCGTTTGTGTCGTTGGAAACATGCATCTTCGCTGCCGTGACAAACTGATTTCCGGGACCGAGAATCTTGTCAACTTTGGTAACGCTTTCAGTACCGTAGGCCATGGCTGCGACAGCTTGTGCGCCACCAGCAAGGACAATAGACTCTGCACCGACCTTGTGGGCGCAGTAGACAACCTCCGGAGTCACTTGACCATTGGCCCGCGGTGGTGTTGCAAGAACGATCTTCTTGCAGCCAGCAACCATGGCAGGCACACCAAGCATGAGCGCGGTAGACGGAAGCACAGCGGTTCCTCCAGGCACATACAGACCGACCCTTTCGATTGGTCGAGCAAATCGTGAGCATACGATGCCGGGCATAGTCTCTACTCTTAACGGCTTGTCCTCTTTCTGCGCAGCGTGGAATTTTCTAATGTTTTCAAAAGATACGTCGATAGCTTTGGCTGTCTCAGGCGCTATTTGCATAAGTTCTGGAGGGAATGGTGCTCTCAGTACAGGCGATGTCAGTGATGTAGCTTTTTCGAACTTGTGCGTGTACTCTAGCAATGCGGCATCCCCTCGAGTCTTGACTGCCTCGATGATCGGCAGACATATATCTAGAATCTTCTGGGTCGAGCGTTGAGATGGTCGTTGTAGCGCAGCGTTGACAGTCTCGGACGTCTCGTTTGCGGTCACGTAGCGCTTCATGGCAATGCGACCATCCTTCATACCGGCGGGATCATCCTTGCTCTTGGGTACTGAAGCAGCTTCCTTGACCTCCTCTTTAGTTGGTCCGTTCGTTGTACCGTTCGTTGCACTGTTGGTCGCTGCTGCTGCTTGCGCGGCAAAAGCTGGCTTTGCGTCACCCTGTCGCCTCTTGACCTTGATGCTCTTAGCGTCAAGGTTGCGCTCAACATCCTCCAATGTTACACCAGATGCAACGCACTTGGTCAGCGCAAAGTAGAAAAGATCGGCAGCCTCGAACGCGACTTCTTCTTTAGTGTTCGCGTCGCAGAGCTCAGTGGCTTCTTCCAGTATCTTGGCTCTCAAGAGTTGTGAGTCATTGAAGAGGCGCGCAGTATATGAGCCTTCGGGCGCTGAAGCTTTTCGGCTTTGGAGTGTCTTCTGGAGTTTTGACAAGCCGGTGTACTCGCCGAAACAGGTGGGAGTTGCAAGGTGGCAGAACCCTCTGCCCTTTTGACGCACTACAAACTGCAAGCAGTCGCTGTCGCAGTCCAGCGCTAATGACACCAACTCTTGGATATCCCCACTGCTTTCGCCCTTGTACCATAGCCCTCGCTTTCGGCTCTGGTATACACCGCGACCGATCCTCAGGCTCTCTGCGACGCTCTCTTCGCTGCTGTATACAAGTCCGAGAGCGATTCCTCGCTCATCGGTGACGAGAGTTGTGAAAAGACCGTCGGATCGGTCGCTCGTTGCGTTGGCCATGAAGAGCTTCGCGACGCTCAGTGCACTCGTCTGCTTCGAGGGGTCGACTGTGAGGTTTTCGGCAGAGATGATGGGTATCGCGTTGAGTTTTGAGAGGCGTAGGGCGCTCTCAATGTCTGGGTTCTTGAATGAGACGAAGACATTCGGTCGGTCTGCTCCGTAATCTTTCAGCCATGCTTCCAAGTAGCCAACGTCGTCGATCTGGTGGGCGTAAATGTCCACCTGTGTACCTGAGATGGCTTCGATGATCTCTTCCTTTGTGTTTCCTGGCAAGCACAGGACTATCCTGTCCTGGTCGATCTTCAAGTTCTTGAGCTCGTCCAATTGCTGGCGAGTAACGAAGACCTTGGCGGCGCCGGCGTCGAGGAGGGAGACGATGTCGTCAATGGATGTGATAGAAGCAACGTCCAGGTAGTTGGCAAACCGGCCTACAGATTGCTTCAGGTGGGCGAGGGCCTGGTCGATGGTCTCGTCGGTGACTCGTACGAATACATTGCCGATAAAGGACAATGCTTGAACATCAAGGCCTTGGGTCGGTTTCGTGTAAGTGGCTAGGTCAATTGCAGCGACCAGATTCGGTGCCATTTTGTCTAGTTTGGTGCGATTGGGACTTCGGAGAGAAGTTTGAATCACAGTACATGTGTCAAGGTGTGAGTCGTGAGTAAAAAGTTCCAGAACTAGCAGATGCCAAATCGCGGGGCGATCCGCCCCACCATGATGACGCCTTCAGTATCGACGCGCTTCACTCGCGTCGCATTGCCCATAGACGTCGGATTCTGTACCATCCGCGTCGCTACGCTTTTCACACGCATAACAAGTACAAGTACAGTGCCAACTCATCTCTCAACTTTACCCATCTCAGAGATTGTACCCCAAACTTGTTTTTTGCTGGCAAAACGTACATGCCGAGGTCTGAATTGAAATATTACTAGCTCAGAAAGTATAAAGTCCAAGTTTGAGTTCTTTGACACAGTCCTGCGCGTCAGATAAGACCTGAACTTACAATAAACATTGGACTACTGACACCCGGCGAATTACGTCTGACCGGAAAGATATTCCACCCGGATGGTCGGAATTGTGCGACCCGGATTACTATATAATAGTACATGTATGTACCCCACCTTGCCTGACCACTGACATAGGCCCAGCGAGTTTCGGTTACATGCATGTCTTCGTACGGACATAAAAGGATCAACTGATTCCCGCTCTGACCTATTCATCCAACTACCAAAACATCAGTCTGAACCTGTTCTTCTGTTACAAGCATGTCCTACTCACCACCAGACTCCGCAAAGCCCTTTACCCTCAACGTCTCTGACCAAGACATCTCAGAGTGGCGCCAGCTTCTTCAGCTCTCAAAGCTCGCCCCTGAAACTTATGAAGGACGGCAAGAAGACCGCCGCTTTGGCGTATCCCGCAAGTGGCTCTCTGATGCAAAGGACTACTGGCTGAACAAGTATGATTGGCGTGCACAAGAGAAACATATCAACTCGTTTCCAAACTATAAAATGCAGATCGAGGATGTCGATCTACATTTTGTCGCTGTCTTCTCTGAGAAGAAGGACGCAATCCCCATCATCTTCATGCATGGATGGCCAGGAAGCTTCATCGAGTTTCTACCGATGCTGACGCTGGTCAAAGAGAAGTACTCCACCAAGGACCTACCATATCATCTCATTGTACCTTCCCTGCCTGGTTACACTCTCAGTACTGTACAGTCGACCGAGAAGGAGTGGAAGCTGGAAGACACCAGTCGTGTCTTGAATCAGCTGATGCTGAACCTCGGCTTCGACAAGTACCTTGCGCAAGGAGGAGATGTGGGCAGTTTCACATCGCAACAGATGAATAGGTCGTACGATTCATGTGTTGGGATGCACCGTAAGTCAAGGCCATACCCATGGGTTCCGCAGTTCTGATGTGCATCAGTAAACATGATGACCGGTCTCTCACAACCAAACGAAAACACTTCCATGAATGCTTTGGAAAAGAAATCGCTGGATCGTTCGATAAAATGGCGCGCAACTGGAACGGCGTACGCACAGGAGCATTCAACAAGACCCAGTACCATTGGTAACGTGCTAGCATCAAACCCGCTCGCACTTCTTGCATGGTAGGGTCCATTCTCTTCATACAGCGATGCACTGACTAAGGTCAATCAGGATTGGCGAGAAGTTCCTGCAATGGACGGACGAGGACCCTTCTCTTGATACAATCCTCACGGATATCTCTCTCTACTGGTTTACGGAAAGCTTTGCTCGTTCCATCTACCCTTACCGTGAGCTCTTCGGTGCAGGAGCAAAGGACTTCAAGCAAAACAACAAACCTGTCGGTTTCTCTTTCTTTCCCTATGAGCTAGCTCCGGGTATCAAAAGTATCATTGAGAAGGAAGTTAATCTGGTGTTCTACAAGCAGCACGAACGCGGTGGTCATTTTGCTGCTTTGGAGAAACCCAAAGAACTCTTGGAAGATGTCGAGGAGTTTGTTAGCAAGGCTTGGAAGGTATGAGGTTGAAATAGCACTCAGAGTCGTGTCCAATGCGTGGAGAACGGCTGACATGATCAAGGGATCCGCTGTGTCGTCGAGATTGTAGAAATGCAACCGTCTATCCGCGGAGGGTGAATCCTACGGGTGCTGTTATTGCTTTAGAATTGGGTTGCACTATAGCTCTTATCTCTCAGGGGATGAAAACCTTGCGAATAAATACTGTTCCTGTTTCACCTACCACAAGTCGCTTGATGTCCGCGCGTCCAGCATCCCTCCCGACCATCGCAATTTGGGTGCAACGCCGACTTGTTTTCAAGAGGCTGTTTAGGTCCACCCTTCACACGGAGATCATTACTGATTTAGCGGCAAAACTCCGCACATCGGCGCCACTGTTCCGCATGGCGCAGCGTAGCGGTATTGTTTGCCTCCCAACTCTCAATGATGCAGGTGTCACGATCGCGCTCCCAGGGCAAGACACCAAATCGGACCGGATCTCCAAGAGGGCTAACCACCCGTATGAGAAACCCCCCGGAGCCCTGAGCAGTCTCTCTTTCTGCAACCCTGCATCTCTTTGAACATATGCTTTTTCTTGCTGTTTTGATGAACCAAAATGTAGAGAATTCGAAGCGCTATCTTTGTGACAGTCTGTATGTGTTCTCTTGTTCTTGTTGTAGCAGAACGAGGGCGACATTGTCAAGTTCGCTGCATTTCAGGGAGCTGCAGCCCGGGATGTTTCTACGACTAGGTACAGTCGCGACTCCGTTAGCCCCGCTCCAGCACCATGATCGGCAACACATTCGGCAGCTTCCAGACTATGGAATTACGCATACGCAAGGTACTGTTAACCGTCGGCAATGCAACGAGAAACAAAACAACGCTCGAATAAACGTAGGATCACGTGGATTTGGCTGCGTTGCCTCGGTAATTCGTCACCTTACCCTAGCTTTTCGCATGCTTGCCATGGGTTTTCAGGTCGCCAAACATCGTTACGGCATCCACGGGCGGCACGTCCCTGCAGCTGCACGACAGAGCAACCCCATATTATGCCCCAGCTTCTGTTATTCGTTTAGTCTGCCCTAATCAAAGAGAGAAACACTAGTGATGTACCATGACGGAGACCCAGTTTTCGGTAGAATAAAGAGAAGAAGCATTCCCAGAGTCTTGGATGGAGGCTGGGAACCAAGCTTGCTCATCAATTTATTGTCAAGATGAAGCTCGAACAACCACTGCAGTGTGCACTGCTTAGTGCATCCTCCGTCTTCGCCGCTCCTCAATCATACCCCGCGAATGGCACGACACCAGCTGAGTTCAGCTCAAAATGTGCCGATGTTGCTTCTAAATTCGCTGTTGATGGTGCTTTCGTACACACGGCCGAGTTTGTCGCCGCCGGCACAAACTTGACACTCCCTCTATACGACCAGACATGCGCTGAAGCATCGCCGCCTATCACAGCAGACATTTGCCGCGTTGCGCTTTGGGTTTCGACGTCCGAGCGTTCTGGCCTCAACATGGAGGCATGGCTTCCGGCCAACTGGACAGGACGATTCCTCTCTGGTGGCAATGGTGGTCTGAACGGCTGCATCAAATACGAAGATTTGGCCTACGCGTCTGGTCTGGGATTTGCGGCTGTTGGAACCAACAACGGTCACAACGGCACGAGCGGCAAACCGTTCTACAACAACTCGGATGTTGTGGAAGATTTCGCATACCGAGCGTAAGTAGTCTTCCCCCATACTGTTCGCGTTTAACTAAACAACTACAGCCTTCACACTGGTGTTGTGGTCGGAAAGCAGATCACCAAAGACTTCTACGGCAAGCCGCACGACAAGTCCTTCTACCTTGGATGCTCCACAGGAGGAAGACAGGGATTCAAAATGGCTCAGGACTTCCCAGACGATTTTGACGGTATTGTTGCGGGAGCACCAGCCTTCTCTTTCAACAACCTCACTTCATGGAGCGGACATTTCTACACTCTCACGGGCCCAGCAAATGCTTCCACTTTCGTCCCCATGTCAAAGTGGGCGGTGGTGCATGCTGACGTCCTGAAGCAATGCGACAAACTTGACAACTATGAAGATGGCATCATCGAGGCTCCCTTGCATTGCAAGTACGACCCTTCTGGCTTAGCTTGTGCTGAAGGCAGCAACACCACTACCTGCCTAACACCAGAGCAGCTCGAGACCGTGAAGGCCGTCTACTCGCCACTCTTGAACGACAACGGAGACCTCGTATATCCCCGTCTGCAGCCCGGTGCTGAGCTTGGCGCAGCCGCTGTTCTCATGAACGGACAGCCCTTCCCATACACAACGGATTGGTTCCGCTACGCTGTCTACAACGACCCTACCTGGGACCCAGCGACAATCAGCTCAAAGGACTATGACAACGCCGCACGACTGAACCTCTTTGGAATTGAAACCTTCAAGGGTGACCTGAGCGGAGTGAAGGACCGTGGCACTAAAGTGATTCACTGGCACGGTGGTGCCGACTTCATCATCTCATCTGAGAACTCACCTCGGTACTACGAACACGTTTCTTCTACCATGGGTCTTTCTTCCGACGAGCTCGACGAATTCTACCGGTTCTTCTATGTCAGCGGAACTGGTCACTGCGGTGGAGGAGATGGCGCGCATGCCATCGGTCAAGGTCTTGGCGAGATCAACGGCTATGAGCCCAGTCACAACGTACTGATGGCTCTGATCGACTGGGTAGAGAATGGAAACGCACCCGAGACACTGATCGGCACAAAATTTGTAAACGACACGGAGGCTCTTGGCGTTGAGTTCGAGCGTGCGCACTGCAAGTTCCCCAAAGTCAATCAGTACCAGGGCGGCAACCCGGATGTCGTTGAGAGCTGGGAGTGCGTTAACCCATAGATCTAATCGAAGTATGATAGGGGTAAATGTAGCAAAAGTGAATCGAGACCCCTATTTCACATCCAATAAGAAATCGTAAATCCACATACATCGTTTCAACGTGCCATGTTCATCACTCACCCGCTGTCGTTAGACGCACACAGAATGAAGTATGGACTACTCTAGTCGCGAACCTATGATTTATAACTCTCAATATGAGGTATAGGTGTCGCATTGCGTCAGGAATCAGTATTCATCTCATAAAAGGTAGTCTCTAACACGTGTAGTGGATATGATGATTACAATCCAACTTCTTTGGCAACAGATGACAAGTCACTCAGGATTCCCACATTTCAAGAGGCTGGAACAAGATAAATTGCAGATATGACGAAATCTCATCAGATGCAGCTGAAAACAGTGATTCAAACAGTGACGGTAGTGGAGTAACTAATTGGAACAGAGATGGATTGCATCCTTTTGCATTTGTATACAATTGCGGCTCCTACGGGTTTTTTATAGTTCTACTGTTTTCTTACATAGAACTTGCACTGTCTCTATAGACCCTGAAAGGTGAAAGGGAAGTACAATAAGTTTCACTCCCCGGATAAGAGTACTAGTTGATCAGTACAATAGTGTAAGCTGGACAGAGTTTGACGTCATCCACAGCTGTAACCCTAGCATTACTTTGCTCTATCAGGGCATTTAACTTGTTGCCTTCAATAAACAGCCATACCTAAGCTTTACTCAAGTGCTCCAACACGCCGGTTATTCTAGACGGTCCATCCTCTCCGCACAACGCGACCCATCAAAGAGTCCCTAACAACCACCTCAAGTTTCCTTCCACCAAATTCGTCTCCAAACGAATCACCAAAACGGTTTCGTTCGTCGCAACCCCTCTTCGAGACCCAGCGCAACTCATGCATTCGTCCGAGTCGGATCGTTACGAAACACTCGTTGATAACACAACCACCATCCATAAAGAGTCTGCGTTCAAGTCTCGAAGCCCAAATCCTTTACCGACTCTTGGTGTATGTGCAAGCACAATGTCTTTAGGCAAGCGCAAAGTACATCCTGAAGACGAGATCGCGGGCAACGGCTCGGATCAACAATCACCGGCGAGCAAGAGAACGCGAACACTGTTGGACGATAATCTTTCACAAGATTCGTTCACACACCCGTCTACGCCATCAAAGCAGTCCAATGATCGTCAAGTAGAAGCGTCGCCGGGAAGCTCTTCACCACTGTATGGGTTCCCTACCACGCCGACACCTCAAACGAAAGTCGCTGTCACCATTCCTAAAACTGTCTCCAAGCTGACCCCCACTTTCACCACTCCACTTTCGACCGTGTGTGGACACTCAATTCATCCCGCATACGGAGACTTCTACGCCAAGACCATATGTCCAATGTGCCTTGCGGAAGCTTCTATGAACGGGCTTCAAGGTATGCAAGACCGGATCAACGATGTCGGCGGTCTGGTCGAATGGCAAAAGATGCAGAACAAGTACCATTGCAAAGCCTATGAGTGGATGCCGACCAGTGGCAAGGAGAAGAAGAAGAAGCGAACCGCCTATACAGATGCAATTGGAACGGATGTTAGCTACAGACACAGAAAGAGGCAGCTGGTTCACCTGATAACTGAACTAGAAGCTCTCTCCGAGATGGAGGCGGCCTGGGAAGCGAAGCAGCTTCCGGAGAACAGCAACGTTTACATCGAGCACGTACGACTGAGGAAGCAGTACAGTGCTACAGCTGCGCTATACTGTTATTACGATACTATGGACAACGGATTCCTCGGTCGTATAGAAGATGACTGTAATTATATGAGCCGAAGACTCGGTCGATGTTGGAAGATTGCATCTGAACCGGGGTTTCCTGATTCCGAGAACATTCGAGATACGGGAATGGAGGAGAAAAAAAGAAAAGCCCTCGAGCGTCATACAAAGAGTTTCAAGTGGGAAACGTTCACGAAAGACCAGCGGAGATATATCGAGAGCTCCAAGATTCCTAAAGTTTACGAAACCCCCAAGACTCGTAAGACTCGTAAGACGAGAAAGTCCGATAACACAAACCTGCTGCCGACTCGAAAGCGCCGACGCGAAGATGCAGGCGTTTCTTTTAACGAAGATGTCTACGTTCGCACCGACGCTGACGTGGATGTTCTTCGGAAGGCGGCGCCGTGGCTTTCCGAGGATCTTCTCGGAGAGCCTGCTTCGAAAAAGCCTAGAATGGGCATCCTACGCACTACTCGTCTCAAGCGATCAGAAGTTTCGAATATAATCACTCCTCTCGATAGGGATCCCAAGCCTACTTGCCCTCATCATGTGATCCCACTGAACCGCAAAGATGGACCTATTAGAGACGTGACCAAGAGTAGGATGGGCCGAAGGAGGTCAGATTATCATCGAGGACAATGGGCAGTCCCAGAAGGAAGCGAGCTCATCGATACTAGTGGGCGTCGCCGGGAGTTTAGGCATCATGAGGCGATCGTCGAAGGCCTTCGAAAGGAAGCCGCGAGAATGGATGACAAGGACCTGGTTGAGAAATCCGGGAAACGTTCCGAAGACACAGAGATGAAGGATGCTGCCGTGGCCGGGCGGGAAGCTATGCCACAACCGTCGTTTTCTTTGCTTCCGCCATGGAGCTCCGGCGGCCGGCTTCTGCGT
>Ga0265797_10004398_pt1 | contig 21612 bp, 23 predicted proteins | sample P2T30metagenome_FD_192433 | JGI IMG/M metagenome (GOLD analysis project Ga0265797, IMG submission 192433) | Plant litter microbial communities from East Loma Ridge, Irvine, California - P2 T30 | ecosystem: Environmental > Terrestrial > Plant litter > Unclassified | place: USA: California... | reverse complement strand
TCCAAAGCCCATATAACTGACTTTTCTTTGCAATATGTTCCTACCACACATATCTCAAGCTGTTTAGCCCGGCCTCGAATCCCCCCCACAAAGTCAAGTATGGCTCTGGTGGTATCCGGCCTTGGTCCCATCAAGTAGTGTGCATCTAAGAACAGTGGGTTGGCAACGTGAATTCTCAAGCTCCGCAGGTTCGGCAGCATTGCCAGAGTACGGCATGTATCTGGCCATGCTTGAAGCTGCAACAGACTGCGCGCCTCAATCGCATGCCCGTCGTCCTCCTGTCAATAGAACATTGCATACACCTCAGTCGAGCGCACCAATTCCCAGTCTTTGCTCGAGATACAGCGCTTGAACGTCACTATTACACGCAAGTCCCAGAAAGCGAAGGCGTTTGTTGAATGAAATACTACTTTCGCTTCGTTGTATATCTGTCGACAAGCGACGAGCAAGTCGCAAAGGTTGTCACTCGCCAATTTCTTGGTGGTAGGTAGGGAGCCAAAGGTGTAGATCCACGAAGAGGCGCGGAGATTGGGTCGCTCGGCGTGATGCTGGCGCCAGTACTCGTCGTCCATGACTGCGTGGCCGAGGCGCCGGTACTTGTTGATTATGTGGAAGGTTTGATTGCCAATTGAGTGTTGCCAAATTTGGAGACGGATCTCGATGGGTAATTGAGACAGAAGTATGCTTTGATGCTGATAAAGGTAGGCGCTTGATGGTGGCGATGCTTGTACATGGCTGAATGGTTCGGGAAGCGCATCTATTTGGTTAGTTCCGAATTTTCTTCCTTGGACTGGTTGCTTACCTTGATGGTCCTTTCTCTGGCGGCTCAAAGAGTATTCAGACATGCGCATCGTGCACAACTTCATCGTAGATGTTTGTTGAACGATGTGCCCAGCTCGAAAGATCAAGGAAGATGAGTTACATGTCCTTCCAAGCGTATCGCTGTACATCTGGAATGAGGCTCTACATCTTGTGCGACCTTCTAACTAATCGCCAGGCATTCATCTAGTTGCCCACTGCTGGCATGGAGCATGAAACACATGCTCGACCGCATTGGGGCCATATGAAACAAGTATGACCAAGGTAAATACTCGCCAAAGTGTACAGAGGTTTACATATTGGGCGACTAGTCTCGCTGATCACATACCAGTAATGTTCTGGTTTATCGTAAAGAACGGAGAGCACAGCGCGACTGCGAAGTATGCGATGGTGCTCGCGTGTAATCGAGTCAACAACTTTGGCTTTTAGTGTGTCCTGAAGGTTGACACGCACGTGATACGATAAGGACGTAGACCTCTAGCTGCTTGAGTCAGTCACGGATTCGGAGCAGTCGGCGCTGATTCAGCGGCTGCTCGGCCTGCAACGGCCGCTGGGAGTTGCACTTTGGTAAGAAACACAACTGCCGTTCCCCCAAGACGCACAGGATCTCGCTATCGTCAAGCCCACGGACTGAATGTCGAACTCAATGCATCGGCAGTTCAAAATAGACCAGCACTAACAACAAATCTGTCAGTAAACGAAATCAGTCTTCAAGAGCTTTTGCGATGTTTTGATACCTTTACATTGGGCATCTCATAGACAGTCCAATGATAGTGCTAATCGTGTATTGGACATGTAAGATCAGGCCCACGTTGAGCTGTGATGACAGCGCTGGTGGGGTTCAATCGACCTCGCGTCCCGGGCCACATCCCATCCCCGCGATCTTCCTAGGCCACTGACCCACTGCGTCATCTCGAACCCTGAGATGTAACTGCCGAAACACACAATCGCGCACGGCACTTCTGGTCACGATATCAGCGCCGATGTTGGACGAAGGTGGCTTGAGCACCGCGGGATGCAGGTCGATATATGATGCGCTCGATAGCCTCAGAAATACAGTGTAACACTACCGTAGTTCTTGTCATCTTGATATACATACAAAGGAGCTCCTATCTATTGCGTCAACCTTCAGGACACACTAAACGCAAGAGTCGGCGATACAAGCAATACGTGCACCTTTGCCTGGCCACCGGAATAATTGCTGCTGTAGCCCAAAATCTTTCTACGGCACCATGCTCACTGACGAAGTCCTTCCGGTGCTCGTGCGGTATTGGCCAATTGTCACCATTTCCTTCGTCGCCGCTTATCTCCTGAACAATAAGTACTGGAAAGGCCTGAACAAGTACCCAGGACATTGGGCGGCGGGATACAGCAATTGGTGGCGGTTTTGGGAGGTCAGGAAGAGACAGCATCACTGGACTCAGATTGCGCTGCACAAGAAACATGGAGACATTGTGAGGCTAGGACCAAACGTACTTTCTTTTGCGGATCCGAAAGCGATCAAGGCCATCTATGGATTGAACAAGGGTGTATACAAGGTATGTCTCCAAACAATCAAGCACCATTTTAGTGAGAACTAACAGATATCCTCTTCAAGTCCGGATTCTATCCCGTTCAAGGAGCAGTGTCAAAAGGACAACCGCTGTTTTCGCTTTTCTCGACCACAGACGAAGACTTCCACGCAAAGTATCGTCGGTGCGTCAACAATGCCTTCGCCATGAGCTCGCTCGTCAACTACGAGCCGCTCGTCAACTCTACTCTCACATATTGGTTGGACAGGACCGACGAGTTGTTCGCGAACTCAGGCAAGAGCTGCAATTTCAGCGAGTGGCTGCAGTTTTTCGCCTTTGACGTGATTGGAGAGTTGACCTGGAGTCGGCGACTAGGCTTCGTTGAGGGGAACCTGGATGTAGACAATATCATTGGATTTCTGGGGAAGTTCTTCGATTATGTTGCGCCGGTATGGCTTCGAATGTTCATGAACAGGCAAGACGTTTGCTGACTCCACGCAGGTTGGACAGATCCCGATCCTTGATCGGCTTCTCTGGAAGAATCCTATCAGCCTCTTCGCCCAACGCATCGGCCTCGACAAGCGCGTTCATCCAGTGACTCTCTTCGCTCTGAACCGCTCTAACGAGCGCGCTGGCCAAGTGGAGAAGATTAAGCGCTTCGGACTCTCCGACGACGAGAAGGCCAATCCTCGCGGTGTCGATCTGCTCTCGAAGTTTGCTCAAGCGAGCCACGACCATGACTTCATGGACGACAAACGGATTCTGTCGACTTGTGCATCAATGATCTTCGCTGGCTCCGAAACCACAGCCATCTCGCTCTCCGCAGTCTTTTACTTCCTCGTCAAGCACCCGCGCGTGTATGCAAAGCTGATGCAAGAGCTGGACAAAGCCGTAGCAAACGGGATCATCGAGTCGCGAGTCGATCGCACGGTGTCGTGGCCCGAAGCTCAGAAGCTACCTTACCTCGACGCAGTAGTACAAGAGTCTTTCCGCCTGCATCCTGCTCCCGGGCTGATTCTCGAACGCGTCGTCCCACCACAAGGCATGCAAATCGTCGACGAGTTCATTCCTGGAGGCACCATCGTCGGCTGCAACGCATGGGTCGTGCACCGGCGCCCCGAAGTTTTCGGCGTAGATGTTGAAGCTTTCAGACCTGAGCGTTGGATAGAAGCGACGCCCGAGAAGCTCAAGGAGATGAAGAGTACGATGCTGCATTTTGGTGCGGGCGCGCGGACGTGTATCGGCAAAAACATCAGCTTGCTGGAAATCTACAAGCTTGTGCCGAGTTTCCTACGGAGATTTGAGTTAAGGCTTGAGGATGAGAGTCAAGATTGGAAGACGCATAACGCGTGGTTTGTAGGGCAGAAAGAATTTAAGACGAGATTTAGGCCGAGGGTTGATAGTGTATAACTGAGTGTTTCGAATATTAGAGTCATTGGAATCCAATACATATGAAAAAAATCTTGCTTCGACTGTGCACCAAACTCGGTATGCTAACTCGAATGACCGAACGCCATGGCCGTTAGTGCTATAAATCATGGTCCCGGATATCCGATCTCTTCTCTAGCATCATCAATCACTCGTCCATACCTACTACCTGTTAGCCGTCATTCGAACAGTACACACATCTGGAACTTACTCAAGCAACAACCGGAAGAACCACGCCTCGAAGTCCACATTTCGCAACACCTTATCATGCCACTCCGTACTCCGCTGCGCAATCTCTCTTGACTTCTTCTCGCCCTCGCTGTCCCCGTTGCCGCTCTTGTCAGGCTGCGTCTTGGCACTGCCGTCATCGCCACTGAACCACTTGACGAGGTCGAGATGCTCATCGCCCTTCAGACTTAGCGGTATGTAGTGGACCCATGGCTTCAGCCACTCGGCATGCCACTCGCGGAATATGGCCATCTTGTATGTCAAGCTGCGGCTCTTGAGGAAGCTATAGAAGCGGCCGCTGAAGGCGTTACCGTCCATGTCGAGAAGGTGCTTGAAATACCAAGCGTTCTGCCCATCGGCGCGCTCGGTGACGTGAAAGAACTCTTGCTGAGCGTCGCAGTCGGAGGGGTCGCATTGACCAACGTGGGAAAAGTGTACATCGATGAGGTGCTTGAGAGAGCGGCGATCGATCTCGGACACGAAGAGCGATTCTTTCTCACCCTCCGTGATAGGACCCGTGTAAATCGGAATAAGCACACGCGCTTTCTCAGGAGCGTTGATACGCTGCACTATGTGCTGTCGATGCTGCCTTCTCCAGCCTCCATTACGAGAGAAGCCGCCCGTCGTGGATCCACGCCAGTAGAGTGCATTAGTCTTGTTCTCCCACGCGGTGTCGTGAGATGGGTCGTAGCTAACTTTCCCTACCCAGTACCACGGGCTGGGGTACAGAATGTCCTGGAAGCTTGAGATCTTGGATTGCGAGAAGACCGGCGTCAGCTCATGAATGATGTTGAATGCGTTTGGGCGTTCGAAGAAGCCGAAAGTAGATGAGAGCGAGGGTGACATGCAGATGTCTGAGAACGCAGTGGTGTTATAGACATAGTTCAGAGGGCCAGCTGCGTACGCCGTGAGATTGTCCGGGGCATAGTCTTCGAATGTCTGTGCTTGACTGTCCGCTGGACAGGATAGACGCGATGGTGTCCATGTCTGCTGGTGAGCGAACCTGTTGAATTTGGACACATACGTTTCCACAAAACGTTTGCCGTCATTCATGTCCTCCGGACGGCCAGAGAACCCGTTCTTCGGAGATCGATTCTTCGCAGCGCGTGGCAATATCTCGTCTCGGGCTTTACTGACCATTGAAGATAAATGGCTGTTAGGTACCACAACTCGAGGCTCGTCGTGGATGTTAAAGCCCAAGTCCATGTCCGGCAAGTGCTGTACGAACTTGTCCATCATTCTTTTGGTCGCTTCGCGCTGCCAGTCATCGCCTTTCTCAATGTTCACCACCTCACCATTCCGTATCGCGACTCCAATGAGTGCGCTGTCCTCACCGCCTAGTTCCCTTGTAATGCGAGAGCGGATGGTCGCAGGCTTCACAGCCCAAAAAGGTAGAAGCATTTCGTTGATCATGTCGTATTCGTCAATCATAACGACGTCATTTCTAATAGCAAACTCGTACCACTTGTCAAAGTGTGGCGGTGGTGCAATACCATACCTGCGACGATATTCACTGACTGCGCCGGCCAGAGACGCAGATTGCCGGCTGAGGACGTCGGCAAATTCCGACTCTGCCGTGTGGATCAGCTGCGAGGCTGGGTGACCCTCCGATATATCGATTGGGACCGGCTCGAATGGTGGAAAACCCGGGTAGACGAGGAAGGGAGGTAGGCTTCGACTAAGCTGGAACCGTGACGTTGTATGGGCATGGCGAAACAGTGCCAGGCCGATTGAGAGTGCGAAAGAACCGAAGATCAAGCGCCGTATGATTCGTACAGAGCTTCGATTATCCCCGAGGAAAGCTGATAGTGGGATTTTCTGCACACACAGAAGTGCCGATAGGGCGTATGTGCAGGTGAGCCAGACAGTCGGGAATGAAGGTACAAGAAGTGATTTCGCGCATATGCATGCAAGTATAGACAGGAAAGAGGCATTCAAGGCGCCTTGTTGAGTAAGCTGTGGCACATTAGTGTTGCTTCGTGTATAGAACCGGAGCCCGTCAGTCAAGCTGTTTTTACTGCGCTATTTGGGGTGTATATCATGAGGAGGTGGGCTGTGGACGTGCTCCAACGAACAAATACCACACAACTTACTATGAAGTAGAAGAACGCATTAGCACACAATTGGACGGGTACAATCCAGCAAATGCGTTGCAGAGATCCGAACGCTTTCAGAGATGGCTGCCAAGAAGCTTTGATCAGGTTCGGTTCTACCAATATCGACGCCAAACAGCATGATACCGTCAAGGCAGCGGCGAAGTCTCGTAAGATCACGAGCCGTTGTTCTTTCGAAGGCTCTGTCGAAGAGTTGCGTCTTGCTCGTACGCCGTCCGGGTCTATAGCGGAGTATGTGCCCGTTGTAGAATCATCCTCTACACTCCAGATGACTGCTTCTAACAGCACAAGGCCAGTGGCTGTGAAGATGGCACTGCTCAGACCGAGCGCGATCGTAGAAGGAACCGAGTATATCGCGAGCGCGGCACCAGCAGACAACGTTGCAATTGCTAGGATACTGTAGCGGCTAGCAGAAGATTGCATATTAGGCGGGCCATGTCCGGTTTTCGCGGCATCGTCACGAGGGTTGTGGTATGGCAAGCCAGCGAGGTTTGAGAGGAGCTCGGTCTTGGAGAGCAGGACGACGAGGAGAGGAAGGGGGCTCTGAACAGATGTTAGAGTTGATTGTTTGAGGCTAAATAGGGTTATCATTTTGGTCCCTGAGATTCCTCATACCTTGGTGGTCCAGCTTCCCTCCCTGTCTGCAGCTGCTCTATCACAGATCTGAGCAAATGCTACCAGAGCGCCGGCGAGCCAACAAGTAGCCCTCTTCGTGTTGTCCTTGTCCAGTCCAAATCCGACCTTGACTACTGTATAAAACCACAGTAAGCCCCAGGAAACGGTGGCTATGAGTAGCGAGTGTTGCACCGGCTCGTGAACATTCGCAACCAACGCGAAGGTGCTGTATAGCAGGGGCGCGACCAGCATGCGATGGGTGATGGCATTTTCGGTAACGAGTGACACGACCGGGTGCATTGGTGGAAATTCTGCTCAGCGCTCGTCGGAGGGCATTGAGTCGTCGTGCTTTCGCGCTGTTTGTGGGGAAGTCTAAGGCGCGTTGAATGTTGTGTGCGGAAGGAGCCGCACAGATCTGCAGGCACAAGCTCGACCCTCAGCATGTGACGACATCCTTCAGCCCTACCATCTCTTCCGGTATGATGAGCCACAGCTTTTCCTCTTACGAAAATGACACGGCATGTCGCTGAGTCAATAATGCAAGAAAATGAAGCCACTTACGCTCCCATGAGGCGATCTTCATGCAGCGCCTCCATGGAGCACAACCTGCCCTTCATCAGAGCTTCACACTCACCAAGCACCGTGCTTAGTTTACGTTTGTAAGGATTGAATATGGTCGACGGGCAATTACAGCAGATGTCCATAGCCCAAACGAAGTTGTTTCACTCTCATATTGATACGATTCGAGCTCAGGGATCTAGACTCACGATGAAGCGCAGTTGTAAGTACTAGAGGGAAACCACGTTCACTTGACAACAACAGCCTTTTACAAGCCGTCCATGGCACAGCATTGAACCAGACAAAGAATGTATCATTATGCCACGATGAGTGGTAGTTTCGCATGCCATGAGCGGCAAATTCGGTGTTATTGGTCACGCAATATCCCGTGACTGCGCGTTTAGAGAAGGCACCATGAGCAGCGCCTTCCCATCCACGTCCGACGCGTCAAGCTTCACTTCAGGCTCAAGCTTCATCCTGTCTCACTCCACCACAACCAAGACAGCGCACCTCACGATGCCGGCAGATGATGGACCAGCGTGTCACCTCTTACGCATGCCGTATGAGATCCTGAGGTCTGTACTCGCAGAAGTGAGTGCTTCTGCCGCCCTGAAAGGTCCATGACGACTACTGACCATCATTACAGCTCAGCAAGTATGATCAGATTAGTGCGGCCACCGCGCACAGCTTTCTCTGGAAGCTCGCGTACCCCATGGCGTACAACAGCATCGTCGTAAAGATCGGACCTGGCCGCAAAGAGTCGGAATGGCAATCACTCGCGAATGGCGTGGGCCTAAGCTATGTGCGCCATCTCGAGATCCGCTCACTGTTCGGCAACGACGACAAGCCGAAGCGCATCGAGGACCTGGTCGCTGGGTCGCTCATCGCATCTGTGCCTCGCAATCAGCTGCATACATTCAGGTAGAGCTGTAGGTCACTAGACGACCAAAGCAGTATGCTAACGAATCTACAGCATCACGACGTCAAGTTCGTCCAAGCGAAGTGTTTCTATCAAGACGATCACCATCCTGCTGGAGACGCAACGAGCGTTGAGGACATTGGTGCTACCGAACCTCGACCGAGCCCACGAATTCAGCCTTAGTGACTACATCGAGGCTGGTGCTATCTTCTCGAGGCTCCAGCAGGTCAGATTCACTGCCAGCTTCCCGGTTGCTTCCGCTGTGGACATGCATGACATCGTGGGCCTGTTGCCAAATCTTACCGAGATGCACATTCGTCTGCCTTCATGCGATCGCAACGCGACTTATCAGATGCCCAGTGCCATCGTGCGAGAACTCCCAGGTCAGCCGTGTTTACTCTCCATGGCGACAAGAGTGACGTTCCAAGGCTGTTGCTTCCAGTATGGTTCATCAGTACTCGAACACGTCTCTCTTCCCGCTCTGCGGGCGCTCGCTGTTGTTGAGTGCATCAACGAATACCGCCTGTTTTACAATCTGCGTGGAAATCAGTTCCCGCAATTGAAAGCTCTCATGGTAAAAAATTGCAGCTGTCATTACACGAGGAGCCTCGAAACCTTCATTCAACAGGTAGGGCCTCTGCGAGAATTGATATTGTATGGGACACATCTCGAGATAGAGCACGAAGCATCCATCACACGCCATGCCGATACCCTTGAGATTCTTTCTTTGCGTCGTAGAGACATGGGCACAGAGTTTTCAGTTTTTGAGGTCAATCATCAAATCTCTACGAAGACAATTCTCAAGCAACTCAGCATCGTAAGACATCTCCGCTGCTACATCAAGACGGCTATGGTTCTAGAACCCAACGGCGAGGTAAAACTTTCTGCCGCAGATTTGGAAGCCTTTGGGGTACGTTGCGTATTGAGTATCATAAACTCCCAAAGCTAATTGAAGCAGGACGTCTTCACCACATGTGACCACCTACGGACTTTACATCTGGCAGTCCATACTTTCTTATCGCTTCGCCATTCGCTCAATGCTGAAGATTTGAGGCGCATTGCCGATCGTGGCATGTTCGAGTGCGAAGTTTCCCGTGAAGCATTGAAACAGTTCAGCAAGGGCATGACCTCGCCTATCAAAGCGTATCCCGCGGAATACTTGGCCTTGACGAATCGTTGTCGAATGCTTCAGGGTGGTATCGGAGAAGACTTGCAACGAATCATTTCGGAAAGCTCACAATTCACTAAGGAGATGTTGTCACTCGGACCGAACACGAGCCGTAAGCCTGCTGCTCAGCTCCGAGAAGAGATGATGAGGAGGGATGAGCATGAGGGATACTATTTCCTCGAGGATCATATCGATGATATGATGGAAGTGGGCTACTACAAGTTCTAGTAGCTATCAGCAGTTGTCATGGCGGGGACAGCATCAGAATAGGTTACTTCCATTGGAAGTTACGGTCTACAAAGATATACAGCATACTGAGGGCCTGTCAAAGGTGCTGTGCCCCTCATATGGTTTCTAACACGGCAAAGCCTGATGTCTCATGTATTAGCGCGTTTCCTCTTGTACCAAATTCATTGCTGTGAAAGCACAAGTCACTTACCAACTCACCTCCAAGACTCCACCCCATCCTCTGATTTATGAACATATCTTGCAGCACAAACCCGTTGAGCCGATCCAAGCCCAATCTCCATCCTCCGAAGATCCCAATCTAATCCACATCCATTCTGCCGCCCACGAGACCTCCACCCCGTCCCCCCGACCATCCAGCAAGCCCACAACGCAAGTCCTCGTCAGCCTCACCCCCCAACCCACCAACCACCACACTCACCCCATCCTGCCCACCAACCACACGTCCCGAAAACCAACACAAGCCGTCTCGCAGCGTTTCAAGTGCAATCACGATGTCTGCACATCCTTTGCAGTTGCGGGACCCGATGACGTCGCGCCGTTGTACCAGCCCGCGCACGAAGCGGTGAGGCGCGTGTCGATCGGGAAGATCTTGGACTGGGGGATCGAGTGGGTACATAAGAAGGATGAGTGAGCCGCGTTGACATCTGGATTCATTTTCGCTTTGATTTGTACTTGCTGCACTGCGTCTTTGTGTTGATGGTGGAATGTGATGTAGTGTAGTCTTGTATCATTACGAAATACCCGACGCGCTCTCAGCCAGCGACACCATCCTTCTGCCGAGACACACCGAATGTGCTTGGTGCGCGGGCATGTAAGGCGGGGAAAACGGAGCGTTGGGGAAGGTAAGTCGACGATACGAAGGATGAAGGTTCGTGTCGGCCCGTTTTCGAGAACTTGTTATCAGCTCTTGCTCGCCCGCACCTGGGGGCTGAGCTCTCTCGCATCTTCACAACTTTCATCTCAATCTCATCAAGAGCCGCTCTGTCGCGATGAGTGCTGAAAGTCCTTGGCTTCAATCATGTGGACCTTCTTCATAGCACTTTTCAGAGATTCCGAGCGGATGAAAGAGTAGTATTCAACCCTGTTTCCTACAATCACATCCAACCTCCATCTCGCCCTCCCGTCCAGCCGAGTATATAAGGTGTGTAGCCACACGAAAAGGTCAAGTCTCCAATACTGGGACATTATCCAATGCCCCATCCAACGTCCCCTTCGATCCCATCGTCCATCATCCATCGTCGTAGTTATATGGGTGTTTCTGTCAAAATAGGCACGTAATGTGAAAAGAATAAGGGAAACTCCGGTATACATGAGGCGGTTATCAGTGCTACAACTCTCGACGCAAGACAATGCAAAATGGTTCCTCTCGATACGCTGGGCGCCGGACTGCAAGCTTCAACCTCAAGAGCAACGACGTGGGATGAAGGCCCTCTCATCGGTACTTGCGGACGCGCGGTGTGCTCAGGTAGAGTGTGTCTGCGGAGATAGATCGCTAAATGGCTAATGTTGGCTTGCGGCACAGGCCGGAAAAATAGCAAATGTGGGAAACAAAAAGAGTAAATGTGGTGGTGGAGGCGGTTGTGCAGGGCATGTCGAATACATCGAGGACACGCTGTCAGCAGTTGTTGCATGACCATGCCTAGGGTGTCGTGGATGAGCAGGATTTTACTCCTCCATCCTTCCGAAGAAGGCCTCCTCGTCCTCGTCGATACGGTCGCGGCTGCGCGAGTTGGACTGGCGATAGTCCTCCTCGTCCGCGAAGTGGTCGTCGTCCATGTCGACGTCCTTGCTCTCGCCGTGGTAGCGGTAGCTTTTGCGCATGCTCGACTGCTGCGCCGTCACGGTGGTGCTGCCGGACAGCGAGCGATGGGTCTGGTTGAAGTCCATGAACTTGGCTGGTAGTGGGGGCACGGGGGGGACATCCGCAGGCAGGGCAACAGGGCCCGACTTGGGCGTGCCGTAGGAACAGCTCAACAGGCCAACGGCAGCGGCAAGGTCAGCATGGTCATTGCCATCGTCGTGATAGGAGCCAGCAACGGAGGTGCCCGAGGTTGTCGGACGATCCGACACGTTGCTCCACTGGCGGTAGTGGTGGGAGTTGCCGTGGTCGGAAAAGACGGCTGACTGGTACGAGTGGCTGTACGCAGAGCTGTTCCCGGAATATCGCTTGATGGAGCGGTGGCCAAATTGCGAATGCGTGTAGGATCCCACGGCATGGTCGTCGAGCTGCGGGGGCGGGGTAGTTTCTGTGGAGCTCACCTCGTCGCGAAGGTCGGACGAGCCCGAGGCCGGGGGAGACGCAGAGGAACGGTCGCTGTCGCCGTCGCTCTCCTTGTTCATGGCGACGAGGACGGACGCAGCTTCCAGAAGCTGCACCTGCTGGTGCTTGGAGATGAGCAGCTTGGACGTGTATTGCCACTCGGGCGTGTGCTCCCATCTATAGTAAATGTCAACGCAGAACTTCGAGACGCAGCACCAATTGCAGGCATAGTGCATAGGATGCGAGTGGACAAAGGGCATTCGTCATGAGGTGTGAAAGTGTGTGGGAAGATGGTGGAAGGCTAAGGGGTACTGACAGGTGCTTCGTCAGACAGCTGCTGTGCTTGTAGCCTTTCCCACATTTTTCACATCTCAGATCGCTACCACTTGTCCGCTTGCCCTCGCCTTTCAGCAGGCGGGAGGCGCCCTCGCTCGCGCGCCGATTTCGCGACTTGGAGTTGCCCTTCTCGTGCTCCGGCATTGACGCCAGCGCCGGCCCGTCCGTAATAGCCTCGCTGTGGATGGCGGCATTGTAGCTCCCTGGAGAGAACGGCAAGCCATCGCCCGGCATGCTCGACGCCATGTCGGGGTGTAGAGACGTGGGGCCCCGGAACTGCGAGGCCGGCTTCGAGAGACGCCGGGGGACGCTGCTGCCCTCCAACGGCGCTCCTATTGTGCCCTTGGCGGCCGCAACCATGGCCGCGACGTTGTTGGCTGCCGTCGAGCTCATGCTCTTCCTGCGCGTCACGCGGTGCGCCGAGCTGGAGCTCACCGACAGCGACGACGAGTGCGGGCGCGATTTGGGGAGGGAGCCGGGCATGACGCTGCCAGAGTGCCGGTGCTGGCTGGCTGGACGGGTAGCAATCGGTTCCTGGATCGCGGGGACAGTCAGCGCCAATTGATCCTCCCAATTGTCAAAGAGGAGCAGCAGTTACCTTGAGGACAGTCATGATGCCCCAAAAGAGTGTTCGGCCACGAAAAAGTGCTTTGATCCTGGAGGGTCAGAGGGGGAATTTGGTAGCACAGCCGCCAACGTGTCGGAATAGTGTGGTGTGGTGGAGATAAAGCGAGAGTGCGGCTGATCGATCGAATACCGAGAGATGCAGGGCAGCGACGTTGTTGGCTTCGGCCGCAAGATCCGTTTGCTGAATAAAATCCTGGGCAGGTACACACTCCGGAATAATAAAAGTTGTCTACGTGTATGTAACCTTGGAATGTGGTTGGCGCTTGCTGCTAATGCGGAATCCCGCTTTCAGCTCAGACAGCTGCAACTATCTCCACAGCCAGAGAAGGGGTTCGCGTTTGTTTGAGGGTAGACAGTAGGTCAAATTCGAGGAGTGAGACGTGTCGCAGCCGATGCAGCGCTTAACTTTTTATTATCATTCAAAGCGCAAGCAGGTTGGCAGCTGATCCGGACAAGGTGCTCACTGGCGCCAGACGGACAACGTGATGAACATCCCGGCGAACTCCTCACAACAGCAGCAGGGTGTGCCTGCGTCGTGGCTGACGCAGCTATCTGTCGTCAGGCCCCCGAATATATCGCATTTGCAAGAGTGGCTTGAGGCTGGCTGTCTTACAGCTTGATGCTGCGCAGCGTCTCCCTCGCAGCGCCTTCTGCGTGTTTCAAACTCCCTTGACGCCATCTTGCTCACTCAGACCACGTCTCGTCCAAAATTCTTTGGACCCTTTGTGTGCCTGGCGCCGCCGCGCAAACGCAGGTGGTATCGAGGGACAGCTCTAGCGCGTGAGCCTCCCCGCTTCTGTGATTCGAGCAGCAATCGACGTCGATAAAGCCTTGTGCCGCTTTGGGGAACGCCGATCTGCTGCGCCCACCGTCGCTTCGGCCAGTTGACGCGGAGCAAGGTACTGGGGGAACCGAGCGTCTGTTCGGCTTCAAAGTCGCGATGGTGACTAAGGCGACCGATCGCTGCTGTGTTCAGCGAAGCGCTACACAAGATTTCCCCATGCTGAACAGCAGTTCGCTCCTTCGCGATTGTTGCTGCCATGTCGCGCGTGCAGCGCAGCACAAAGGGCCGTCTGTCCTCAGGCAAACGGAGGCGAAATCGCGAGCTTGGCGTAATCGAGCGATCCTTGAGGTCGCCTTCGTCTGTGCAAATGGGCAGGTGCTCCAATACGCTGCTGCGCAAGCCACCTCCTCATCTCGTCATTGGTTGAGGGGTCACTGAGGAGCCATCTGGTGTGGCAGTCGACGGCAGGGAAAGGCACCTGACACTTGCCGTGCACAAGCCGTTCCTTGCTGCAAGTCATGCCTGGGCCTTTGGATGGGCACTGATCGGCGCGGTCGAGATCGCGTGGCCGCGGACGGGCCGTGACTTGTCCACAAATTGCGACAACGCAGAAGCGTGCCTTGCCCGTGTCGTGGAGCATCGCCTTTGGAATTGGCATAGACCATGAGAATGGCATCGTGAGGACACGCTTATTGGGTGATATTGGCGGGCATGGAGTGCGGCTACAGTAGTGATGTTGACGTCGAATTGCATTCGCAATGTGCAGGAGCGCAGATGCACCTTCTCTGTTCGGAGACCCAGCTGTACGGATAGCATCCGGACCCCGATCTCGAGCTACGAGCGCCGCATAGGTACATTATTGAACACTCTCGAGGCATCTTGAACAATCTCGAATGGCAACACGCTACATCATCCGGACCGACTTCGCTTGTGTCGGTTCGAAGTTCTTCCAGATGCAATTTGCTAATATCGCGTCTTGCCTCTGTGCCTCTTTCCCCCACTTCTCTCTGCAGCGTCATCTGCACGTGCGGCCCACCATGCTTCCGACGCGATCCTTTGCAAACCCGCCAGATATGCTTTCGGTATTAGCTAGGCCCATGTGAAGCAAGCTTGTTGACGCTGAGGTGACGTCACAACGGCTAGAGGAAAGTACACTCCACAATGTGCGGAACTTTTGAAAATCCTCGGTTGCGACTTGAAGATACGCGGGTGCAGGGTGGGTCATTGTACCAAACGGTATATAGTCCGGAATGCTGCGCCGTCGCCAACCGCCTCAGTGTTGTAAGAGTGACGTGTCTACGATGGTCACATTTTTTTGGCAGTCAAATTTGGCGTTCAGCGAGTCCTGAAGGTTGACACAATATGCTAGTTACAAGGACCTTCATGAGTTGCCAATGTTGTGGGTAGTTCGTCCCTCGGGGTGTTTCGCCGTGGCCCATGAAAGACCACTCGAGAGCCTGTTTCGAAACTGATTGTATGTATCCAGCTCAGTTCCCGCACCATCATTTGCCGTCACCAGATTTCGACACACGTCTTCGAATGTTGACAAAGCTGCAGGAGCGTACGGCACACGAGATCCGTTGGGAGGACTTTGCCATATCGCAGGCTCGACAAATGCAGCGAATTGTGCGCGATCCACGTAATGATCCGTTCCCTTGCTGTCACGCATTATCGTCTTGTTCACATGGTCGTTCGGGTATACTGTTTTTCGGCAGGGCACTACCAAGGTCGTATTCGAGACGACTTCGCGTATCTTCCAGTTCAGAGCCCTCAAGTCTGCTGCCTGCATTATGCAGAAATGCTATAGGTCTGGGAATTGCCCTCGACTTCGGTGATATTGGACAGCCTTGGAAAGCGAAGCTGCATCGATTATTCGAGTTTTGTCGTCGTCTGGTGAGAGATTGGCTAGAAAAGCGCAATTCTTGGTTGCATAATTGTGTCTTCTCTCTCTTGCCCTGGAACTGGAAGGTAGGCTGGCAGAGCCACCTGCCAATTGGTCCAGATGGTAGCGTATCGAAACCTTGGTACCGGTACCTGTCTGGATCCGGAGCCGCTTTGGGTACCGCGCAAAAACCTCAGAAAACCTTCGCATATGGTCGGAAGAAGAATGCGAAGCGTTTCGAGTTGTGGCAAAAGAGTAGAGAGGGCCTCGCAAAGGTGGTCATGTTCGCAGAGGAGTAGAACGTTGTTCAGCACGACCTCTAAGTTGACGACGGAAGAGGGGACCGATGACAATATTTGAGCCAGAGCCTTGACGACGTCTGAGGAGTTGAGTGTTTCGGTATTGTGGTAAGAGGTGTTATTGATGGAAAGCGATTTGAGTGTGGAGAGTCTTGACAAGAGTCGGCGCATTGACTGAACTCTTCTCTTTCGTTTAAATTTTTTTTTTCTGTAATCGTGAGGGATCGCACGTGTTCGCAGATTTGTCTCATGTAGAGCCATGGTATTGCGATTCTCCAAGAATCTAAGTGTAAGCATACATGCTTGTAGAGAATCTTTGATCCTATTCTGAGGAACTGGTCGTTGCTGCGGTGGAGGACGAGAAGGCCACGGATGTCTCGATGCCAAAGGCTGTCGACGATCATGGAGAGTAATTCTTCTGGTAATGATCCCATCGTGGATGTAATCTTGTACAAGATGGTGTTGCTGCAAGCGGCAACACAATGCCTGAATTCTTGACGGTACTGGGGCTGTTGTTTTTGACTGAAAACTTTTGATGACAGCGGAAGAAATAAATTAGTTGCAGGTACAGATGGGCATCAAACAATGTCGCCTGTCATATCATACGGACCTGGCCAAAGCTCCACATGTTTCCATGGCTCACAACGACCAACTGTGGTACCGAAGATGCTAGCTTGTAGTTCGGCTCCTTTTTCGTGACTCCATGTCCAAGAAGTCATGGTGCCTACCAACGAATGGTAAACTCAAACTCTCTATATCAGGAGCACGTAGGTGGACAGCTCGTCTGTCCTCACGCGATGAAAGCATCTGTCCCTCGTCATGTCTTTCCGTCAGCAAACGTTCCATTGCACTATACTGCAGATTGGAGCATACGAAAAAAACGTCGTAAACCCAACCAGAACCTATTCAGCAGATGTTCCTGCAAGCTTACTTGTCGTACACATAACGACTTGTCGTCTTCTGAGTACCCCTACGGTCTCCGTGGTACGCGACAATGCGCAGTACACAGGCGTAAACAGCGAGCACGCCGTCATTCTCACAATTGATGTTCAGCTCCACGTAAGTCGTCTCAGAAGATGTTGAGAGCGTGAAGTGGTGGAGTAGCGAGGAGCAGCGGTTGCTCTCGATTTAGCTAGCGCCCGCATCACGTGGAAGCTTCGTCACCGTTCTGGGCAATCTGCCTTCACGCACGTCATGCGATTCCCACATCGCTACACGCCTATTGCATACCGCCATCTCACGCCGAAACTCTGCACATTTCTCCCAGACCGTCGTTATATAACAGTGCCTTGCATAAACCCAGCTCATCACTCGCACGATCAACATGGCGGACGCCTCCGCGCAACCAAAGCCAAGCAGCAGCGTCAAGCTGGTCCTGCTTGGAGAAGCAGCAGTCGGAAAGGTATAAGACACTCAACTCTGTGCCGCTGCCTCTACCAGGCTGACCTTATCGCAGTCTTCGCTGGTCATGCGCTTCGTCAATAACGACTTTCAAGAAAACAAGGAGCCCACAATAGGTGGTATGTACTCTCGGTCTGAGACATGTCTATACGAGCTATGCTGACATGAATGGACAGCTGCATTCCTCACACAGAAATGCAACTTGCCCACGCGAACGATCAAATTCGAAATCTGGGACACGGCCGGTCAGGAACGCTTTGCCTCGCTCGCACCCATGTACTACCGCAATGCGCAAGCCGCCCTCGTGGTCTACGATATCACCAAGCCCTCGTCCCTCACAAAAGCCCAGCACTGGGTCGCCGAACTGCACCGCCAGGCATCGCCCGGCATTGTCATTGCCCTTGTAGGAAACAAATACGATCTGGCAGCCGCAGCCGGTGAAGAGAGCTCAGAGGAGACGGACGCTGCACCGCCTGCCGAAGGCGAGGATGCCACAGAAGAGCATGGCGCAGACGCCCGAAGAGTGCCTATCAAGACTGCAAAGTCATACGCGGATGAAGAGGGCTTGCTCTTCTTCGAGACCAGCGCAAAGACAGGTCAAAATGTCGCGGAAGTGTTCACGGCTATTGCAAATGCGATCCCGGAGACCAGCTTGAAGGGCCCACGGGGCGTTGGCGGACAGACAAACTTGGGCAGGCAAGAGGATGCGCGCGTGAATCTAGGCAGTGCCAGGACGGAAGGCGCAAAGGAAGGCTGCGCATGCTGAGTGTCATGAAAGGCTAGATGGTGCGAGCTGGTCGTTAGGTTTGAGCGATTGACTACATTTCAACAAAGGCGTTGACTGCGGCTAGTGACTTCGCAATACAATTATGTGTACAATGGATCTCACATATTTCCATTTGGCCTGTCAGCCATAACTTGTAGATATCTAGGGGACGAGACTTGCGTGAGGACCTGACTCGACTCAGGGTAAGTAGCTTCCTTCGATTTGGTCACTGGGGGCTAATTTGCTGATTCAGGCCTCCTACACAGCCTTGCAATGTTGCTGGGCCGCGCCTGTGCGCATGGCATTCACGAAAGTCTGTCTCACTCTCACCACACGAGAGAAGCACCTACATCTGATTGGCCAGCCCGATAACAGCTCATGCGCAGCGACACGGGTGGACGGTTTGGAGAATCGCCAAAAAATGTCGTAACGAGCAATGGTGAATGGCCCGTTTGTCAACTCATGTCGCTTCGACTAGGTCCGGCGACGTCTGCGTTGGGCAAGAGATAGAGCCCTCTATTATTGGCTGCGCAGTGCCGCGAAGCCGAACTCCAACATTCATTCGGAAATGCGCCTTATTGCCAAGAAACGGCAATCGTGGCTTGGGTAGGCTAGGTCTAGAGGTCTATTGTCCACTTAAAGGTGTAAGGTGAGCTATTTGACACTTTGTTCACGAAAAGGATCCGCTTTGATTTTTGCTACGCATTGGATTGCGCGAACGCGAAGCAAACAGTCTCGTCTCCAGTCGACCGCGACACCGACAGCTCAAGATGAGCGACATAAGTAAGATCAGCACGACGAGAAATCCGTTTCCATTCATAGCTAAAAACTCTCAGCAAGCTGTGTCCCACTCCGACCCGATGCATCCGCCCTCAATCTCATCGCACAGTGCCAGATGCAGGCAACCACACCCTTCTGCTGGCCGCTGAACGGCACACGAATATGCATGCCCTCGTACACCGTACGCTTCTTTTGGCCAATACGGTACTACGATCCTTCGTCCAAGCTCGAAATCACATACGACCCCATGTCCTCATACATGGTGCCGGAGAACAACACAGGCTTCACTACCGAAGACTTCACCAGCTCCTACATGTTCAACATAAGAGCATCGTATATTCCTGAAGCACCGTCGAACGAGAGAAGCTTGAAGCTGTATATGCGCGAGCGGCGATTCGGTGACGACGTGATAGATAAATTGAATTCGCAGGACCATGAGGGGCCGACTATTATTCTGGTCAAAACTTCAACGACGACGACATCGCGCTGGAGTTACGCCACATCGACCGGGCGCTCGAGTGTTTATACTTCTTCGAGGAATGATAATGATAGTGAGAAGGCACCACTGAGCCCTGGCGCTATTGCGGGCATCGCTGTGGGCATCGGCCTTGCGTGTATACTTTTCATGATTGTCTGCTGTAGACAGATCAGGGAGACTAGCAGTGCGGAGCAAAGGCGTATAGATGCGATCATAAGCACAGAGGAGCAGAAGAGGATAAACCGAGAAGCGATGGAGCTGATGCAGCAGCAGAATGTGCAGAGAGAGGTGGATGGCGTGGACGGAATGGGAGTGGCAACAGGAGATAGACCACCGGCATATACGGAGCCGCCGCCGCAGTATACGCCTCGAGGTGGATGATGGAGATAAAGTCCTTGAAGAATTGTCACCAAACTTCCTTGCCGACCACCACCTAATTAGGAGGCCCAGACGGCATCGCCGAGTCACAAACTTTAGCCTCCGAGCTTCAGCGACGCTTTTAACGTGCTCGGCACCAGCATTCCATACCATGCGAACATGAGCGAGAACTTTCCGAGGCGGTAGCACATTTGGGCTGTTACCGATGTTCAGTCGCAAGCTGTACAGGAGTATGCCACTTTACGTCGGATGCAAAGAACAACATCATCCGTTAATATTTGTAAAGGACAGCGCTTCGTGTTATCGCCATGGGAAAATCTACGTATCTATCCATCAGCGATGGTACACACTTGGCGAAGTTGTAGTCTTGGAGACGACGGCGAGGCAGCACACGAATAGCACAGCGCGACAAGCTCCTGGGCCTCTTTCCGCAGACCATGTTAGCTACCCATGGCTTTCATTATGTATATATTAGAAACTACACGAAAGTATAGAATTCTTACATCGATGTGTGTGACATGATGGGAGACTTGCTGCTACCTACTTCACTTGTGAGGTCATGGCTCTGATTGGCTGCGTAAACCCCACCCACACAAACCTTTCGCTCTTACCCTTTTCGTGCCTACCACAAACACTACCACACCAGGCTGACTCATTTCCACGTCACTCACTTCGACTTTCAACTGCTTTATCAATCGATATATCACTGAATTCACAGCATTGCACATCGAACTTTCCGCCCACCAAAATTTCAGGATTCCTCAACTCAGGAAACTTCTGAAAGAGATGGCTAGAGGTGGTCGCGGCGGCGGTAGTCGCAATCCGGCCAACCAATCACGGGAAATGCAGGTGTCAAAGAAGATCAGTTGGCTACTTCGGCATGGAGCAAATTCAGAAGGCTTGAAGTTGGGCAAGGGTGGGTATGTCAATGTACAGGACGCAGTAAGTCTGTTCTAGGAATCCTCAGAACTTGTATTAATGATCAACAGCTCAATACTCGCACGCTCAAGTCCCTCAAAATCACATTCCCAGAGCTGCGTGACGCAGTCGCCACCAGCGACAAGAAGCGCTTCTCCATGATCCTCGCATCCGTGCTCGACCAGGCACCAGCATCCGAAAGCGAAGAACCACAAGATCTTGAATCCGATGCGCTGCAAGGCATATCAGATTCGGGCAATCCAGCAGACTATCTCATTCGTGCAAACCAAGGCCACTCAATCAAGGTCGATGTCGAAGGTCTACTCACGCCTATCACCACCGAGAACCTGCCTGAGACGGTGGTTCACGGCACCGACGAGCCTGCGTGGCGACTAATCATGAAGGGCGGAGGCTTGAGAAGAATGGGTCGGAATCACATTCACTTTGCGTCTGGTGTACCTGCTGGCTTCAAGTCTCTCGCCGTTGACGCAGCGTCTGCCGACGAGAAGGAAGCTGCGCCAGTAATCTCCGGTATGCGCAAGAACTCTAGCGTGCTCATTTACATCGACATTCAAGCCGCGCTCGCAGCGGGTGTCAAGTTCTATATCAGCGAGAACGGCGTTATCTTGACTGAGGGCAACGACAAGGGCTTCTTGTCGTATGAGTTCTTCAAGAGGGTGGAGAGCAGGAAACAGGGTGGTGGCGTGCTGATGAGTGATGGCAAACTACCGGACGGGGTGGTGGTGGATGTGGATGAGTGGGAGAAGGAAGTTGGTGGCAGTAGTAGGGGCAAGCGAGGAGGTCGAGGAGGTGGCGGAAGTCGAGGTGGACGGGGTGGGAAGGCGAAGCTGAATGATGATCCGAGAGATACGCTTGCGGATGTATGAAGGTAGCAAGATACTCATGGCTGTTGCATCAACCTTCATGACACGATGCCAGAGTTTGCTACTCAGAAAGAACTGAGTTTCGCCAAGACGAGATGCAGGCAGGATGACCCAAGTGCTTGCAATCTACCTATGATCACTTCCTGACAGGAACGATAACATACCGATGGAAATTTGAGAGACTACTATCGTTGCTCATTACAAGATCCC
>Ga0265797_10004397_pt1 | contig 21619 bp, 22 predicted proteins | sample P2T30metagenome_FD_192433 | JGI IMG/M metagenome (GOLD analysis project Ga0265797, IMG submission 192433) | Plant litter microbial communities from East Loma Ridge, Irvine, California - P2 T30 | ecosystem: Environmental > Terrestrial > Plant litter > Unclassified | place: USA: California... | reverse complement strand
GTTGTGCACGGTGTTGGCGAACAAGTATGCGCAGGCGGTGTTTTTGTTTAATCCGCCGACGGATCTGTAGGTGGAGGGTCGGGGCATTCTTGCGGGGGAGGGGTGGTGTGGAGTGGTATGTAGCTGGTACCTTGATAGTTCCGGGCTCATGTGGGGTTTGAAGAGTTCCCGGACTCTGGTGCTGAATGAATTCTTTCTTTGGGGGTATTTCTGGTGATGGATTAACCGAATCGATCTTGACTTTCTGAAGACGTGTCTTGGCTTTCATCGTTGATAGCTCAGCCCAGTAGCAGATCGTTGTTTCGCGCACATGAACGTCAGCGTGAACATGACTTCAGAGATCCCATGAACCTCGAGTACCAGTCCATTTTTGTGTCTCGTAGGGCAGTCGGACATCCGACCACACGTCACGTTCATCGCCCTCCGCTCTCCACATGGATATCCACCTCCTTCCGTATCATCATGCGCCGGCTCTCGCTGCTCATGGTGCTCATCACCTCAGCATCGCGCGTGTTCGAAGACGCACGCCCTTCCTCGGCTTCTCGTGCAGCGCCTGAGCTACTGGTCCCAGCATGGATCCGGACGCTTGAGCCTGTATCGACAGCTTGCGTGCCGATACTCGGCACTTGCACCAGATCGGGCATGTCCTCCCATGCCTCCCGACTTCCACTGCCACTGCCATTGCCACTGGTTTTCTTCCCGCTGTGGGCACTGTCTTTTGGTTTCAAGGAGAGCTTTTTCAAGGGACGCATGGGGAAGATGTTACTGAGGCTGCTGTGTCGGCGGCTTTTGCGGTTGCTGACGCTCTGCGATCCGGCGTTTTGGGACCGAGACGTGGATCCGGAGTTGGAATTGTAGTTGGAGCCTGTGAGTGTCGATTCTGCCATGGCGCCGTAATGAGTGTTCAACTGGCCGATGATGGGTCTCAGATTCGGGATGGTGGCAGAGATCAACGAATAGTTGACTTGAGTCTGCGTGAGGGTGACGTAAAGGCTTTCGTAGAACGTGAAGTCCGTTGTCAGGTTGTTGTAGTTGAAAGCGTGTAGGCGAAATGCGATGATGAGTATGAGTGGTAGTCTGAAACTGAAGACAAAAACCACCATGAATTTGTTGGATAGTGACGTTTTCAACGGACGGATGAGCCAACAAGTACAAGCCACCAGGGCAGCCTCGAGGATGGCGTCGATGATGCATACTGCTTTCAGTCGAGCGTACACATGTGGGCACTGTTGGCCAACTAGTTTCCAAGGCTGGGAAGGGTCGCATTGTAGCGCTGCTGCAAAGACCGCACCGACCGCCCAGAGAGTTGTTGCAATGATGATGCCGTACGCGATACGTCTGTGAGACTCGATGGGCGTGAGGCGAAGGATGAAAATCAGAACTGAGCACCTCGAAAGTCCGAGAGAAACCGTGACGAAGATATTGCTGGCATAATATGACTACTGGGCGTTAGCAGGAAGTGGCTAATGCTGAACAAGACTTCGTACTTTCTGTATGGCGTCAATTGCATCTTGTGAGAGAAGCTCGATCGACCGGCCCAGGCCACGCGAACATGCCACCAAGATGATGCATGTTTGTATAAAAGCGAGTACCTGCCGTTTGTGTTAACGGTTGCGAGCGCGTGTTCAATGGCGGGATGTCACCCACTGTTGCGACAAATAGAAAGGTGTCGTCAAGACCCGGCCTCTGGACAAAAGATATTCTCAGAAATATGCGGATCAGACTGGAGATGATCACAAAGGTGAAGCCCAGGGTAACAGCAATGATTATCCAAGCGCCGTGATCGGTGTCTGTAACGACGGCGTAAGGTGGGTAGTAGCCGTCGGGGACATGTAGCTCGGTACTTTGCGACATTTCTCTCGGCCCTTGGATAGAGCCCTTGGGCGAGAGAGCAGAGTATGAAGGCGCATCAAACTGCTGTTGTGTGAGGTGAAGGAGTTACAGATGTGATCCAGAGTTCTGTGAGGCGCTCTCCACATCTCTCCGCGCACTGGCTCACCTGGGCGATCACGTTTGGCAGGCCCGGTTTTGACTTTTGAGAAGCTAAGACACAAGAGTCCGTGAGGCGCTGTCAATTAAGTTAACTTTTCGGCGGCTCTCAGTGGCCAAAGAGACAGAGAAGCATTTGGGCGACGTACGCAGTATCCCGTTCCAATCAATGTGTCTCCCGATAGTATGACCAGGTAGCGAAGCAGGGCTTGATCTCTATCGTGAGAAGTAAGCCAAAGGAGCCGGTGCGAAATCACGTTTATGCGTGTCATGAGACGCAACAACGCTGCGCGTGTCTAGTTCAGTCTTGCTTCCGCAGCAGTATAATATCTGTTGTGTTTAACAGCACCAGTAGGATGATATAGTGCAGCCATAGAGGCCCATATTGTTGTGGATTGGTGATTCCTACTAACGGTTTACCCAGTTGCCTATTGGTAAAACTCCGCAGCCCTGACTCGTAGATGTGATTTCTAGATGGACACGAATAATCGGAGCAGCTCGGAGGGCAAGAGTTCGTGTCATGCGTAAAGCAAAAGCTAGGTAGCAATTTGACAGTACATGTAGTGATGACGATAACGAGTGCCAGTATTCTTATGGTTAGAGCGAAGACGAATCCCAGCAAGGTGTCGATCAGACCTTCGGGAGGCGGGATTTTTGGCGAGACGTGTTTGTAGGGCAGTCCGGCACGCTCGGTATCACGTGAGTATCACCTCACTCACGGGCAGTCTGCGTCCTCGAGGTCTGGATTCACGCCTAGGAAAAGTATTGCGAAGTCATTCTCTCTCTCCATCGAAGGAATTCATTGTTACTGTCATCATCCAGCTTGTTGCGGTGCTTGACTGTTGCAATGGCCTTCCTGAGGTTGTTGGGATTTGCGACTGCTCTACAACCTAGTTGCCGACTCCTCGAGAGGCCGTTAGGCGGCCCGCCCGACCGCGAGAGGATGTGGATGCGGCCTCTGCTCTCGAAGATCCACCGGTTCGCCCCGTATTCAAAACCCACCCAACATATAGCGACGGTTCTGGTTCCGTACGCATACTGGTAAATCCCATGTCACGAGCAAGACCCTTCAAGAAAGTTCTCGTGTTCAAGTGTACACTCAGACCACTCAGAATGCTTCACTCAACACTGGACACGTGTAATCTGCGATCGGCGCTGTCACTCGAATTGCCGATTGCGAAAGCTCGAAACCTTGTATGCGAGGTTGGAAACTCTGCATGCGGCCCTATCTGTACCAATGTCGATCGGAATCCCTCCTTGGAGATTTTCCCGGATCTCAGCCGGTCTTTCATTTGTTGTGACTTGCCAGTAGGCATGTCACAACATAATCGACAATTTCTCTACGACGAGGGTGGCTTTTGCCTGAGCAAGCTATCCTTGCAGAGTATCATCACACGACGGATCGACAACCTCAAATCTGTACAAACGCTCTTTCTAAATCAGCAGGAGCTGCGCGTCAGTAAGGTTGTCTTGCGGTGGGGGCACAGCTCGGACCATCAATGCTGCATCCTTCATCGGGGTGCCCTCCACCGTGGAGGTCGTTGGCCGCGGCGTTCTGCCAAAGTGCTACACATGATTCCACGATACCCACTCCGCTACACGTTGGGTTGCACGTTCCGCGCCATAACGCGTGCGTTGTACCATCATAATCCTGCGCTGCCTTTTCGCCGTTCGCCATTGCATCCTTCGATCCTCAAACACGACACAGCTATCACTTATTCCGGTAGTTTTGCTACTACATTCTTTCACGGCTGGGCAACCCTTCGCGCAAGAAGCCGCCGCCTTCTGAATCCTTGCAGATCGACTGGGCCCTGGTGGAACTGCAATCCGCGCGTGCCATGTGCTTGAAAGTTCCAAGCTTTTCCTCACATTCTCTCGACATCATCGCACTCTCTTGAACGCCCTACCCTTTCCTTGGGTCTCGAAGCTCCAACGGCGCTGATCTACTCGTATCGGACCACTGAGAAACATGGCCGAAGAAGGTGGCAAAGATGACATGAATATATTGTCAGCTCTTCGTGAGCCTCTTGAAGAGGAGCAGCTCAAAGAAGATACTCATGGACTCCCGGTCAAATACCAGGGCACCAGGGCCGATCAGCAAGACATGATGGTTTTGGGCAAAAAACAGGTTCTAAGGGTATGCATGTACTTGTGTGCTTAATCGTACGAAGCTAACACAGGCTGCAGCGTAACTTCAAATTTATCACCATGCTCGGTAATTTATCACCATGAGTCACTGTGTATGAACTGATCGATTGAATGCAGAGCTAACCGAGTGAAAGGTTTTGGATCAACGGTTGGTCACTGTGTATGAATTGATCGATTGAATGCAGAGCTAACTGAGTGAAAGGTAATTTGCAGTTGGGAGGTGATCTTACCGTATGGCGTCCGCGTTCTGATTCTATATTGAGTGATGCTAACGATCAACGCAGTGTATTCTCGTTCGTCCTCACTGATGGAGGTACGGCGCTTCTCTTTTGGGGCTTCATCGCTATTGGACTAGGAATGATGCTGGTTTACGCCTCTCTCGCCGAGATGGCGAGTATGTTCGTATACATGTCTGTCTCTTTGCGAAAAACATCAAACTGACATCTAGCACAGGTGCCCCACATCAGGCGGACAATACCACTGGGTGAGCGAATTCGCACCACCAAAGTACCAGAAAGTCTTGAGCTATACCACAGGCTGGCTCTGCGCGGTCGGCTGGCAGGTATTTCTGGCCTCAGTCGCATTCATGGTGGGAGGGATCATTCAGGGCTTGATCGCATTGAACTATGAAAATTATGGCTTTGAAGCGTGGCACGCAACTCTGCTCACGATTGCGATCATGCTCTTTGCCATCTTTTTCAACACGTTCCTTGCAGTCCGACTCCCCTTTGTCGAGGGCTGCATTCTGATCTTGCACTTGGCTGGCTTCTTTGCAGTTTTCATCCCTATGTGGGTGCTTTCGCCTCGTGGAAAGGCGTCGGATGTTCTCCTCAACTTTGAAAACAACGGCGGCTGGCCGACTACGGGTTTGTCTTCGATGATTGGACTAACCGCGCCATTGACTGCTCTCATCGGGTATGATTGTTCAGTACACATGTGTAAGTTTGCAGGATATCAAGAATGAGGACACACGACTGACGTTCAAGATAGCCGAGGAGCTCCAGGATGCATCTATCACAATGCCCAAAGCGATCATGTGGACCGTAGGCCCGAATGCAGCTTTCGGCTTCCTCATGGCAATAACGCTTTGCTTCACTGTCGGACCAGATTTGACTGCTATCAGAGACACTCCGATCGGCCAGCCCTTCATCCAGGTATACTTTAAGGCAATACTTTTTGCGTCAGTAATGTCTAATGTATCATAGGTCTTTTTCAACGGAACTCGGTCATATCTGGCAACAAACTTCATGGTCGGCATTGTCATCGTCTGCCTGACCTCGTGTTGTATCAGCGAAGTCGCCACAGCTTCTAGGCAACTCTGGTCGTTCGCACGCGACAACGGCCTCCCAGCCAGCCGATGGCTCTCACACGTCGCACCAGGCTGGAACATCCCGATGCGCGCGGTCTTGACATCTCTAGTCATCACATCGCTCCTCGCTTGCATCAATCTGGGCAGCACAACAGCTCTCAACGCCATCAACTCGCTCGGCGGCGTTTCTGTCATGAGCTCGTACATCGTCACCATTGGCGTTCTAGTGCACCGACGCCTCTTTGGCCCTCCGCTGCCGCCTCGACGATGGAGCCTGGGCAAGTTTGGGCTGCCGATTAACATCGCAGCGTTATGCATTACGATTCCGCTCTGGTTCTTCTTGCTCTGGCCGTTGGCGCAGCCTGTGACAGCCTCGAATATGAATTGGGCGAGTGCCATGTACGGCGGGGTGATGCTGTTTGCCATCTTTTATTATGCGATTTGGGGTCGGCATGTTTATGAAGGACCGGTCATGCTTGTCAAGAGAGACGAGTAATGTACTGCGGAGCTCTGGCAATAGACATTTTGTCATAATACTACATACAGTACATGATCAAGTATATGGGTCGTCTGATCAATTCCACTATCACCGACTGATCTCTCTTGATCGCCGGATGGAATCCAAACCCATGTCTTACTAGTGTAACTATTCGGATGAGAGGTCTGAGGCTCGATTTTTCTTCTGAATTAAAGTGAGATATGCAAGTTTTTCGATAGGTCTATCAACACTTCACTTCCATCCATAGCTCGATGTGATGTCTGGAAATCGACGAACGTCAGTGGTCCGGCTCTTTCCCGCACCCCACTTTTAATTCGAGTCGCCGACCCATCTTCACTGTCTTGTAAGGTCATCCTTGTCACCAACAGCGTCACCACAACTTTCACTTCGACACTCTCTACAGCGCGCTACCGAAATCCTGCACCGCGCCATGATACTGCGGTAAAGACACCCAAACCCCAAGCCGCGAGCCTTCATCGCGCAACAGACACACACAACAAACCATGTCGACCCAGACCTACGACCTCCACCGCGCGCTGCTGCGACCGGCCATCGTCCACATGCTGCGCGCCGCAGGCTTCCACAGCACCAAGCCCTCGGTTCTCGACACCGTCACCAACCTCGCCGAGCGCTACATAATGCTTCTTGCCTCTTCCACAGCTACACACGCCAGATCCAGCCACAACGACCCCATCCCTACAATCACAGACCTGCGCATGGCGCTAGCCGAGTGCGGCGCCCTGTCGCCGGTATCAGGAGCCGCCGAGGAGGACTGGCGAGAGCGCATGCGCCGGCCGATGGTCGAGATCGAGGAGCCTGAGAACGGCGGGCGCACGCGCGCGCAAGCGGAGAAGAAAAGACGAGAGGAGGAAGATTTGAAAGATGTGCGGGACTTCATGCGCTGGTTCGACAGCGCGCAGCACGCCGAGATGCGCCGCATTGCCGGGCTCGTGCCCGATGCGACCGCCACGGGCGCTGCTGCCATCGCGCCGACGATTGGTGTCGGAGGCGGTGTGGTGCAGGCGGAGGACTACTTGCAGGTGCTCAAGACCAAGCAGGGCAGGTCGACGGCGGATATCAGATACCAGGGTACTGCGCTGGGAATCCCTGGGGAGGATCGCAGTGTTGTTATCGAAGGTGGGCCGGTGGGGAGTTTGAGGGATTGGAGGCCTTCGCAGACGTATGCGAAGCCCAATCCTATTGATCTGCCGGCGGCGAAGGAGGTGCGTGAGGATGAACACATGCGCGATTCGCCGAACGGCGTCTCGAACCAGGAGGACTCACCTATGGAGGATGTTGCGGCTGCTACGTGAGAGCTTCGGTAGGCTTCACATTGATTCGATTTGATATGTTAGCGCGGCGTTGGTGGATGGGTGGTATTTAAAATTCAACAGTGTTCCCTTTCGGGTTGCGTTACTGATTCATCTGGCTCCCTTTATACACCTTGTGAGAATGTTGCAGTTCTTGGTCTTTTGTCATTGTACAGGTGCTGAGCTTGAGCAAAAGCAAGCACCACCACAGCAGCGACATCCCAACAGAACATACAATTCAACATCACTACATCACCACATCACTATTTATTCTCCCACAGACACATCTCCCGCTTCGCCTCATCCCACTTATACACCCCGCCATCACCAACATTATACCGATAATAATTGTCCGTCCCCCCCTTAACCATCGCCCTCCTAAAAGTAATATTAATCCTCCCCTTCCCAACCTCGCCCCCCTTACGCTTAGGAATGCTATGCAACCAACAACTCTGCGTCCTCCCCCTCATAAGAACCATATCCCCGCTCCCCAACGGCAACTTCATAGGCTTAGTCTCGCTCTCGTCTTTCCTGTCCGTAGGTTTATGCTTCATGAGGAAATCCCGCTGCGCGCCTAGAGTGAAAGAGGCGATCGCCGGTAACGGTCCGAGGAAGCGCTCGTCGTCGCTGTGGTATGAGATGCTGTCGTCGCCGGACGCGTAGTAGTTCACCAGGGCGAAGTTGAATTTGCAGCCGGTGGCGTTTTCGGTTAGGCGGCGGAGAGTGTCGAGGCAGGAGGGGATGGGGCGTGGGGAGGCCTTGTAGGCGTTCTTTGGGACGGGTCTGCCGGTGCTTGCGTCTACGAGAGTTGCGATCTGTCCTTGTTCGCCACTGTCGTCGAAGCGTGCGGTATCGTCGACGCCGAAGACTGTCGTGTAACGTGGCGTGTTGATCAGCGTTTCGGTCGGGCCGCGTTTGATGTTGTATTGGACTCTGTAGAAGAATAGCTGAGCGCGTAGGAAGTCAAAGAGGTCGCGGGCGGTTTGTTTGGGGATGTAGGGTTGGTAGTAGAGTAGGTCCAGGTCTGGCTTGTCGGTGATTGATTTGCCTTCGTCTTCGGGAGCGAAGTTGAGGGCTTCGACTATGTCTGCAGGTAGATTGGGGATTGGAAATGGATATGTTGTATGAGTTGATTTCGCTATGCTGTCGTCTTTTGGGTCGGTTGATTCTGTATCAATCCGTGATCGTTTGGGAGGTGGCGTCTTGAAGAAGGTTTCGAGCGTCCGAGGTCGCTTTGCGGTAGCCATGTTTTTTTCCCTGAGAGTCTTTTGGATACCGAGAAACAGATGCTCCGTGTCGATGGGATATAGTGTTTGATAATTCGCTTTGTTCGGGTCTTTTGACGCGTTTCAATGCCGGTGCATTAATCTGTTTAACGCGTCAAGTGATGACGTAGGTTGAGTGAATGTTAGTTTCGATCTCAAACAATGCTCGTATCTCGTCTTTAGCAGTACTCAAGCGATATGTGATAGGTCAAGTGGTTATTGCCCCCTGGCTGGCCAACAATGAAATACTCTAAACATCGAGGCACAAACACCACGAGGTTAGGCATGTCAGGTGGCATCTTGAAGCGATCGCAACGAAAACGATGGTGGATCGAAGTCCGGGGGAAGACACGATATGGTTGGGTAAGGCAGGAGTGTGGCTGTGTACGATCATTCAATGTGGCTGCCTACGCTAGTAAGTGATCCTTCGACCTCTGTACATACTTGATGTCAACTTGCCCCGCTGCCCTCCACTATCTTTCACTCACATTCAGCAAAGCATACCAGACATGAGTTTCCCCAATGCAAAGACCGCCTCGGCGGGACCGTCACGCGAAGGCTCCCTAGACGAGAACCTCCCTCTCTACGAGGAGTTCCAATACTCCGACCAGCACGGCAATGCCCTACCGTCCGCCAAAGCCACTCCGGCGGAGATCGTCGACTTCCTAGTCCACCTCCTCGTGTCGACCGATATGCCCGTTGATCAGGCGCGTCGCGTTGCAGCAAAGTGGACTAGGGGGTCGGGACAGGAACTGCGCAGCTATCCGCCAGCGATGTTCTTCGAGATCTTCGGAAAAGAGGACGGCTGGATCACATATCGCGAAGTGAAAATGGCATTGTACAACGAGAAGAGCCAGGGGTTCTGGTACCGATACTCTACCTGTGAGTACAACGAGACCATTTGCTATAGCGGATGGTAGGCTAATGTGTTACAGATATCGTACTTGCGGTCTTGCTTTTCGTTGAGACGATTGCTCTGACTGTCACTTTCACTGGAGCGGGCGGCGAAAACGTTACCGTCGCCGCAGCACTTGCCTCGCTCGTTGGCGGAATGGCTTGTTTCTTTACTTCTATCATGGCGTGTATCCACTTCGCCCACACTCCCAGGAAGGCCATTGAAGCTGAGCTCCGCACTGCCTTGAATAAGGGGATTCCGCAACAGAGCTAGTCTGCAACGGACTATTGCACCATATTGTAGAGGCCACATTGTCAAGGACAAAACCAGGAATGAAACACATTCAAAGCAACATCTCACTGGCTTCCATTCCTTTCACGATACTGCCTTTTCCACATCGCAAGTTCGTCGAAAGTCTCCGCTGCAACATGCTCGGCAAGATCTTCATTCGTATACCACCTGGCAAATCTTCGAGGCCACTAACGGTGACCATTTCGCAGTTGACAATGCCACGATAAGGGCAAGTGACATGCCAAAGTGAGAATGAGAGAGATGTGACTTTCGCTGCGACGCTCAGCGTAGGCTGCTTCCTTCGAGACCAAAAATGGACCTCTGTAGGTCTTTCCAGTAATAATCCACGCTCCGTTGCCTCGACACCGACTCCTCCAATCTTGAGTCTTCCGCCGCTTCTCACGACAACGACTCTCTCCATCTTGAGACTCCCGGCAACATTTCCCCCCAATTACATTCTGAGACCTCCGCCGTTCGCCATGACACTACACCCATCGACCCTCCAGACAATTCCGAGTACCATGGACCGCTTCTGCAAACAATGTAAAAGAACCCAACCCGCCACCGAGTTCGCGTCGAAGAAAAACGGAGAAATCCACGCCATGTGCCAGGAATGTCTTGTACGTTTGTTCGGGCCATCCTGCTTCACCCGGACCTACATGGCTGACAGGTAGCGCAGACAAAGTCGAGAGAGCGCAACCGTAGCCGCCGTGCAACGTTGGAGTACTTGGCGGTTGACCGTGAATCGCCAACGTGAAACGGTATACCCGCTCCAACCGCAGTATTTCGCCGCCCCATACGGCGCAAACAGGCCGGTCGAGGTTGGAGCTGGCAGGGTGGCGTTCGGGGTAATCGCCCTTAGGCACTATGTTTATGATGGAGCCACTGTCGATTGGATGCGTCGCGATTGGATGCGCGGACAGATGAGAGCTCTTGAAGACGACATGATCGAGCTAGAGCAGGAAGACGACGAGTCTGAAGAGGACGATGAGGCTTGATCATGTGGCCTCGGATTTTTGGCCCTGGGTGTTTGGTCAGGATGCCGCAGTCCATTGGCATGCTGCGAAGCTGGAGCCTTCGCTTCGTTCGCCAGCGAATGCATTTCTCCTTTTCTTGAGGCTGTCGTGGTGATTATCGGTACACGCTGAACCCTGAAAGCGATGTCGAAAGCAAGTCAGTTGAAGCTTCAGAGAGGGTGCTGGATTCTTATCGCACATCATGTGGCAGTACGCTACCATGCAGTAGTACTAGATAGTCCAGAGACAGGCATTCGTCGGCTTTTTCTTGGTCCGGAACCAGCTCTGTCGTAGATCATGTCTTTTTGTAGCACTTTTTTGATTTTCGCCTTGTGTTCTGATGACTGGAGCTCACTGGCATCGCCACCGAATACCAGCGGCTTCCAGATTAAAGCATAGGACTTCTCGTGCGAGTGTGGACGCAATGCAACACAGCTTTGCGTGTGCTAGAGGGCTTTCGAGTGCATTAAATTTGGGCTTGCAAGACATTCAGGTCATGCCATTTGCAGTATTGCAGTATCCCGTGGCTCCGGGCCTGCACCAAGCGCAGTCGTGTGAGACCAGCCTTCATTCTCTTCTGCTTCTTCCTCAATCACCCAATCCACAGCCTTATCGTCCGCCTGAGTGAGCCTTGCTGGAGAGCTGTCACTACTCTCGTAAGTCACATCAATGACCCGCGGAACATTCGGCAGAAAGAGTCCCAGCTCGGTGAAGCGAGATCGCAAGAGCGGTAAAAGCGCTTCGTTGCCGCCTCGAAAGCCTCCGAGCACTTTTCCCAGATGCGTGAGATACTCGCGTGGGCCGATGCGAGTGTCTTGAGTCCAGCGATGGGGCATGCAGACCATCACGTCGGCAACGGTGTTGGCAAACTCAAAGAGCTTGAGTTCCATTCCAGAGCCGTGAGCTTCGAGGCTGTCGACCGATAGGGCTGACACTTCTGCTAGGAGGTCCCGGACAACTTGAAGAGGGAACAGTACACTTGTTATGTCGCCATCAGATTCTGTTGTCATTTTTATGCGGGACACGGCTAGCTTCCACAGGTGCAGTTTCATCCAGTGCTGAGTGACGCCAACATCGGCCTTCTGTAGCTGGTTATAGCCCTCTGCTGGATCCGGGAGTTGGAGGAGTTGCCTGTAGGAGACTTCGAGTGCTGACTGGCTGGTATTGATCGAGGCTTCGGCCAGAGCTTTGAACATGCTGCATAGAGAGATGAAGGCTGATAACGTGAAAGGCTCGGCATTGGCGAGCGGCATAGGCATAGTTGAGGGGATGTTTAGAGTGCATGGCAAATCGTATTGCAGTGCATGAGCTCTGTGAGAGGTCAGATCCGGAGATGGTGATGGAGCATGAACCATATGTTGTCATGGAATCACAGACTTACCGTTCCGTTATGAATAGAAGCCAGACCACTCTCAGCTCTTCATCTGCCTCACCATCGGGGACCCCTTCGTAATGTGACTCTTTGTGCAGATCCAGCATATGTGCCATGGAGATAGATTCCCTCAGTGTAAGAGTCGAAGTTCGTTGCTTCTTCATATGCAGATACGCGACATGAAGAAAGAAAGCGGCTCTCAGATTGTCCAGCGTGGGATGTTCTCGGTAGTCTTGCGCCTGACGGAGTGCTTCTATCTCCTGTATTATCAGGTGTGACTGAAGGATACTTCCAGTTGGGTCGGTGGCGGTCAATTGCAATTGCAAAATTGTAGCGATGCATACGCTCGAGGCAACAATGTAGGCTTCGACGTCAGGGTCAGCGATGCTGAGCCGTTCTATCAAGGCTGACTTGTTCACAATCGGCCAGACTGGATAGAGTTTGTGATGGTAAATGTCCAGATACAGCGTGAGGTGTTCCACGCTGACTTGGTAAGGGTATGGCGGACTCGACTCCCATGCTGTGCCTGTGTCGTGGCATAGAAGAGTAGACTGAGGATCATCAGGCCTGTATGACTGCGGTTCGTCTGATGAAGGTTCTTGTATTGGATTGCCATCATTGGTGCTTTCCACGCGGCTAGGCTGTTGTTGTAAATCGCCGATGGGTGTGTTCAGTGGCCACGCAGCGTCAGATCTAGTATTTTGTGTGACAGCATGCGCTTGTTGAATGCTTGTCAATCTTTCGAGTGTTCGTTTCTTGATTCCCTTGGGCCCAGACTTTTGGCGTTGTCGGAGTCTTGTGCAGTCAAGCGAGGCGTTCATGCATCCCGCACATGGAGCCTGTCCGTCACAACGAACCCTGCGGATAGCACAAGCGTCACAGACTCGCCGCTGGCTCATGATTCCGAGAATGGAAAGGAAGAAGCAAGGTGGTACACATGGCACAAGTGGGGTGACACTGTGAGTGATGTCGGAATACAAGCGAAGCTGGCGACTCGAAGGTTCACTCTTCTCAAGACGCGCCAAGCAAGCGGGGAGCATGGCCATGGTCATGGTCATGGTTACATAAACATAAGGGAATCTTAAGAATGGTTCCATGTGTCTTCTTGAATGTAATGCGGCTACGGAAGCAATATCCAATCGAACGATCAATCGATATCTCATTGCGGTGACTTTGGCTTAGCACGAGAAGACGGCAAGTTCGCAATGTCAAATGAGACTTGGAGAGATTTTTAGTGATACGATACGATACTTGTTCACGGATTCACGAACAGTGAGCTATATTAGGACGGATGCTCAACTCGCCAGCGAGGTGATCCAATCCCATCTTCGGTCCTCTAATCTTGACTATGAGCTCCTCAAATCTATAATCGACTTACAAGTCGAGATTGGGTACACGCAAAAGCCTCAAACGGCCTCAAAGTCACACTTTCCGGCCCTGAAGTCACATCTCCGTACGTGCTGATGAGCAATCTCTCTCCAGTAGGATTGCGCAGTCCAGCTGGCACAGCCCACTCCACAGCGCTCTTTCGAAAGTTACAAACTACGAGCACTGTTTCGCCGTTGTAGCCTCTAGTGTATGCAAAGACATCTTCATGCTCGGCATCGACCATCTCGAAGTCTCCGTACACGAAGACGTCGGCCATGTTCTTGCGCAAACGCAGGATAGCTGCCCAATGCTCGAAAGGACTGCCAGAGATGCCAACTTGGGTCGAAGCGTTGCACTCGGTGTATGTGTCGTTGACGCGGAACCAGGGCTGTCCGCTCGTGAAGCCAGCGTGAGGCTCTGCAGTCCATTGCATCGGGGTTCGAGCGTTGTCTCTTGACTTCGTGTGGTATTGTGCCTTGGCCAGCGCTTTCGCGTCGTCATCATCAGGGTGAGTCTCGCATAGTTCGTTCCAGTGGTTCAGAGTTTCCAGATCCCTGAACTCATCCATGCTCCAATCTGATGGTATGTTCGACATACCGAGCTCTTGACCCTGGTAGAGGAACAAAGTTCCGCTTTGAAGCCCCAAGAATGTCGCGAACATCTTTGCGGATAGTTGACGATACTCGGGCTTGTCCGAGCCCCATCGTGAGATGGTCCGGGCTTGATCGTGGTTCTCGAGGTATAGCGCATTCCAGCCGCCGTTGTCGTGCATGAAGTGCTGCCACTTGTTGACGATGCCCTTCAACTCCGACATCTGCCATTCTTGCGGACTGAACTTCCCTCCTTTGCCGTGATCAATGCCTTCCACGATCTCAAAATTGAAGATCATGTTCAGCTCGTTTCGATCGGAGCCAACGCACCTCAGAATCTCATCAGGATCTTCCACCCAAGGCATTTCGCCGACGTTGAAGGCGTCGTACTCTTTCATGATACCACCCATGACTTGCAGGAACTCGTGAATTCTGTGTACGCATGCATAGTGCTCAGAACCGTGTTGATACTTCTGGTCAGGTCGCGTGATCTTGGCATCTGGCAGTGATGGATCTTTGCTGATGAGATTGATGACGTCCATTCGGAAGCCGTCGACGCCCTTCTCCAGCCAGTATCGCATGGTGTCGTAAATTGCTTCCCGCATTGCGTCGCATTCCCAATTGAGGTCGGGCTGTTCGCTGGCGAAGAGATGCAGGTAATACTCGTCAGTAGGCTCGTCATATGTCCATGCGCCGCCGCTGAAATACGAGCTCCAATTGTTGGGTGGATGGCGGTTGCCCTGGTCATCATACCGAGGCTTACGCCATATGTACCAGTCGCGGAAAGGGTTGTCTTTCGAAGATCTTGACTGGCGAAACCACTCGTGTTGGTCTGATGTGTGGTTGACGACGAGATCCATGACCAACTTCAGATCTCGTTCGTGCAGGCCGGCGATTAGGTTGTCGACGTCTTGCATGGTGCCATATCTGGAGTCTATCGCCCTGTAGTCGGCAATGTCGTAGCCCATGTCCACCAGTGGACTTGTGTAGATGGGACAGACCCAAACGACATCAACGCCCAGGGCCTTGATGTAGTCGAGCTTTTCGATGATGCCAGGAATGTCGCCAACGCCGTCTCCATTGGAGTCTTTGAAAGAGCTAGGATAAATCTGGTAGATGGCGGCTTCTTTCCACCATGCTCTCTGAATCTGGGGTAGTGATCTGGGCTGGAGGTTCTCGCTCAAAGACATGGTGACTGTGGTATTAGGGGGTTTGAGGTGTGGCAAGTACAAAAGTAGGGAAGGACAGAGAAGGCGCTTTTAAGTATCGAGAGCCTACCTTGGGCATATTCACGCTTGTTATCAAACCTCACGCTTTGGTGGAAACGGCGGCATGTTCGGCACTCTGGTACATGGCGAAGAGTGGATGTGGAGGAGGGTGGTCGCGTGGTGATTCTCGCTGAGATTCGCGGAGGAAGTATTGGTCTGCTGAATTCTCATAACCATGCAGAAATTTAGAGCCGAAGACTCTGTCATCGTCGCCAGTATCTATCTTACGTGTTATGAGACTCTCGGAAAGACTCTCGCAACAATTCTCGCGATCACAATCGTTCGAATTCTCTGGCAGTCAACCCCCCCAGTTTCTCCCCATACCATCTCCGCCTCTCCAGATGACATGTCCACGCGACACGGAACTATGGTCGCCACCAGACGCACTACGGCTACCTCCGTTGCGGCCAGGTCCTGGTCCTCGTCGATGAAATACTGCGAAAGTCTTCGAGACCTCCCAGACAACTCCTCACGGCCAGGTATATAAAGACACGCTCTGCTCTGAAGAATCTTCAGTCCATCATCTTCACAGCATCCATCTTCAAGGCCAATCCGTCTCCACAGGTACAACCTTCAAAATCCGAGCTCAATTGGACTGAGCAACTTCAGCTCCGACACCAACACCAGCACAATACTCACCAAAATGGGCGGTCCATCTGGTATCGTCGCCTCCAGCGGCAATGAAGTCTACAAGACTCTGTCGAACAACGTCAACCCTTCGTGGATCCGCGACAAGGGCCTTCGACGCTTGAACTTCGCCATCGGTGCCATGTTCGCGTCTGCAGCCGCCAATGGTTATGACGGCAGTTTGATCAACGGTCTCCTTGCAATGCCGTACTTCAACGCCAACCTCGGAGATCCAGCATCGACGCTTCTCGGTATCACCCTCGCCGGTATCAGTCTCGGTGGTCTGCCATCGTTCATTCCGGCCTCGTATGTTTCCGATTACCTCGGCCGCCGCATCACAGTCGCTATCGGATCAAGCCTCATGTTGGCGGCGGCCATCATCCAATGCGCGACTTCTGGTGTCTACGCTTTCCTGGGAACTCGGATCATGCTCGGTGTTGGCCTAGGCTTCGCTCAAACTGCAGCTCCACCATTGACAGCCGAGATCGCGCACCCAAAGCATCGCGCCAACATCACGAATTTATTCCAAGCCATTTGGTTCTGGGGAGCCATTGCATCCGCCGTCATGACGCTTGGCTTCCTCTTCGTCGACAACCACTGGAGTTGGCGCATTCCGTGCTTGTTCCAAGGATTCTTCCCTGCCATCCAGCTTATTGGCTTGATTTGGGTCCCCGAGTCCCCAAGATGGCTCGTCTCCAAGAACCGCCATCAGGAAGCTCTTCGAGTTCTTGCCAGATATCACGCTAATGGAGACGTCGATGACCAGCTTGTGCAGTTTGAATACCAGGAGATTTGCAGTGCTCTCGAGCTCGAAAAAGAAGTCGCCAGATCTACCGGCTGGTCCACCTTCTTCGCAACCAAGGGTAACAGACACCGCCTCTTGATCTGTGTGCTCGTCGGCTTCATGATTCAGTGGGCTGGTAACGGCATTGTCAGCTGTGAGTACAAGCATACTGATTTTCGAGTCTTTTTCTTTTTTTTCTTTACTGACTTGAACGCAGACTACCTTGCACCCATCCTCAAGAGTGTCGGCATCACCAGCGCGGTCACCCAAGCCGGCATCAACCTAGCTCTGCAGGTCTGGAACGCTTTCTTCGCCTTTGGCGGTGCTCTATCCGCCGAGCGCTTCGGCCGCCGACCTCTCTGGCTCCTCTCAGCTTGCGGCATGCTCGCCTCCTTCATAGTCGTCACGGCACTCAGCGCCACTTTCGCCGAACACCAGATCAAGGCAGCCGGTAGCGCCACCGTCGCCTTCCTCTTTGTCTTCTTCGCCTTCTACGACATCGCTTTCACGCCCCTGTCGATCGCCTACCCAGTCGAAATCCTGCCCTTCTCGCTACGAGCCAAGGGTCTTGCCGTCAACCTGACAACAGTCTTTGGCGCCGGCTTCTTCAACCAGTTCTGCAACCCGATTGCCCTTGAGGCTATTGCCTGGAAGTTTTACTTTGTTTACATCGGCACTCTGGCTGCCATGATCCCGACTATCTATTTCCTTTTCCCGGAGACCAAGGGCCGGACCCTTGAAGATATCGCCAAGGTCTTCGATGGAGAGGCTGTGGAGGTAGAGGGGTTCGGACAGGGTGACTTCGATGTGGACGTGCTGGGAAGTGCGCCGGAAAAGAGTGTTGTGAATGTGGACCACACTGAGAAGGTTTAAGTGTTGTGCTGTGAGGTTGAAAGTGGAGGGATCCTAGCATGATTAAAGTCTGTACGCAACGACGAATGTGCCAAATATTGATTTCATTAGTACACAGCCTTATTGGCCACTCACCCACAGCGCGATGTCTGCCACCAAATGCGACCCAAGCACTGGCACACTCCATTATGAGTTCCGACAGGGAGTAGTTACTCCTTCAATCGGCCCGGTACGCTTGCACGCCAGTTTGCTTTGTCCCAGGGCGGCTTGCTCGAGATCAAAGATTACAAGCTCGATAAGCCGCTCGTATCATTTGGCGACATTCCGGAAGCGCTCTTGCTCGAGACGGAACTCGAGGCATACGCAAAGCTCCGCAAATCTGGCGTTGGGGTTTTGGAGGTATTGAGACCGCAGTAGGTGGGCAAGATGGGTTGACGGCCATGGCTTGAAAGCCCGTCCATGTGGTTCTGCTGTGTGACGAAGAGGGCGACAATAACGAGAGTGCGGGTGCTGAGCATGTCATTTAAGCAGTGCGTCAAGGGGTGTTCGGTTGGCCGATGAAAAGGGTTGCGGACTGGGATCTTTCAGGGGGCTCTCGAGAAAGGGAGGGAGCGGTGAGCGAAATAGCGTAGCAAGATACCCAGTATCACCAGTCAGTCACCGTGAGATCAATGGTTGGGTGCGTTTCATTGTTCCCACCGAAATGCAGAGGGGAGACATTGAAAAGTCAGACAAGTCACATTGATACCGGGTTATGATACTTTTCGTTATTCGAACTTCTTCCTGTGAGCCACGTGCATTAAGAGCAAGATGCCATCGCCGAGGCAATATGACAAGCTAACGTGTGTCGACTCGAATGCGCCTCCCAGCTCCCCTGCTCAAGCCCTATCGCTCAGAGCCACAGAACAGCAGTAACATCAAGTACGATGTCGTTTCCCGCGTTTTTTTCGATACCAAGCTACACATACTATGGCCTCCTGGCTCTTTTGGTAGGCTTCGATGCACCTCTGCTCTCTGGCTGCTCGCGTTTAGTGAAGCCTTGACCTGGAGTCACGAGGCCGTTATGCTTAGACCGCTGGAGGCTGGTGAAGCTTCGAATGGGCACATCGAGGCCGTCATGTTCAGAGTGCTCGCGTTTGATCGAGCGTTCGGATGGAGCAGTGAGGCTGCCATGCTTGGGGCGTCGGACTTTTCCGTATCTCTGGGCGATGGAGGTGGGTCCATCATGCTTGGGAGATATGCGCTTGATCAAGTCTCGAAGACTCTCGGGCTGTTGTCTCGCTGGGGGAGAAGGGACAGGTAGTGGGCTCAACTGCAGTACGTTCGCAGCGGTCTCCTGAGCCTCAAGTTCGCCACCGGGGATGCCAAATGGCAATGGCTGGTGCTGCTGCTCGTTCACTTGCTGTTGTTCGTACTCCGGCGGTTGCTCGTACTCTGGCTGTTGCCCATGTGCTGGCTCTTGCGCCAACGCTGGCTGCTGTGGGTACGCTGGTCGCCGGAGCCGGATGGGTTGCTGAGCGTGCAATGGAGTGTACAACACTTGCTCCTGGACTGACGTTCGCTGCTGAGCGTACGCCGGCTGATGAACGTAGCCCTCATGCTGCTGGTCGTAAATCGGATGCTGTGGCTGGTAACCGTAGGTTGGCTGCTGCCCATAGAACTGCTGCTGTCCATAGACTGGTAGGGGCTGTGGTGGGTAGGCCGCTGGTGGGTAGACTGGTGATGGATAGACTGGCGGTGGGTAGACTGGCTGCCTGTGGAATTGCGGCTCGTACGACTGTTGCTGCTGCGGGTAGGGTTGGTGCTGCTGCCCGTAGAGTGGACTCTTGTATGGTGGGCCGTAGAAGTAGACCGTCCGCTGGATGGCTCGCTGTCTCTTTGACGGAGTCATCGTGCTTTTCGCGAAGATCCTCGATTCGTCGTGTGGGCTGTGGTGTGTTTGGTGTGTCGGCCGAACTGGATCTAAATGCGTCGCGGGGGTCGGTCGAGGCGAGTTTGCAAGCTCGGCCGACATGAGGAAGGAGCCAACACGTCTAGTCGCACCTGCCTCGAATGATGGTCGGAAACGCACGCGCGTCGTGACCTTTGTAGGACCGCATCGCATGGCTTGTGGTTGCACATATGAGCAGTGGCTGTTGGACATTCCGAGTCAACGGCTCCGTACAGACTGTATTGTCGTTGTTGGTGCGATGTACATGCTGAGGGAGTGTCTGCTCAGCACGAATCGAGTTGACTGCGTTGAAAAAGGAAAAGCGAATTTACAGTGACCAGGTCCCGTTGAAGAAGGAAGGAAGTTGAGTGAGCGAAGCGCAAGAAGTGAGCTGATATACCGGGGATCAAACGGTCGGCGAGATGTCTTGATGTGCCAAAACTTGAGGAGGGGTTTTGAAACACTCAAGAAAAGATGTCTGGAGAAGAGGCTTGAGTTCCCGTGCATGTGACTAGGTAGTGAAGGGTAGGTATCTAGGGAATGAACAATATGTCAACAGAATAGCATTACAGACACTCTTTCTTCGCTCAGCTCACCATCACAAAACGCGGTCATCATCCATACCTATGCTCCCCACCCCTCCTCTGAGCATTCGCCAACTCCCTCTCACTCCCAGCGTCACCTTTGCCATCAGCACCTTTCTGGTGAGGAGCGTACCCCTTCTCGACCTCCTGCTCAATAACCGTCACAACCTGGATGCCATGTGACCCTTCCCGACCCTCAGTCCCGCGGCGCTCGCCAAACTCAATCTCCTCACAGCTGTCATCGCCGTGGTCGTCGGTGCGCCCTCGACCCCCAATCCCCGGTTCGCAGCGAACGGTAGTCTTGTGAGAGTTGGCGTCGCGTCCGGGTCCGCGGCCCAAGGCGTCGAAAGAGAACTTGTCGGTGCCTTGCTTGCCAGAAGAGCCGCTGAAGCTGTAGTAAGGCGAAGAAGAAGAAGCGGCGTCAGTCTGCCCTCCGTCTCCCCATGTCCACCTCCATCTCCTCGCCCTCGCGCCCTCACCCTCTGCATGGCCCCGCTCGTGACTGTGATCCGAGCCTCGGAGATAGCTACTGTTGAACGCCCGCGGGAAGTACCTCGATACCATGGCTTTCAGGGTTGGAAGGCAAGAACATAGTATCCCGATGTTGACCTCCAGCGAAGACCAGATTGCCGCGAGCGGGTTGTGCCAGGAAATGTCCGAGTTGTGCAGGAAGACTAGCAGGGATTGCAGGCGTAAAATCGAGATAATGCAGGTGAAGCCACCGAGTGCGAAGACGACCATCAGGGCTATGCGCTGGCGTTTAGGGAGCTGAAGTTGGTTGAGGAAGGGCAGGGGAAGGATGGCGACGAGGATGTCCGTGACAATGTTTACGCCGGCGTTGGTGAACCTGGTAAATAGTTTAGCATGGTCGTTGATTTGTAGTGCTATTCGAATGAACTCAACTTACCAGGTCGTCCACTGACTCAAACAAGTCCCTCCCACGATCGATTTGTCCCAGAAGTACTCGACGGGCCGGCAGAAGAAGATCGCGCTGAAGACTGTCCAGCAGGACCAGACGAAGATGAACGCCATCAGGGTATAGTTGAAGATCCGAAAGAGTCTGTAAGGGAATATGCGCAAGTACTGAAGCAGGATGGAGAACTTGCAGAGGAACAGTCCAAGGTTGTAGATGACGATCGAGGCCCAGAATGGTTTTGCGGAAGTCAACTTCTCGTAGGGTGTTAGATTGTCAAAGTGTCGGCCCATGCCGTATTTGACTGTTATGATTGACTATGTCAGCTTGCGCTCGGGGTTCGTTCCTTGATGGCCGGATGGTCTCGGATGGACGAACCTTGGAAGCACTGCGCGATCGTGAGGCAGATTGTCATAGCACAAGCCGCCGCGATGAAAGCATCGTCTTTTCCAGAACTGTGGACGATGAACATTCGACTGTACAGTCGCAAGAGTACCGCGAAGGTTGCGATGATGGTAAAGCTAATTGTTACGCCTAGAACGGCTGCCGGATCGGCATGGCCTGAGAGCCCCATGTTAGAATGAGCGTGTGGATTCGAGTGTGCCGTAG
>Ga0265797_10004396_pt1 | contig 21620 bp, 16 predicted proteins | sample P2T30metagenome_FD_192433 | JGI IMG/M metagenome (GOLD analysis project Ga0265797, IMG submission 192433) | Plant litter microbial communities from East Loma Ridge, Irvine, California - P2 T30 | ecosystem: Environmental > Terrestrial > Plant litter > Unclassified | place: USA: California... | reverse complement strand
AAGAAAGACGAAGTATATATTGATTTCTTCGGAGGAGGAAGAAGAAGAATCAGTTGACGAGTTAGCTTAGGCAGCTGGTTGATTGCGGCGTTAGTGAGTCACTTACACCTTTTTTAAAATTTGAAATCAATAAAGTAGTTAACTTCTGGGGGTAGTTAACTTCCCCTACAGTCACGTTACTTATTAAGATTATAAGCTAAATGGCTAATACTTGACTTCTGATGAATATGGATACAATGAGATTTATAAATAACTTAAGTTAATCTAACTTAACGTGGATGTAGGGGAAATGACGCAGTAGGGGATATGACGCAATTTACCGAGGTTAGCTTTATAAACCCCGCTTTCTCCCCTGCCGTTTTTCTTCCTTCCTTATGCCTTCGTATACCGAAGAAGACGTAACTAACGCCTTAAATGCGTTAGTAAACGGTGAATATAAGTCACTCCGCCGAGCTGCATTAGTCTTTCGAATTCCCGAGTCAACTTTACGAAAACGAGCTCGAAAACAAAAATCAAGAATTATGAGTCACGTTAGTCAACAATTACTAACTCCGATCGAAAAAATTACACTCGAAAACTGGATTTACCACGCCGCTAAGTTAGAGACTCCGATCACCCTTACGTTAGTGAAAATTTTAGCATCCGAAATTCAGTCAAAAAGAGGCTTAACTTTTGACGGATACGAATTCAGTCCTATCTCGGATAGGTGGGCTGATCGCTTCCGGACACGACACCCCCGAATAAATACATGCTTTTCGCGTACTATCGACTCTGTGCGGTCTATAGCACTTGATTTTCCGACGATAAAATCGTACTTTAATAACTTAGGCGCCCTACTACGCGAACATAGATACCCGCCTAGTGCGATCTATAACGTCGACGAAACCGACTTTTCGATCGGATCTAGTAGGAAATTAGTTGTTCTACTTGATCAACTAAAAATCCGGCGTGAAAAGCGACAACCGGGCCGATAGGAATAGATTACGTCTTTCGAGTGCGTAAACGCCGCGGGGGTGACCCTGCCGCCGTGTCTGATTTTTAAAGGCGAGAACCTGAATTCAGGCTGGATCCCGGACGAAACGCCGCCGGATGAGAAGTTTATTATATTAAAGAAAGGCTGGACTTCCGATCTAATCGGGTTTGAATAGCTAAAAACGCATTTTTAGCCTTACGTTAGTAATTCAGCTAATTCTCGACACCTACTTATCATTAACGGCCACCCCTCTCATATTACGGCTCGGTTTATCGCGTTCTATATCACGTCGAAAATCGATCTTTTTCTACTACCGCCGCACTCGTCATATAAAACGCAGCCTCTTGATTTAACGATTTTCGGACCTCTAAAAACAGCAATCAACTTAGAGGTCGACCGAATTTTCCGACACTCGACTTTACGATTGCCGCGCGTAGAACGGACTTTGGCTTATATTAAAGCTAGAACACGATGCTTTAAGTCTTCTTCTATCGAATCCGGCTTTCGAAAAGCCGGTATCTATCTGTTTAATCCCGAGATCTTACTTTCGACCCTTACCCCCCCCCCCCAGGACACCCTCTCCGGAAAGTCAAGTCGCGCACGACGTTAGTAACGTATCTCGAATTTTAAGAGCTAGGGGTAGTCCGCGTACCCCTAGGGCTCTTAACCTACGTCACATTAGTGATCACGTTCGAAATGACGAAGATATACCGATTTCAGCTCGAGTACTTATCCGGGATTTAATTAACTTTGCCGAAGATCGCGATACCGATGCGATCTTAGCCTAGAGAGAGCTACGCGAAAAGGATGTACTACTTAATACGCGTATGACGCGTAAGACGGGGAAGAGAGTAGCTTTAAAGGGCAAATACCTCCTTACAAAAGAGGATATCCTTAAGGTCGTCCGGGATCTCGAAGAGGAGACTAAAAAGAAAAAGGGGAAAGAAGGAGGAAATAAGACGAAATATATATTGATTTCTTTAGAGGAAGAAGAAGAAGACTTAGCAGATGAGTTAGCTTAATCAGCTTTTGTTTTACGGCGTTAGTAAGTTAGTTGGTGACTTTTGAAGATTAGAAATAAAACAAGTGCGTTATATCCCCTACTGCGTCACTTCCCCTACACCCACGTTATATATTTTCTTTCACTAACTTATATTAAATTATCTAAGCTTAATCTCATAAGCTTACCAACTTTAGTAGTAAACCTTGATCAGTATCCTAGTACTCTTATTATCCTAGCACCTCGGCTATGACATCAGTAACGTGGGTGTAGGGGAGTCGGGTCAGTAGGGGATTCGGGTCTTAAACTTGATCGCTATTTATCTAGAGTAGTAATAGTCGTATTAGGCCTAAATTTTGAAGCTAAGTATTTGAACATATCACAAAAAGCGTATCGGAAATTGGGGGACGTTAGTAGAGTTTTGATATAATCATCAACTTTTAAAGATAGCGATTTTTTTTACTGACTAGTTGAGAAATTTTAATTTTAGCTATAACTTAGGCTATACTAGCCTAATAAGGCTAGAGTCTTAAGTGGTATAACTTTATACCATTAGGTATACGCCTATATACTTATAACATCAAAATAACTTTCTTTAGGCCTAGTATACACTTTTATATAGCGTAAAAAGCTTAAAATTATAAGGTGTTCTAAAATATACTACGAGAATACTGTAAAATACATAGGGAGAAATCTATAATTCTAAACTTGATTAGTCTATATTAGGCTGTATAAAATATATGTAAATATGTTTAATAGCCTATACTATAATTTATACGTTAGTATATACTAATTTATTAATTATTACTTTTTAATCTAGCTAAATAGTAGATAAATCTGTGTTTTACTATAAGTTCTAGAGCCTAGCTATAAAAACCTAAGATTATATAAAATGATTATTTGATAGATTATAGAGTTATATATCTCAGATTTTGATACAGCACTCTTAAATAGCAGAAGTTAATGCTAATTAGTCTTAACTTTGATTTTATCTCCTAGTAAGTAAGTTAGTAGTTTTTAGAAATTTAAAATCAAAAAAGTGACCCGAATCCCCTACTGACCCGACTCCCCTACACCCACGTTAGATGTTAGTAAGCTACTAACTATCAAATGTCTGCTAGTCTTGATCTAGATCTCCAGATCAGTTCTAGCTTGCTAACTTGGTCAACATCTAATTAAGTTACTTACAAATAAGCCGAGTCAAGATATAGGAATCAGAAGTCACCAAAGTGGAGTCACATCATGTAACTTGGACAAGTAACATCTTGAAGTTGTTTCATGAATTCAGTCAAAGATTGATAGGATTTGATACTTCATTGAGTGCACTCGACTAATGCGATTGAGCTCGCTCATGTCCAATGTCTGAGCGCCACAAACACCATTACAAGCAATTTGTTACAATGCACACGCTTTGTTGCTAGTCAACTAACGTCACACACCATTGCTCGTATCTTCACCTCTCAAGCAATCTCTCCAAAAGATCTCACCCACTCGCCAATCTCAAATCCAAGTCTCCTTAGCGTCGACCCATCGACTTCGGCATCGACACCTCTCCTAACCACAAATAGCCTCGCCTCCTCCTTTTGCTCCACCATTTTGCCCTTTTCCTCGCCGTCTTTCAAGTAGATGGTGAGATCAGGACCAACAACGCCACGCCACTGCGTAGCGTTCCACGACCAATGGTCGTTGGGTGCGTAGGTGTCAGTGAGAGGGATGCGACAGGCAAAGGTGTTGCTCGCGTGCAGGGAAAAGAGTGGTAGGACAGCGATGGGTTTCTTCGACGGCAAGTTTTTGGTAGAAGAGGCGTCATCGACATCCATGATGTCGTTGAGGCTGTTCTTCTTCGGACTAGAAGCGGCGGTAGGGTGGGCAGAGTCGACTTGCGTGGGAGCCGAGGGTTTGGTGGGAGTATCGTCTTCGTCGTCGTAGTTCTCGTCTACCTCGCGGGTCCGCGTAGGAGTAGACATGTCCATCTTGGTGGACTTTGCAATATCGAGTGCGGTATCGGCGTTATACTCCAGATCCCGCATGATCACCTTGCTTCTGGTGAGCCATTTTGCTACGAGCATGTGGTACTCCGCCATGGCCTCGTCATTGCGGCCTTTCTGGGCGACGTCAGGCCCATCGAGCAGAACAACGTTTAGTTCGCTATCTTTCTGCAGTGTATCGCTGAGCCACTTCGCGAGGTTGTTGACAGCATCAGTATCGTCGCCTTCGATCGCGATCAGAGGGCCTCGTGGGGTGATCTGATCGTAGGCCTTTGGAGATGCAATCTTTCTGAGAACTTCCAGCTTGGCTTCGAAGGGCATGTTCATGATGATCTCGTCGATGCTCTGGCTTGCAGACTGCTTGGCACTCAAGGGAGCACCATTGGATACTCCGGTTTGGAGAGGTGGGAGTTGGAGTGAGCGATCGGGGGTGAGGTGACCTTGAGACATGCGGTGCTGCAGGTAACCCATGCCCGGCCGAGGTGGTGGCGCCATTGGACCCGGCGGGTTGACTACACCGCGTAGACCAGGCAGGCTCTCGCGTCGAGGCTGCGACGCCGAAGCTGCATGCGCTGGGACGTACATGTGGGGGTTTTGGTGAGGTGTCTGGCCGAAAGGAAACGGTGTCCCAGGTCCGACAGGCGTGCCGGCAGGGACAGCACCGTATCGTGGTGGCATGACGCGATGGATCATAGGCTGCTGATGATGTTGCTGTTGTTCGCCGTTGAAGCGGCGGCGTTTTATGTCTGGACTCAACGGACCGAGGTCGTCCCTGTCCTCTGGGTGATGATGGTTTGGCGGCATGTTGTGATAGCGCATGCGTCGAAGCGCTGGCGACTGCAGACTGAGGTCGCGAAGGAAGGGCAAAGTTCGGCTGACTGGGGTTGGTGCTGAGTTGGGTGTGTTCGTAGGGAGATCAGCGGTTAACGGGCTAGTAACGTTCGACGAGAGAGAGTATGGCGTCGATAGTGTGAGGATTGACCTTCCACCACACTTAGCGCACTTGGGTTTCTCGATAGCCGAGCCGGGTGTGTCCGAGGAGATGCTACTGCGGCGACCGTTGCGTTTTGGCTGATAGCGGTAGTCAGGATACTGCTGTTGATGGCGGAGCTTTTCTTCCTCGGCGAGGGCTTTCCACTCGGCTTTAACCTCGACTGCCTGGTTGCGCCACTGCTCGCCAATTATCTTGGAGATTTCTGGGTTGGCAAGACCAGGGTTTTGCGCGACTACTTTCGCTTGATGATGCTGGCGGTAGAGGATGAACGCTGTGTGATGTCAGTACATGTATCTGCAACGATTGACCGGTGAGTGTTTGCAAACTTACCGTTGCGAGGTCTTGGGATTTTAGGGTCGGGTTGGCAGATACAAACGTGGGCAGTTGAGTCACCGCTGCTGGCTCTGGTATGCACCGGGGTTGTGTCGTGGTTATCGATCTCTTTGTCTTCTTCCTCAACAATGTCGACACCCCGTTTCCTTGTTGGGCGAGATGGTGGAGATTCTTCTGGTGTCAGAGTCCTAGAACTACCTGTTGGGCTGGGCGCACTCCTGAGCGAGCGAGTCGAGACGTTCGACGAAGTCCTCCGACTAGTACTTGTATTGACCTGGTAGGCTGCCAGTGATCCTTGCGATTGAGACCTGGTTGAGACACCGTGTTCACTTGGATCCTCTGGCATGGTTCGCTGCCACAGCTGTCTTGTGAAGACGATACGGCCCGGTTCAGGGGTCGATGGGAGCAGCGGAGGATGCACTTGTATGGGAGGAATCGAATTTGGCGGCGGATGCAACGGAGGCAACAGTGAGGAATCCTGGATAGCAGACATTGGGAGGGCAGAACAAGCGACAAGGGCAAGAAGGGGTCATGCAAGCCTTCTGTCCCACTGGCATGCTATTCAACAATGAAAGCGGGCGTGCCCAATAAATATGCGTAACAAGTGAAAAGTACTGTAGCCATTATTCCGCAGAAAGAGCGAGCCACTGTCGCGTGGCTTTGTCCTTATTATCCAGCACGAGCAGCGACGAAAAGGAGCCTACCGTGGTATGCGACACCCATTTCTTTGTCGTCCAATGACGAGCACGGTCAAGCGAAGGATCAAAGAACATGCGTTGATTGTTAGGGAGTCGAAGTTGCCGCTAGTGAGCCAGAGTGCATTGCTTTGGAGTGGCCTTCTTTGTTCTTTGTTCGTACACTTGCGGCACCCGGAAGCGGCCAGGTCGGGGAAAATGTCAGCTGCGCCTGAGACATTCCAGCGGTCAGCAAGCAAGGAGGCTCCGTGGCAAAGCTATGCAACTTGCTACACGGTAAGCAAACGGCGGACGTGAGCCCATGAGCTGTCTCGTCGGTCTGCACGATCGTGAGATCCAGGGCGCAGGGCTGCGTGGTTCGTCATGTCTGCAGTTGTTGTGGAGACACGAGACCTTCCGGAATGTTGCACCACGCGATTAGTGCAAACGTGTTGTGCGACTCTTCATGGACATACTAACCGGTTGACTGCACATGCGACCGCAGGTGTGGTGGCCTCGAATTCAATTTGGTGGAGGTCGTGTTCATACGACTACAAAAGAAGAGTGAGCCCATCTGGCAGACGCATAGCAGCAGGCTTACCTTGCTCTCCGGTGAATCAGCTGAGTATGAAGCAAATTGAAGCAAATTGAAGCATCATCCTGGAAATCAAACGCGTCCAACACATGCGAACTACTCACAGGAGGCTATCCGTGACTCGTTTCGAATGCCGCTGCTTTCCGCGCACCGCACACCGCAATCAAGAATACGACATAGAATTCGACCCACCATCGGAGCAAAAGCAGAAGGTGTGGGAGCACTGCTTGTGCACCGTACCATTGCACTGGGCTCAAATATACCCGATGTTCGCCGGACAGTTGCAGCGGAGTCGCCGTTGCATCGCTAGCAAGAAGTCGGACTGAAGACGATAATCGGGGAGCTCTCAGTGGTCCATGTCCGCTGTGTTGCAGTTGTACAGACACGACTGGCAATGAGCAGATGTTGCACCCCGATGCCAGGCAAGGCAAATGTCACGACAAAAGACGAGCCGGTGTCGACGGGATCAAGCTGCAGCCTGCCTATGGATCTCCCGCCAGGTGGGAGATGAGATGATGCGAAAACGTGTTTTTCCAGGATAGCGACTCACATGTATGGACGGGTAGTAGCTGCGGATGCGTTTTGTGTCGCCAGAGTGTCAGAGTCAGACGGAGTGTTGGTGCGAGTCATCTCAGCCCACGCGGCCAGAGAGCGGATAAATTGGTTTCGCCGTCGTTCGCATGAGCGGCAAAACACATGAACTGGGGTTGCGCGCATGACTGTTGATTGCAGAAGCGCGTGTTTGTCCACCCGCCCGGTACTTTGTCTGTGGGTTGTGGTAGTCTAGGTTGTTGTTGTGAAAGTCTGTTGATAGTGTTTAGTAGACTTGCCAGCCAAGGTACGCACGTGGGCGGTGCTTCCTTCCTTGCCAGGTGGTCTTCATACAGTATCTCCCTATAATTCTTAATCTTTTCCCAATATACCTACCTAGGTATTGTATGTACACACTTGATGTTTCTATTCCCCGTTGACTGCAGGTGGCCATGAGAGGATCACATGATAATTCATGACTTCCGATTCTGCCACCGAGGCTCTCCAACTTCTCTCGTCACCGCCCTGACCAAGGGACCACATGCAGTTCTTTCACATGCTTCCGTCTGAGCTTAGGGTTAGCGTAGAAGGTGGCCTGTGAGTGGTCCATTCGGCATTCCACCATCGTCTACCCTCAGTCCTGCGCTCAGCCACGGTCACGTTCACGGTACACGGTCACCACAGTCCTTGGTCACCCCGATCATTCACTACCTTATACGAATCAGGTCTTGTGCGTGCGTGCCTTCACGGACGCCTCGATACTTTCATCATAACCCATGTGCTTCACTTACCGTGATCCGCTTTCCTGTCATATCCGCCCGACTCCGTCCACTCGCAATCCTCTCACTGCTCACTCACCTGTATCCTCGAATGCCTCGGACATCGACGCGGCTCTTGTACTGCACACGGAGGCTCTGCTTGTATTAATAGCCCGTCACGGTGATCAAATCCCAGAAACATGATAGGTACATTTCCGTTCACACCCTCTCGCATTGCCTCGCAACAAGACTGACCTTCCCGCAGACCACGCCCTCGGCAAGCCCTCCCATCGCTACCGCAAGTACCAGATCTTTACCGTGGTGCTTCTGTGGTCAGCCTACCTATACAAGGGAGACCGCCATGGCCCTCCTATCCTCCGCAAGGCGTCAGCCTTCTTCTCCAGGCACCTCACGCCATGGCACACCATGGTCCTGTCCATGCTCTACATGTACCTGATGCGCAACTTTTCCAGACTTGTGGGTTTGGAACCCAAGGAGCCTCTCGCTGGGAAGTACGATCGCGACTACTTCAGAGCAACATGGGTGGCTACGGCTTTGGATGCTGGCTTCTGGAAGGCCATGTGGATCCGCCCGAGGTGGTTGAGGGATATTGCCAGCATCGCCGGAACCCTCTACTACATGGTCTGCGCTGAGCAGGCGGACGAGTACGTGAGAAAGATACGTGCTGGAGGCTGCGATATCGATCACATGCGCGTCAGCTGGAACAAAGGTAGGACGCCCTACATCAAGCTGGCATCGTGGCTGGTCAGGCCGAATTGGTGCATGAAGACACTGCCCATTCGATCGCAGATACAGCGACCACAGGAGAGCCCGAACAACGAGCCCATCGACTTTTGGCTTTACTACGACAAGCCTCAAGAGATGCTGAAGCACGAGACAAAGATCATTCTTGATATCCCTGGTGGTGGCTTCGTAGCCATGGATCCGCGTTGCCATGATGACAAGCTCTTCGCATGGGCAGGCAAGAGCAAACTGCCAGTGGTTGCGCTAAACTACAAGAAGGCGCCCGAGCACCCATACCCGTTCGCTCTAAATGAGTGCTTCGATGCGTACTACCAGATCATCTCCACGAAAGGCAAATGCATCGGACTGTCCGGCCAAACAACTCCCAGGATTGTATTGAGCGGCGACAGTGCTGGCGGTAACCTGGCCGCGGCCTTGGTGATCAAGCTTCTACAAATCCCATCATCCGATCTCTACAACAATTTCTATAGCAAGAGCACGCCGGTCATACCGTTACCGGAAGCTCTGATCTTGATCTATCCCGCTCTCGAAATGAATATCCACAGCTTCATGAAGCCAGAAGATGTCGAATTGTTGAACAAACCGGAGTACAGGAAGCAAAACAAAAAGTTCATCAAGCGGAAGAGCGAGGCTTTCAGACGACTGACCCCGAAAACGCCACACGGGTCCGACGACGAAGACGAAACACCGCGTCCATCGACGCCCAAGATAGACGTACCTATAGATCCCAGCAAAGATGCACTTTCTCGCGACAAAGCCGCCACGGTACCCCCTGTCGCCGCTGTGAGTACAGACTCATCGATTGTAAACGGCAAATCAAACATCATAGCCGTCACGCAGCCACGCCAACTCCGCACCAACGTCAAGATGTCCAGCATGATCTCTCAGCTCCATGATCGAGTGCTGCCACCCGAGCTCCTGCGAGCCATGATCCTCTTGTACATTGGCGAGCAACATAAGCCGAACTTCACCACGGACTACCTTCTCTCTCCACTTTTGGCGCCTGAGAGCATCTTGCAGCGTTTTCCCAAAGTGTACATGCTCTGTGGCGAACAAGATCCTTTGGCCGACGACACCTTCTTGTTCGCCGGCCGCCTGCGCCAAGCGCACGCGCACCACTTCCGCGAGCGACAGGAGCTAGGTCTGGAAAGCTACAAAGCAGTCTTTGACGACAAGAAGCATGTCGAAACCATGATCATCAACGGCGTCAGCCACGGCTTTCTGCAATTCGTTACCGTCTTCCACCCAGGCTGGCAGTACATAGACCAGTGTCGACGTTGGATGATGGACGCTTTCTTCGAAGCCGATCAGCGCGAAGCCGGAGCCCAAAGCGAGCCACCGACTCCCATGACTGCGGAGCCAATCACGCCCTCCGAAGACTACTTCTCGCTTCTCAGCATAGAGAGACGAGAGCAGCAGCAGCAACGAGAGCGCCACCATGGCCGGAAAGAAAGCAGCAGTAGCGAGGCTGAAGACCGGCCCTTGGAGATGACCCCTCTGCGGCAAAGCGGCTCGCTACCTGGTAGTAGCACCAGAAGGAGGCGCCGTAGCTCGCAGGGCAGAGGCTCACTCAAGCGTCTCGACGGTAGCGGAAGGAAGAGTCCTGTGGCGACGCGTAAGGGCGGGCTGATCAGGCTGCCGAGTGATACGGATCTTCTGGAGAGGAGAATGGGTCATTTGGCTGGGCCACTCCTAGGCAAAGGGAGCGGAATGGATTCTGATTGAGTCTCGCGATTCGAGTGTTTCCCTTCTTTTTATGGATCCTCGATCTTCTTTGTATGAATGCATTATGACTGATGAGACTTTGATTCTTGACTTTTCTTCTCCAGCAGCTAGACTGAGATAGAAATATCGCATGGTTCTGTTCTGCCCCTAGATATGTAAAGATTCAGGTGTATAGCAAACTGAGTTTAACTCGTAGAATGTTGTGCCTAACACGTTCGAAAAGTCGCCCAAGAGTACGTGTAATCAACAAAGTCAATCGAGGTCTCTTCCAGTTGTTAGTTGATAGACCCGAAAGCTTCAGTTGTCAAGTTGACAAGTTGACTGACGATATGTCCAGACTACAAGCTAGCAAATACTGCACTGCAATGTACACAGCTGATGAGCTACTGCTGGATGGTTGGTAATCATGTTACCAAGCTACAAATAACTAACCATAAGGTTGTGCGGCATGACAAAAGCCGGTACGCAGATCCGGTTTGAACTAACCCCTCTTTTTGTTTGACTTCCACTCCTTGACATGATCAAACAAACGAATGCAGCTCATTTCAATAACTAATCTGACGACCAACTCAAGTTCACTCAATCCCAAGCATCTCCGTCTCTACTATCCATCCGCCATGGATAGTAATGCACCAGATGGCTCGCCAAATGGAGTCGATCTAGCTACATTCCCAGCAGCTGCCAAATTGGTAGAGAGAGTCGGCGAGTTCATGCAAGAAGTTCAGAACTTGTAAGTGCGCTCTTTCGACCGATTCGTTGTCTCTATGGCTTCCTCCAATCGCATGCCTGGAATGAAGTGCAAGCTCATGCATCCAGAACTCCAGGCAAAGACCTGGAACGCCGCCTGAACCGCGATTACGGGCCCGGAAACCTATTCTATGATGACTTCTGCTCGCTGGTGAAAACTGGAATCAAAGAGGGCTGGGCTGCTTCGGGCGAACTTGATGGGCCGAAGTATCGACGTGGTAAAGTAAGTCAATGCATTCATCCGTTGCTAAACTCACCTCCATCTCCCCAAACAGAGGATCTCAACGCGAGTTTCAGCATTTGCTCATTAATTGGTTCACTCAATCTACAGATATCTCCCCCGTCTCCGACCACCCTATACATGTCCATCACGACCGTATTCTTCGACTCGCAGGAAGTCTACGCGGGACAATACCACAAGCACCCGTACGGTGAAATCAACTGCGTCGTGCCGATCGATCCGACTTTCGAATTGGAAGGCTTGCCTGTCGATGAGAACTGGCAGGGAGCGGGTTGGACGAGTCTGGCGCCGGGTACGCACCACTACCCTCGTGCCAGAGGTGGGAAGGGTGTGGCGCTGTTTTTTTTGCCCAGTGGCAGGATTGCGTACGACGCAAAGCCAGGGGAGCCACAGCCAGCGGGGATGTAAAATAGGTTGTTATTGGGCGTCTGGTACTTTGGTGTCCTTTCACACTGTCCCCAGTCTTATATATTTTCTCGGTTTGATATGTTAATAGCTCTTCGGCAAATCGAGCACTTTCTCAGAGATGTAGTTCAGACACATCTCTCTGGACACCGGGGCAAGCCGAGGAATTATCACTTCTCTCAACAGTCGCTCGACATGGTACCTGTGAATGTTGTTAGAATCGAAATTTCCGAAGGTGAAGATAAGGGTTGAACAAGGCAAATCGACTCACTCCTTCGCGTAACCCATCCCACCCATACTGCAAACCGCCGTCTCGCAAGCCGTAAACGCATTCTCTCCCGCAAGATACTTGACCGCATTTGCGTACTCGCCGGCCGCATATCCCTCATCCCACATCTTCGCAGCCTGCATGATCATCAACCTTGTGCTCTCAAGCTGACACCAAGCCCTAGCAAGCGGATGCTGAATCGCCTGATTTTGACCGATGGGGCGGCCGAAGACTACTCGTTCGCGAGCATATCGAGTGGCGTGTCGCAAAGCCGCATAGCCTATGCCCACCGCTTCGCCTGAAAGCAGAATGCGTTCAGCATTCATGCTGTGCAAGATCAATTTGAAGCCGTCGCCTTCGGCCCCGATGCGGTCGGCAACGGGCACGCGCCAGCCGTCGAAGTAGAGTGAGTTGGTGTCGACGGCTGCGCGGCCCATTTTCTTGATTTCTGTTACTGAGACTTGCGAGCGGTCGAGGTCAGTGTAGAATAGCGTTAGGCCTTCGCTAGGTTTTTTGACTTCTTCTAGTGGCGTTGTACGGACAAGGATCAGGATTTTTTCCGCAACTTGCGCGGTCGAGGTCCAGATCTTGCTTCCTTTGAGGACGTAATCTGATCCATCCCTGGTGGCTAGGGACTGTAGTTTGAGGGTGTCGAGACCCGTGTTAGGCTCCGTCACGGCGAAACAAGCCTTCTCTTCGCCGGCGATCAAAGGTGGGAGGAAACGCTGCTTCTGCTCCTCGCTGCCGTACTTGACGACCGGTGCCAGCCCGAAGATATTCATGTGTACGCTGCTACTGGCCGTATATCCGCCACCGGCCTCGGCGATCGTCTGCATCATGACAGTCGCTTCTGCAAGACCGAGCTCACTTCCTCCGTACTTTTCGGGCATCATGATTCCCAGCCAGCCCGCACGGGCGACCGCTTCTTGGAATTCGGAAGGCCATCGTGCGGCGTTGTCGGCTTCGAGCCAGTAGGAGTCGGGAAAGCTGGAGCATATCTTTGCAATGGCTTCGCGGACAGTCGATTGCGAGTCGTTGTAGTCTGGGTATGCCGGGAGGTATTCTGTTGCTTTGGCGATGTATGATCTTTGCTGAGGTTGGGTAAGAAATTGTCGTGTTGTCAGAAATGATAATCCGTGAGACAATTGATAGAACTGTTTTAGTGGCGATGCTGGAGTGCCTTGAACTGAGAACAGCCGTTGTCCGATGTACTGCTGGACGCGGTGTCTCGACATTTTCGTTCAATTGAACAATCTTTGATCGTGAAAGACTGTGTCACGACCGAAGAAAGTCTTCGATTACATGACTTCTGACATCGATCTTTATTGATGTTATTGGATTCAATAATGTGAGTTTGACATTTGACCTCGGCTGCCCAATGTCACCCCGCGCGGTCAACGACCCAAATGATGATGAGGCAGCTGTGATTTTGTCAGTATTGGTCACTGTATTCGTTCCAAAGTTACAGCTTCGAGTACATGTTGGTTTTGTTATGCCATGACGGACGTGAATGCATAGTTCGCACTCCTGGCCATGTTTCGTCTTACGAGCCGTCCGGCTTTCACTCTCCACGCCCAACCATCATACAGAAATGGCATCAAACACTTGGCCATTCGCAAACAACCGTATTCAGATTCAGTAGACACAGGAGCTGACCTCAAACCTGAGTCGATCGCGGGCCCTCTGAAAGGCGTTCGCGTCCTCGACTTCTCTCGAATCTTAGCTGGGCCATTCTGTTCCCAGATTCTAGCAGACTACGGCGCAGAGATCGTGAAAGTCGAGTCGCTACAGGGAGACGAAACAAGGTCGTGGCAAGGCAAAGGAGAATCCGAGGACTGGGAGGAGGGTTCCGGGCCCATGAGCTTCTACTTTGCTTCAGTGAACCGCAACAAGAAGAGTATCACTCTCGACTTGAAGCAGCCCGAAGCTCTGGAAGTGGCCTACAGACTTGCCAAAACATCGGATGTCGTTCTCGAGAACTTTGTGCCTGGCTCTGCTGATAGGTTGGGCATTGGGTACAAGAAGCTCTCCGAGATCAATCCACGCTTGGTCTACGCTTCAATATCAGGCTACGGCGCATCGGGGCCTTATAGCAAGCGTGCGGGTTACGATGCCATTGCTGCAGCAGAGGGTGGTCTGATGCATATCACTGGCCATCCTGACGGCGCGCCTGTACGCCCTGGTTTGGGTATGACCGACATGGCAACCGGGCTTTACACACACGGGGCTATTGTCTCTGCACTGTACCGTCGCGACCGTACCGGAAAGGGTCAGCATATCTCGTCTTCTCTTTTCGAGACACAAATCAGCCTACTCATCAACATCGGTGCGAATTGGCTGAACCGGGGCATTGAAGGCCAACGATACGGCGCAGCGCATCCGAGCATTGTGCCGTACAATACTTGGAGGTGCGAAGATGGGCAGTGGTTGACAGTCGCCGCCAACAACGACCGCCAATTCCGCACGCTCTGCGAGAGGATCGGTCGCTCGGATTTGCTCGAAGACGAGCGATTCACCACGAATTTGAAGAGAGTGGAACACAGGCCGCTCATGGATGAGATATTCGACACGGCCTTCGCATCCAAGTCGTCCGAGGAGTGGGTCAGAATTTTGGATGGCTCGGGCCTTGCGCATGGGAATGTCAATTCGATCCAGAAAGCATTCGAACATCCTCAGACGCAGGCGCGTGACATGGTTCAAGGGTTGGAGTGGGAGGCGGTGAAGTCCAAGCAGTGGAAGGCTATTGGGCCGCCGGTGAAATTTGGGAAGACTGAGGCTCGAGTCGGACCAAGGCCGCCTCTATTAGGCGAGCATAGTGAGGAGATCCTGGCTGGCTTGGGCTATTCGACGAGCGAGATGAAAGAATTTCGACGTCGAGGTGTTGTGTGAGAATGACGGTCAGCCCGCAATGCAAGGCAATGCAATCCATACGTATTGATGAATGCCATGTGTAAATCTAGTAGTACTGTAGACGGTCAGACCGCTGGTACGAACAGCATCAACTTAGCGAGAGCAACGCTTGCGCTGCAGGATGCCGGAAAAGGATACATGTACATGTAGACCTCGGGCAAGATCTGATTGGATGGGGGGAGATGGGCATGTGGATGTTTCATGCATGCGAGTCAAGGGCCATGGTTAAGATGAGCTTGTGTTGCGCTGGAGGTGTACATGTGCATGTTTGCAGCGCAGAGGAAAAAGAGGTGCCCTTGCTGTGCTGACAACAGACAAGAAAGTGACAAGTTAAAGTGAAACGTGATTGCGCGTTTGGGTGAAATTGAAAAGATTCCAGTCTCGTCCCCCGCGTTGAGTTGATGTCACCATTCCCACACCGTTGTTGATCCTCCATGCCCGGGAAATGATGAATATGCCGTTGTTAGTCCCGCCTAGCTCCAACCGTTGCCTTGAACACTAGAGGTACAGTATCACCTACGAAGGAGAAAGCCATGGGATTAGTTCTATGCATCTTCCAAATTTGCCTACCTAACCTACATGCACCCAAGATGCATCTATTACGTGCATGTCAAATTGTATATATCGACTTTGCTCGGTAGGGAGTGAGTGAGTGGTGATGATCATGTCAACATCAGCAGGGCGAGTACAGTACATAGGTGAATATCAGCGAGTGAATCCAGCTCAAGACACTCCGGTAAATCAGTCAAGCGTTGCTGGTACTGTATACTGTACGATAAACCTAGGTACCAAAACTGCCGTGAAACCAGGCTAAAACTCGACGGAAACCCAGTCGGTAAATCCAATACCATGCGACAACCCATAATTCTGTCACCATCTGCCCCATCTACCGAAGCCTAATCCGCCAAGGGCTGGCCTGCCTGTACATGTATGTAGTTAGCCTCCAACCTGCTACTCCCGCTCTTGCAGATGCGCAAACTCCTCCACCACCCGTCGAACCATCCGCGTACTGTATCTCGCTAGGGCCATTAATCAAATGACCCTGTCATAGCGCACTTGCCCATGGCGGCGGGACACGACGATCAAGCCCTCACTAACCCTATTCCCAAAGACATGCAACTTCCACCAACGCCTCCAGACGACTACAGCAATGATCACAGGACCGGACTCGAGACGCCGCCCATGGAGATCCTTCAGCAGCAACTGCTGACTCCGGACATCACACCGCCGGGCATGGTTCTGAACCCTCCCAGGCCTCTGCTAGGCCGCAACGCCAGCTCGAGAGCGAACTCCTTCCGAACTGCGAGAGAAGAACAGTCGCGCGAGTTCTTGCACGCAGCAGCCACCGTAGGGAATGAAGCCGATGAAGATGCGCTCAGCATCGAGGTCTCCGAATGCAGTGACGACGGCGACGACGACACAGTTGACGAAGAGCCATGGCGGCATATACCTGGAGCCTTTCGCAACACTCCGAGCACCACTTCCAGCAGGAACGCCTCGCAACCAAGCCAGCGCACCGGCTCCGTCAGCACACCCAGCACGACTTCTAGCGACAAAGCTGTACGACCCAAACAGTATCTAGACGTCGAGAGTCCGCCCAGCACGGGTTCCAGCCGCAACATTGTGCGCGAAAGGCAATACCGACACGACACAGAGAGTCCGCTCGACCGCCAACGAGTCCCAGCAGTAGATCACACCAATGCGAGCGTTTCGTACGCGCACAGCGAGCGCAGCTCTGAGGGAGATGCCAAGGAGTCGGAAAGGTCACAGCTTGAAAGCGCGGAGGGTCTCGACGAAAGAAGTGCAGAAGAGTCGGACCATGATCATGATGAGGACACAGAAGACTGGCAGAATCATGTGTCGTATATGGCAATGGATGGAGAAAACGACAGCGGGAGGGAGCATGAAGGCGCCGCGACGCCTGCTCGAACAGGTTCTCCGAGTTCCCGCCTGAGTGGGCAAGGAAGAAGAGTTGGGAACAACGGCGCACATCATAGCGATCATCTCAAGGGCATCAACAACCCGCCGTACTCGCCCTCTGGAATATCGAACTCAGCTGCCGAGCAAGGGCTACTCAAACGCGGATCTGATGAGAGCAGTCGCCAGCGCAGCGATGAAACTCCATCGCCAAGCGTTGGTGCTCAACAGCGACGACAAAAAGTTGCACACGCAGAGAGTCCCCCCATGAAGGCACCCATAACGCCAAGGGCGCGTGAACGTGAGGCACGCAGATTGAATTGGCTGCGCCAGCATGCCGGGAACCTTGCCTCACCCGACATACCGGTGGAATTCTTGACCGCGCCACCACGCAACTCAAACGACTTGGTGTACAAGCATATTCAACAAGCCAACATGGACCGCTTCGATGCGCTAAAGAACGGACAGGCCGTCGAAGCTGTTGTCATTCCGACCGATGAGGCTCGTTCTCGCCAATTGCGGCATGTCACCAAGCGCCAGTCGCTGCGTAGTATCAGCGATAACAATAGCGCATACATGCCCAGTGGTGCTTCAAGACGCGACCATAACCTCCGGCACAAGAAGGCTTTGACACCACAGAAGGCACCTCTACAAGGTAGCCTTGAGGGCACGCCCAACACGCGCTCGGTGTCTGGCTCTCACTCCTTGCGACATGAGAAGCGTCCGCTCAGTGGCACTGGTCGGCCATTACAATCCAACGATAACTCCCCAGTACTCTCTCACACCAATGGACATTCAGCGTTGCAACAAGTTCTCAAGGCCACCAAGGAGACGCCGAAACTTAGACATTCATCGCTACCGATAAACCTGAGCGCCGATCTTCACAAACCCAGCCCAGCGATTTCTGACTCTAAAAATGATGAGCGACGACGCAATCATGCGCTCCGACGGTCGTCACGAGAATACAGATTGGAGAACAATGCCCCTACAGGTGACCACGTTCCCTATCACGTCCATGCGCACGCTCCTCCGCAAAAGGATCCCAGCACAATCGTCGAGACTACAACCTTTACCTCATCCCACCTCCTGGGTTTTGACGCGCATCATAGAAACCGAAACCTGGGCACTCCATTCTCCGTCAGCGCGGTGTCTGATCGTACGGATATGGAAGTATGCGAGGCACAAAACGTAGCCTACTATCCACACAGCAACGAGAGTCTATTGGTTGTTCAGCATCACTCTAAATCCGAGCAAAAAGGTCAAGGTGAACAAGATGCGCTGGCTAAGAGTAAACGCAACAGTGCTAGTGTTAAAGATGCGCGCATTGTACAACTTTTCCCTGAGCTCCCAGCGCAGTCTCCACCTGCAATCGCGGTCAACGGGAAAAGCATTCACACTGTCGAGAGCCCACTCATCAACCCGCGAGAAGCTCCCATGCCTCCGGTGATTAAATTCATTCCAGCCACGCCGTCCCACGAGGACGATGAGAGAGAACTTGTTCCTGTGATTGAAGAAGATGTGACCGGCTCTCCGCAAAGACGAGGGTCACTTGCGAACCGCGCGAGACGATACAGCGAGGTCGTTGTGCGTCCACTGTTCGGCCGTACCCTCGTCACTCGCAGCCATCACATCCATCCTTCGCCTACAGCAGCTGAAAAGCGCGACGAAAGGCTCCACCCAAACTGGGTTCCCAACAGTTTCTGGCACGATGATGACGACGACGACTACGATGATGAGGATTACCTCGACTCCGAGGAACCCTTCGAGCGCCTACCGGCAGGTGGTGACACCTCAGAGCATCCGCGTACCAAATTCCCACGCAACATGAGCGTGCGCATGCCTGGATTCCGTGGAAGTGGAGGCTTCCTACTCGGCAACAGCCTAGGCATGGACAGGCACGGCACCAACAAACGGAGACCTCATGTCACGCCGCCCGGCAAGACGGACTCGACTCCAGCACCGAAGAAAACGGTCCGCCGCGTATCATCCATGGATTCCGTTACTAGTCGCACGTCAGCAGACGGGCGGATCTTCACCATTCCGGGCACGCATCAAAGGGTGCAATACGTTGGCTTTCAGCCATTGAAAGACAAAATAAAGAAGAGGCGACAAACCAAAGAGGACGCAGCGAGAGAGAAAAGGAGAGCCGAACTCAAAGACCAGATCGGCATGCGCATTGTACATGATGCTTGATGGGCTTACATGACGAACGCCTTGACCGCACAGCACCCGACGACTGACCGCGGTTGGAGGGGGAACGAACCGAAGACACGAATACTAACGATGAGATGATCTGAAACGAAATGGCTGATAACCTGGGCTCGGGACGAAAGAAAAATGAGCAAGACTTCACGAGATGCATCACGCGCGAGCGGCAGTTTCTTCATTTACATCCGCCTTTTCCCTATATTAGCTTTTTGGTGCTTTTTTCTACTTTGCGCACTGTACAGCTTAATTCGACGCTAGTCACGGAATCAATCAGATCACATACAGTCAACGTCCTTTTCCATTCTTTCCGTCTTCTGTTGACCTTCGGAATAGCTGCTCTTCATTTTACACACAGTATCATACCGTCGCTTACGCCCACCGATTGATGCCCTACCAGAACACAGACTTCAGAACAATCGCAAACGCACATGTACGTCTCACTTTTTCCTCGCTTTGGAACCAGATTGATGGTACTTTATACCAGATACACACTAACACTCAATCCTTCAACATCCCCTTCGCCCACTCACAATCGATACCTGAACCCTTTGTTCTGGCGGTCAGTGATATCCGCAAACTCGACGTCCTCCAAGTGTCCCTGACCGAGTATTCCCTGCTGCTGTGCCGCCGCCAACTTGTCTCGTCGCTTGTTCTCCCACATGTAGTAGGCTCTTAGCGTGAGGGCTAAAACCACCGCTACCGCACATGTCACGATGATCGTGATCTTGGCAGGGATATAATCAGGGGCGCTTTGAGAGGTGAAAGTCAAGGGTCTGACCGGTTGTTAGTATCTCTTTATTTCAATGTTCTGTCTCTCTTGTCGAAAGAGCTGAGTGGAGACCAGTTGGACTTACCCGATGATGTTGCCGAGGCAGAAAGATATGAGAAGCACGGCGTTCATCGTTGTCTGGGCGGAGAGTTAGCATGAGGTTCTTGCAAGAACTGTTGTGTCTGGGCTGGATGTGGGTCGCCTACTTTCTTGGTGTGACCGGAATAATTCGCGCCCACCCAGCTGTACACCAGGGGAATGGTGGCTCCAATACAATTGGTAAGGTAGTTCCCGATCAACAAGCCGATCTTGTATTGATCCGTGTTCGGCAGGAAAGCAAGAAGGCAGCCGCCCAAGATGCCAGGCAAGAGTAGCGCGACGACATTCAAGCCTCGTTGCTCGAACCTTCCGGCCAGCCAAGTCGCGATGAGGACCGAGACAATAGATACCGCACCAGAAGGCAGCTGCAGCAGCGCCGTCGTCTTACTGTCATATCCGAACCCACGGATGATGGTCGCCTGGAAGCTGGACACCGCTCCGTTCGGCACGTTGGAGGAGATCATTGTCAGCGACAACAACCAAGTCTGGGGGTCCATAAAGCATTCGAGAATCTGCTCTGGTTTGACGGTCTTATTCTCAATTCCGGTTTGATTTGCTCGCAGGCGTTCGATTGTCCAGATTTTCTCGTCTCGGGAAAGAAAGGTGCAGCGCATCGGACTGTCCGGGAGGAACCATAGCACGAGAAGACCAACGCTGATGGTGATCAGGCCGACTACCAGAAACAGGATCTGCCAACTTGTGAAGGCGTCGCTCTCGTAGTGCTGGAAGCCGAAACTCATCAACGAGCCGATGATGGTTCCTACGCCGACGCCGATGTACCAGAGGCCGACTCGCCAGGGCTGTTCTGAGCGCTGTGATGGATGTTGGGACATGTTCTTGATCAAGTTTTCTGCGGGTACCGACCTTATACCACATTGTGGTAATGAGCATCAAACTAGGAGCCACGGCACTCTCGAAAACTCCCAGGAGAACTCTTGTCGTAACAAGTCCGGCCCAGTTCTTTGCGGCAGACGTGCAGACCACAATCACACCCCACTATGTATGATATAAAGGTTAGCCTTGCCAGGGCGAAATGCCTTTATAACCCTTTGTGAAGAACTCGGGAGGAACTTACAAGGACAACCATCGCCCCGAGATACTTCGCAGTAGGCAGCACTTGCATTCCATATGCATGGGGGAACTCGCAACCCAGGTAGCTCACGTAGAAGATCATAGCCAGTAGGCTGAACTGCGTTCCGCTGATGTTCGCATCGTCCTGTAGGCCCATGACGTTGGCATAGTTGATGAGAGTCTTGTCTAGATATTCTATTGGGAAGGATAGGCATTAGCTTGCTTTCATGTACGAGAACAGACAAACAGTCAGCAGCACTTACGCAACGTGTAGCAGCCAAACATCAGCGGCATGATGCGCCAATCGATCTTGCGAAGCAGCGCTTTCTCATCCGAAGCAGTCATTGGCTTTGCTTCGCCTCCACTCCGAAGGAACTCCAACGCAGCATCTTGAGTTTTGGCATTTCGGATGTCTTTGACTTCTCCGATGGCGTGGTCTGGGCTTGAGTCTCGGGCGGCAGTCTCGATATCCTTGTCTTCGCTGGGTGATTTGGACATAGTGATGGTGGATAAGGAGTATCTCAATTTGCAGAATGGCTACACAGCCTAATCGAGTTTCCAAGAAGACAAGCGGTCACACGTCTCTAGATATAGACTCCCTCCTCGCACTTGCTGGGCAACAAGGGAAAGACGGGAGTTCCAGGCCATG
>Ga0265797_10004395_pt1 | contig 21624 bp, 18 predicted proteins | sample P2T30metagenome_FD_192433 | JGI IMG/M metagenome (GOLD analysis project Ga0265797, IMG submission 192433) | Plant litter microbial communities from East Loma Ridge, Irvine, California - P2 T30 | ecosystem: Environmental > Terrestrial > Plant litter > Unclassified | place: USA: California... | reverse complement strand
AACTTGCTGAAGGCGTGGCGCACTTCGGCCACGGTGCGCACGCGGTTGTCGGTCAGGCAGTCGACGATGATCGCCGCGCCGCCGATGCCGTAGCCTTCGTAGCGCACTTCTTCGTAGTTGACGCCTTCGAGCTCGCCCGAACCGCGCTGGATCGCACGGGTGACGTTATCCTTCGGCATGTTCGCGTCCGCGGCTTTTTCGACAGCCAGGCGCAGGCGCGGGTTGGACGGGATATCGCTGCCGCCCATGCGCGCGGCCACGGTGATCTCCTTGATCAGGCGTGTCCAGATCTTGCCGCGCTTGGCGTCAGTCGCGGCTTTCTTGTGCTTGATATTGGCCCATTTGCTGTGTCCAGCCATGTCGAGGATCCTTAGACGGTATGCAAGAGTGGCCGATATTCTAGCATAGCCCCCCTTTGCAAAAAGGTCTCTCGACAGTGGCTGGAACAATCATTTCCGGTCACGGAAACAACAGCAGCGTCCCCAGCGCCAGCAGCGCCAGCCCGCCGGCGCAGGCCACCCAGTGCCCGGCGGCCAGGCGGATCTCGGCCAGCACCAGCAGCCCGACCGCGGTGACCGCCGCCGGGTTGTCCGGGCCCGCCGCCAGCAGCACCAGCATCAGCAGCCAGCAACTGCCCAGGCACTGCCAGGCGTGGGCGGCGCCGCGCCAGGCCGGTTGGTCCGGGGCGTCGCGCCAGCCGCTCAGGATGCCGGTGTACGGCGCCCGGCAATGCTCCAGGCAGGCGTGCTTGACCGGCGTCCACTGGTACAGGCCGGCCGCCACCAGCGCCAGGCCGATCAGGGCGGGGTGGCGCAGCGTGGACGGGTACAGGCCGGCCGGGCCGCTTTCGTGCAGGCTCCAGTGGACGATCGCGGCGAGCAGCGCGAAGCCGGTCCAGGTGCCGATATACCCCAGCACGAAGCGGGTGGTGCGCGGGTTGTGATAGGGCGGCGTGCTGCGGGCCGACCCTTCGCCGGCCAGGCGCGCGAACAGCAGCGCCGCGCGGCCGGCCAGCGGCAGCATCAGCGCGGTGCACAGGCCGGCCCAGGCCAGGAACATCAGCGTCAGCTGGGCCACGTGCCAGGCCAGCGAATGGGGGACGGCGGCGTCCGCAGGGACGAGGGCGGCCGCGCCGCTGCCCGGCAGCAGGCCGCCCAGCACGATACCGGCCCAGCACAGGCTGGCCAGCAGCGACACCAGCCACAAGGCCAGACCGAGCGGCGGCTCGGCGCCGCCGGGTACGTCGTCTGCATGGGGTTTCATTGCGGCGCTCCCGGCGCGCCGGCGCCTCGGGTCTTCGGGGTCATGGTGGTGCTCCTTTCGATGGGTTGCGCAGTTTCGACCGTGCGCCGGCGCCGCCCGTTCGGCGGACCCGGCCGCAATGCGGCGCGACGCACGGGGCCGTCTGCGTGCGCTTGCCGGATGGGCGGCGCACTTGCCGTCGGCGGTGATGCGCATTTACCACGGCGGACCCGGCGCTGGAGCGCTGCGGCGCCGCCATCCCGCCGCCCCGGGGCGCGCAGGGACGCCGGATGCCGACCCGACCGTCGCGGCGGCGATCGGACTTGATCGGCTTCAGTACGGCGGCGCGCCGGCGGTGCTCACACTGGCGCATCCCATGATGCGGTATTCTTGTCAGGACAACCGTTCCGGAACACACCAGAATCCGACCAGATGACGACCACCACCACGCCCCCGGCCATGCCCCGCCTCGCGCTGATCGCGCACGACAAGAAGAAGGACGACATGATCGCGCTCGCGGCCGAGTACCGCGCTTTCCTGTCCACCTGCGCGCTGTCCGCCACCGGCACCACCGGCGGGCGCCTGATCAACGAGCTGGGCCTGGCTGTCGCGCGCAAGCATTCCGGCCCGGTGGGCGGCGACCTGCAGATCGGTGCACTACTGGTCGACGGCCTGATCGATTGCGTGATCTTCTTGCGCGACCCGATGACCCCGCAGCCGCACGAACCCGACATCAATGCCCTGGTGCGCGCCTGCGACGTGCACGACATCCCGTGCGCGACCAATGTGGCCACCGCGCGCCTGGTGCTGTCGCAGCTGATGGCCGCGCGCGCCGCAATCTAGAGGAGCACCACATGCAAGCCAAAGCAATCCGCATCAGCGCCCATGGCGGGCCGGAAGTCATGGAATACGTCGACGTCGAGGTGGCCGCGCCCGGCCCCGGCGAAGTGCTGGTGCGCCAGCATGCGATCGGCCTGAATTTCACCGACGTGTACGCGCGCACCGGCCTGTACCCGATGCCGCTGCCCGGCATCCTGGGCAAGGAAGGGGCCGGCGTGGTCGAAGCGCTGGGCGCGGGCGTGACCCACCTGGCAGTCGGCGACCGGGTCGCCTATGCGGGCGGGCCCAACGGCGCCTACGCCACGCTGCGGGTGATGCCGGCCGAGGTGCTGGTGCGCCTGCCGGACGCGATCGGGTTCGAGACGGCAGCGGCCATGATGCTGCAGGGCCTGACGGTGCAGTACCTGCTGCGCCAGACCTGGCGGGTGCAGGCCGGCGACACGATCCTGTTCCATGCGGCCGCGGGCGGCGTCGGCCTGATCGCCTGCCAGTGGGCGCGCGCCCTCGGCGTGCGGCTGATCGGCACCGTGGGTTCGAAGGAAAAGGGTGCGCTGGCACTGGCGCATGGCGCCGCCCATGTGATCCATTACCACGACGAGGACATCGTGGCCCGGGTGCGCGAGATCACCGGGGGCGAGGGCGTGCCGGTGGTGTACGACTCGGTCGGCAAGGACACCTTCTTCGCCTCGCTCGACTGCCTGCGCCGGCGCGGCATGATGGTCAGCTTCGGCAATGCGTCGGGCGCCGTGGAACCGTTCGCGCCGAGCGAATTGTCCAGGCGCGGCTCGCTGTTCCTGACTCGTCCGACCCTGTTCGACTATGCCGCCACGCGTCCCGAGCTGGAAGCGATGAGCGCCGAACTGTTCGAGATGGTCGCCAGCGGCAAGATCGAGGTCGAGGTGCGCCAGCGTTTCGCGCTGGCGCAGGCGGCAGACGCGCACCGCGCGCTGGAGAGCCGGGGCACCACCGGCTCGACCATATTGCTGCCCTGACGCTTACCCCGGATTGCGCGCTTCCCGTCGAGCGCGCAGTTCGGGTTCATGCTGCTCGGCCCACAGCCACAGGCTGCAGAAGGCCGCGCACAGGCTGGCGCCCGTCGCGCTCAGCTGGTATTCGACGCGCGGCGGCACTTCGGCGTACACGGTGCGCAGCACCAGGCCGTCGGCCTCCAGCTGGCGCAGGGTCCTGGTCAGCATGCGCTGGCTGATCGTGCCGACCAGTTCCCCCACGCGCGTAAAACGCAGCACGCCGTTCTGGTGCAGGACTTCGAGCACGCACATCGTCCATTTGTCGGCCACCCGGTCCAGCACGTCGAGGACGAGTGCGTCGAGTTCCGGTCGCGGCTTGCCCGCACCATTGCTGCCGGCCGGTTGAAACACCACCTGCCGTCCTGTCTTCCTGTCGCCCATCGCCGCTCCATGACTTACCGATTGGTTAGTACGGCACAAAAAAGTGCCTACTTCCTGTTTGAGAGTATCAGACGTATTCTGGCATGCATGCCCCGCCGGCGGCGGTTTTTCGGCGCCATGTCGGCCGGGATTGTCGATTCATTTCATACAGGGACACACCATGCAGATCACTGGCAACACCATGCTCATCACGGGCGGCGGTTCGGGTATCGGACGCGCCCTGGCCGAGGCTTTCCACGCACGCGGCAACCAGGTCATCATCGCCGGGCGCCGCCAGGCTGCGCTGGACGAGGTGGCCCGTGCCAATCCGGGCATCGCGACCGCGGTGCTGGATGCGAGCGACGCCGGCGACATCGCACGTTTCGCCGCCCAAGTCGGGCGCGACCATCCGGCGCTGAATGTGCTCATCAACAATGCCGGCATCATGCAGGCCGAGGACTGGCGCGCGGACCGGGTCGACCTGGATACCGCCGAGGCGACGATCGCCACCAACCTGCTGGCCCCGATCCGCCTGACGGCCGCGCTGCTGCCGGTGCTGCGCCGCCAGGCAACGTCGACGATGGTGACGGTGTCGTCGGGCCTGGCCTTCGTGCCGAAGGCCGCCACGCCGACCTACAGCGCCACCAAGGCGGCGATCCACTCGTTCAGCGAGTCGCTGCGGCACCAGTTGCGCGGCACGGGCGTGGACGTCATCGAGATCGCGCCACCCTATGTGCAGACCGCACTCACCGGTGCGCACCAGGCCAGCGATCCGCTGGCCATGCCGCTGAAGGACTTCATCGACGAGGTCATGCAGATCCTGGAAACCCAGCCGGATGCGCGCGAGGTACTGGTGGGGCGGGTGCATGCACAGCGCTTCGCCGCGGGCAGCGACCAGGCGGCATACCGGCAGGTGTTTGCGCGCGTGAACGGCGGCGCATAGAAGGGCGAGGCTGCTCAGGCGCCCTGCGGCGCCCGGGCGGCGGGAATCGGGAAGATCCGGTCGTAGGCGATATTGAAGAAGAACGCATACACCAGGTAATACGCGACGATCGCCAGGTCCATCAGCAGCGCCGGCCACAGGCCGATCTCGAGGTACCAGGCGATCATCGGGATCAGCATGAACACCAGCCCCAGTTCGAACAGGAAGGTATGCAGCAGCCGGATCGCCACCGTCTTGTGCAGGCTGCCACGCAGGCGCAGCATGGCGCGGTCGAAGCCCACGTTGAAGATGAAGTTCCAGAACGTGGCGATGGTCGCCGAGGCCAGGCCGATGAAGCCCATGTGCTCGAGCGGCTGGTCGAACAGCACTGCCGAGCCGGGAATGAAAATGGAGAGGGCAACGGCCTCGAACATGAGCGCGTGACGCACGCGGTCGCGGAAGGTACGCATGGAATTTCCAGTCTGTAGATGGTGCCAGCCGCCGCGGACCATGGAGGCCGGCGGGGAGATGGGAGGTTGCAGGTGGTCGATTGACCTTATGCAACTATCATCGCATACTCAGTAAATGAATGCATATAGGCAAAATCGATACAGCATGCTTCAAATATGAAACACGCCAACTGGGACGACCTGCGCATCCTGGCGCTGGTGCTGCAGGAAGGCACGCTGCGCGGCGCGGCCAAGAAGGCGGGCGTGAGTGCGGCAACCCTGTCGCGCCGGCTCGACGACCTGGAAGCGGCACTCGGCCAGAAGCTGGTGGAACGCTTCCAGGGCGGCTGTGTCGCCACGGAAGCCGGCGCCGGCATCGCCGCCTGGGCCGCGCAGATGGGCGAGATCGCCCTCGAGATCGAACGCACTCGCGACCACCAGGATGCGCATGCCGCGTCCGGCACCGTGCGCATCAATACCGACGAGTGGCTGTCGTATTTCCTGACCACGCGCTTCGCCCGCTTCCACGACGCCTATCCCCACGTGGAGGTCGAGATCGTTACTTCGCACCGCCCCTACAACCTGGCGCGGCGCGAAGCCGATATCGCGATCCGGCCCTACCGTCCCGAGCAGCTCGACCTGGTGACGCGCCAGCTCGGCACCGTGTCGTTCGGGCTGTACGGCAGCCGCGCCGTCGCCGCCCGCCACGCCGAGGCAATCGCGCGCCAGGACTGGGCGGGCGTGCCGTTCGTGGGCTTCGACGAGCCGCGCGCGGACTTCCAGTCCGACCGCTGGCTGCGCGCACTGCCCGGCGCCCCCGCGCCGTGGATGCGCTGCAGCTACGGCCTGGGCATCCTCGACGGCGTGTCGCACGGGGCGGGCCTCGGCGTGCTGGCGACGTTCCTGGCCGGCGAGGAACTGGACCTGGTGGCGGCGATTCCCCACATTCCCGAACTCGACCAGGATGTCTGGCTGTCGATGCACAGCGGACTGCGCTCGAGCGCGCGGGTGAGGGCGGTGGTGGATTTCATGGGGGAGGTGTTTGCCGAGTACCGCAGCACGGGGCGCTGACGGGACCCATGAAAAAAGCCGGGCAATGCCCGGCTTCGGATGAGCGCGCAGCACATCAGCCGCGCGGTTCCTGCTTGATGGTGACCCTGCGCGCCGTGCCCGACGGGCCGGGGAATTCCGCGAACGCGCTCTGCACCAGCGCCGGCATGATGTCCGGCGTCGACATGTTGCGGCTGGTGTTGTGCACCGTGACGTCGAACAGGCGCTTGCCGTCGCGCGCCGACTTGATCGACACCTGCAGCTCGCGCCGGTAATGGTGCTCGATCGAGGTCTGGTAGGCCGGGAACGGGCTCCAGAACGGGTCGTAGAACGGGCTGTACCAGCCGCCCCAGTAGCGTCGGTGGTAGCCGCGGTAGCCGAAGCGCGCCGGATAGAAATATGGCTGCATCATCGGTTCCATCACCTGCACCGGCAGGTCGGTGGTGGTGAAGCGCATCGCCACGGTCAGCGCCGGCGTCGCGCCTTCGGCGTCACGGAAACCCTGTTGCGCCAGCTGGGCGCGCACCAGCTCCTGGTAGCTGCGCCATTCGAGGGTATCGTCCTGCGGCGCTGGAACTTCGAACACATAACTCTTGTCTTCCACTTGGGCTGGCCACTGGTGGAAGGTGGTAACGTCGCTGCGCACTGTGGTCGCGCAACCGCCCAGCAGCAACGCGAATGCGGTGCCGGTGGCAATCATGATGAGGCGCTTCATGCAAATCTCCCAATGTTTTATGCGGTATTTCCCCGATGATCTAGCTTACCGCTTGTCCAGTAACTCGGGCGCGGGATTTACACGCCGTTACCGCCGCCACAATTCGATACATGGGCGACACATTCAACAGCCGAAATGCTTGTTGGTAGAATAAGCACCCCAGCCACTGTACTTTGCGGACCCTCCCATGCGCACCGATACGCCCCAGACCATCTACCGGAAAGACTACACCCCGCCGGCTTACCTCGTGGATACTGTCGAGCTCGGCTTCGACCTGGATCCCGTCCGGACCGTCGTCGCCAACCGGCTGACGCTGCGGCGCAATCCGGTGGCGTCCCAGCGCGCCATCGAACTGCATGGCGAAGAGATCGAACTGGTGGCGCTGCGCCTGAATGGCAAGGCCCTGGGCCCGGGCGACTACCGGCTGGCCAACAACCTGCTCACCATCCCGGATGCCCCGGACGACGTGGTGCTCGAGATCGAATCCCTGTGCGCCCCCGAGAAGAACACCACGCTCAGCGGCCTGTACGTTTCCAACGGCAACTTCTTCACCCAGTGCGAAGCCGAGGGCTTCCGCCGCATCACTTTCTTCCCGGACCGCCCCGACGTCATGGCCAAGTACACCGTGATGCTGCGTGCCGACAAGGCCCGCTACCCGGTGCTGCTGGGCAATGGCAACCTGCTGGAACAAGGCGACCTGGACGATGGCCGCCATTACGCGCTGTGGGAAGACCCGTTCAAGAAGCCGTCTTACCTGTTCGCCCTGGTGGCGGCCCAGCTGGTCTGCCAGGAAGAAACCTTCCGCCTGGCAGACGGCCGCGATGCGCTGCTGCAGGTGTGGGTCGAAGAAGGCAATCTCGACAAGACCGACTACGCGATGCAGTCGCTCAAGCACAGCATTCGCTGGGACGAAGAAAAATACGGCCTCGAACTCGACCTCGACCGCTTCATGATCGTCGCCACCAGCGACTTCAACATGGGCGCGATGGAAAACAAGGGCCTCAACATCTTCAACACCAAGTTCGTGCTGGCCAACCCGCGGGTGGCGACCGACGTCGACTTCCAGGGCATCGAGGCGGTGGTGGCGCACGAATACTTTCACAACTGGACCGGCAACCGCGTGACCTGCCGCGACTGGTTCCAGCTGTCGCTGAAGGAAGGCTTGACCGTGTTCCGCGACCAGGAATTCACGGCCGACATGATCGGCACCGACAGCGGCCGCGCCGTGACCCGCATCGACCAGGTACGTACGCTGCGCCAGCACCAGTTCCCCGAAGACGCCGGCCCGATGGCGCACCCGGTGCGCCCCGACTCGTTCGTCGAGATCAACAATTTCTATACCGTGACCGTGTATGAAAAGGGCGCCGAGGTCGTGCGGATGTACCAGACGCTGTTCGGCGTGGATGGTTTCCGCAAGGGCATGGACCTGTATTTCGAGCGCCACGACGAGCAGGCGGTCGAATGCGACGACTTCCGCCGCGCGATGGCGGACGCCAACGGGCGCGACCTGACCCAGTTCGAGCGCTGGTACAGCCAGGCCGGCACCCCGACCCTGCGTTTCGAGGGCCGCTGGGACGAGAGCGCCCACACCTACACGCTGACCCTGGCGCAATCGTGCCCGGCCACGCCCGGCCAGCCCGACAAACTGCCATTCCACATCCCGGTGGCGGTCGGCCTGATCGACCCGGCCGGCAACGATATGCGGCTGGTGGTCGACGCAGTCGACCAGGGCACGACGGCGGTGCTCGAACTGACCCAGGCCGAACAGACCTTCGTGTTCACCGACGTGCGCTCGCAGCCGGTACCGTCGGTGCTGCGCGGCTTCTCGGCGCCGGTGGTGCTGCAGGGCGGCTATACCGATGCCGACCTGCTGCACCTGTTCAGCCATGACAGCGACCCGGTGAACCGCTGGGAAGCAGGGCAGCGCCTGGCAATGGGCCGCCTGCTCAAGCTGACCGGCGAGGCACGCGCGGCCGGCAACGTGGCCACCAGCCTCGACCTGGACGCGACCTTCGTCGAGGCGATGCGCAAGATCCTGGTCGACGACAGCCTCGATCCGGCCTTCCGCGAACAGGCCCTGCTGCTGCCGTCCGAAGTCATGGTGGCCGAGCAGATCGACGGCGTCGATCCGCTGTCGGTGCACGTGGCGCGCCAGTTCGTGCGCGCCAGCGTCGGCGCGCGCCTGCGCACCGAACTGCTGGCCGCCTACGAGGCCAACCAGACCCCGGGCGAGTACAGCCCGGACGCCGCGTCCGCCGGCAAGCGCGCGCTGAAGAACCTGGCGCTGTCGTACCTGAACGCGGCGCCGGATGAAGACAGCATCGCGCTGGCCGTGAAGCAGTTCGACGAGGCCGGCAACATGACCGACCGCGCTGCCGCGCTGTCGGCCCTGATCCACGCCCGCGCCGACGCGGCCCAGGATGCGCTGGCGCGCTTCTACGACGAATTCCAGGGCGAAGCGCTGGTGGTGGACAAATGGTTCGCCATGCAGGCATCCAACCCGACCGCCGGGGTGGCGGACATCCGCACCCTGATGCGCCACCCGGCCTTCACCCTGCGCAACCCGAACCGCGCGCGCAGCCTGGTCTCGACCTTCTGCGCCGGCAATCCGGTCGGTTTCCACGCACCGGACGGCAGCGGCTACGCCTTCTGGGCCGAGCAGGTGATCGCGCTCGACGCGCTCAACCCGCAAGTCGCCAGCCGCCTGGCGCGCGCCATGGACCGCTGGCGCCGCTATGCGCCGGCGCTGCAGGCGCACATGCAGGCGGCCTTGCAGCAGGTGGCCGGCCAGGCGACGCTGTCGAACGACGTGCGCGAAATCGTCAGCAAGGCGCTGTCGAATTAAGAACCTGCCGGGACAGGTTCCAAGCACCTGACAAATCGGAATGATGTAGGGTGGACAGCTCTGCTGTCCACGCGGTGATGGTCGGCAGCAAGATCATCCGGTACGATCCGCTACAGATAACGACCGGCGCGTGGACGGCAAAGCCGTCCACCCCACATGAACGTCATGGCAGTAGCGACAAACAGAATCACAACACAACTGAGGAACTCATGAAACGCGTAAGTCTGACGCAATACCTGGTCGAAGAGCAGCGCCTGCACCAGAGCATCAATGCCGAACTGCGCCTGCTGATCGAGGTCGTGGCCCGCGCCTGCAAGCGCATCAGCTATTCGGTGAGCAAGGGCGCGCTGGGCGAGGTGCTGGGCAGCGCCGAAACCGAGAACATCCAGGGCGAGGTCCAGAAGAAGCTGGACGTGATCTCCAACGAGATCCTGCTCGAGGCGAACGAGTGGGGCGGCCACCTGGCCGCGATGGCGTCGGAAGAGATGGAAACCATCCGCCTGATCCCGAGCCGTTATCCGAAAGGCGAATTCCTGCTGCTGTTCGACCCGCTGGACGGCTCGTCGAACATCGACGTCAACGTCTCGATCGGCACCATCTTCTCGGTGCTGAAGGCGCCCGAAGGCATGAATGAGCCGACCGAGCAGGACTTCCTGCAGCCGGGCGCCACGCAGGTCGCCGCCGGCTACGCCGTGTACGGCCCGCAGACGATGCTGGTGCTGACCACCGGCAACGGTGTGCACTGCTTCACGCTGGACCGTGAATTGGGTTCGTGGGTGCTCACCCAGAGCAATATGCAGATCCCGACGTCGACCAGGGAGTTCGCCATCAATATGTCGAACAAGCGCCACTGGCATCCGCCGGTGCAGCGCTATGTCGACGAGCTGCTGGCGGGCGAAACCGGCCCGCGCGCCAAGGACTTCAATATGCGCTGGATCGCCTCGATGGTGGCCGATGTGCACCGCATCCTGACCCGCGGCGGCGTGTTCATGTACCCGGCCGACCTGCGCGATCCGACGTCGCCAGGCAAGCTGCGCCTGATGTACGAAGCCAACCCGATGGCGATGATCGTCGAGCAGGCCGGCGGCGCCGCCACCGATGGCAAGGGCCGCATCCTCGACATCCAGCCGACCAAGCTGCACCAGCGCGTGCCGGTGTTCCTCGGTTCGAAGGAAGAAGTCGACGTGGTGACGGGCTACCACCAGGGCTGAAACCGGCTTCTGTGGCAAATGCCGCGTAGGGTGGACGGCTTGCCGTCCACGCGTCCGACCAGCGCCTGCGCCACCGCTGCAGCGCAGTGAATCGACGCGTGGACGGCGCCGCCAACCACCCCACGGTGTGCTCGATGGCAGCCAATTCGGCACGCTAGCGATACACACTAGCAAGTTTGTCGGATTGTTTGCTAGAATACGGTTCTTTCGCCAGGACGGCATTGCCGGCCGGCGTGGGAACGTATCAGGCGAAGTCCAGGTTTCGCCGCTGTAGCTCAGTCGGTAGAGCAGCGCATTCGTAATGCGAAGGTCACCAGTTCGATTCCGGTCAGCGGCACCAAGATGCAAGAAAGAAGGGTTACAGGCTCAGGCCGGTAACCCTTTTTTTCATGATTGACCATGTTTAGCCGCCTGCAACCATCGGCCTACTCCTCCAGGCCTGCAGTCCCATGGCGTGTAATCTCGAGAGCGTACATTGGCCCCTCATCGTATCCATGTCGTAGCGAGCTGGCACCGTGCTCTTGGTAATCCCATGAGACCTGGATAGCGGCCTTGGCTGCATGACCCGCGCCTTGTACTGCTGTTTTCCGGTAGCTTTGTCAGTATGCTACTGGAGGGGCGATGACGAAAATTGTTGTTATTGGCGGGTCAGCCGGTGCGCTCGAAGCACTCAAAATCATTCTCCCCATGTTGCCGGCAGACTTCCCGGCGGCCATTCTGATCGTGACGCACATCGGGTCGCAAAAAAGCATCATCCCTGATATTTTGGGCCGCTGTTCGGCAATGCCGGTTCGACACGCGACCGACGGTGAGCCGATCATCCCCGGACGCGTGCTTGTCGCGCCGCCTGATGAACACCTCACGGTGGTCGCCAGAGACGGCAGAGCGTACGTTTGCCTCTTGCATGGTCCCAGGGAGAACCACTGCCGACCGGCGATCGATCCACTTTTTCGCTCGGCTGCGACAGCATTTCTGCAAGATACGATCGGCGTCCTGCTCAGCGGCTACCTGGACGACGGCACGGTCGGCTTGCAAGCCATCAAGGCCTGCGGCGGCCTGGTCATCGTGCAAGACCCGTTAGACGCCAAAGCCATGGAGATGCCTGCCAGCGCTCTTCAACACGTCGATGTCGACCGGGTACTGCGCATTGGTGACATCGCTCCATCACTGGTCGAGCTGGCCACGGCGGGCGTACGGTCGGGTAGCCGCGGCCATGACAATGCCGTGCCGGCTGTTCCAGACTGGATAGGAGTCGAAAATCGCATTACTAGCAGGGATAGCGATATGGACGATCTCGAGCAAATCGGCAAGCCTTCCTCGCTCACCTGCCCGGATTGTTCCGGCGCCCTGTGGGAGGTCGGCCATCAGGCGCCGATACGCTATCGCTGCCATACAGGCCATGCCTTCACCGCCAAAGTGCTCGAGACACTCCAGCGCGACGTGGTGGAAGATGCCATCTGGGCTGCCGTGCGGGCTCTCCATGAGCAGGAGCGGCTCTTCAGCAAGCTGAGCGAAAGAGAGCGCCAGTCGGGCCAGGTAGAGCGCGCGGCCGAATATGAAGCGAAAGCCGCCCAGGCGAAAGGGCATTCGCAAACGCTTCGAGAAGTGGTTGTGACGCGCACATTGAAGGTCAAGACCTGAGGAAGCACTGATTTATTCATGGCGGGGAATCGGCCACGAGAAAATGCCCCCTGCGGCGTTGCAAATCCTCGCGATACCACGGGGTATCGCTGCGGTTTGCGCCTTGCCGGGCACATTTTTCGTGACCGATGCTCTCCTACCAGAATCAATCAGTGCTTCCCTAAGGAACAGTCCTATCCAGGCAACTGGGACGGGCCCGGCACGCGGGCGGCGCGGGTCGCCGAACCGGAGGTCGATCAGCCCGGCTGGGGCTCGTCGGTGGCTGCTTCCTGCAGCCCGCGCGCCAGGCTCGAGACGCTCGGGTTGTCGACGAACACGCAGCGCTTGCCGTGGCGCTTGCAATGGTCCTTCACGCGCCAGTAGGCGCTGTGGCTGATGCAGCCGGTCTGGCAGATCACCAGGTCGGCCGCGGCCAGGCTGGCGTCGAGCTGGCTGCTGCTGTCTTCCAGGCCGCCGTCGTGGTGGGCGAACTGGGCGCCGATGCGCTCGATCATCGTGCGGTAGATCGGTACGCTGCTGCTGCGCCCGCCCACGCACAGCACGGCGCGGTTTTCCAGCCGCACCGGCATCGCCACCGGGGCTTCCCGGACCGGCGCTGCCTCCGGCGCCGGCGTAGCCGGCGCGGCGACGATGCGCACGGTCTTGAGTTCGGCCAGCTGGGCGCGCAAAGCCTGTTCGCGCTCTTCCATCAGCGCGACCTTGTCCAGCAGGCGCTCGCGCGTGTCGAGATCGGGCACCGCCGCCTGCACCCGGGCCAGTTCGGCGCGCAGCGCGGCGATGTCGCCATCGCGCGCGATGGTGGCGGCGCGCGCCGCCATGATCAACCCTTCCTGGCGTTCCGATTCGGCGGCCTTGTCGGCGGCCAGCGCGTTGCAGCGCTCCTGCAGGCGCGCCACTTCGCGCTCGAGGCGCGCATTGTCGGCCATCACTGCATTGAACTTGCTGATGTCGGCGCGCGCGCAGGCGCCGGCCTGGTGCTGCACCATGTGGATGTCGCGGCACATTTTTTCTTCCAGCGCCGTGCTACAGCGCGGGTGGGTCAGGCCGGCCCAGAAGGCGCCGGAAACGTCGCCGGCCGCCACTGCCTGCGCCCACAGCGCTTCCACCTGCTCGGTCGTTTTGGCGGCGCGAAAGCGCTGGATGTGCTGGGCGTAGCGCCGCTCGAGTTCCTTCTGCACCGCGTCCGCCACCGGCGTGCGCAGCGCGCATTCGCTGACAGTGCCGACATGGATGTCGTAATCGTCGTGCAGCACCTTGCCGCCGGTGACCTTCTCGACCAGCTTGCGCAGGCCGCCCAGCGGCAGGCCGACCCCGATCAGCGGGCAATGGCAGGCGTGGGACAGTTCCCATACGCGCCGGCGGCGCGAGCTTTGCGGGCCTTCGTTAGGGCAGGGTACGGTCGAAGCGTGTTTGTCGCACATGTCGGTCCTCGTGACGCGGTGGCAGCGGAAAACAAGGTTTTCCATTAAATGATAATGATTCGCATTCACGATTCTATATCAGCCGTGTCATGACGCAAGCGAAATCTGCGATCGCGGCGCAGATTCCTTCGTTCTCCCTCACGCCGGCAGGGAAATGGTCGCCGTCAACCCGCCCTGGGCGCCGTTGGTCAAGGTCAGCGTCCCGCCATGCGCCTCGACGCACGAGCGCGCGATGCTCAGGCCCAGACCGACGCCGCTGCCGCCGGCGCCGCCCGGGCCACCCGTATCGCGGCAACGCGCGCTGTCCAGCCGCGCAAACGGCTCGAACACGCGATCGAGTTCGGCGTCCGGGATCCCGGGCCCGTTGTCGATCACCGCCAATACCAGGTCGTGGCCGGCGGCGTGGTCGCCCGGGCTGGCCGACAGCACCACCCCGGTGCCGTGGCGCGCCGCGTTCTCGACCAGGTTGCCGAGCGCGCGCCGCAGCGCCACCGGGCGGCAGCGGTAGGTCAGCGTGTCCGGGCCGGCGTAGCGCACCTGCACGCCGGGCCGCGCCAGGCCGCCGGCCAGGTCGCGCATCATCAGCGCCAGGTCGACGTCCTGCGACGGTTCGCCGATGCAGTCCTCGGCCGCGAAGCGCAGCGTCTGTTCGACCATCAGCCCCATCGTCTCGAGCGTGCGCACCATGGCCGCGCGCAGTTCCGGGTCGTCGATCAGTTCGACCCGCACCCGCAATGAGGTGATCGGGGTGCGCAGGTCGTGGCTGATCGCGGCCAGCATGCGGGTGCGGTCGTCGACGAAGCGCTGCTGGCGCTCGGCCATCGTGTTGAAGGCGGCGGTCAGCTCGCGCGCCTCGCGCGGGCCGGTCACCGGCAGCGGGCCGTCATGCTCGCCGCGGCTGAAGCGCTCGGCCGCCTTTTCCAGCGCGCGGATCGGACGCAGGATGCGGCCGATGAAGGGCAGCGCCACCAGCAGCACCGGCAGCACGCTCACGGGAATCGAGAAGTGCAGGGGGCGCCACCAGGGACTGGCGCCGGGCGACTGCTGGTAGCCGACCAGCCAGCGTCCATCGGGCAATTCGACCGAGGCCAGCATGCCCGCCTGGCGCACGCCATCCTCGCCGGGCGGATGATCGGTCAGTTGCACCCAGCTGCGCGGCGCCGGCGCGCGCGGCAGGCGGTCGGAAAGAAGCTGCGCCTGTTTGCGCTCGGCCTCGTTCATCGCCACCGGCGCCTGGCTGGCGCCGGTGGCGAGCCAGAAGCGCGCCGTGGGCGAGCCGATCGACGCCAGCATGGCGTCGGCTGTCTCGGGCGACAGGCGCAGCGCGTGATAGATGCCGGCCACGCGGTCGAGCATGTAGCGCGCCGCCAGCGGATGCATCGCGTCGGGCGTCAACTGGCGCACCACGATGGCGGCGGCATGCGCCATCAGCACGGCCAGCAGCATCGTGGCGACCAATTGGCCGCCCATCGTCTTCGGGATCAGGCGCATCGGGTCAACCCGCCAGCGGCCTGACGTCGGCCGTGAACACATAGCCATCGCCCCATGAGGTCTTGAGCAGGCGCGGACGGCGCGGATCGCGTTCGAGCTTCTTGCGCAAACGGCTGACCTGGCTGTCGATGCTGCGGTCGAAGTTCTGGACCTCGCCGCCGCGTGTCAGGTCGAGCAGTTCGTCGCGGCTGAGCACCATGCCGGCCCGTTCGACCAGCACGCTCAACAAGCGGAACTCGGATCCGCTCAGGCCCACCGGTTCGCCGCCGGCGTCGCGCAGTTCGCGCCGGTCCATGTCGAGCGTCCAGTCGCCGAAGGCGTAGCTGCGCCCGCGCCAGGTCGCCGCCGCCCGGCTCAAGCGGCGCAGCATGCCCTTGATGCGCGCTACCAGCTCGCGCGGGTCGAACGGCTTGGTGACATAGTCGTCGGCGCCCATCTCGAGCCCGGCCACGCGGTCGTCCTGGCCGGCCATCGCCGTCAGCAGGATCACCGGTGTCGCGCTGTGCCCGGCCAGGTAGCGGCACAGCGACAGCCCGTCCTCGCCGGGCAGCATGATGTCGAGCACCACCAGGTCGATCCGCTGCTGGCGCAGCACGGCGCGCGCGTCGCTGGCGTCGGCTGCGGTCAGTACCTCGAGGTCATGGCGGCGCAGGAAGGCGGCCAGGGGATCGCGGATATCGGCGTGGTCGTCGACCACCAGGATGCGGGAAGGAGATGCGGGAACGGTGTCTTGGATCATTGCTTATCTGTCGATGTCTGCCACAACTTGACAAACTTTCTGGCGGTTAATTGCATATGATAATGATTATCATTCAGAGCGCAACTCGTTGCAAGACGTGTTCGCCACAGTAAATATTTTGTAGAAGGAAGCACCATGACGATCACGCCCACCCCTGCCATTTCCCGCCGCCGCGCCATCGCGACCCTGGGCGCGGCCCTGACCCTGGCCTTCGGCGCCTTGCCGGTCCAGGCCCAGAATGCCGTACAAGGCAGTATTCACGTCAAGCACGCCAGCGGTACCACGGCCGTGCCGGCCAGCCCGAAGAAGGTCATCGTGCTCGACGCCACCACGCTCGACACGCTGGCCGCGCTCGACGTGAACGTCGCCGGTGTGCCGACCATCAGCGCCACCAACAAGCAGCTGCCGCGCCAGCTGGCACGCTACAACGCGGCGCTCAAAGTGGGCACGCTGTTCGAGCCGGATTATGAAAAGATCTTCGGCGCCAAGCCCGACCTGATCATCGTCGGCGGCCGCTCGCAGGCCAAGTATGCCGAGCTGGCCAGGATCGCCCCGACCATCGACATGACGGTCGATCGCACCAACCTGATCGGCAGCACCAGGGCCAACGTCAATACGCTGGCCGGCCTGTTCGGCAAGCAGGCGCGCGCCACCGAACTGCTGGCGAAGCTCGACGCCTCGATCGCGACCCTCAAGGGCCAGGCGGCCAACGCCGGCACCGGCCTGATCGTGCTGACCACGGGCGGCAAGATGAGCGCCTACGGCCCGGGCTCGCGCTTCGGCGTGCTGCACGACACCTTCGGCATCAAGCCGGCGGTGGCCAGGCTGGACACCTCGAACCACGGCCAGGCGATCTCGCACGAATTCATCCAGAAGACCAATCCGGACTGGCTGTTCGTGATCGACCGCGACGCCGCCATCGGCCGCGAGGGCGTGGCCGCGTCGAAGTTCCTGGACAATGAACTGGTCGGCCAGACCACCGCATGGAAGAACAAGCAGGTGGTCTACCTGAATGGCTTCAACTGGTACACGCTGGGCGGCGCGGGCTTGAACGCGCTGCAGGAAAACGTCGACCAGCTGTCGAAGGCACTGGCAAGCGCGGGAAAGTAAGCGGAATGGCAGGATTCATTCCGCCGCAATGCGGCGGGGTGCGCTGATGTCGTCGGCGCACCATCGCGACGCGCGTGTGCCCGGGTGTGCGCCCGCGCCGCGCGCGCTGTCGCATGCCTGGCTGGCGCTGCCGTTAGTGCTGACGGCGGCGCTGGTGGGCTTGAGCCTGGGGATCGGGGCGGGCGACTTCAGCTTCGCCGGCCTGCTGGCCGGCGCCGGGTCCGATTCGTGGCAGCTGCTGGTGGTGAGCCGCCTGCCGCGCACGCTGGCGCTGCTGCTGGCCGGGATGTCGCTGGCGGTGGCGGGCCTGATCATGCAGATGCTGGTTCGTAACCGCTTCGTCGAACCCTCCACCGCCGGCACCATCGAATCGGCCACGCTCGGCGTGCTGGTGCTGGCGCTGCTGGCGCCCGACACCCCGGTATTCGGCAAGATGCTGGTCGCGGCCGGCTTCGCCCTGGCGGGCACGTTCGTGTTCCTTGGCCTGCTGCGCCGCATTCCCTTGCGTTCGCCCTACCTGGTGCCGCTGGTCGGCCTGATCCTGGGCGGCGTGGTGCAGGCGGTGACGACCTTCTTCGCCTACCGCTACGACATGCTGCAGACGCTGCACGCCTGGACCGTCGGCGACTTCAGCGGCGTGCTGCGCGGCCGCTACGAACTGCTGTGGATCGGCGCCGCGCTGGCGCTGGCGGCCTGGTTCGCGGCCGACCGTTTCACGGTGGCCGGCATGGGGCAGCAGTTCACCACCAACCTGGGCCTGAACTACCAGCGCCTGACTTTCTGGGGACTGGTGATCGTGGCCGCGATTTCGGCGACCGTGGTGGTCACGGCCGGCAGCATCCCGTTTCTGGGACTGATCGTGCCGAACGTGGTCAGCATCCTGTTTGGCGACAATATGCGCCGCTCGGTGCCGTGGGTCGCCGTGCTGGGCGGCCTGTTCGTGCTGGCCTGCGACATCATCGGCCGCCTCATCGTGTTCCCCTACGAGATCCCGATCGGCACCGTGGTCGGCGTCATCGGCGGCGCCCTGTTCCTGTTCCTGCTGCTGCGAGGCCGTTCACGTGAAGCTTGATGTCTCTCCCCGCATCCGCCTGGCGCTGGTTGCCCTGCTGGCGCTGTCGGTGGTGGCCGCCTTCATGCTGGTCGGCGCGGACGGCAACTGGGACTTCGTGCTGGCCTTTCGCGGCGCCAAGCTGGCCGCGATGCTGCTGGTCGCGTATGCGATCGCGGTGTCGTCGGTGCTGTTCCAGTCGATCACCCACAACCGCATCCTGACGCCGTCGATCATGGGCTTCGACGCGCTGTACATGCTGATCCAGGCCGTGATCATCTTCAGCCTGGGCATCGATCCGCTCACCCAGACCGGCAACGTCAACCTGCGCTTCGTGGTGGAAGTGGTCTTGATGACGGGCTTCGCCTGCCTGCTGTTCCGGGCATTGTTCAATGGCGCGGCCAACAGCCTGCACCTGATGCTGCTTGCCGGGATCGTGTTCGGGCTGCTGTTCCGGAGCCTGTCGAGCTTCGTGATGCGCCTGATCGATCCGAACGAATTCATGACGCTGCAGGACCGCATGTTCGCCTCGTTCAATGCGATCCAGACCGGGCTGCTGTGGGTGTCGGCCAGCGCGATCGCGTTGGCTTCGCTGCTGGCCTGGCGCCTGCGCGAGCGCTACGACGTGCTGTCGCTGGGGCGCGAGATCGCGGTCAACCTGGGCATCGATTACCGCCAGACCGTGATGCTCACGCTCGGCCTGATCGCGGTGATGGTCTCGGTGTCGACCGCGCTGGTGGGGCCGGTGACCTTCTTCGGCCTCTTGGTCAGCAACCTGGCGTATGTCACGGCCGGCTCGGACAAGCACAGATACACGCTGCCGATGGCGGTGCTGTGGGGCGTGGTGTTCCTGGTCGGCGGCCAGGTGCTGCTCGAACGCGTGCTGGAACTGAACGCCACCGTCAGCGTCGTCATCGAATTCGTCGGGGGCATCCTGTTCCTGTTCCTGATCACCCGTAGAAAGCACTGAGCCATGATCGAGATCTCCCATATCAGCAAGCGCTATGGCGACACCGTCGTGGTCGACGACGTGAGCCTGACGCTGCCGGCCGGCGGCGTCACCGCCATCATCGGCCCGAACGGGGCCGGCAAGTCGACCGCACTGTCGATGATCAGCCGCCTGCTGCCGATGAGCGCGGGCAGCGTGCTGGTCGACGGCATCGACGTGGTCACGGGCGACAGCAAGGAACTGGCGCGCCGCCTCGCCATCCTGCGCCAGGACAACCACCTGCCGATGCGGCTGACGGTGCGCGACCTGGTGGCCTTTGGCCGCTATCCGCACACCGGCGGGCGGCCCACCAGCGAGGACGCGGCCCACGTCGAGCGCGCGCTCGGCTACCTGGGCCTGGAGCCGCTGGCCGGGCGCTTCCTCGACCAGTTGTCGGGCGGCCAGCGCCAGCGGGCGTTCGTCGCCATGGTGCTGTGCCAGGACACCGATTACGTGCTGCTCGACGAGCCGCTGAACAACCTCGACATGCGCCACGCGGTCGACATGATGGGATTGCTGCGGCGTGCGGCGCGCGAGCTGGGCAAGACCGTGATCCTGGTCCTGCACGACATCAATTTTGCGTCGTGCTACGCCGACCGCATCGTCGCCATGAAGGACGGGAAGGTGGCGTATGTCGGCACGCCGGACGAGCTGATTCGGCCCGACGTGCTGCACGACCTGTACCAGCTCGATATCCGGGTGCACGCGGTCGAGGGGCAGCGCATCTGCGTTTATTACAGCTGAGTTACAACTGAGGTTACAGCCAAGGGGGAGTCAGGCGCACCGCATCGAACGCCGGATTGTCCATGCCATCCTGTCGCTGCTGTCCGCCGGCCGCCCGTGATCGCGCGCGGTCGAGTCCCGGTGGTCTGCTACACTCAAAAGTTGTTTCCTCGAGATTGCCGGCCTTGATCGACTCTTCCCCTGACAGCGCGCTGCCGCCGGTACTGGCCGGCCCGATCCTGCGCCGCATCGACCCATCGCGCCTGGTGCTGTGGCTCGTCGGCAGCGCGCCGCTCGAGCTGACGCTGTTGCTGGCGCCCGCCGGCGGGGCGCAGCAGCGCATCGCGCTCGACGCCGCATCCTGCCGCATCGTCCCGGTCGGCCGCCACGCGTACCTGCACCTGGTCGACGTGGCGCTGGACGAAGCGCTGCCGCAGGACACCGCGATCGCGTATGACCTGCTGGTCGCGGGAGGCGCCGGCATCGCGGCGTGGGCGCCGCATCTGCTGCACGAGGGCGCCACGCGGCCCAGCATGGTGCTGCGCAGCCGCGCCGACAATATCCTGTACGGCTCCTGCCGCAAGCCGCACCACCCGTCGCGCGACGGCATGGCGCGCGCCGATGCGCTGCTGGAAGGGGAGGGCGGCCTGGCCGGCGAGCGGCCTTCGATGCTGATCCTGTGCGGCGACCAGGTGTACGCGGACGACGTGGCCGGCCCGATGCTGGCGGCGATCCACGCCCTGATCGAACGCCTCGGCCTGTACGGCGAATGCCTGGAAGGCGCCGTGGTCGACGACAGCGAAGCGCTGTATGCCCATCCTGACGGCTACTACCGGCGCGAAAAGCTGCTGCCCGCCTTCAAGTCCAACGACGACTTGCGCGAACGTTTTTTTGGCGGCAGCGAAAAGCCGATCTTCACCACCGCGAATGCGCACAACCACCTGGTGACGCTGGCCGAGGTGATGGCGATGTACCTGCTGGCCTGGTCGCCCGTGCCATGGCGCCTGGTGGCCGGTGCGCCCAGACCCGCGCTGGATCCGACGTTCGACGAGCGCTGGCAGCGCGAGGCCGAGGCGCTGCAGGGCTTCTGCGACGCGCTGCCGCGCACGGCGCGCCTGCTGGCGCACGTGCAGACCTTGATGATCTTCGACGACCACGACATCACCGATGACTGGAATCTGTCGGCCAAGTGGGAGTTGACCGCCTACGAACACCCGTTCTCGCGCCGCATCGTGGGCAATGCCTTGATCGCCTACATGCTGTGCCAGGGCTGGGGCAACAATCCCGACGTGTTTGCCGGCGTGGTAGACGACGCGGCCGCGTTGACCGGCAAGCCCGATGCGCACGACCGGCTCGATCCGGCCGCCCAGGACGCCCTGGTGCGGCGCCTGGCGACCTTCAATTGCTGGGGCTATGTGGTGCGCACCCAGCCGGCCGTGATCGTGCTCGACACGCGCACGCGGCGCTGGCGCAACCGGCGCGTGCCGGGGCATCCGTCAGGACTGATGGACTGGGAATCGCTGGTCGAACTGCAGCAGGAATTGCTGGACGAACCGGCCGCGGTGATCGTCTCGGCAGCGCCGATGTTCGGGGTCAAGCTGATCGAGGCGGTGCAGCGCATCGCCACCGTGCTGGGGCAGTCGCTGACGGTCGACGCCGAGAACTGGATGGCGCACCGCGGCGCGGCCAGCACCATGCTGAATATCTTCCGTCATTCGCGTACGCCGGGCAATTACGTGATCCTGTCGGGCGACGTGCATTATTCGTTCGTGTACGACGTCGAGGTGCGCGACAGCGA
>Ga0265797_10004394_pt1 | contig 21625 bp, 16 predicted proteins | sample P2T30metagenome_FD_192433 | JGI IMG/M metagenome (GOLD analysis project Ga0265797, IMG submission 192433) | Plant litter microbial communities from East Loma Ridge, Irvine, California - P2 T30 | ecosystem: Environmental > Terrestrial > Plant litter > Unclassified | place: USA: California... | reverse complement strand
CCTTCATAGCCGGCCCAGCCGCCGTGCACCCAGGGGCCGATCACCAGGCCGTTGAAAATGCCGGGGTTGCCGTTCTTCTTGATGGCGCTGTAGATCGTGAACGGGCCTTGCGGGTCTTCGGCGTCGAACCAGCCGCCGACGGTCAGCACCGCCGCCTTGATGTTCTTCAGGTGCGGGGCGATCGCGCGGCTCTTCCAGAACGCGTCGTAGGTATCGTGGTCGATGGTCGGCGCCAGCAGCTTGCGCTGGTTCTCGCTCAAGGTGCCGAGGATGTTCTGCATCGTCAGATGCTGCAGGAAGAAGTCGTAGCCGCTCGACGTGCCGTAGTCGAATTCGCCGCGCGTCCTGGGCAGCGGGGTCGGGTTCTGCTGTTCCGTGAAGGACGCGTAGAAGCCGAAGTTCGCCGCCAGCATGAACGCGCCGCCGTGATAGGAATCGTCGCCCATGTACAGGTCGGTCACCGGCGCCTGCGGGGATGCCGCCTTGATCGCCGGGTGCGAGTCGATGATGCTGCTTGATGTATAGAAGCCCGGGTAGCTGATGCCGTAGATGCCGGCCTTGCCGTTGTTGTTGGGGACGTGCTTGAGCAGCCATTCCATGGTGTCGTACATGTCCTGGCTTTCCGTGCCTTCGCCCGGCGCGCGCTTGAAGTCCTTGCCGTGCGGGGTCATCTCGATCCACTTACCCTCGGACATGTAGCGGCCGCGCACGTCCTGCTTCACGAAGATGTAGCCGGCGTCCTCGAATTCCTTCGAGGGGCCGATCGAACGCGGGAACCAGTCCGCGCCGTAGTGGCGCTCGCCGTCCGCCACCACGCCCACGCTGTAGGGCGTGCGGTTGATCAGGAAGGGGTAGCTCTTCGCGCTGTCCTTGGGTACGTAGACCACGGTGAACAGGCGGGTGCCGTCGCGCATCGGGATGCGGTACTCGTACTTGGTGTAGGTCTCGCGCAGGTCGCGCTGGGCGGCGGGCGCATCGGCCGCCGTTGCGGTCTCGAAGGCATGTACGGCGGGTGCGCCGAAGGCGAGCGACAGCATCAGGGTCAGGACGGGCAGGGGACGGCGGATCATGGTGGCGGGCGGTCTGAGGGCTAAACGGCCAGTATATGTCGGGAGGGCAAGAATTGCCATTCCGGCATGGTGCTACCGTGGGGTATTGACGCGCGCACAATAGACCAGCGCGAAATGATGTGTTTTTATAAAGGGGTTCATAATTGCGACCACCATCCGGGAGCCACGCATGAACCGAGCCGCACGCAAGCGCAGGTCGAGACGACGCAGTGTTGTATTGGCACTGCTCGTGCTGGTGCTGCTTGCCGCCTGGGCCATCATGTGGCGCCCCGCCATCGATCCGCAGGCGCAGGCACCGGCTTTCGACGCCGCGACGGTCGAGCGCGGCCGGAACCTGGCCGCCGTCGGCACCTGCGCCGCCTGCCATACGGTCGACCCGACCCGCCCGTTCGCCGGCGGCCGCGCGCTGGCCACGCCCTTCGGCACCGTTTACAGCACCAACATCACGCCGGACGCCCGCACCGGCATCGGCGGGTGGAGCGAGGCCGCCTTTACCCGTGCGCTGCGCGAAGGCGTATCGCGCGACGGCCGCCTGCTGTACCCGGCCTTCCCCTACGACCACTACACGCGCCTGGCCCAGGACGACATCCGCGCGATGTACGCCTACTTCATGACGCGGCCCGCGCTGGACGCGCCGGCGCCCCCGAACGACATGCGTTTTCCGTTCGGCTTCCGCCCGCTGGTCGCGTTCTGGAATATCCTCTACCTGAAGCGCGAACCGTGGCGCCCGGACCCGAAGCAGAACGCCGAATGGAACCGCGGCGCCTACCTGGCCGACGTCCTCAGCCACTGCGGCGCCTGTCACACGCCGCGCACGAAACTCGGCGGTACCGACTTCGACCGGACCCTGGACGGCGGCGAGGCCGAAGGCTGGTACGTGCCGGCGCTGAACGCGAAGTCGCCATCCCCGGTGCCTTGGACGCGCGAACACCTGGCCGCCTACCTGCGCACGGGTATCGCGCCCGACCACGCGGCGGCCGGCGGCCCGATGCAGGCCGTGGTCGAGAACCTGCGCCTGGCCGATCCGAAGGACGTCGAGGCGATGGCCACCTACATCCACAGCTTCCTGGCGCAGGCGCCAGGCCGCCAGGCCCGCGCCAGCCAGCCGGGCGGCATGCCGGCGCCGCAGCCGGACGACCCCGACCTGGCGCGCATGCGCACCGGCTACGAGGTCTACGCGGGCGCCTGCGCGCGCTGCCACGACACGGGCCGCGAGGAGACCTCGGGCGCGGCGCTGCAGTTGCAGAAGGCGGTGGCGCTGTACGATCCGGACCCGCGCAGCCTGGTCCACATCGTGCGCCAGGGGATCTCGCCGCCGGATGGCGAGCCGGCGCGCTGGATGCCGGCCTTCGGTGACATCCTGACGCACGACCAGACCACGGCACTGGTGGCCTACCTGCGCCGCTACGGCGCCGGCCAGCCGCAATGGGAACATCTCGACGACCAGGTCCGCAAAGCGGAGCAGCAACCATGACGACTTACCACCTGCGCGTGAACGGCCGCGACCATGCCGTCGATACCGACCCCGACACCCCGCTGCTGTACGTGCTGCGCAACGACCTGCAGATGAACGGCGCCAAGTTCGGCTGCGGCCTGGGCCAGTGCGGCGCCTGCACCGTGACCATGGGCGGCGACGCCGTCATGTCCTGCCTGGTGCCGGTGTCGGTGGTGGGTAGCAGGGACGTCGGCACCGTCGAAGGCCTGGGCACGGCCGGCAAGCCGGGCATGCTGCAGCAAGCCTTCATCGACGAGCAGGCGGCCCAGTGCGGCTACTGCATCGCCGGCATGATGATGCGCGCACAGAGCCTGTTGGCGAAAAACCCGAAGCCGACCGACGCCGAGATCACGAAACACATGATGCCCAACCTGTGCCGCTGCGGCACCCACATGCGGATCCTGCGCGCGGTGCGGCGCGCTTCGAATGCGATGGCCAACCAGCCTGCGGGAGCCAAGGCATGACGGGCGGCGTGGCATCCCCGGGACGCCGCCGCCTGCTCGCGGCCGGCGGTTCGCTGACGCTGGCCTTCGCAATCGGCGCCATGCGCCCGGCGTGGACCCAGGACGAGACGCCGCTGAACAAGGGCAAGATGCCGGGCAGCCTGGAAAAGGAACCCTGGCTCGACGCCTGGATCCGCATCGACGCCGACAACCGCGTCACCGTCTTCACCGGCAAGGCCGAGCTGGGGCAGGGCATCAAGACCGCGCTGCTGCAGGTGGCCGCCGAGGAGCTGCAACTGCCGCCCGGCCGCATCCAGCTGGTCACGGCCGACACCGCGCGCACGCCGAACGAAGGCTACACGGCCGGCAGCCACTCGATGCAGGACAGCGGCACCGCGCTGCGTTACGCCGCGGCCCAGGTGCACGGCATCCTGGCCGGGATGGCAGCGAAGCGCTTCGACGTCGTTCCCGCCACGCTCACGGCGCGCGACGGCGCGTTCCAGGCGGCCGACGGGCGCCGCGTCACCTACGGCGAACTGCTGGCGGGCCGGCAGCTGCACGTGCAGGCCGATCCGGCGATCAAGCCGCGCGATCCGGCCAGCCACACGGTGGCCGGCAAGACGCTGGCACGCATCGACATCCCGGCCAAGGTTACTGGCGGCGTCGCCTACGTACAGGACCTGCGCCTGCCCGGCATGGTGCACGGCCGCGTGGTCCGTCCGCCGGCGCCGGGCGCGCGCCTGGTCGAGGTCGACGTGGCAGGCGTGACGCGTTTGCCGGGCGTATTGAAAGTGGTGCGCGACGGCCGTTTCCTGGCCGTGATCGCGGACGGCGAATACCGCGCCGTGAAGGCGGCGGCCGCGCTGGCACGGGCGGCGCGCTGGGAGGTCCAGCCGACGCTGCCGGCCAACGCGGACCCCGCCGCCGTGGTGCGCGCCTTGCCGACGCAGCCGACGACCATCCTGGACCGCGGCACGCCGGGCTCCGCCGGCCGCACGCTCACCGCCAGCTATACCAAGCCCTTCCAGCTGCATGCCTCGATCGGACCCTCGTGCGCGGTCGCGCAACTGGTGGACAAGCAGTACACGGTCTGGACCCACAGCCAGGGCGTCTATCCGCTGCAGGGCGCGCTGGCCGAGCTGCTGGGCGTCGACAAGGCGGCGATCCGCTGCATCCACACCGAGGGCTCGGGCTGCTACGGCCACAACGCGGCCGACGACGTGGCCGCCGACGCCGCCCTGCTGGCGCGCGCCTTCCCGGGCCGCCCGGTGCGGGTGCAGTGGATGCGCGAGGATGAACACGGCTGGGAGCCGTTCGGCCCGGCGATGCTGACCCGCGTGAGCGCGACGCTCGACGGTCTTGGGAAGATCGCCAACTGGCAGTACGATGTCTGGAGCCCGCCGCACAACACGCGGCCCGGCAAGGCCGGCAACCTGCTGGCTGCGACGCACCTGGAACAGCCCTTCGTGCCGGACACCCCCAAGCCCAGTCCGCAGCCGGAAGGCAGCGGCGACCGCAACGCGATCCCGCTGTACGCGATCCCGAATGCACGCGTGGTGCACCAGTTCCAGCCCGGGGCGCCGCTGCGCACCTCGGCGCTGCGTTCGCTTGGCGCCTACTGCAATGTGTTCTCGATCGAGAGCTTCATGGACGAGCTGGCGCACGCGGCGGGCGCCGATCCGGTCGCGTTCCGGCTGCGCCACCTGATTGATCCGCGGGCCGTGGAGGTGGTGCGCGCGGCGGCAAAGCGCTTCGGCTGGGACAACTACCGGAAGACGCCGCGCCGCGGCCGCGGTTTCGCCTTTGCCCGCTACAAGAACCTGGCGGCCTACTGCGCGATCGCCCTCGAAGTCGAAGTGGCGCGCGAGACCGGCATGGTGCGCGTGACGCGCGCGGTGGCGGCCGTCGATTGCGGCGAGGTCGTGAACCCGGACGGCGTGCGCAACCAGATCGAGGGCGGCATCATCCAGTCGTCCAGCTGGACTCTGCTGGAGCGCGTGCGCTTCGACCAGCAGCAGGTGCTGACGCGCGACTGGGCAGGGTATCCGATCCTACGTTTCAACCAGGTGCCGGAAAAGCTCGAGGTCGAGCTGATCGACCGGCCCGGCCAGCCTTTCCTCGGCACCGGCGAAGCCTCGCAGGGACCGACCGGGGCGGCGATCGCGAATGCGGTGTTCGACGCCTGCGGCTTGCGCCTGCGCGATTTGCCGCTGGATCGGGCAAGGTTGCGCGCCGGGCGCTGACATCCAGGGCCGGCACGGCGTCCTGGCTTGTCATGACGTCAAGCTTCCTCTAGACTGGCTGAACATTACGACCGTCACGAGGGGAGCTCATGACCGCGCAAGCCCGCATCCTTTGCCTGCTGCTGGCGTCCCTGTGCGTCGCGCACGCGCATGCGCAGACGCCGCGCCAGGGCGACTACATGGCCAACCTGGTCGCCGCGGAGCGGGCCGCGCCCGAAAATCCGTCGCAAATCGGCATCCCGCCTCCCGACGACGCGGCGCGCAGCCGCCTGTCGAGCCTCCAGCAGACGCTTGCCGTGCGACGCGCCGACGTGGGCGACACGGAGGGCGCGATCGCCACCTTCGATCTGCTGGCGTCCGTGGAGCGGCCGCGGTCCGCCGAGGACGTGGCGCGCATGCCGGCGGTGGCGGATGCCGTCGCCGAGGATGCGATCGAAGCCATTGTCGCGCAGGCCCGCACGAAACGCGTCGTGTTGCTCAACGAAGCGCATCACGTGCCCATGCACCGCGCATTCGCGCAGAAGCTGGCGGTCCGCCTGCGTGCGCTTGGCTACGGCTACCTGGCCTGCGAAACCTTCAACGGCGGCCCGGTCGACGAGGCGCAACCGGCGGCGCCCGGACGCACCGTGCGGGCGACCGGTTACTATACGAAGGAGCCGGTGTTCGCCGGATTCGTCAACAGCGCGCTCGCGGATGGCTGGAAGCTGGTCGCCTATGAGGCAGACGTGACGGCCTTCGCGCCCGGCACTGGAGCCGCGGAGCGGCTCCGTCTGCGCGAAGAGGAGCAGGCCCGCCATCTGGTCGAGCGCATCTTTGCGAAAGACAAGGCGGCGAAGGTCTTCGTCTACGTGGGATACGGCCACGTCCACAAGAACCCGGCCGGGAACGGCGGCGTCATGATGGCCGAATACCTGCGCCGCATGACGGGACTGGCCACGCTGAATGTCGACCAGGTGCAGCAGTTCGCCCATCCGGATCCGGGCAAGGAAGGACCGACCTACGCAGGGCTGGTCCGGAAGTTCCCGACCGATGCCCCCTTCGTGCTGCGCGCCGCGGACGGCAGCCATCCTGTGCTGAGGAACTCGCCGGGCAGTGTCGACCTGGAAGTGATCCACCCACGTTACGCGATGCATGACGGGCGGCCGGACTGGCTGCGCACGCTGGCCGGACGCCATCCGCGCGCCATTCCCGCGGACTTGTTGCCGCGCCAGGGGCGCCGTGTCATCAAGGCTTATCGCAAGGACGACGGCCCGGATGCGGTACCGACGGATATCGTCCTGGTCGAGCCGTCGAAGCCCGCCCCGGCGCTCATGCTGCCGGCGGGCGAGTTCCGTTTCGCGGTCGAGGACGACGTCCCGTCCATCGCCCGGGTCGAGGCCCAGGCTGGTGGTGTAACGCGGTAGCCCGCGTGCCGGTCCGGCAGGCCTTGCGTCAAGGCGGCTAGGTCCGATCAGCGGCGTGCCTGGCGCCCATCCGGCAAGTCCGCCGGCGCGCTGCCTGTCCACCCCAGACCCAGCGCCTTGTGCAGAGCCACGAATTCGTCCGTCAACATCGCCTGCGCCTGCGCCAGGTTCTGCTCGGCCGCGATCTGCTGCCGCTCGGTATCCAGCACGTCGATCAGGCTGGCCGTCCCGGCCTTCTGGCGCGCCGCCATCAGCACCGCCGCACGGTCGGCCGCTGCCTTGGCGCGCGCGATCGTGGCCACCGTGGCGCGCCGCTGTCGGAAGCGCGACAGCGCCCCTTCGGCGTCGCGCAGCGCGCCCAGCACGACGACGCGGTAGTTGGCTTCGGCCTCGTCACGCACGCCCTCGGCCTGCTCGATGCGCGCCGCGTTGCGGCCGAAGTCGAGGAAGTTCCAGCTCAGCTGGGGCGCGGCGATGGCCGAGAAGTCGTCCAGGTGGGTCAGGTCCGACGGGTGGGTGCCGCCGATGCCGATCAGGCCGAGCAGGGTCAGGCGTGGAAAGCGCGCCGCTTCGGCCTGGCCGACCTGGGCGCTGCGCGCGGCCAGCTGGCGTTCGGCGGCGCGGATGTCCGGGCGGCGCTGCAGCAGCGCGGCCGGGTCGCCTACCACCACCTGGGCGGGCGGCAGCGGCACCGGCGCCGGCTCGTTCAGTTGCGCATCGAGCGCCCCCGGCGCCAGCCCGGCCAGTGTGGCCAGTTCGTCGCGGTAGGCTTCGAGCTGGGCCTGCAGCGGCTCGGCTTCGGCGCGCGTCGATTCGAGCTGGCCCTGCAGGCGCGTCAGGTCGAGCCGGGAAGCGGTGCCGCGCTCGACCCGGGCCCGGGTCAGTTCCAGCATGCGCTGCTGGCGCGCGATGGCGGCGTCGCTCAGCAGGATGCGCTGCTGGACGCTACGCAAATTGATGTAGGCGGCCGCCACTTCGGCCGTGAGGCTCAGCTGGGCGTCGGCCAGGCTGGCCTGCGCCGCTTCGGCCGCGGCGCCGGCGGCTTCGACGGCGCGGCGGCGGCCGCCGAACAGGTCGATTTCCCAGGTGGCGTCGAAGCCGGCGCTATATAGATTGAGCGAGGAGGGAAGGGCGAAGCCGCCGCCTTCGGCGCCACCGCCGTCAGCACCGGCCGCGCCGCCCAGCGCGTCGCCGACGGGCGGCAGGCGCAGGTGGGCGGCCATGGCGGTGGCGGTGCCGTTCGGGCGGCCATTCGCGCGCTCGGTGCCGAGGGCGGCCCTGGCCTGGCGCAGGCGCGCCCGCGCCACGGCCAGGTTGGGGTTGGCCCGCAGGGCAGCGTCCACCAGATGGTCGAGGGTGGCGTCGCCGAGCGCCGGCCACCAGCGCGCCAGCGCCTGGCCGCCGGCCAGTTCGCCGGCGCGCGCGAAACCGGAAGACTGCGCAGCGGTTTGCGCTGCGGCCGGCGGGCCGGCGTAATCCTTGCCGACGGTCTTGCAGCCGGACAGCAGCGCGGCGGACAACAGCAGGAACGGGGTGATACGAACAGACATGAATACACTCCTCAATGGCCGCCGGACATCGGCTTGTTCGGATTGAGCGGCCGCAGGAACAGCACCAGCGGGATGACGCAGCCGATGCCGACGGACAGGATCCAGAACAGATCGACATAGGTCATGGTCAGCGCCTGCAGCTGGATGGTCCCGCCCAGGCTGCGCAGCGCCTGCGGCATCCCGCCCAGGACCCGGGCTTGCGCCTGCAGGTAGTCCTGCACGCCGCCGCTGTTGGCATGCAGGGACTCCTCCAGCCGGCGCGAATGCAGCCACAGGCGCTGGTCCTGGACCACGGCGATGCCGGCCAGCGCCAGCGAGCCGCCCAGGTTGCGCGCCGCGTTGAACAGGCCGGCGGCGTCGCTGGCGTTCTCGCGCGAGACCGACTGGATCGCGGCCTGGTTCAGGAACACCATCGCGAAGATGGTGCCGACGCCGCGGATCAGCTGCGAGATCACGAAGTCGCCCCCGGCCGATTGCGCGGTCAGTTCGGTGTCGATGTAGGCGCTGCAGGCCAGCACCGACAGGCCGAAGCCGACCGCCAGGCGGATGTCCACGTAGCGGATCAGCAGCGGTACCAGCGGCATCATCATCAGGCTGGGCAGCCCGCCCAGCGCGACGATCTTCCCGGACTGCAGCGCGTTGTAGTTCGAGATCGTGGCCAGGAACTGCGGGATCACGTAGGACGTCCCGTAGATGACCATGCCGATCGTGATGCCCATCACGACCACGCTGGCGAACTGGCGCTCGAGCAGCAGCGACAATCGGATGACCGGCCGTCGCGCCGTCATCTGGCCGACCATCATCAGCACGAAGCCGAGGAAGGACACGATGCTGAGCCAGATGATGAAGCTCGACGAGAACCACTGTTCGCGCTCGCCTTCCTCCAGCACCACGGTCAGGCCGCCCAGGAAGGCGGCCAGGCCGAAGATGCCGAGCCAGTCGGCTTCGGCAAGTAGATTGAGTTTTGCCGGTTCGTGCTTCAGGCCGACCAGCAGCAGCACGACCAGCGCCGCGCACACCGGCACGTTGAGGAAGAAGGCGTAGTGCCAGCTCAGGTTCTCGGTCAGCCAGCCGCCGATCAGGGGGCCGACCACCGGCCCCAGGATCGCCGTGGCGCCGAACATGGCGGTGCCGATCGGCTGCTTGCTGCGCGGCAGGCGGGTGGCGATGATGGTCTGCGCGGTCGGGATCATGGCACCGCCGGTGAAGCCCTGGCCGACGCGGCCCGCGATCATCATCCCCAGCGAGGTCGAAAGCCCGCACAGCACCGAGAACGCGGTGAACAGCCCGGCCGCCACCAGGAGAAAAGTGCGCAGGCCGAGCACGCGCTCCAGCCAGCCCGACAGCGGGATGATGACGATCTCGGCGACCAGGTAGCCGGTGGCGATCCAGGTGCCCTCGGTGCCGCTGGCGCCGATCTCGCCCTGGATGGTCGGCAGCGAGGAGTTGACGATGGAGATGTCGAGCGTCGCCATCAGCGCGCCCAGCGTCCCCGCGGCGACCGCCAGCCAGGCGCCGGCGTCGGCCTTCGGTTCCGCGCCGGCGCCGCCCTTGGCTGCGCTGTCGGCCGCGCCCTTGTCGGCGGCGGTGGCCGCGCTCATCGGCGCGCCTCGCGGGCGTCTTCGACCCGGTCCTGGTGCTGCTCTTCCTGCTGCTTGATCTGCTTCGTTTCATCCTTCGCGCCCTTGGTCTCGACTTCGACCTTGACCGACAGGCCCGGCACCAGCAGTTGCCGGGTCGCCGGCGTCGCCTCGAGCGCGACGCGCACGGGAACGCGCTGCACGATCTTGGTGAAGTTGCCGGTGGCGTTCTGCGGCGGCAGCAGCGAGAACTGGGCGCCGGTGCCTGGCGCCACGCTTTCCACGCGGCCGTTGAGTTCCAGGCCGGGCATGGCGTCGACCTTGATGGTGGCGTGCTGGCCGACGCGCATGCGGCCGATCTGGGTTTCCTTGAAGTTGGCGGTGATGTACAGGCTGCCCATCGGCACCAGCGTCATCAGGCGCGTGCCCGGCTGCACGAACTGGCCGACGCGCACCGTCTGGTCGCCGATGCGCCCGGCGATGCCGGCGGTGAGCGTGGTCGATTGCAGGTTGACCTTGGCGGCCTTCAGCTGGGCTTCGGCGCTGCCGGCCTGGGTTTCGGCCTGGCGCACCTGGGCGCGCAGGGTGGCGATGCGCTTCTCGGCATTCGCGAGGGCGGCGCGCTGCACGGCGACCTGCTGCGCGCCCTGGGTCGCCTGGTTGCGGCGCGCCGACAGCGTCTCCGCGTTCTCGGCGCCGATGTCGACCAGCGGCGCATAGCGCTTGACCTCGTTCGCGGCGAAGGCGGCATTGGCCTGGGCCGCGGCCAGCTGGGCGCGCGCCTCGGCCACGCTGGCTTCCTGTTCGGCGATCTGGGCGCGCACGGTGTCGGCGCTGGCGTGCGCGCTCGCGATCTGCGCCTCGAACTGCTCGGTCTGGGCGCGGTAGTCGCGCGGGTCGATGCGCACCAGCGGCTGGCCGGCGGCCACGTCCTGGTTGTCCCGGACCAGCACTTCCTCGACGTAGCCGCCGACCTTGGGCGCGATCGTCACCGCGTCGGCCTGCAGGTAGGCGTCGTCGGTCTCTTCATGGTACTTGCCGACCATCTGGTAGTAGATGAACCAGCCGATACCGATCAGCAGCAGCACCACTCCCGCGATGACCAGGACCATGCGGATCTTGCGCTTCTTTTCCGGCGAGGTGGGCTTGGCGTCGTCACTTTGCGGGTCCTGCTGGCCGGGCTGCTTGCTGTCTGTCTTCTTGTCTTCCTGGATCGGTGGGCTGTCGGTCATGGGGTGCTTCCCTGGGGCGTTGAAGGTGGATTGGATGGGTCTGGCCGGCCAGCGCGGCGCGCGGCCTCGAAGGCGACCAGCGCCCCGGCGTAGCCGGCAAGGCGCGCGCTCCAGGCCTCGACGGCGCCGGGCGCGTCGAACAGGCTCGGCTCGGCGGCCTGGATCTTGTCGCGCGTGAAGTAGGGGTAGGCGACCAGGCCGAAGATGGCGAAGGCCAGGGCCTGCAGTTCGGGGTCCGGCCGCGCCAGGCCGAGGTGGCGCTGCAGCAGGGCGGCGAGGCGCGCGTGCATCCGGGCGCGGCTGGTGGTTTCCTCGTCCAGCATGCCGGTCGGCTCGTAGCGTTCGCGAAAGCGCAGGCGCACGCTCAGCAGCGCGGTTTCGCCCTGGCCCAGCGGGCGCAGGCAGGTGCGCATGTAGAGGGCGAGCGCGTCCGCCAGCGCCAGGCCGGGCGCGTCGAACGGGTCGGGCGCGTCGGCAGCGCCTTGCAGCGGTTCGTACAGGGCGGCCCGGTACAGGCCGGCCTTGTCACCGAAATAGTAGGCGATGGCGGCCACGTTCACGCCGGCGGCCCGGGCGATGTCGCGCACCGAGGCCTGGGCCAGGCCCTTGTCGACGAACAGGCGAAGGGCGGCGCCCAGGATGCGCTCGCGCGCCTGTACGCCGTCGGCGCGCGGCTTGCGACCGGTAGGCTGGGGTTGGAGATGCTCCGAGGACATTTAACTAAAACGATTGTTTAAGTTAAAAGAATCCTACACTTATTGAAATGACCATGCGTTTTGAATCGTGCGCGGATGAGGCAGAGCAGAGTGACCCGTCCGGCATGGGCCTAAGCTGGCAGCGTAAGTCCGGCAGCTCGCCGGCACCGGCCGCTCGACCGGTTTTATTCATTGCGCTGGAGTCAACATGCAAGCGATACGCCATCTCCTCCGATTCTTCCTGCTCGCGGCCTGCGCCGCCTTCCTGTACGGCTGCGCCGCGCCCGCCTACAAGGTCACGATCGTGGCCGGGCCGGGCAGTGCGGCCCTGGGCATCAACGAGGCCGGCCACACCGTCGGCTACCTCGACAGCGGCGGCGGCATCGCCCACGCCTTCGCCAACAAGGGCGCGGGTGCGGCCGACCTGGGCACGCTGGGCGGAAGCGGCAGCCGCGCCTGGGCGATCAACGAGGCCGGGCACGTCGTCGGCCAATCGGATACCGGGGACGGCGCCATCCGCGCTTTTTTCCACGACGGCAGCACGATGACCGACCTCGGGACGCTGGGCGGCACCGACAGCGTCGCCCGCGCCATCAACAACGACGACACGGTGGTCGGCTCGGCCAGGATCTCCGGTGACGAGTGGCGCGCCTTTTCGTATGCCAACGGCGCCATGGCCAACCTCGGCACGCTGCCGTCGAGCGGGCGCTTCTACAGCTTCGGCTACGCCATCAACCAGGATGGCCTGATCGGCGGTTCGTCGAGCGCAGGGGAGTACACGGCGCCGGAAGCGCCGGTGCATGCCTTCGTGCGGCGGACCAGCGGCAAGATGGTCGACCTGGGCACCTTCGGCGGCGTCTACAGCGAGACCTTCGGTGTCAACGACAAGGACGAGGCGGTGGGGGTGGCGGCCACCGCCGAACTGCTGCTCGATAACGCCTTCGTGTATTCGGGTGGGGTGCTGAACGATATCGGCAACCTCGGCGACGGCTATGCGGAGGCCTTCGACATCAACAACAAGAGCGAGGTGGTCGGCAGGTCGGGCGGGTCGACGCCCTTCCGCGGCTTCCTGTACCGCAAGGGCAGCATGATCGCACTCGATACGCTGGTCGAGGCCGGCTGGACCTTCCCGGAGGCGCGCGGCATCAACGACAGCAGCCAGATCGCCGGCACCGGCTGCAAGGCCGGCGTCTGCTATGCGGTGCGGCTCGACCCCAGTAAATAAGGCTACTGCACCACTACTACCTTCGCTTGCGCATCGCGCCGCTGCACGAAGCGCACCAGCGCGTCGGCGGTAACGGTATCGATGTGGCCCGCCATCCGGCGGTCGAACGGGTGGTCGTCGAAGGCGACGTTGGCGCGGAACATGCGCGCGCCCAGGCGCACGGCGGCCGGTATCTCGACCGTGACCGGGTCGTAGCCGGCCTGCTTCAGCCAGGCCTGGGCCTCGAGGCGCGTCTCGACCTGGCCCGGCGCCGCGCTGGCAGCCGCCAGCAGTTCCAGCAGCCACTGGTTCGAGTTCTGGTAGCGCGTCGAATACACGTAGGACAGCATGTTGTAGTGCGGCTCGTGCATGCGGCGCGGGCTGCGCGTCGCCATCAGGCGCGCCAGGCGTTCCTGCGTCTCCGGCCCGGGCACGACGATCCCGGCTTCGTAGTGGTACAGGTCGGACAGGAAGAAGTTGCCGATGCCCTCGTTGTAGAGCTCGGAGGACGCCGTGCCGCAGGCGTTCAGCTCGTGCATCACGGTCCAGCGTCCGGCCGGATGGTCGCGCACGACGATGCCCATGTGCGAATAGCGCAGCCCGTACTTGCTGAGGTCCTGGCCGGCGCGCGCCACCAGCGCCACGCGCGCGCCGCTGGCTTCCAGCGCCTCGAAGGTCTTGCGCGCCAGGTCCATCGATTTCACGACCTCGCCGGGCGTGAGCGGCTCCTCGCGGCAGGGCTGGCCCGCCTGGGCGGGAAGGGCGAGGGCACTTGACAACGCGGCCGCGAGGCACCAGGCCGAGAGGCGCTTCATGACGGCATGCGCTCGTGGTGCAGCAGCGCCTTGCCGAGTTCGTTCGGGATGAAGGCCAGCGCCTTGCCCGACAGGACCAGCACGTGGCCGGTGGAGGTGGCGATTACCTGCAGCACGGTGCCGGTCGCGATCGACAAGCCGCGCGCCGCCTGGGCCGAGACGCGCACCGTGGCCGCGCTGGCCTGGGCGCCGCCTTCCAGCACCAGTTCGATGCCTTCGCCGGACGCATGGACACCGGCCACGACCAGGCTGCCGGCGCCGGCCACCGTGATCAGCGAACCGGCGACCAGCACGCCCGAGGCGTCGGCCGACATGCGCGAGGGCGCGGAAGCATCGCCGCCCGCCTGGGCGCAAGCGCAGGCGAGGGACAGCAGGGACAACACCCAAAGACGTTTCATGGTTTCCTCCGTGTTAGTGCAAAGAAATCATGGTGTTGTCTTGACGCCGGCGCAAGCGGATTTGTTGGAGGGTGCAAACGGCAGGCTGTCTGGTATCGTTTCCCGATACCGTCAGGCGCCCATCCTCAGCGCCTCGATCACCAGCGAAAACGCCCGCGACGGATGGCGCCGGCTCGAATAATAGGCGTGCAAGCCGGGAAAACTCCCGCACCAGTCTTCCATCACGCTTACCAGCCGGCCTGCGCGCAGGTGCGGCTCGGCGATGTCGCGCGTGACGAAGGCGAGCCCGCAGCCGCTGAGCGCGGCATTGAGGATCGCGTAGACGTTGCTGAAGGTCGCCTGGCCGCTGACGCGTGCCGGTACCGGGTGTCCATCCTTTTCCAGTTCCCAGGCATACAGGCCGCCGCTGCTGGCCAGGCGCAGCGTGATGCAGTTGTGCTTCAACAGGTCCTGGGGCGTCACCGGCACCGGCCGGTGCGCGAAATACGAGGGCGCGGCGACGATCACGGTCGGCTCGTCCGGCGCCAGGCGCACCGCCACCATGTCCTGCTCGACCTGGTCGCCGTAGCGTACGCCGATGTCGAAGCCTTCGGCGGCGATGTCGACCAGGCGGTAGTAGGAACTCATTTCGATGCGCAGGTCCGGGTACTGGGCCAGCAGCCCGGCCAGGCGCGGCCACAGCAGCGTATCGACGACGTGGTCGATGGCGGTGATGCGCACCGTGCCGGCCGGCTTGTCGCCCAGTTCCGAGATGGCCTCGATCTCGGCCTCGATCTCGGCCATGCGCGGCGCCACGCTCAGCAAGAGGCGCTCGCCGGCCTCGGTCGGGGACACGCTGCGCGTCGTACGCGTCAGCAGCCGCACGCCCAGGCGCGCTTCGAAGTCGCGCATGATGTGACTGAGGGCGGACTGACTCAGGCCGAGCTTGGCCGCAGCGCGGGTAAAACTGCGTTCGCGCGCGATGGCGAGGAACACCAGGATGTCGTTGAAATTGTCGCGCGCCATGGGGATGCCGGAAGTAGGACCGGGCGCATTGTAGCGCGAACGCCGTCTATTCATGAGCCGGGCACATAGGGCTATGCAATTAACGCATCTATCGTGCGCGGATCTGACGATTATGATAATTAACGGCCGGCGGCGCAGTCCGGGTCTGCACCGCTGCGGTGCACTGGACGGCTGTGCGGAAACGTGCGGCGGTATAGCGACCATTGCCATTAATATGACAAAACTGACGACTTGCATCGAAGACAATAACGCAAGTCTCTCCCCCGACACAAGGAAGGAATCCATGGACGACATCAACCAGACCCGGCGCGACATCCTGATCACCGGCGCGATCGGCGCGACCGCGGCCGCGCTGCCGGTGGCTGCCGGCGCCCAGACCCCGGGCGCGACGTCGCCCGGCGCCGGCAGCACACCGGCCCCGGCCACCGGCAAGGTCGCGCTGCGCGTGAACGGCCAGCGCTCCGAGCTCGATCTCGACACGCGTACCACGCTGCTCGACATGCTGCGCGAGCACATGCACCTGACCGGCACCAAGAAGGGCTGCGACCAGGGCCAGTGCGGCGCCTGCACCGTCATCGTCGACGGCCGCCGCATCAATTCCTGCCTGAGCCTCGCGGTCATGCACGAAGGATCGGAAATCACGACCATCGAAGGCCTGGGCACGCCCGAGAAGATGCACCCGATGCAGACCGCCTTCGTGAAGCACGATGGCTACCAGTGCGGCTACTGCACGCCGGGCCAGATCTGTTCGGCCGTGGCGGTACTGGACGAGATCCGCGCCGGTACGCCTAGCCACGTCACGCCCGACATCACGCAAAAGCCGCTGCTGTCCGTGGACGAGCTGCGCGAGCGCATGAGCGGCAACATCTGCCGCTGCGGCGCCTACTCGAACATCATCGACGCGATCAATGAAGTGGCGGGGGTGAAAGCATGAGGGCCTTTACCTATCAACGCGCCAGGACGCCTGCGGAAGCCGCGGCGGCCGCGGCCAGGACCCCGGGTGCGCGCTTCATCGCCGGCGGCACCAACCTGCTGGACCTGATGAAGCTCGAGATCGAGACGCCGACCCACCTGGTCGACGTCAACGGCCTGGGCCTGGACAAGATCGAGCCGACCCAGGACGGCGGCCTGCGCGTGGGCGCGCTGGTGCGCAACGCCGACCTGGCCGCCGACATGCGCGTGCGGCGCGACTACGGCGTGCTGTCGCGCGCGCTGGTGGCCGGCGCCTCGGCCCAGCTGCGCAACAAGGCCACCACCGCCGGCAACCTGCTGCAGCGCACCCGCTGCCCCTACTTCTACGACCCCTACCAGGCCTGCAACAAGCGGGTGCCGGGCAGCGGTTGCTCGGCCATCGGCGGCTACACCCGCCAGCACGCCATCGTCGGCCAGAGCGCGGCCTGCATGGCGACCCACCCAAGCGACATGGCGGTGGCCATGCAGCTGCTGGACGTCCAGGTCGAGACCGTGCGTCCGGATGGCAGCAGCCGCGTGATCCCGATCGCCGACTTCTACCGCCTGCCGGGCACGACCCCGCACATCGAGAACAACCTGACGGCCGGCGAGCTGATCACGGCGGTCACGCTGCCCAAGCCGCTCGGCGGCAAGCACTTCTACCACAAGGTGCGCGACCGCGCGTCCTATGCCTTCGCCCTGATCTCGGTGGCCGCCGTGGTGCAGCCGGACGGCAGCGGCCGTGTGGCGCTGGGTGGCGTGGCGCACAAGCCCTGGCGCGTGCCCCAGGCGGAAGGCGCGATGCCGCGCGGCGCCCAGGCGGTGACCGCCCAGTTGCTGGCAGGCGCCAGCACCACCGAAGAAAACGCATTCAAGGTGCCCCTGGTGGAGCGTACGCTCGCATCGGTGATGGCCGACGCACGAAAGGCTTGACCCATGAAATTCACGACACCCGCAACCACCAATCCGATCGACCGCCAGAAGGTTATCGGCCGCCCCACCGACCGTATCGACGGTCCCCTGAAAACCACCGGCACCGCGCCCTACGCCTACGAGCAGCACAAGGCGGCGCCGAACGCGGCCTACGGCTACGTGGTCGGCGCCGCCATCGCCAAGGGCCGCATCACCTCGATCGACACCGCGGCCGCCAAGCGCGCGCCGGGCGTGATCTCGGTCGTCACCTATGAGAACGCCGGCAAGATCGACAAGGGCGACAAGAACACCGCGCGCCTGCTGGCCGGTCCCGAAGTGCAGCACTACCACCAGGCGGTGGCGGTCGTGGTCGCCGAGACCTTCGAGCAGGCGCGCGCCGCCGCCGGCCTCTTGAAGGTGCAGTATGCGAAGGAAAAGGGCGAGTACGACCTCGAGACCGCCAAGAACAAGGCGAAGACGCCGAAAAAGGACGAGAAGCCGGAAACCAAGGTCGGCAACTTCGAAGCCGGCTTCGCCAAGGCCCCGGTCAAGCTCGACGCCCACTACACCACGCCCGACCAGACCCACGCGATGATGGAACCGCACTCGTCGATCGCGGTGTGGGAAGGCGAGAAGCTGACTTTGTGGACCTCGAACCAGATGATCGACTGGGGCAAGAAGGACATGGCCAAGACCCTCGGCATCCCCGAGGAGAACGTGCGCCTGGTCTCGCCCTTCATCGGCGGCGGCTTCGGCGGCAAGCTGTTCCTGCGCTCGGAAGCGCTGATGGCGGCACTGGGCGCGAAGGCGGCCGGGCGTCCGGTCAAGGTCCAGCTGCAGCGCGCGCTGATGATCAACAACACCACGCACCGCCCGGCGACGATCCAGCGCGTGCGCATCGGCGCCACCCGCGAGGGCCGCATCACGGCCATCGCCCACGAAAGCTGGTCGGGCGACCTGCCGGACGGCCAGCCGGAGACCGCGGTCAACCAGACCCGCCTGCTGTACGCCGGCGCCGACCGCCTGACGCGCATGCGCCTGGCCACCCTCGATCTCCCGGAAGGCAACGCGATGCGCGCGCCGGGCGAAGCGCCGGGCATGATGGCGCTGGAAATCGCGATGGACGAATTGGCCGAGAAGCTCAAGATGGACCCGGTCATGCTGCGCATCGTGAACGACACCACGGTGGATCCGGAAAAGCGCGAGCGCAAGTTCTCGCAGCGCCGCTTCGTCGAGTGCCTGCGCACGGGGGCCGACCGCTTCGGCTGGAACAAGCGCCAGGCCCCGGGCCAGGCGCGCGAAGGCCGCTGGTTGATCGGCATGGGCATGGCCTCGGCCTTCCGCAACAACATGAACATGAAGTCGGCGGCGCGCGTGAAGCTGGAGCCGAACGGCCAGGTGATCGTCGAAACCGACATGACCGACATCGGCACCGGCAGCTACACCATCATCGCCCAGACCGCGGCCGAGATGATGGGCGTACCGCTTGAGCGCGTGACGGTCAAGCTGGGCGACTCCGACTTCCCGGTCTCCGCGGGTTCCGGCGGCCAGTGGGGCGGCAACAGCTCGACCTCGGGCGTGTATGCGGCCTGCGTCAAGCTGCGCGAAGAGATTGCACGCCGGGCGGGACTCGACGCCGCCCAGGCCGACTTCAGCGACGGCAAGGTGAGCGCCGGCGGCAAGTCGGTCGACCTGCGCGAAGTGGCCGCCAACGGCGGCCTGTTCGGCGAGGACGTGATGGAATACGGTGACCTCGACAAGAAGTACCAGCAGTCGACCTTCGGCGCCCACTTCGTCGAAGTGGCGGTGGATGCCGCCACCGCCGAGATCCGCGTGCGCCGCATGCTGGCCGTGTGCGCCTCGGGCCGCATCCTCAACCCGAAGGCCGCGCGCAGCCAGGTGATCGGCGCCATGACCATGGGTACCGGCGCGGCGCTGATGGAAGAGCTGGTGGTCGACAAGCGCCTCGGCTTCTTCGTCAACCACGACCTGGCCATGTACGAGGTGCCGGTGCATGCCGACATCCCGCACCAGGAAGTGGTGTTCCTCGACGAGACCGACCCGCTGGCCTCGCCGATGAAGGCCAAGGGCGTGGGCGAGCTGGGCATCTGCGGGGTGGCGGCGGCGGTCGCCAACGCCATCTACAACGCCACCGGCGTGCGCGTGCGCGAGTACCCGGTCACGCTCGATAAACTGCTGGCGAAGATGCCGAAGTACGTCTGACCATCACGCCTAATATATAAGGAGCTGACATGTCCGAAACTTCAGGCCGCCCGCTGGCGCTGGTCACCGGTGCCTCCACCGGCATCGGCCACGAACTGGCCAAGCTGTTCGCGGCCGACGGCTACGACCTGGTCATCACCGCCACCCACGGCCTGGAGCACACGGCCGCGGAAGCGCGCAAGGCCGGTGCCGCCACCATCGTCATCGTCGAAGCCGACCTCACGCGGTACGAGGGCGTCGAATCCCTGGTGGAAGCCGTGCAGGCCACCGGCCGGCCGCTGGAGGCGGTGGCCTTCAACGCCGGCGTCGGCCTGGGCGGCTACTTCGTCGGCGGCACCGAGCTGGCGCGCGAGCTGGAGATGATCCAGCTGAACGTGGTCTCCCAGGTGCACCTGACCAAGCGCCTGCTGCCGGACATGGTGGCGCGCCGCTCGGGCAAGCTGCTGTACACGGCCTCGATCTCGGGCACCATGCCCACGCCCTACGAAACCGTGTACGGCGCCACCAAGGCCTTCCTGATCTCGTTCGCGGAAGCGGTCAAGTCCGAGATCAAGGACAGCGGTATCACCGTCACGCTCTTGATGCCGGGCCAGGTCGACACCAACTTCTGGCCGCGCGCCGGCATGCTCGACAACAAGCTCGGCGTGGGCGACAAGGCCAGGCCCGACCAGGTGGCGAAGGAAGGTTTCGACGCCATGAAGGCCGGCAAGGACCGCATCGTGGCCGGGATGCTGAGCAGCAAGCTCATCGGCAACGTGATCAACAACGTGGCGCCCGACACGGTCAAGGCCGACCTGCATGCGAAGGAGGCGCGTCCGGGCTCCGCCAACGAAGACTGATTGTTGCGCGTGGTTCACGCCAGCGTGTCGACATTTCCGTAAGCGAATAGAATGGTGGGAATATAGTTTCTCGCCAGTACGGCCGCGCTACGGAAAGACACCATGACAGAACACCCCCGCGGCGGCGTAGAGCGCCGCCTGCGCGCGCCCGGCGCCCCGCCATCCCCCCTCGGTCCGCCCGGCGGCTGGCCGCTGCCCCTGCAGTACGCCGCCCGTTTCCTGTTCGATTCCGCCACCCCGGCCTTCATCGGCTGGGGCGAGGACCTGTGCCTGTTGTACAACGACGCCGCCGCGCTGCTGCTCGGCGAGCGCCATCCCGGCCTCTTGGGCGGGCCGCTACGCAGCTGCTGGCCGGAAGCCTGGGCCACGCTGCAGCCGGCGCTGGAGCGCGCCCTGGCGGGCGAATCCTTCCAGGACGAGCGGCCCGCCTACGCGCTGCGCCGTCCCGGCGGCGATGGCGCCAACGCCTGGGTCAATTTGTCGTTCGCGCCGCTGCGCGGCCTGGACGTCGCGGTGCTGGGTTTCAGCTGCGCCGTCACCGAAACCACCGCGCTGCGCGAAAGCGAGGCCAAGTTCCGCGCGATCACCAACGCCATGCCGCAGATGGTGTGGACGACCCTGCCGGACGGCTACCACGACTACTACAACGAACGCTGGTACGAATACACCGGATTGATGCCTGGCGAGACCGACGGCGAGCGCTGGGCCGAAGTGTTCCACCCCGACGACCGCGAGCGCGCCTGGGGGCTGTGGCGCCATGCGCTGGACAGCGGCGAGCAGTACGAGGTCGAGTACCGGCTGCGCCACCACAGCGGCGAGTACCGCTGGGTGCTGGGGCGGGCGCTGGCGGTGCGCGACAGCCAGGAGCGCATCGTGCGCTGGATGGGCACCTGCACCGAGATCCACCAGCAGAAGCGCAACGAGGAAGCGCTGCTGGACGCCCAGCTGCGCCTGGCCGCGGCGCTGGTGGCGGCCGACATCGGCACCTGGACCTACGACCTCAAGGCCGACCGCGTGTATGCGGACCGCAACCTGGCCGACATCTTCGGCGTCGACAGCGACCAGGCGAGCGGCGGCCACATCGCGGCTTACCTGGCGATGGTGCATCCGGACGATGTCGGGCTGACGCGGGATGCGATCGGCCAGGCGATCCGCGATGGCGGGGCCTACGAGTGCACCTACCGCCTGCGCCGGCCGGAGGGTGGCTGGCGCGAAGTCCTGGCGCGCGGCAAGGTCGCCTTCGACGACGACGGCCAGCCCGCCTGGCTGCCCGGCATCGTGCTCGACGTCAGCCGCCAGCGCGCGGCCGAGCGGGCGCTGCGCGAGAGCGAGGCCCGGTTCCGGCGCCTGTCCGATTCGAACGTGATCGGGATCATCCGATTCAGTGCGGACGGGGTGATCCTGGACGCCAACCAGGCCTTCCTCGACATGCTCGGTTACACCCGGGCCGACATGGAAGGCGGCCTGCTGACGTCGCGCCGCCTGACGCCGCCCGAGTGGCACGACGCCAACGAAGAGGTCATCCACAGGCTGCGCCACGCCGGACGCATGGACAACTACGTCAAGG
>Ga0265797_10004393_pt1 | contig 21628 bp, 15 predicted proteins | sample P2T30metagenome_FD_192433 | JGI IMG/M metagenome (GOLD analysis project Ga0265797, IMG submission 192433) | Plant litter microbial communities from East Loma Ridge, Irvine, California - P2 T30 | ecosystem: Environmental > Terrestrial > Plant litter > Unclassified | place: USA: California... | reverse complement strand
TGGGGTCGCGCGGATCGCGGTTGAAGATGATGCGGCTGCCGTCGGCCTGCACGATCTGCACGGTGCGGCCCGATACGTACAGGTCGGTCTCGTACGACAGCTTCCAGCCGCGCCCCACCAGGTTGGTGGACGACCCTGGACGGCTATGCGAGCTGTTGTAGTGGCGGATGATTTCCAGGCCCAGGGTGCCGGGCAGCGGCGCCATGTCGACTTCGCGCTGGTACTTGTTGCCGTTGATGACGTTGATCGGATTGCCGGCGCCGACGTTCACGCCGGTGCCGCTGCCCATTGCCGCCGGACCGGCGCCGCCGCAGGTTGCGCCGCCGTTGCCCGGGCCGCAGGTGCCGGGCGGCGATACGGGCGGCAGGCTGGGTACGCAGCTGGTGTTGGGCGGGCAGGCGGGCGTACCAAAGGGCGGCAGCTGCGCACCCGCGCTGCTGCTCATGGCGCTGAGCCAGGCAAAGACGCAGGACAGTGCTGCGGGACGGAACCAGGGTGTGGGCATGCTACAAGACTCCTGTCGTTTCGGTAAGCTGGAAAAGATCGTCTGCAAACACCCTGATGCCTTCTTGTCCGAGCGGCTTGCCGTTCAAGGTGTTGCCCTCGAGCGTGATAGCGCCGGTGCGGAACGAGGTGACGGCCCAGGGGTGTCCATCGCCTTTCACGACGATGCGGTTGTTGCGGATGATGGCGCCGTCGCCATGGTGCAGCCGGATCGGCGCGTCGGCCTCGCGTACCCGGCCGCGTCCGCGCACGATGATCGTGTTGTTCTCGATCCGCGCATTCGGGCCGTAGATCCATAAGGCGGTGCCGGCATCGACCTCGATGGTCGAATTGCGGATGACGGTGCTGGCGCCTTCCACGCCGATACCCCAGCCGGCGCTGGAAATGGCGACCTCCTCGACCAGGATGCCCCGCGCGGGATAGTCGCGCGCGCGCGCCGGCAGGGCACGCCGGACTTCTTCCAATGCGAATGTCGTCCGCTCGGCCATGTGCGCAGCCGCGCCGGAGCTGGCAATATCCGAGCGCAGGTCGAGCGGTAAGTCCGGCGCGGAAAAAATCCTGATTCCCCAGCCGTCGCCAACGCGCTTCCTCACGCAAATCTTGCCGTTTCGGATCGTCACGTTCGCGGGCAAGACCAGACCACGTACATCGGGATAATTGACCCAGTCCCTGGCCAGTGTGTCGATGGCGGCGCGCATGGCCGCATTCGCCACGACCGTATGCCGTTGCAGGTCCACGACCACGTTGTCGCCCGCCACCAGGATGACGATATGGTCATCGTTCTTGTATTCGCTGCCATGGGCAAAGGGGCGATAGTGGCTGTCGACCAGCATGTCGCACGTCACGCAATGCAGGCCAGGACGCGTGAGCACCGCGCCCCCGCCCTGGCGCGGCTGGATCGGCTGGCATGTTGCGGCGTCCTGGGCGACGGCACTGGCGCCGATGAGCAGCAGGAACAATGTCAGCAACAGTCGCATCGTGTGGCCGTGAGTGATCTCCATGGTGCTGTCGCGTTTGATATTCCCGGCACCGCGCATTCCGGCAGCAACCACGCCGGAAAAATATTCGTTGCCGATCGTGTTCATCCGGCTTGGTCCCTTTTTGAATATGTTCACTGCGTTTCCCTGGGATCCGGGTGTCTGGTCACAAGAGGCGTTTGCTGCGTAGCCGGCCTGACTTCGACGGTGCTTTTCTCGTCCAGGGTTCGATGCAGGCTGGCTTTACCCTCAACGGTATTCCCCTCTAAAACCACTCCAGCAGAGTTCTTGAATTCCATTGCAACAGCTCCGTCGGGGCGGCCTTTGATCACGAAGCGGTTGTTGCGGATGACTGCGCCAAAGCCGTCCTCGACATACAGGGCAACTTGCGGCTCGCCGCCGGCGTCTGCCGGATCGCGTGCCGTCATGACGATCTCGTTATCTTCGAACACCAGATTCGGACCGTAGAGGTTGACGGCTGCGTTGGCGCCGATGATCTTGCAGCGGCGGATGATGTTGTTCTTTCCCTGCATGAGCACGACGATTTGGTCGGAGGTCAGGGTCAGGTTTTCAAGGACGAAATCCGTTGTTTGATAGCGCCCGAGGTTTCCATGGGAGTCGGTTAGCGGCGTACCGCGCAAAGTATTCTGCGCGATGGCTTTCCTGTAAAAGCGCCGATTCTCCCCGTTCCAGTTATGGATCATGATCACGGCGGGTTGAACGGTCGTGCGAATGCTTCCATTGCGCAGCAAGATTCCGCGCGCAGGGGATAACTGGGGATGCGATTCGCCGTCGATCCATGCAGCACCGCCGAGATGCATCATTCCTTGGCCGCTCTCCATTGTCGTCACCAGCAGACGTCCAGCGAGATCGATCGTGATGTTACCGGCTGCGCCCCGCGGCACTGCCACCAGCGGATCGTAAGGAACCGCCATATGCGGTAATCGCATCCATGCCGGTGGGGCTGACTGAATCAGGTCCTCAGTGAGACAATAGGTGCCAGGACCCTCCACACTGACAGACCACCCTTGGGAATGTGGGTCACTCAGGCGAATGCAAGCATTCGATGACGAAAAAGGGGACGGCGCGAAGCCCTCCGGTGCCACCGTGATTCCCACGACGGCAAGTGATTGTAAGAACACTGGTAAGAAGCCGGTCATTTCAGGGTATAGGTCGAGTCACCATTGACACGTACTTTCTGCTCGAAGCCTTTGAACGTATTTCCTTCAATGAGCACATCCTTCGAATCGAGCAGATTGATGGCCGCAGGCGCGCTGGTAAAGAAGCCGCCTTCGAAAATGAAGGTGTTGTTACGAACAATGGCGCCATGTGCATCGCGGAGCTTCAGCGCTGCGTCGAAAGCAGTGCGGTCACCCTTGCCGCGCACAATAAACGTATTATTTTCGATTACTGCGCCTGGCCCGAACTGGAACACGGCCACCCGTCCTTCGACCTCGATAACGTTGTCACGCAAAACATTATTTCTCCCACCAAGATCCACGCCGCGCCAGCCGGCACGAATAACCATCTTTTCGATGACGTAATCGGTTTCGCCATAGATTGGGCTGCGCCGGTCGATCGTTTGGGACGACGGTATGTCTTCGCATTTCAGGACACCAATCGGACATTGACGTTCCTCCAGATCAAGCGGTGTGCTATCGGCACGCAGGGTCATGCCTCGGTTGGCTTCGGTGTGGCCAGGAACCTCGATGAAGCCATTGCGCACAGTGACACCCACGCCGCCGGAACGATTTTCGATGCCAACCATGCTATGTGCCCCAGCGACAAGACGGTGGCCTTGCAGATCGATTACATAGCTATCCTTCCCCCGGGGATAGTTGGCTTTGCTGTCAAATGGATGGGTGATACTTATCAGCCCTTCACCGCTAAAAGCCTTATAGCTAAACGCATGCACATCAAATACCTTTATAGCCAACATATCGTGCCGGAGACAATACCTTCCGGGCTTGTCTATATAAGCTCTGTCTCCAGCACCTTGAGGGTCAGAAATCGGAAGTGTCATGCACGTTGGCTCTGCAGCATTCGACTGCAGAACGTGAATACCTAACGCAATACCCAGTCCTAGCACAGGTTGCCTGAATTTGACTCTCATTAACGATCGAAATACCTGGCGTTTCATGAACGCTCCAGGCATGGAATGGCCATGGCGCGCATCTTGGATCGTGTTGCGGCTGACGGCATTGGCTTATTGCTTTTTATTGGTGAAAAAACTCTTGCTCGACGGCGCAACAGTCTGGGTGAAGCCTTCGAAGGTATTGCCTTCAAGTGTCACGTTGCTCGAATCGATCAATCGGACTGCCGGCGGCGCCTGTTTGACACGCCCTTTGAAGATGAAACGGTTATTGCGGATAACAGCGCCGTTTCCGTCCCAGAGCACGAGCGCGCCATCATTTGCTGCAGGCTTTTCCTTGCCATGAACAATGATGGTGTTATTTTCGACAATGCTTCCAAAACCGAACAAGGCGATGGCGTTACTGCTGTCGACTTCGATCACGCTGTCTCGTAGCGTGTTGCCGATGCCAACCATCTGCACGCCCATCCGACCGGCCCGAATATTCATCTTTTGAACGATATGCCGGGTTGCTTCGTAAGGTGGCGCCTCCTTGCTGATTGTCGCCACTTGGCCATTGCCGCAATAAACGCCGGATTTCCTGCAGTCGAGTCGGGCATAGGTTTTATAGGCACTTGTCATTGACTGGAGATCGACTCCCACATTGGCTTCACGCGTTCCGGGGACAACAATCGTGCCGTCATGCAGAAAAATACGTTCGCTTGCAACCAGATCCTTCACCCCCACCATGTCATCGACATCCGATTCGAGCCGATGTCCGCGAAGATCGATGTCGATCATGGAAGCACCTGGCGAGCGTGTGCATGTTTCCCCGTGCGCGCAAAAAATGGATAGCAGCGATTTGCCACCATATGTCAGAAACCGCATCGCATGAATGTCGAATTCCCTTTTTTGCCTGAGATCCACGGTAAGACAATGCTTCGCCGATGGAATGACATAACCGGTAACTCCTCCACCCGACGGTCTCGTTTTTACCGGTTCGCACGGTTGAGCAAAGCTCAAGGCGGGCACCAGGCAAAAGAATGCCAGAAGAAATTGCATGTCAATCCGTTCCGGGGCCGGGAGTGCCAGGCGGATCAATAAGCGGAGGATTGCATCTTGGCAATATTGTGCCAGCGTATTTTTTCTGATCGAGGGCATTCCCTTCAATGTCGCAAAGATACTCGTTTCGATTCGCAGCGCCTCTTTCCACGCTATAAACATATGTCTGCCTTCCTGTTCCCGTCCAATTCACTCCGCTTGCGATGCGTCCCTGCTTGACCCAAATATCCAGCGTTCGTTGCAATAGCCTGATTTTTTCGCTGTCTTGCGGACGTGTTTCCTCGTAATTTCCGCCCCGTCCTTCGTGCTCTCGAATGCTGTTGAAATTTGCCAGCACCGCGCTGAATTCGGCAAACGGTATGGCCTTGCCCGGATTGCCCAGGGCAGTCAGTTTTTTATACACTTCAAATTCCATCTGCAGTGTGCGCGCCTCATTGTGCTTCCAGTTGTATACCGTTCCCAAATGGGCGACATTTTTTGACTTATGGATGAAGGTATAGTCCGGATCGCTGTCGTAGTAACCGTGGCCAAGTCCTATATTCAGTGCAAAAGGATGATTGTCGGGGTCGCGGTGTGCAAATGTATCTTCGAAAGAGTGCAGGTATTCACCCATCAGTTGCAACTGCGTGCAACCGCGGTCGAGCAGGCCGCGCTCGTTTTTCGCCAGCAGGGCGGCGTTATACAGGCGCTGCAACTGCGGGTTTTCCTTGATGTTGGCGTAGGCCGTACTGCTGGTCGGCGTCCCATAATTCCACCCGCTCAGCGTCCCGTCGGATGTCACGACCGATGGCACCATCGTGAAGTGATAGGCAAGCAAGCGGACGACGTGATCTCCATAGGCCAGGTTGACGTTCAGAGGCCGCGTATCGTCGTTTTCGTCTACGTATTGCGACGCCAGTGCGACAATCTGGGCATCTTCAGGACGCATGCCCGCGGCGATGCCGAGGAACATGGTCATGTAATAGTGGATGTCGCTCTGGTACAAGCCCAGCGGATCCACGTTGGTCAGCGGATTGGCGCCTGCATAGACATAAGGGTTCACATCACCAGCGAGACCCATCGGATCCGGGGTCGTATAGCGACCCAGTTCCGGATCGTAATCCCTGAAGTAATTCTGGTTCAGGCCGGTCTCAACGTCGTGCACTTGCCCTGGCAGTCTCAGCTTCAGATCGAATTTCTGGGCTTCGTCGGCCGGTACACTGGCGTGTAGCACCGTCGCCTGTCCGAATGGCGACGTTCGCGCTTGCCAGACAATTTCGCGCTGCGCGTTCGTTACCGACTGCGGCGTGCCCAAGTGATCCGTATGAATGGCGTAGAGCGTTGCGCTACTGCCCAGGGCCGGTGGTGCACTGCCCGGCGAATCGGCAAGCGAGTGCAGGCTCAGCCACAGCCGGCTCAGCAGATTACGGTTCGGCTTCATGTCGATCCGGGCCACTGGCTTGCCGTCCAAATAAATGTAATGGGCGGTGATGCTGCCGTTGCCATCGGCTTCGGCTGCCAGGCGCCTGTCGCGATACAGGCTGTATGTCGTGCTGCGCTTGGTTTCCGCGGCAAAGGACGCGCGCACTGGGCCATCTTGCAGTTGAGCAGGTACAAATACCGTCTTGGCAAAGCGCTCGCCATGCGCATTGTAGGCGTAAGCAGCCACCAGGCGGTCCCTTGCGTCATAGACGGCAGCTTGCCGATCCATCCTCGTACGGACAATGCGCTGGCTGGAGGGTGAAGGCTGCGCCGCGGCGATTGCTGCTTGCGGTGCGGCGAACCCGATACGGCTGAATGGGGCGCCGCTTGGACGGTACAGCCAGGCGCTGTCGAACAGGCTGCCCATACTGGCCCGAGCGTTCTCTGTGCTGTCTCCCGCCGCATTGTCCAGTCTGGCGCGCGACAAGCCCACCAGGCGGTTGGTGCCGGGTTCATACAGGTAGCTGCGTGTACCCGTGGCGGACGCGGCAGCGGCGGAAACGCGCGTCAGTCCCGGACTGTGTGTCTCCTGCGTGCGGTTGCCTCCCTTATCGTAGGCGTAGAAGATGCTCGGGCCGTCGCTCGACCGGATGCCGGTCAGCCGGTCGAGCCGATCATAGGCGTACTGTTCCGCGATGCGTCGCCGGGGAAGGTGGCCAGCCTGTCCGAGTTCGCGGCGAATGGCCACGAGCCGGCCGGCTTGATCGTACTCGTTGCTCTGGGCATAGACCACGCGTCTTCCCGGCTGCTCGCCCGCACTGAACCATGCGCGCAGGCGTGCCAGCCAACCGGATGCCTGTGCCGAAGCCCCCACTGCATGCAGGGCCACGATCTGGCCACGGGCATCCCGTTCGATCGCGTGCCGGATGCCGTTGCCCGCCTGGAAGCTGGCGATTCCGGTTGGCGTGTAGCTGATGTTGTCGACAACCGGTTCATGATCAAACGATATGCCGATCAGGGCGCCTCCTTGGGCTGCATACTGGAATCCCAGTTCGTGCCCGTCGGGCAGAACCTGCGTACTCAGGCGTCCAGCCTCGTCATAGGTATTTGTCGTGACAAAGCTCAGGCCTGCCGTGTCGTTCGGTATGTCTACCCGCGCGTACCAACGCTTTTCTTCCAGCACCTGGCCCAGCGCGTCATAGCGGTAGATCGTGCGCTCGGAGGCGTGCTCTGGCTTGCCGTCGGGCGCCGCCACGATGTCGGTCAGGCGCCGGCCAAGGTAGCGGTAGCGGGTCAGCTCTGGAGTGGCGGTGGTACCGACGGCAACCAGGCGTCCGCGCAGGTCGTGACGGAAACGGGTCTCGTTGCCAGCGCCGTCGGACCGTACCAGCAGGCGTCCGGCAGCGTCATGGAAGTACAGGGTCACGCCGCGGTCCGGGCTGACTTCCAGCATGGGGCGGCCGAAGTCGTCGAAGCGGCGCAGCGTGGTCACGCCGTTGGCGTCGGTCAGCCGGACCTGGCGGCCATGGGCATCGTAGGCAAAGCCGATCGATGCCGCATCCGGCGTGCCAGGCGCGCTGGTGCGGCTCAAGAGCATGCCGTTGTCGTCGTAGTCGAAGCGGGTCGCGATGCCGAGCGGGTTGCTGATCTCGCCGACCGCGCCTGCCGGGGTGAAGCTTGCCCGGGCCACAGTGCCGAGGCCATCGTCCATGCCGGCCATGTGGCCGGACTCGTCAAAACGGTAATTGGCTGTGCTCGTCCGGTGGCCATTGGCGTCGAGCAGGACGGCGGACGTGTGGCGCCCCTCGGTGTCGTACGCCGCGTTCACCGTGCTGCCGTCGGGTAGCAGCTTGCGCGTCATGCGGCCAGCAGCATCGTAGCCGAAGCGGCTGACCAGCCCGCCCGGCTGGGTGATGCCGATCAGTTTACCGTTAAGGGCATACGTGTACTGAACCTTCTGCGATAGCGGCGGTGCGCCGTCGGTGGCGCTACCGTCAACCCGTAGTTCTTCGGGCTGTCCGCGCCAGTTGTAGCGCACACGCACGATCTGCACGCCGTCGGTATCGGTAAAGCGCGTCACGGTTGGGCGCAGCGCCGCATCGCGCTCGAGCACTTCCGTGCTGCCGCCGCCGGGAGCCTCGGTGCGCAGCGGCAGCTTGGTGCGCTCATCGTAGCGGGTCAGGCTGATGTCGCTGTTGGCCGGGCCGGGTCTCGACGCGGCGTTCGGCAGCGGCCCGTCGGTTTCCACGCGCTGGCCGTAGTGGTCGTAGCGGTAGCGCATCGTGCGGGTGATTGTGCCGGCCGAGCCGGTGCCTTCCAGCGTTGGCATGTAGCCTTCTTCGCTCACCTCGAGCGGCAAGCCGGCGAGCGCTGCGCCTTGCGCATACTTGAACGAGGTGACATACAGGCGGCCCGGGACGACGCTGGGCCGGACGATGCGCACAGGATAGCCGCTATCGCCTTCGTATTCGTAACGCAGCTTCAGGCGCGCGGGCAGGGCCTTGCCGTGGGCATAGCCAATGTCGCTGACCGCCCCCAGGCGGCCGCGCCGGTCGTATTCCTGGCGTTCGGCCGACAGGGGCACGCCCGCGTCCGACAGGCGGGTAGTCGCCTGCAGACGCGCCAGGTCGTCGTAGTCATACCGCACATTGGTTTCGCCGCAGCCGGAACAGCCGGCGCCACGCACCTGCAACAGGCGGTATTCGCCAGCCAGGATTGCGTGGCGGTAAAAAGTCTTGCGGCCCTGGCTGTTGCTCACGACGGTCTCGCCGGCGCCATATTCGAGCGTGACCTGGCCGATGCCCGTACCATCCACCAGGCGCGCTGGCTGCAGCGGCTTGCCGTCGGCGCCACGAGCCAGCCTGGCGGGCCAGCCGCGCACCGAGAGGTTGGCCTTGCCGTTGATGTCATAGCCATAGGTGGCGATGCGTTGCCAAGTCGGCTGGCCTCCCTTGCCGTCCATCAGCTCGCTGATTCCGGTGAGCAGGGTCGGTTGATCTGCCTGTTCGTAATGATAGGTACGGGAGCCGCTCGGCATGTCTACCTTGACGAGGCTGGCCAGCAGCAGGCGTCTGTCGATGGCGGCGCCGGCCGGCATGGGGCTACCGTGATGGTAAGTGAAGCGGCCGACCGGACTGTCGATGCTTTGCACCCCGCGGAAGGCGTCGCCGCTGCGTGCCTGTTCCCGGCTCGGGTAGTGCAGTTCCAGACTGCGTCCCTGCGGATCGGTCACCCGGGTCAGCAGGCCGGCCGGGTCGTAGCGCAGGCTGACGAATTGTCCGCCCGGCGCCAGGATTTGCAGCAGCTTGCCTTTGGTATCAAAGCTCAGCTGGCGCCCATTGGCCCAGCGCCAGACGTATTCGTCGCCACGGGCGGTCTTGACGATGCTGACAGTGCCGTTGGCCGGATCGGCACTGGCGCATAGTGACGGGTCGCGGGGATCGCGGTTGAAGATGATGCGGCTGCCGTCGGCCTGCACGACCTGGAGGGTGCGGCCGACTATGTACAGGCTGGTCTCGTACGACAGCTTCCAGCCGCGTCCGAACAAATTGGTCGAGGCGCCCGGCCGGCTGAGCGAGCTGTTGTAATGGCGGACGATCTCCAGGCCCAGGGTGCCACGCAACGGGGCCATGTCGACTTCGCGCTGGTACTTGTTGCCGTTGATGACATTGATCGGGTTGCCGGCGCCGACGTTTACGCCAGTGCTGCTGCCCATTGCCGCCGGCGCCGGACGGCTGCAGGTGACGCCAGCGTTGCTAGGGCCGCAAGTAGCCGGTGGGGCGGGCGTGCCCGGCGCACAGCTGCTGTTCGGCGGGCAGACCGGGGTGCCGGGCAGTCCCGGGATGCCCGGGTTGCCGATCGGCGGCAGCTGGGCGCGTGCAGGCGCGCCCGCCATCGACAGGGCCGACAGGAAACCGAGTGCGGCAACGAGCCGGATGCTGGATATACGCATGAATGTCTTCTCCATCAGACCACCGGGCAGATCGGGCAATCCGCTCCCGTGCAGGGCGCGTTCGGGTCCACCGGATCGGGCGGCACTTCCTCGTTGCAGGCGATCCCGGTGCAGGGCGGCGAGGGCGTGTCGCTCACCGGCGGGTCGCCCGGGTTGGTCGGGTTGCCGCCGTTGCCGGCGCCGGGCGCACTGATCGGCGTACCTTCGATGGCGTCGGACTGCATGTGCAGCGTGACGTTCGTGACCACCGGGATGCGGCCTTGCTGCACCATGGCGGTGTAGACCGGGTTGTCGTGCGGGTCGGCGGCCTTCAGGTAGGCGCTGAAGATGGTCCGGGCAAGGGGAATGCGCGGCTCGTAGCTGTGGATGATGCGCAGCTTGATCAGGTTGGCGTCCTGGATGCTCTGGCCGGAGCTGCCCCCGATCGTCGTGGGTTTGAACGCCAGGTTGGCGTTTGGGATGACCCGCTTGGAACCCGTGTTGTACTTCGCCTGCAAACGCGCGTCGTTGAAGTCCTGGAAGCTTTCGGCAGTCGGATTCAACAGCTCGATCTGGCTGGCGCTGACCGCGGCAAACGCCTTGCCCCGCGATTCGGCCAGTTCGGCGGCATTCGTGCCGCCGCCGTACAGAGGGATCAGGGCGTTCGCGTATTCCGTCTTGACGGTGTCGATGTTCGCATTGCCCATGCTGCCGGCACGCGCCGCCATGAAGCTGGCATGGTTGATCTGGTTCTTGGCGAAGAACAGCATGGCGTACTGGATCAGGCCGAGGCCGATCAGGGCCAGCATCGGCCCGACCACGACGAATTCCACCATCGCCAGGCCACCCTGGGCCTGCGCCCGCACGCGAGGCCGGGTAACCGGAGCCAGGCCCGGATGCTCGAAGCGGTCGCCCGGCTTGACGCCGAGACGCTCGATGGCGCCGGCCGCCAGTTCCAGCGTGTGGCGCGCGCCTGAGCGCGGATCGGCGGCGCTGGCGCGCCAGGGCTTTACGCGCGGCACGCATTTGAGTACGGCGCCGGCGGCGTCGAGGTAGACCACGTCGATGGCCTGGCGCATGAAGGCGCAGTGCACGCTGGCGCAGCGCGTCAGGAGCAGGCCGGCGTCCGGCGCCAGCGGCGGCGCCAGCATCAGGCCGCGCAGGCGCGTCAGGAAACCGTCGGCCAGCGCCACGCGCAAGGGGTGGGCGCCGCTGGCCGTGTGCAGGAGGATGGGGCGCTCGTTCATGGTCTTACAGTCCGTCGTGGATGAATTTCATCGCGATCGGGAAGAACAGCACGATGAAGGTGCAGGGGAAAATAAAGGCGATCAGCGGGAACAGCAGCTTGACCGGGGCTTCCATCGCCAGCTTCTCGGCGCGCAGGAAGCGCTCGCTGCGGCGCTGGTCGGCCTGGGCGCGCAGCACCGGGCCCAGGTTCATGCCCATGCTCTCGGCCTGGATCACGGCGCCGGTGAACGAGCTGACCACCGATTCGTTGAGGCGCTCGGCCATGGCGCGCAGCGAATCGGCGCGGCTTTTACCGGCGCGGATGTCGCGCAGTACGCGCTGGATCTCGTCGCGCAGCACGCCTTTCGGGCCGCGCGACACCGCCTGGCTGAGGGCGCCCTGCAGGTTCAGGCCGGCCTCCACGCACAGGGTGATGATGTCGAGGTAAAAGGGCAGGCTTTTCAGCAGTTCGCTGCGGCGCCGCGCCAGGCGGTCGCGCAGCCAGATCGCCGGATACACATAGCCGAAGGCGGCGCCGCTGCAGGCCGCCCACAGGTAGGCGCCGGCGCCGATGCCATGGGCCAGTGCGCCGGGGCGGTCGAAGGAGCCGAGAATCCAGCAGGCCAGCAGCGCCAGCAGCACGGCCGCGACCAGGCGCGCCGCCAGGAACTGGCTGGGCGACAGCGAGAAATCGAGCCCGCCCTTGCGCAGCCTGGTTTGCGCCGCGCGGTGCGATTTGTCGGACACCAGCGGGTCGATGAAATAGGCGAGCGCGTGGATCGGCCACCACAGCAGGCGAAAGCCGAGCGGCGGCGGGTCCTTGTACTCGCGGTCCTCGCGCGGCACGTTGACCACGGCGCGGCTGGCCAGCCAGCCGACCAGCGCCGCGGCCAGGCCGATCAGGCCGGCCAGCAGCGGGAGCACGATATGCGAATGCGTCAGCAGAAGGTTTTGCATGGGGCGGGTCTTTTTTGAATGACAGTCAGACGTCGATGGCAACGATCCTGCGGATCACGTAGATGCCCAGGCCTTCGAGCACGGCGATCACCGCCAGCGTGGCCCAGCCGATGCGGTCGTGCCACAGGTAGGACATGGCTTCCGGTTCCATCTTGTTCAGCACCAGCATCAGCAGGATCGGCAGGGCGCCGACCACCCAGGCCTGCAGCTTGCCCTGGGCCGTGAGGGCGCCGATCTTGCCCTCCATTTGCAGGCGGCTGCGCACCGTGTGCGCGGTGCGTTCCAGCGTTTCGGCCAGGCCGCCGCCGGTCTCGGTGGCGATGCGCATCGCCGACACCACCAGCGTGGTGGTCTGGGTCGGCACCCGGCGCGCCAGGTTGGACAGGCTTTGCTCGAGCTGCAGGCCGAGGCGCTGCTCGCGCAGCAGCAGCGTGAATTCCTGGCCCAGCGGGGCCGGGGTCTCGGTCACGAGCTGGGCCATGGCGGCGTTCAGGCCGATACCGGCGCGCATGCCGCCGGCCAGCATCATCAGCGCGTCCGGCAGCTGTTCCTCGAAGCGGCGCATGCGCCGGTTGCGCATCCAGGCGTACAACAGGCGCGGGAAGAAGGCCATCATCAGCAGCACCGGCACGGCCAGCAGGGCGCTGCCGGTGAGGATCGACACCAGCAGCGGCACCAGCGCCATGCTGGCCAGGTTGACCGCGAACAGCTTGCGCGGGTCGATGAACAGGAAGAACTCGCGGGCCCGGAAACCGGCGCTCTTGGTAAAGCTGGTGCGGTAGCGCTTCAGCGTCACCGTGCCCATGTCGATCAGGAACCAGGCCAGCACCGCGCTCGCCAGCGCGATGACGACCGTGTACGAGAGCAGGACAGTGGAGTTCATCGGCGCACCTCATCCAGGCGCACGTCCGGTATTTCGTTGGGGTGCTGGGTGAACAGATTCATTTCGAGTTCGGTGCCGGCAGAGCGCAGCTCCTCGTAGAAGGTCGGCACCATGCCGCAGCCGGTGAAGTAGCCCTGCACCTTGTGGTCGCCGCGTTCGCCGCCGTAGCCCTTGGTCACGAAGCGGAACACGTCCTGCAGCTGGATCTTGCCGCTTTCCATGCCGGTGATCTCGGTGATGCAGGTGACTTTGCGCGAGCCGCAGGCAAAGCGGGTCTGCTGCACCACCAGGTCGACCGCCGAGGTGATCTGCTCGCGGATCGCCGTCAGCGGCAGGTCCATGCCGGCCATCAGCACCATGGTTTCCAGGCGCGCCAGGCCGTCGCGCGGGGTGTTCGCGTGCAGCGTGGTGAGCGAGCCTTCGTGACCGGTATTCATCGCCTGCAGCATGTCGAGCGCCTCGGCGCCGCGGCACTCGCCGACCACGATGCGGTCGGGCCGCATGCGCAGCGTGTTCTTCACCAGGTCGCGGATCGCCACCGCGCCCTTGCCCTCGACGTTGGCCGGGCGCGACTCGAGGCTGATCAGGTGGTCGTGGTGCAGCTGCAGCTCGGCCGCGTCTTCCACCGTGATGATGCGCTCGCCGGCGGGGATGAAGTTCGACAGGATGTTCAGCAGCGTGGTCTTGCCGGAACCGGTACCGCCCGAGACAATGATGTTCTTGCGCGCCTCCACGCACACCTGCAGGAACTCCGCCATTTCCGGGCTCAGCGCGCCGAAGTCGACCAGGTCGCGCGCGGTCAGCTTGCGCTTGGCGAATTTTCGTACCGTCAGGGTCGGGCCCTTCAGCGCCAGCGGCGGGATGATGGCGTTCACGCGCGAACCGTCCTTCAGGCGCGCGTCGACCATCGGCGAGGATTCGTCGATGCGGCGCCCGAGCGGGGCCACGATGCGCTCGATCACGCCCAGCACCGCGCGGTCGCCGGTAAAGGTGAGCGGGTGGCGCTGCAGGCGGCCGTTGCGCTCCACGTAGATCTGGTCGTAGCGGTTGACCATGATCTCGGAGATGCTGTCGTCGCCCAGCAGTTCCTCGAGCGGGCCGAGGCCAATCGCTTCGTCGAGCACCTGGCGGCTCAGCAGGGCCGGGTCGAGTTCGCGCGGCAGGTCGGTGCCGAGCTCGCGGATGATCTCGGCGATCAGGGTGGCGGTTTCGGTGCGCAGCTGGGCGTCGGTCATGGCCGAGACGTCGCGCCGGCGCAGGTCGATGGTGTCGAGCAGCTTGTTGTGGATGCGCTTGCGCCACTCGAATTCGAGCTCCTTGACCGGCTGCGCCGACAGCACCATCGGGTAGCCCTCACGTCCCGACCCTTGTGCCGCCCCTTGTGCCGCCCCCTGCGCCGGCGCCGGTTCGTCGGCCGGCGTGCGCTGGACTTCCTGCTGGGCGCGCGCGGCCTGCGCGCGCGATTCGTTCAGGGCGTCGGTGGCCTGCTGGTTGCGGTGCATCGCAGCGCTCGAGCGCGAGTTCGGCGCCGCCGCCTGCACCAGCACCGGCTGCTCGTGTTCCAGCACGCGCAGCCGGTAGGGGCCGACGCCGATGATGTCGCCGCCGCGCAGCGGGCCGTGCTGGGTGTCGATGCGCTCCTCGTTGACGAACACGCCGCCAAAGGCGCCCATGTCTTCCAGCAGCACGCCGCCGGGCGTGCGGAACAGGCGCGCATGCTCGCGGCCCACGCGCCAGCTGTCGAGCCGGATCTCGTTGTCGCGGCCCTTGCCGATGACGCAGTCGTCCGGCGCCTGCAGCAGGCGCTGGGTGCCGTCCGGGTCGGTGATCTCGATCTGCAGCATGATGTCTTCTCCTTACTGCGTGGCGCGTGATGTGGCCGGTGCCGGTGCCGGTGCAGGTGCCGGATTCTGGGCCGGGGCCGGGGGCATGCCCTGGGCTGGCGCGCCCGGCACGCGGCCGGGGCGGTTCGAATCGCTGCCGGGCTGCAGCGGGTCGCTCAGGTAGGGCGAGCGGTCCAGGCGTTCCGACAGGCGTTCCGTGGTCTTCTGCACGCGCTCGACCAGGCCCGGGCTGCGCGAATCGACCACGGTCGGGGTCACGAACACGACCAGTTCGGTCTCGCGGTTCTGGTAGCGCTTCGAGCGGAACAGCGGGCCCAGGATCGGCAGGTTGCCGAGCAGGGGCACCTTGTCGACGTCGTCGCTGATGTTGCGCTGCAAGAGGCCGGACAGGACCATGGTCTCGCCGTCGCGGGTGTTGAACTCGGTCTTGGTGCGGCGCGTCAGCAGGGCCGGGCCGGACGCGGTCGACACCGACGGGTCGAGCGAGCTGACCTCGGATTCGATCACGGCGCGGATGATGCCGTCGCGCCCGACCTTCGGCTCGATGTCGAGCTTGATGCCGTACTGCTTGAACAGGATCGTCACGCCGTTCTGGTTCGACACCGAATACGGGAACTCGCCGCCGGCCAGGAAGCTGGCTTTGTAGCCGCTGCGCGCCGACAGCTGGGGCTCGGCCAGGACGCTGGCGGTGCCTTGCTGCTCCAGCAGGTTCAGCTGGGCCGACAGGCCCAGGTTCAGCGCGCTCAGCACGTTCAGCGAGGTCGGCAGGGTGGCGGTGCCGTTGCTGTTGCCTGCACCCTGGCCTGGCGGCGGCGCGTCCGAGATCGGCAGGCCGTTGCCGTTGGCCGGGATGTCGATCATGTAGGGGCCGCTATGGCCGCGGCGCGACGGCGCCCAGATCGCGCCGAACGCGGCGCCGCCGTTGGCAGCCCATTTCAGGCCGATCTCGCGCAGCTCGGATTTCGGGAACTCGACCACCTTCACGTCCATCATGACCATCTTTTCCCAGCCGATCGCGCTGGTGAAGTTGACGATCTGCGGATAGCGCTTGGCCAGCTCGGCCACCTTCTCGCGGTCCTCGTCGGACAGCGCGTTACCCTCGACGATGACCTTGTCGCCGACGATCGAGATCTTCGCATTCGGGATCGAGGCCAGGAAGGCCGCGACCTCGCGCGCCACGCGGGCGGTGTCGCCCTGCACGATATTCACCTTGATGCGCTGGTAGCGCCCATCCTCGTTCCAGATGAACAGGGTCGAGCTGCCGGCGCCGTTGGCGAACAGGATGGTTTCCTTTTCGTCGAGGGCGGCGGCCGACAGGATCGAGCCGTTGCCGACCGCGATGCGGGCCACGCCCGGTGTCGGGAACACGCGCGACTCGCCGACGTACATGTCGATTTCGGGGATCTGGCTGTCGTCCTCGGTCTTTTTTACCGGCGCGTACGGCGCCTTGGCGGCGTCGCGCCGTGCGCTCGGCTTGGCGCGCAGGATCTCGCCGGCGGTGTCGCGCCGTACCATGGCGGGGTCGGGGACGGTGGCGCCGCTGATCGGCGCGGGCGCCAGTGCCGGCGAGGTGTGCGCCGGAATCGACTGGGCGGTGGAGGCGGTGTAGGTGCCGGAGCAGGCCAGGCCCAGGCAGATGGCGACGGCGCTGCGCAGCTGAGCGCCGGATGGCCGGTGGATGGTCAGGATGGTCGATGTCATAAGGGCTGGTTGGTGGGAAGTTATCGCCGCGGCCGTGCTGCCCGGCCGCGGCGCGGGATCAATATGCTGCTTGTGCGACGACGGGGGCCGCGGCCGGGGCCCCAGCTGGAGCGGGGGCCGGCGCTGCCTCCGCTTCCAGCGCCGCTGCCGGGCGCTGGCCGAGGCGCAGGGCCTCGGGCGGCGCCGACTTCAGGTTGCCGCCGTAGAGCACCGGCACCTGGCGCGCCACGCGCACGCGGCGCACACCCTGTGGCGCCGGGTTGGTCAGGCCCAGCAGCGCGGCCACGTCGTACTGGCCGGCGATTGCGGTCTTGTCCTGCGGGTTGCGCAGCAGGGCGGTCAGCTTGCCGGCGTCGCGCGCGGCGATCAGGAGCCGCGCCTGCTCGGGCGTGGTGTCGATCGTGACGGTGGAGTACTGGCGCTGGTTGCCGGTCTTCGGGTCGTCCTGCGAACGCTGGCCGGTCGCCATCACGGCCACGTTCTGCATCACCGGGAAGGTCAGCTTCTTGCCGTTGCGGTCGACCGTGGCCAGCAGGTCGACGGTGTCGCCCGGCTCCAGCATGCCGGAGATCGAATTGATCTCGTCGACCGGCACCGTCATGGCGCGCCGTCCGGCCGCGACATTCGCCGAGAAGGTCGGCACGCGCGCGGTTTCCATCAGGCCCCAGAGGATCATTTCGCCGCTTTTCACCGGGTAGGCCAGGCGCTGGCCGTCGACGCGCTCGAAGTCCTCGGGCGAGAGCGCGACCGAGTGCGCGAACTCGGCCGGGATCGGACGCAGCGCCATGTTGTCGGCCGAGAGCACCTCGCCCTTCGGGATGTCGTTCTTGGCGACGATGACGGTGATGGTCTTGCCCTTGGCGCTGTTCTCGATCGCCTGCATCTGGCGGTTCAGGTAGCTGCGGGCGGACATCGCGGCCAGGCCGCCGATGGCCAGGGCGACCAGCAGCAGGGCCCAGGTACGGTTCGGCCGCAGGCGGCGGATATTGGTGACGGTGGCAGTGGCTTTGGCTGCGAGGTTCATGGTTTACGTTGGCAAGGAAATGGAATGGGTAAAGCGCTGGTAGGCTTTTTCGAAGCCGTCGAGCAGGATCTGGACCGCGCTGCGATTGGCGCCGCCGTCGCCGCTGCCGGGAATCGGCGCGAACAGGGCCAGCGCCAGGGCGGCGCAGACGACGACGTACTCGATCGCCGACTGGCCACGCTGGCGCGCACGTCCCGGGTATGGAACATGGCATTGCTTCATTTGATCTCCTCCACGAGGTTGACGGTCTGGATCACGATGGTGCTGCCCGCCTGGTCGGCGGGGCGGATGACGGCCATGGCCTCCTTGTCCTTGCCCTTGAAGAACAGGGTGCGGCCGTTGGCTACCTGGGCCGGCAAGGTTTGCGCCTGCCTGGCGTCGGGCAGGGCTTCGCGTTCGAGCAGGTAGCCTTCGGCTTCGAGGCGCTTGACCAGGTGGTCGCGGTTCAGCTGTTGGCTGTGGCCGTTGCGGGCCAGGATGTAGGCCGTGGCGCGTCCGCGCTCGGTGGAGCTGAGCTGGTTCATCAGGCGGCTACCGTAGGGCAGGCGCGCCAGCATGCGTTCGTTGGTGGCGCGCGTGCTGTCGCGCTTCTCGAAGGCGGCCTTCACATTCGAGACGGTGACGGTGCCGCGTGTGCCGCCGTTCTCGCCCGGCATTTCTTCGAGCAGGACCGAGACGTAGTAGTCGCCCTGGGCCCGTCCCAGCACCAGCTTGCCCAGCAGGACGTTTTCGACCAGCGGCTTGCCGAGGCTCTTGCGGAACCAGGCCGCCGTTTCCAGCGGTGCGGTGCGGGTGACGAAGCCTTGCAGGCGCATCGGCATGCCGTTGGCGGACATCTGCTCGCCGACCTGGTAGGCGGCGGCGCCGGAGGGTAGGGCGACGCTGGGCCAGGATGTGTTCGCGGCAGTGGCGCCAGCGAGCGGCAGCAGGCCCAGCAAGCACGCGAAGGCGCAGGTGAAGACTGGACGCATGCAGCGCAGGGTGCTTGTTCCCATGGCGAACCTCATCGCGGCGCCCGATACGGAGGAACACGGTCGGCCGGCACGACTTCGCGCCAGTAATCGAGCTTGCCGATCTGCGGACCGCAGGGCGAGCCGCAGCCGCCCGGAAGGCCTTCCATGACGAGCACTGCGGGTGTGATGATCTCCGCTACATCCTTCAGCACTACGGCTGGATGGATCGGTGCCGCCCTGTTGGCGCCGAGACGCTCCGTGATGGCATTCGTATTGGCCGCGGTCCAGGCGTCCGGTACCAGCGAGGTATGGCGCCGAATCCTCAGGTCGATATTCTTGAAGCGGTCGTAGCTCCTGGTGGGGCCGACCAGCGACTCGGGCAGGTTGGCGACGCTGACGCTGACATTGCCGCGGAAGATGCCGGGTGCGTCCAGGTCCAGCAGGGCCTCGTTTCCAATGAAAGGGGTGTCGTCCGAGGCGTTCTTGTATCCGGCGGCGCGGCTGCTGCTGCGGTCCTCGCCATAGCTGACCGCGATGTCGTCGTTGAAGCTGCGGATCAGGGCATTGTCCAGCGGGTCGCGCCAGAACAGGTTCTGGTGCGCCTTGAAGTCGCCGGGCGTGTCGTTCGTCTTGATCGGCGCCGCCGGGTTGCTGAAGAAGCGGCGCTGGACTTCGCCCGCCAGCTGGTCGTTCGGCTTCCAGCCGGTGGTGCCCTCGTTGCGGACGGTTGCGTCGAAGGCGACATAGCGCGCCGCCATTTCGGTTGCATGCGCGATGTCCTGGTATTTGGCGATCATCGGCAGCAGCAGCAGGAAAGGCACGAGTACCAGCGCCAGGGCCAGGAATTCGACCAGGGCCTGGCCGTGCGCGCTGCGCCGCGCTGCAATCGAAGCGGTCATCATTTATCACCTTTGCGGTTGATCGCATAGCCGCCGCCCAGGTAAGGCGTGAAGATGGCGGCGTCGAGCGGGAGGTCGAACTTCGCCTCGACCGCGGTCGAGGCGTATTTGGCGAATTCGCGGTAAAGCGTCATTCCCATGCCGGTGCTGGCGGAAGGCACGAAGCCGCCAGCCTGGCTGACGCAGCCGCGTATGCCGGGCAGGGCATCCACCATCCTGCATTCGACACCGGCAATGGTGCGACGCGGTGCGTTTGCCGCCGCGCCGGCAGCGCCGCCGCCGGCCCCGGGCAACTTGCGCAGCGCGGCCATGTGCTTGGCCATGCGCGGGTCGGCGGCCATGGCCGCCATGGCCGCTTCCTGGCTGGCCGCATCCGGCGGGCGCGGCCGCACGGGGGCATCGGCATGGCCGGCGGCGTCGCACTCGCCGTCGGCCGTCTTGCGGTCGAGGTCGATCGTGCATTTGCCTTTGCTCGATTGCAGCCTGGCGGTCAGGCTTGCCCGTTCGAGCAGGCGGCAGTCGTCGGCCATCTGCACCTGGTAGGCCATGACGTAGGTGATGGTCCGGTTCTGCGCCGCGTACTCGAACTCGTGCGCGTGCAGGATCTGGTCGGGGAAGGCGGTGGGCGGATTGGCGGGCCGGCCCAGGCGTCGGTTGCCCTCGACGCAGATCGCCACCGCGTGCTTGAGTTGAGCCAGGCCGGCCTGCAGGATGGGACTGGTCTGGTAGTCGTCCTTGAGGTGAACGTAGTGGACGCTAACCGGCTTGGCTGCGGACATGAAGCGCAGGTGGGGTGCGGCCGCAGCCGCGGCTTCGGCCTGGCGCTCGACCGCGGTTTCGGCCTGGGCCGGCAGCGCAGCCATGGCGAGCGGCAGCGCACCGAGCATGCCCAGGATGCGGCGGATGCCGGCAAGGTCGAAAAGGGTGTGGTTCAAGGCGTCGCTCCTTGCCTGGCCAGTGCGGCGGCGGTCACGGCAGGCGGATTGTTTACCAGATGCACTTGCCAGTAAGGGTTAAACAGGCTGCCCAGCTCGACGGTTCCATCCTCTTCGCGCTGGCGGTCGAAGAACACTTCCGAGGTCGCCACGGCAGCCAGCACGCCGCCGGCGGCGGCACTGTCGAAGCGGTCCAGGCGGCCGGTGGGTTTGACCAGCGATGCGTTGCCCGAAGTGCGGGTGTCGCCATTGGCGCGCGTCACGCGGATCGAAAACTGCAGGCGCGGACCTCCGCTGGCGGCGGAATAGCCGAGCGCCGCATCGGACAGTTCGTAAAATTCGGGCACGCCGCTGTAATACCAGTCTTGCCCCTCGGTCGACGAGCTGCGCAGGCTGCCGCTGCCGAGCCCGTAAGTGGCCGTGGTCCTGCAGCGCAGGCTCAAGCCGCGCAGCTTCAGTTCGCGCACCCGGAAGCTGGCGTTGTCGCTGGCCTCCCAGCGATCGCCGTTCAGTTGGGTTCCACCCGTGCGCGAGGCCTCGCCGATCGGAATACTGCAGGGCCATGGGGACTTGTCGGACCAGGCGCGCTTGTTCACGAAATCGTCGAGCTTGGCCACGTCCTGGATGACTTTGCGCATGCGTTCGCGCTGGCTCCCGCTGCGTTTGGAAATGAAGGCGCCGCCGTCGAAACTGGTCCAGTTGTCCAGCAGCGGCGCAGTGTCGACCGACACGCCGCCGTTGTCCTGGTAATTGGCGTCGGCCACTTCGCGCATGACGGCGCCGCGTGCAAGGAACAGGCCGGCTGCTGCCGTGGCCTGCATGATCTTGAGTTCTTTCTTGGCGATCTCGGCCGCATAAACGGCGGTCGCCCCAACGTGCGTGGTGCTGAACGCAGCGTCGGCAAGCTCGACCGCAAGCTCGCCGCCGAGAGGATAGTTGGAGATGGCATAGCACAGCAGCGCGTAGCGCTCGGTGGCCAGCCATACCGGGATGGGGGTGTAGGAACCGTAGTAGCACATCATCGCCGGCACCCGGTCGATATGCTGCTTGGAATATTCCAGCCAGGATGCAATGCTGATCATTTGCGCAACGGTGGCCTCGTTGGCAAGCAGGGCGCGATTCGTATATGCCTCGAAATTCAGCGCGCGCGCATGCATGACGCCGGCACTATAGGCCACGGCATCGGCAGTGTTCACGAGCTTGGTTTTCTCAGCGGTCATCTGGCCGGTGTTAAACAAATAAAAGGTGGCGATGGCCGC
>Ga0265797_10004391_pt1 | contig 21632 bp, 17 predicted proteins | sample P2T30metagenome_FD_192433 | JGI IMG/M metagenome (GOLD analysis project Ga0265797, IMG submission 192433) | Plant litter microbial communities from East Loma Ridge, Irvine, California - P2 T30 | ecosystem: Environmental > Terrestrial > Plant litter > Unclassified | place: USA: California... | reverse complement strand
GAAAAAAGATGACGTCAATAGCTGTGGTGGTATGCAGTTGCTTAGTGTTGGTGTGTCAAGAACATCAAAACAAAATCCAAGCTTGGCAGGAACAGGTTTCCCGCCCTCCAAAAAAAAAGTAAAAAAAAAAGTAGACTGGAAAAGCCGGATTTCTTTCGGATTATCCACATGTTTGGTACTCTTCTTTTTGGCCACATATATGCGCAAAGTTTCGTCGGCGCTGAAATGGCCTATTGACTCACAATGCCCATCTCAAAACAAAAAACCCGCCTACCCTTGCCCATCTGATTTGTACAAAACATATACCAAGCCTCATCTACGCATAGACACCATGAATGTTGCCCCCCCTAAAACACCTCGCTATGCAATGTCATGCTCTACATTAATGCATTTACTTCAAAACACTCGCCTCTGACTGGTCGATCATTACCAGATTGTACTTAAAACCGCTTCTTAGGCCGCATGTCAACAATCTCCAGCGGCGCGTTTGTCAACTCGACTACATGACCAGGTTTAAGGGCTTCGGTGTAGATGTTGTCGACGTCGTGGGGATGGAAGATGCCAGGCCGACTGCAATTGAGGATGGCTTGTTTACCTGGGGGATCGGTGAGGCGGAAACATCCCCAGCTACATATTCTGGTTAGCACATCTGAGCTGGAAACAGAAGGCTTTTGTCGATCTGCTTACCTAGGTTGTTTCGTTGGAGCACACACAATAGCAATGCTTTCCGGCATCATGACCTGGTAGCCGACATGAGTGTGTAGGTCTCTACTGCTCATGAAGCATGTCTGAGTAGGGTGTGTATGTATCCACCCAAGCACCATCAACTCTTCCTTGTCACAGTAGTCGAAGAGCTCCTCTTCATTCAGCGTCTCGCAAGTATCGCTCGTGCTTGTCTGCTCGGGAATGATCAAGCGAGTTATGAAAAGAGCATTGGACTTGAGTATTCCACACAGCATACCACACGTTTCGAGGTTTAGGCGTGTGTTGGAAGAAGCAGCTGCGAGAAACTGATTGCGGAGTTGAGAGGGAAGGAAGACAGGTCGTAGAGGGTCACCGTTTTCAAGGAAAGCAGATGGCTTGAAGGTAAATTCGTCCAATTCGTTCGAAGGGGTGAGTGATCGGTGGTCGGGGACTTTGCCTGGAAGTGGCGGCGCGGTTTCCGAGAATTTTCCAGGTACAGGCGGAGGCCGCTGCTCATATTGTACGCCGTGTGTGGATGGGGCATACTTGGGAGGCAGCGGTGGCGGTGATGCTGGTGACGCCGAGGATGAGTATATCTGCTCCTTGGGAGGTCGCGCTGGTGCGGGATCGCGCGAAGAGTCCCACCTCTCCTGGGACGTCTTGTATGGAACGGTCGGGTAGTGATATGAGGATGTGGACTGGGACGACGGACGCTATGCTTGTCAGTATGTACAGGAAGGAAACATGGTCTTTACCTACCGATGAGTATGATGTCTTGTTGCCGTTCTGCTGGAGTCTGGCAACCTCTTGGATTTGATTCGAGATATGGTCTCCGTCATCGGCTTGTTGGGCCAACTCATCCTGCCATCTATCCCATGCACCTCCGCTACGCCGTGCCTGCTCCTCCTCTTCCGACACACCATACTGCCGTACCTTCATCCTATTTGTATCTCTACGCCTCACTTCCCGTTGCGCCAGCCGCGCAGCCAGCGACTGGTTCTCCAGAGCGCGTGCATCAATCGTCGGCCTCGAATCGTATGATGGGCGCTTGGTGCCTCGATCCTGTAGCGACAGCCCGTCCAACTCGTGCGGAAGGACCCTGGCACCCTCTCCTTCCAGCGACTTGAGAGCGTGGCGCTGTCTCCTTCTCCGCTCTTCGTACTCGTCGTGCCTCTTCTTAATGCGCGGTGCGATTTCCTCGAGCTTCTTCAAGTCGCGACTGACGGCGGCCGTGGCAGCATTGAGCGCCTTGCGGTTCTCGGGCTTGTTCCGGTCTGGGTGCGCCTGTAGCTTCTGAAGGACGAGGTCGGCGTGGCGGTACAAAAGGAGGTACGTTTGCGCATCGTTGCCCTCTGCCTCGTAGACTTGCGCCTGTGCCAGTGAGCATGCGCATGTACAACATTCCTAGCGACAGACCTCCTTCTGCATCGTGTTGGCTGTGCGCAGCCAGTTTGCCAGTGGGATGTGGACATTGTACGTGTAGTTTCCAGCCTGTTCGGCAACGTCTGCCACGCTTACGGGCGTGTTGAGCGTCGCCATTGCTAAGAGGGAGTGGGTTGTGGGTGCAGTGGGGTGAGCACCAAGGTGTCTGAACTTGGAGCCAACGTCTCAAGGCAACTACTCCAACTCGTGCACAAACAGGGCCGCTAGCGGTGCGGGTCGAGGTGACGCGTCGGCATCAGCGACATGTGGAAATTGCATCCAGCGCTGCCTGACGGTTAAGTGATGTGTGGTGATGGTGCCTAGCACGGCGATGGATGATGCTGGACACCATGGCGGGGCAGCCGGCACCCTTGACGATGCCGCCCATGGAAAGCACCGCCACTTGAGCCAAAACGCTTGGGCATCAGAGACCGGCCTCGCGTGCAATGGGGATTCAAAGGGCCGTTTGGTGCAGCAGAGCACAGCAAAGCAAAAAGCAAAAAGAGCACAGCCAAGAGTATGCTCGCGAGATGAAAGCTCCATATGCAGGCCACCATGTACGGTCTCGCGTGTTCACGTGTAATGATATCCAGGTACAGACATGCACAAACTCTAATCGCGTCTAGTATCCAAACCGTACATGATCATGCCGATTCCGCCCAAAACAATGCCAATGTCTTCATCTGTCCTCTGAGTCTTCGGAGAGCTTGTCCCATTCACTGTCTGTAGATAGGTCGCCCGTCGACTCTGCCATGCCCTTCCTTCTCTTCAATGCCTCGTCCACTGGCCCTGCGAGGCTCGTAGTCGCTCCTGTCGTACTCGCAGCAGTAGGACCTACCCCGCTAGCAGCGACAGAAGCCTGGGCCTGAGCTTGTGAAGCCTTCTCTGTGCCGCCTCCACTCGCTCTCTCCACAAACACGGTGCTCTGCGTCTCTGGCCGCGGCGAGCGAGACGGTTGCGCCCTGGGCTTAAGTGCCTGCTTCTGCTCCGCCTCTGGCTCTACCTCGGTATCGTCGCCTGTATCCATAGCCTCCCCATCCCCACCCTCACCCCTGTCTTTGCCGCTTCTTCTAGCTTCCCTGATACGCTTCGCTTCCTCCTCTTTGGCTTGTGCCGCCTTGATTTCGGCCGCGAACCAGTTGATCGACCACCAGAGTCCTCCGCACAGAAGAGAGAGGATGACAAAGTGTATGCTGGACGTCGCGACAAGCATGACGAGGAGGAGGACCTGGAGTGCGGCGAAGGAGGCGTTTGTCGCGACCAGGAGTGTGGGCGTCGGCCCTGCCGTGAAGATGGACTCCCATAGCTCTTCGAAAAAGGCGGCCATGTTTTCTAGTAGATTGCCGTTGGATTCGGTGGTTGTGACTCTGTCGCTATTTGAGGGAGCTATGCTTGTACTACCCCGCGAGGTGGCTGCCTAGAATGGAACAGCGGTGGTTGGGGCGTGGTTGTAGCGGTGTATGTGTACAATGTGCGATTGCGCTTGCGATTGCGACTTCGCCGTGGACCAGCGCCAGAGTAACCTGACGGAGCGGCGTGGAGAAGAGAGAGAGAGACAGAGGCACGCTTGCTATTTGACGTGTCGCGGGGTTGGCGTCGGCACAGGCGTTTAAAGCCCGGCGCACGCCTCCCTAACTTGATCATGCGTCTTTCACACATTATTCCGGTCATTAGGAAATGAGACACATGGTACAGAGCTCGTGACTGAGCACAATACGATCCGCCGTATAAGCGCCATCCACTGCTCCTACTCCAACCCCCCAGCGTCTACATGCTATTTCGCCGACAATGCCCTTTCACCTCACCTCTCTCCGCTTGCTGCTCACATCTGGTCCAATATGAGACTTGCATTCAACCGCAATTACGTACATGTGCACGCAGCGGCACTCACTTCCGACCTTCCCAAACTTCTCATGCTCAAACCCAAATGAGGCACCTGCACCACTGATACAGCCCCCGCCTCGAGCATCTTTCCATGACTTTCATTCCTCCATCGTCACACTGCAGTCACCCGTCATGGCATCAACGCTGCAAAAATTCAAGCTTGTCTTCTTCGTTCCTCCCTCAGACCTCAACGCCTGCAAGACTGCCATCTTTGGCGCTGGTGCAGGTCGCTATCCTGGTCCGGGAGGCTACACCGAGTGCTGCTTCACTAGCAGGGGAACAGGCCAATTCAGGCCTGGTGATACTGCCAACCCGCACGTACGCTGATATCCATCATCACACATGCTGGAAAAAGGCTGATGGCAGGCATATAGATCGGCAAGGTCGGTCAACTTGAACAAGTAGACGAGTATCGCGTTGAAGCCATGTGCATGGGGCGCGATGTTGCTGTCAAGGCTGTTGAAGCGCTGAAGAAGTGAGTTTGTCCATCTCTGTGCTGAATGTCCTGCAATAAACAGCAAATGCTGAAAGAAAACAAAAACCAGAGCCCACCCCTACGAAGAGGTTGCATACGAGGTATACAAGATCGAGGATATGTGATGTGGTTCTTGTCGTTTGCGGATACATGTGGGGTTGACTGAGGTGGAGCTATTCGCCATTCTTTTCCAATGCAACATCCCGCAAGACTTGCTTGACTACCGGCAAGTCTCGGGCCATGTCTGTCATCCAATTTGATACAGCGAATCTGCATGCTGGCTTCCCTTCCCATGAAGTTCCTGAGACGTAAATCTTGCGCGTTGCCTTGATTTTGTCAACAAGTTGCCTGTTCAGCTCTTCGTCTCTTGCACGGAAGAGTACGATGATGTAGATGCCATTCAATACATCTTGCCTAGAAGCGTCGCTGTGAGGCAAGAGCTCATACTCGTCGCTTCCCAAGATGTGCTCCGCGATTCCGCGCGACAGTTCAATCTGGCGCTCCAGCATGTCCCGATACCCATCTTTGCCGTACGCAACTAAACTGGCATAAACGGGCAGCGCTCTGAATCGTCTTGAGTTTTCCAGACCAATATTTAATGGCGACATGATGGAGTCCGCACTATTGCCCGAGGCGAGGTAGGCAGCGTTGGGGTTCTGGAATACGCGCTGAGCAATGTTGCGGTGTCTGGAGAGAAAGAAGCCACAATCGTAAGGCACATTAAGAAGTTTGTGGCCGTCGCCAGTTATCGAATCTGCTAGCTCCAATCCAGCGCAAGCTTGGATGATAGAAGAGTGGATGGGAGAAGATAGGATCCGACCAAAGAGACCAAAGGCGCCGTCGACATGTATCCACGCACCATACATATCACACAGCTTTCGGAGCTCCTGCATCTCTTCCAAACCTGATGTCGCAAATGCACCTGTATTGACTTCTGATGCAGAAACGGCAACAATTGATGCAGCGCCGGGCCGCTCGAGAGACTTCTTGAGCAGCTGGATGTCAAACTTGTGCGGCGCGTCTGATCGGCCCAGACATTTCACACTAGTTCTTCCAAGGCCCAAGATGCCCGCCGCTTTAGCCAGCGATGAATGTGGCACCGTGGTCAAGATCTGGATCTCGTCGATACTAGCTTTGCGCATTGCCTCCACGATTCCGATTTCGCCAACACTGTTCTCCGCATCCGTGCGATGCGCTGACGCTTCGGCAATTATAAACTCTCTGCCGCAAGCAAGACCTAGCACATTGGCGGTCGTTGCGCCTGTAGTGAAGATACGATGCGGCCATTGTGCCACGTCAAAGTCCAAAAGCTCACAGAGTAGTGAGAGTGTCCGATCCTCCATTTCCGTGGCAATGGTCTCGTTCGGTAGGTGAACTTGTACATTCTGGTCGTAAGCGGTCACTAGATTATCGGCGAGAGCTGCTGCTGGGGTGGTACCACCAGTCACAAAGCCGTAGTAGTTTGGGGAGCGAGAAGAGGCGTTGAAGGCCGGAACGAGATCTTCTTGCAGGTGCCGTATGCTTTCCTCAAGACCAACTCCCTGAGCTGGGAGATGAAGTTGCAGCTTCGAACGGGCACTGCTCAAGACAGCTGCGGAAGGAAGGACGTCTCCAGGTGGGGGCTGAAAGTGTACGCTTGCAATTGCAGTAGCAAGCTTGTCGAAGCTTGAATGGTTCGGGACCTCCATAATACGAATCTAATATACACAAGGACCGTGGCAGTCCTAGCTAGGGAAAAGAGTTGGTGAGAGGTGTTGTAATGTTGGCCATATACCTAGGTATGACGAGAGAACATACATTGAAGCGACGGGTTCAATGGTACCGGGACGGCTGACATTCAACCAGAGCCCAGACCTTTAGGCCTTCAAGGCCTACCAGGACCGGCTCGTGGCTTTGCATGGCCTATTCGTGTGACTGTGCAAGAAGCGACTTGTCTGACTCTCGAACAGCAAATGCACCCGACACGCACGTGACTAGGCGCTAGCGCGGCGCGTTCGGACTTGGCACAACACTGCGAGCAACACCACCAATGACATTGCCACCACTACGCCAATAAAAACTACGGCGGCCATAGAAACCCACGCGTAGATTATCGATGCGGACCCTCCCACCTACAATGCGACGCTCTCATGCCTCAGAACAATCTTAGCAAGCACCTCAAGTGGTTGATCGCCGAGAAGCCCTTCATTCCGCCTGCAGTATCGCTTGTTGCCTACGATCCTGACGTGGTTCCGTCGAGTTCAGCGGCAATTTTCCCGCAGAACTCTTCTTTCTTAGACGACCAAGTAGAACACAATGAGCCGGCACCTGCCTCCGCACCATCGCCCCCACAAGCATCCCCCGCCGCCCAGCTTATTCCACCCCGCGCTCTCTCGCGAACCAAGACCACCGATATACACAACCCACCAAGCACAGAAGTCGCGACTTCGGATATGGCAAGACTAAGGGGTACGCCAGCAAGTGGAAAGCCTAGACTTGTATTAGCGGGGTTGCCAGAATATTCGTCTTCTTTGACGGGAGCCAGGACATGTAGTAGGGAGAATGCGGAAGATCGACCTGCCAGTACCAGGCAAGATATGGTGCCTAGGAGTGTGTCCGCTTCCCAACATGCGACCACACGGTTCAGAAATCTCGAACCACTCGACGTGGACTCCATCGACCTCACTGGAGACGACGAAAGTTGCTCTTCCCCGGTTCCAATGCGCACTCCCAAGGGACGGAAGCGGAAAAGCGACGAGTTTGAAGCAGACTTGCAAAATGCAAAATCCCCAAAACCCACCCGGAAATCTCCTAAGCTCAGCCCAGAGCTGGCCGATGACGATTTTCCCGACATCGATGATATGGTTATGGCTCCCGACAGCCCGCCCCCGCCCTACTCGACTATCGTAAGGGGCGTACGTCAAAACCCCGAACCGATGGCGACTTCCGAGGACGACGATATAGAGGCTATGTTACAATTGGAAGAGGAAGAGCGCCAACTGGCAGAGGTCGAGCAGGCGACAGTTACACAACGCCGTAAGCGCAAGTCTTTGAGTCGCGTACCCTCAGAAAGCGCGCCAGCTCGCAAGATGGGGAAGCAGACACGAAGCCCTTCACCGCGAAAGAACAATATTGCCACTACGGGACAGGTGACAACGAGCACTATCAGTTCACAGAAACCCGTCACTAAGAGGGTCGGCCATGCAGTGATGGACTCTGAAGATGAAGAGTTTGGAGGATTGGAGGATATTGATATCGAGACACCGATTCCCACCAAGAACAACCTGCGCGAAAAGACACCAGTACCCAACTCTTTTGAACCTGCGAGTCAGACACAGCTTCCTATACGATCGCCCTCCAAACCCGCGCGAAGTCCAAACCCGTATCAACCTGTCTATGAGTCCATGCCCACACCAGCAAAGTCGCAGTCTCCGAAGAAGAGCACAAAATCGGTAGCCACAGCAACACCCGCGCACAACGCATCTACGTCGGACTCCTCCGAGCTTTCCAAGGAAAGAAGGAACGCTATTCGGAACGCCATGGATGCTTTTCTGACCACAGAAGGTCAAAGATTGCAGAAACACCTCAATGCTGCGAGTTCGGCGTGGGACAATGCTCGAGCTGCATTCGTCGCACATTTGTCTGAATTTGGCAAGCCCGATCCTCAGGAGCAGGAGAGAATGGAACGTGCGCGTTCACGGAAAGATGCCGTTGAGCAATTGATCGTATTAAAGTCCAAACATGACGATCTTGTTGCCCAGCGCCAAAGAGTCAAGCAGAAGCTGGAAGATGATCTTAATATTGGTCAGTTTGATGCAGCAGACGGTGAAACCCTCAGCAGGCTCTTCAAGATGATTGAAGACATTCTGATCCAGATGCATCACTTACTGGATTTGGCGGCCATCAAACAAATGCCGAAGCCTATTGTGAAATCAGAGTTCAACAACAGCCGACTTGTAGTCATACAATCAACGCAGACAAGCCCCGTTCGGCCACGTCCCAAGACTTCAAGAGAAGTAGGACCTAATCGCGTACCTCAGACACAATATACCAAAAATAATGAGGTCCCTGTTGATGAAGTTTGGACGCCAACTCGCCGCATCCGTTTTGCTGAGGAGCAGGTAGCTGCTTCTCCATTGCCGCCACCAAACCTGGGTGGTCGTGCCCGTACTGATGAGGGCGCAGCAGGAAAACAGAGTTTGAAGTCAAGGGAGCGGTCCCATCGAATACCAGAGACACCAGAGCGGCGACAGTCTCCGAAGAAGCCAAAGCCAGTGGCCCCTCAATATGAACCGGAGGACTTTGGAGAGCTAGACTTGAAGGAAGACGAGAGCCTATTCACTGAAAACATGGGGGAGCTGCATCAGCCGATTGAGATAAACGATGACGATGAATTCGGGGAGGACTTTGGGGCTGATGACGACGAGGACTTCCTCCATGAGATCAGCAATATGGAAAACCATGCATCAGGTGGCTTCGATTGGATGGGTGAGCGGGCTGACACTGGTGTTTCGACCTCCACCCGTCAGGTATTCCGCGAGACGTCAATAAACAAGCTTCAGCCAAAACAGAACCAGCCCCCATCACCGAAGAAGGCGCAGCTGAACATGCCTGCCAAGAACCACCCTGGAATGAATTTCCCCTGGTCCCAAGACCTGAGAAACGCCCTTCTTCATCGATTTAGTCTTCGAGGGTTTCGACCAGGACAGCTAGAAGCTATCAACACCACGCTATCTGGTGAACACTGCTTCGTGCTCATGCCTACTGGGGGTGGTAAATCACTCTGCTACCAACTTCCTTCCGTGATTGCTTCTGGCAAGACACGAGGCGTGACCGTCGTAGTGTCTCCCCTCTTGAGTTTGATGGAGGATCAGGTGGATGCTTGTAAACACCGTTTTGGGATGCAAGCGTTTCTGATCAATGGAGAATCGACGGCAGCCCAAAAGAGTATGATTATGGATGGTCTTCGCCAGCGGGATCCCCAACAGTTCATACAGATTCTCTACGTGACCCCTGAAATGCTCAGTAAGAACCAGAGGATGATCAGTGCCTTTCAGCAGTTGCACTCGGGAGGAAACCTTGCCAGAATTGTCATTGACGAAGCACATTGTGTTAGCCAGTGGGGCCACGATTTCCGACCAGACTACAAGGCACTTGGAGATGTTGTCCGCCAGTTTCCTGGAGTACCTGTCATTGCACTAACTGCGACTGCGACCCAGCTTGTCCGTACCGACGTGGTAGCCAATCTCGGCATTCAGGGTTGCCGCCAATTCTCTCAAAGCTTCAACCGCCCTAACCTGTCCTACGAGGTGCTACCGAAATCCAAAGGGATCATCAACAGCATCGCAGACCTCATTAAAGAGAGATATACTGGGAAATCCGGCATCATCTATTGCTTATCGCGGAAGAGTTGCGAGCAAGTGGCCCAGAAGTTGTCAGAGACGGGCATTCGTGCCTATCATTACCATGCGGGGATGGAGTCTCCGGAGCGATCTGACGTCCAACGCAAGTGGCAAAAGAATGAGTACCACGTTATCGTAGCTACGATCGCCTTTGGCATGGGCATCGACAAGGCCGACGTGCGATATGTCATCCACCACTCGCTCCCAAAGAGTCTGGAAGGCTATTATCAAGAGACTGGTCGAGCTGGTCGTGACGGCAAGCGCTCAGAGTGCTACTTGTACTACCAGTATGCCGACTCGAGAATCTTACGCAAGATGATAGACGAAGGCGAAGGTAGCAGAGAGCAGAAGCAACGACTGAACGATATGCTACGAACCGTCGTACAATACTGCGAGAACAAGGCCGACTGTCGACGCGCTCAAGTGCTCGGATACTTTAGTGAAGCATTCGATACCTCCAAGTGCAACAACACCTGCGACAATTGCCGCTCTGATGCCACATTCGTCACGAAAGACCTTACAGAATACGCTGCCATGGCCATCAAGCTTGTGAGTCAGGTGCATGAAGGCAACGTTACCATGCACCAGTGTGTGGATGCTTTCCGTGGTGCGAGCGCCGCCAAGATCAAGAGCTCCGGGCTCCAAGAGTACGGATGGGGTTATGGCAAGGACCTAGACCGAGGTGACAATGAGCGCATCTTCCAGCATCTACTTGATGCCGGAGCTTTGAAGGAGAAGAGCAAGTTGAACAAGGTTGGCTTCGCGACCAATTACCTACACGTACGTATGGCCTTGTTGATTCGTTTTCTGATACTGACTATCGCAGCCTGCTTCAACGCGGAATGAGTATGAAACTAAGCGAAAAAAATTAATGTTACAAGTCCGTTCTTCACCTCGGAAAGCTCCCGCAAAAGCACCCGTTGCCAAGAAGACAAAGAAGCAACAAACACAATTTCCATCGACCAACGTCCCCTCTCCTGCCCGGGCTCCGAAGCAGAAGATCCGATCATTTGCTTACAATGACGATGATGAAGACGACGCGTTTGATGCTCCTCGGCATCAGATACGCAACAAGACTGCCCGGGGTTACGAAGCCGACGATTTTGTCGTTGACGAAGACGACGACTTTGCACCAATACGCGTCGCCAAGCCATCGAGAGCAACCAAAGCGAAGGGACTTGGGGCTCCCATTACTTCAGATCAACGCACTGCAGAGCTCACAGAGTTCCAACACGATGTATTACGAGACTTTACGGATGGTGCAAGACAATTGAGGAAGTCTATACAAGAGAAGAAGGGTCATCGCGAGGCCATCTTTACGGACACTGTGCTTCGAGAGATGGGTCTCGACTTGCCCCAGAATCTGGATGAGATGAAGACCATTCCAGGCATAAGGCCCGAGATGGTGGATCTCTACGGCAAGCAGTTCTTGGCTCTGATCAACAACACTAGGAACTTCTACGGGGACGAGGCGCCAGTTCCAAGGAATCCGCTGCTTCGAAATCGCCAAGCACAACGCCGGGTCATTCACGAAATTGATGATGATGACGACGACGAAGAGGTAGATGATCAAAACCATCGGCTCGTGGTGGATCTATGCAGTGAAGAGGAAGACGAGGTGGTGGCACCTGCCGAAGAGGAAGAGGAAGAATCTAATTATGGCGATTTTGATGAAGATGATGACGACGACGATGGTGTGATACGTACAAGCCATCACTTTACTCAATTTCAGAACCCCGATGTCGCAGACTTCAACAGCCGATATACTCAGCTCGGTGGCGGTGCGGCTCCGTCCACCAAAGCAGCAAAGGCACCAGCAGGGAGAGGTGGTTCCAAAGCATCAGGGTCGGGATACAAGAAGAAAGGGAATTTTCGCAAGCGAGCATCTGGCAGCTTTGGTAAGAGCTTTGGAGGTGTCAAGAAGCGCGCACCGAAAGCAACTGGTAGCCGAGCATCGACAGGAGCTTCAGCGGCCAGGAAGCCTCCAGGCGGTGCTAGTAGGAGCGGTGGTGGATGGATCATGGCAATGCCCACTTGAGTTACATAGCTTTAATCTTGGTATACTGTAGATTACTTTATCCTGATTGTGTTTGTGTAAACTCTTTTCGTTTTGGCGTGTACAGGATGGAATGTATGTTCTTTTTGTGGAAACATGCGTATTGGTCACGATATGAGAAGTAGCTGGTTGGTTGGTTTAGCAATAAGGCTGTTATCAAGTGACATCACTACCCGATTTTGCTGTGTAGGTACCTTTCGGCCCGACTGCATCTACCTACGCAAACAGTATCAGCTGGTCATTATCGACATAGGGTCTATCTTGAATCAGCCAATTCCTCCAATGACACTACTAAAGCTTAAACCCTCGTGATCATCCTGATCGGCCGGTGCTAAGTCCGATTTTGTGATGATTGGATGGCTTCATAACACCGAGCAGCGGGGTTGTGTAATATTGAAGCTAAGCTCTTCCCTTTGTCCTTATCTCATGCCGAGGGAGTGGGATGATAAAGACGCGGCAGCTTTTACAAGAATGCGGATGCCTTCGGAATCTGTTTTGATGCACCCACAGAAGAAAGAGTTTTGTTTGAAGATGGATTCAATTCAACTGCAATGGGCAGCTATCTTTGCAGTTGCGACCCTTGGAGTCGCCCTCTTGATCTACGATATCAAAAACAAGAAAGTCCCCGCCCGATTTGTTACCGAGGATGTAAATGTGAAGTTGAAGATTGAAGAGGTCAGCAGACATCTCTCATTCTTCAGACGTAGGTGCTAACGAAATAGCTATGGCATTACCCCATCAAAGGACTCCGGGGCATCCGTATCGAGTCGGGAAAGATTGGGTCCCAAGGCTTCGAAGATGACCGAACCTTTTGTCTGCAGAAGATCCATCGTGACCCTGCGACCAAGGAAATCACCCTCTGGGAGACCATGTACAGCGGCTTCCATCTGCAAATGGTGTTATTTGCACAAACAATCGAAGAAGGCAAAGACGGAAAAAGCATCATCATAACTCGCGTTGGCCCAGAAAACCCGCACCCAGAACGTCTCGAGTGGACCGGCTCAGAGCACCAGATCCGCATTCCACTCCGCCCAGACGTCAAGGGTCTCGAGAAGATCCATCTCGATCTCCACGGCAGTGCGACAGATGCATATGACATGGGCGATCAAGTTTCCAAGTTCCTCACAAAGTACATGGGCTTCGAGACAAAGATGATGTACATTGGCAATAATTCGCGTGTGGTCCTAGGTTCCGGTCCGCCAAACGGCGCAATGGCGCAGGCGAGGAAATCTCCATATCTGGCACCTCTGCGCAAGCTCCTCCCGTCTTCAATAATTCCTCCACCCGAGACGATTACTTTCCAGGATATTGGCCAGTACTTGGTGGTGACAAAGGAATCCAACGATCAAGTGAGCTCGCGTCTGGCCGACGGCAAGCAAATGGATATCCGCAAGTTTCGCCCCAATATCGTCGTATCCGGGAGTCCTGCACCGTACGATGAAGATTACTGGTCGCAGGTCGTATTTCCGGGGGGAATCAAGATGGAATTTGGCGGTACATGCTGGCGATGCCAGGCTATCACAGTAGATTACGACACCGGCAAGAAGGCAGAAGGCGATGAAGGATTGGTATGGAAGAAGTTGGCTGCTGATCGGCGATTGGACAAAGGGTTCAAGTATAGTCCTGTATTTGGCAAGTATTCGTATACAGCGAAGAAAGATTGGGGCAAGGAAATTAGGGCTGGAGATGAGATATTATTGACGAAAAGGGTCAAGGACCGACCACAGTTTGGTAAGTCATGTCTTTGGCATGAGTCGTTGCATCTGCTAATACGCTTGTTTGTTTTTCAGATTGGCCGCTGCCAAAGGCTGTGGTTTCCTTGTTTAAGGGGTAGTTCTGGGTGAAAACTCGCGCTAGGGAGTACACTAGCCTGGTTACTGGTCGATATGATGCTTGATGAATTACATGATATGCCACTAGCAGGGCTTTTTTCTGGATAAGTATCTACTGTGACAGCTATGCTATGATATTCAGAGATGGGAATAGTGAGGGCTCCGAGTCAATACCATCCCCGCTTCATTTACCATACTACAAGAACCTTAGCCTCGGAAGTTGTTGTCGACCCCATGATCATCGGAAGTCTGGAAGCGAGCGCTAGAAAACGTCTTGCCTAATTGGGGAACCGAAGTTTTCCCGGCAACGACAGCATGCCAACGAACGGATGGGTAATCATTTTATCGACTTGTTGTGCATTAGCGCCCCTTGTGACATAGATTCTCCGCATTCATTTAAGTTGTATGCAACGCACGATGATGGCATATGTAGCAGACGTCGGAGAGAAAAAACCACTAGTGGCAGGAAAGGCGAGTTACACGGCCTAGTAGCCTTGGCAGATGGGATGTAAGAGAAATAAATATCAGTCATGGACGGCTTGCAATGCTCCTGGGTCTGTCCAAGGAACGATATCTTCACCTTTGCATCACTCATGGCGTACGGGATTACTGCGTGCCAGCAGCTGGCGACGACACTTGGTAGCCTACTTGGCGTAACCGTCCTCAACACAACGTATCTCATCGCCGGCACCAATATCTCACTACCTGGCCTCGTTCCCTCTTGCGCAAATTCTGTCGGCTACAACAAAGCAAGCGCGACGACGGATCTATGTCGCGCAGTGTTTAACGTCAGTACCAGCTCGTCCAGTACCGCTCGACTCGAAGCATGGCTACCGGATAGCTGGAACGGACGCTTTCTGGCGACGGGAAACGGCGGAACAGGAGGTTGTATCGATTACGGAAATCTCCAGACTGGAGCTAGTTTTGGGTTTGCTACATTCGGTACAAACGGGGGCCATGACGGACAGGCTGGATACGATTTCTTCCTCAACAAGCCGGAGAATATCAACGACTTTGGATACCGGGCCATCCACGTTGAAGCCGAGACGGGAAAGCAGGTTGTAGAGCAATACTATGGTCGAAACGCGAGCTACAACTACTACACCGGTTGCAGTACCGGAGGCCGTCAAGGTTTTGAAGAGGCAATCCTGTATCCTGATGACTTTGACGGCATCCTCGCGGGATCAATGGCCGCAGATTGGCTCCATATTGTTGCTTCGAAAGCCATTCTCGCACACCGTCTCGGATGGCCTAATCTCAGCTCTCCCAGCTATATTAGTGCAACGCAGTGGGCAGCCATAGTCGCAGCGCAAATAGCACTTCTGGACCCCCTGGACGGTGTCAAAGACGGCATCATCGACAACCCCACGCTTCACAACTTCGATCCTACGCTCTTGGCCTGCGGTACTGGCGTCTTGAATGCATCCGTCTGCCTAACACCCGCTCAGGTAAACACGGTACGAGAAATCTACCAGCCCCTGGCCAATAGCTCCGGCCATATTGTGTACCCGTCTTTTGAACTCGGTGCCCCAACCGACGTCTTTTCTGCAAACACAAAGGTCGTAAACGGCACGACCATTCCCCAGCTCGCCTATGGTCTCGTAGACGACTACTGGCGCGGCGCAGTATACAACGACACAAGCTTTTCCTCGCTCAACTTCACAACCGCAGACATGGATTTCGCCGTCAATCTTAACCCAGGCGGCATCAACATTGCCGGCGGCGTCAGTCACAACGTGTCTGCATTCCACGCCCGCGGCGGCAAACTCATTGCGTACCACGGCCGCTCCGACCCCACGGTCATGTCTGGTCTTGCATCCCGCACCTTCCAGCGCACAGCCGAAGCACTAGACTTTTCAATCGACCAAATGCACGACTTCTACCGGTTGTTTTACATACCCGGTATGGGGCATTGCGCGGGCGGGAACGGACAGTGGGCAATTGGGCAGCCGACGGTGGATCGCGTGACTGGCGAAGGGTTCAACAATACGCAGCATAATGTGCTGTTGGCCATGGTGGACTGGGTGGAAAATGGAAATGCGCCGACGCAGTTGGTGGGAACAAAGTTTAAAGACAATGTGTTGCAGGGGGGTATCGTGGAGAGTCAGAGGACGCATTGTGTGTATCCGAATGCCAGTCGGTGGGATGGTGTGGGGGATACGAAGGTGGCGGAGAGTTGGGTATGTGGGTTGGAGGGTGTTTTCTAGATTAACAATGTATCTTGCCAGTAGCTGCTCAAGTTACTGTACCATCCCTCTAGTAACTAATTTCGCCAGCTAATCCTGTCTCGCGGGGTCCAGCTGAATGCTCCCGACAACGCCATCAATCTCCGCCATGATATCAGGCGTAAGCAAATCCAAGACCTTGAGTGCCTTGCAATTATCCACCACCTGCTCGGGCCTCGACGCTCCTGTAATCACGGCCGAAACATTTGAATTCTTCAAGCACCATGCTAGAGACAACTGCGACTGGCTAACCCCCAACTTGTCGGCAATGGGCTATTCAATACATGTTAGCTCTGCCTTACCGAGAGAGAGAAAGAGAGAAAAGAGCTACTCACCTTGAGTTTCCTCGCACTCGAAATCATACCACTCCACTCATCATTCCCATAGCGATCCCGCATCCCACTAACAAACCCATCCTTTCCCTCTGCAAACCGCGACCCCTTTGGCGGCGCATCAGGACTATCATTATACTTTCCACTCAGCAAGCCAAACTTGAGGGGAGAAAAGGTGGTCAGTCCAATCCCGAACCTAGCATACAAACGCTGAAACTCCTGCTCCACCTTCTTCCGCTCCAGCAGGTTATACTGCGGCTGCTCCACCACCGGCCCTATAAGCCCAAGCTGCTTCGCTATCCCGCACGCCTCTGCGATTTCATCGGCCGACCACTCAGACGTGCCCCAGTACATGGCCCAACCCTTTTGCTCAATCACGTGGTTGAACGCGCGCACGGTTTCTTCCATGGGCGTCAGACGGTCCGGTCGGTGCGCGTACACAATGTCGACGTAGTCGAGCTGCAGGCGCTTGAGCGAGGCGGCTAGGCCCTCGATGATGTGCTTGCGGCTGAGGCCGTGGTTGTTGACCAGGACTTGGCCGTTTGCGCCGCCCCAGTTCAGCTTGGTCGAGATTACAATGTCGTTTCTTTTCCACGCAAACTTCTTGATGGCTTGACCCATGATTACCTCGGATTGGCCGCCGGCGTAGGACTCGGCTGTGTCGAAGAAGTTTATCCCGTTGTCGTATGCGGTTTTCATAATCGAGAATGTGAGGTCTGTCGTGAAGGAGGGTTTTTTGGCGGTTAGATTTCAGGGAGGAGATTTAGGGGGGTAGGTGGAAGAATGTTGGGGTTTCCTTACCATTTTCGACGTGGCCTCCGAATCTATGGGGTGCTGGTTAATTACATGTTGTTTTTGTTGTTGTTGCTGTTGTTGTACATGCCAAAATAATTCAAAAGATGGAACAAATAAAGACATACGTGAGCCAACCTCCCAAACCAAGGACAGACACGTGCAGGCCTGAGTTGCCTAGGCGGCGGTACTGCATACCTGTCTTACGAGGCTCTTCCCACGCCATTTTTGTGTATATTGTTGTATAGAGATGATTATCGTGGGTGTTGAGATTTTAAAACCAGTTTGGGTTTTGAATTGTCAATCGCAACAACCTCCTAGGTAAAAGCGACTACTTTTTTCCCCTCCCCTAGTTCCATCCATCCCACCAAAAAACCCCGCTCAAAAGTTCTGCCGGCCGATTGACGTCCCAAGCCCGAGGATTCGCCATGCAAGGAGAAGGTCATTCATGCAGCCCTCTCCCGCCTGTCGGGTGAGATACTTTGTTTGGGTAGTTGCGGCTTACTCGACGCTTGTCATGGCCTGCGCCTTTTCACCACTCATCCTGACTCGAGACCGTGGGGAATCGTCATCCACCCCCGCAATCACGACATACAGTAGTCTCTGGTCAGGGTGGGCCGCTGTAGGAATAAAAAGTGGTTCGGACTAGAGCCGGGTTTGGTTAACAAGGGCGGCTCTTTGCAGCCGATGGAGGAACAACGTCTTGTCAGACAAGCATAGTGCTGATAGCTGTTCGAGACTACCGGTTCGCAAATGTTTCTCGGCGAGACTAGGGAGGGGCGAGATTGATTTTCTTAGTTAGACGCGTGGCTAAGAGCAAAATACAGAAATTTCTGTCATGTTTTAACGACCGAAAAACACTCTATTTTCAACCACAGCACCTAGGTACTAACTATCCCACCCTCTTTTTGGCATGGACTATATCGTAAATCTAAAGTCCAATCGTTTGTTGCCATCCTGTTCACGCGCCACAGAGTCGGCCTGGTACACGGCCTTGTCTTCAGAAGTCATCTGTTCCCACTTCTCCTGCTTCTTCCTATTCAGTCGTACCAGAACCTGGCGTTGTACAAGAAACGTCACCAGACTCAGCGCGCAAATGGCCACGAGCACCGAATTTCCCTGCTTGTAGTACGGACCGTCGTACTTGCGGTAGATTTGCGAACTAATCAGAGACCCGACTTGGACAATGACATTGTACGTTGCAGCGGTAATTGCCCGCTTCTTGACGTCGAACGTATTTTCAGAGATCCAGGACGAGACCAAAGGATGGAAATACGGGTACCCGGAGATGAGCGTGATTAGGGAAAAGCGGCCCCATTCACGGCCGCCGTCGGGAAGCGTTAGGAGTGCGACAAGGAGCGGCATGATCCAGAACTCGCCGAATATGCAGTGGAAAGTGCGTTCGTTGAAGTAGTCGCTGGAGTATGCTAGGGCGAGCATGGTGATGATCTGAAGCACGGCTGATGGAATGGTCAACATGTTGCTGTTGAAAGTACTGAAACCGAGACGCTTGAGCGTAAGGGTAAGGTAGCCTTGCACGGGCGAGGCAGGGATGTAGGCAATGAGGCCGATGAAGTATAGACCCCACATGGAGGAATCTGACCAGGCTGCCCGGATGTCCTTGAACGTGGCAGGCTCCTTGAGAGCTGTGAGGCCCTTTGCTGGATCGTCGCGGAGGATGCGGTTCACCATGATGACCTCTTCTCGCTCGGTATACCAGCCATTGCGCCACAGTACATTTGTCGTGTTTGTCGGTGCTGCGGGTAGGTACAGAAACGACAGAATGGCGATGACAACGGTCAAAAGCCCCTCGAGAAGAAACAACCAGAACCAGCCCGGTTTGCCACCAACTCCGCGCATCTCCAATATGCCGGCTGCAAGCAAGGCGGAAATGACGCGGGCTACGTTGAGTGTAGACCAGAAGGCTGCAAGGCGCATAGAAAGCTCCTTGGACTTGTAGAAGTAGGTCGCAAACAAGATGACACCAGGGATGAAGCCTCCTTCGCAGAGCCCAATGGCTGCACGGCCGAGATAGAAGGAAGTGCGGTTGGTCATCCAGGCTTGGCCCCAAGATGCAGTTCCCCAGGCGAGCATCATTGTTGGGAGAATGTACTTGAAGCCAAATCGTTTGGTAAGACTAGACAGGGGCAAAAACACGTTAGAGCTAGAGACAGTGAACCCCCGTATTCTCTGTTACTCACAATTGCACGGGAAACTCGGCAGCAAGGAAGCACAGCAGCTGAATCGTTGTGCCGTTGTTGTAATCATCGCTGGTCAGATTGAGGTCGTTGAGAAGATTATCCGCGAGCGCATTCGATAGGTTTCCGCGATCGAGCTACTACACAGTCAGTACCCGTGTTCAGTTCGCAGCGTGGTACACCAAAAAAAAGGAAACACTTTCCTGCAGTCCAAACATCATGAGACAGAGCCATGTCAGCAACCGCAGATCCGTCTTCCATACAACGCGGCGTTCCTCCTCAACGGTCCAACTTGCTTGTGGATCGAAGCGATGGTGGCCTTCGTAGCTGGTGTGCGGATGAACAATGTTGGCAAGTTCCTGTCTGCCCACGTGGGCCGATGATTTGAGCGAGTTGGCGTCCACGTCGCTGACCCGGGTCGCATGTGGGGTTGCCTCGATATCGTTGCCCATGCTGAAGGACTACTGCGGTTCTCAGAGTTGGTATTGAGATCTGGAAGATTGAGACACACACCGGGCCGCCCTTCACTCATCTCTTCCCCGTCTTCTATTTAAGACATTGGCAACTACCATGTCGCAATTGCGCCTCAGCTCGTCGCCATCACGATAATCCTACCGAGGCAGTAACGGCGCCGAAGAAAGGAGGGGAAGAGCACGGTGGTGTGCATATCGAGGCATCTCTTATTGGTGCTCCGTCCTAGCCCCCGGTTTAGCGTCTTGAGGCTCGTGTAAGCTAGGGCGCGGAACGACTACCTAGGTAGTCCCGGAACACACAACTTTTCCGATGACGTGCTTCAACCATGCATACAATGGGCTTCTTGTCCCGGCCTCTGGACGATACTAAAATGCCCTGGACCCCTCCTCCCCAATCGAGCCATTGTGGCGGTTTAAAGGCCGTCGAAGCGTTTTGCAACCCTGGAACCGAACCTGCTAAAAGAGCTACATTATTTGTGAATCATACTATTACCTAACCATCCAGAATGCCTTCAGTGAAGCGCATTCATGTCGAGGAGGGCCATGGAGATGGAGATGCCAACATCATCGGTGGTAACGCCAGTGCCCGATCGAGACTACTAAATCCCTTGGTTTATTCTGGGTCATTAGACCGCTTCAAACACCAAGATCTGACCCCGGTCATCGGGAGAGAGTTTGAAGGTCTCCAGGTGACGGACCTGCTTCGATGGGGCGATGAAATGATACAAGATTTGGCAATCACTGGTACGGCTTTTCATTCTCTACTTGAAAATCAAAAAGCCTAGGGCTGACGTATTGTCCCCAGTTTCACAGCGTGGCGTTGTCTTTCTCCGCAACCAAGATGTCACACCGAACCAGATGAAGGACCTAATGCTGCGTATAACTGAACTATCTGGCTGCGTACGTCAAGTTCGCTGGTCCAGACAATGCCACGTCGACATCACTGACACTTTTGTTAGCCCTCGTCATCTGGCCTCCACGTGCACCCGCTCACAGAAGAAGGCTCCGAACTAGGCGATCAGATATCCGTGATAAGCAGCGAAAAGCAGAAAAAAGGCGGTGGCCTCACCCACCAGCTCTCCGACGTAAGTCGTCTTGCATCGGCGGGATGGCACAGCGACATCACGTTTGAGCCAGTGCCATCCGACTATGCCATGTTGAAGATCCACACCCTGCCTGCAACAGGCGGCGACACGTTATGGGCGTCTGGCTACGAAATCTACGACCGTCTCTCGCCTGCGATGCGAACATTCCTGCAAGGCCTAACCGCGACACACGACGCAAAGTTCTTCCTCGAGGAAGCAGAGCGGTTGGGGAATCCGCTCCGCAAGAACTTCCGCGGCAGTCCATTGAACCACGGCGACGCGCTGACAGCCACACACCCCGTCATACGCACCAACCGTAAGCTTTTTATTTCTTCTTCTTCAACCGAAGACCCTCTAAATTCCCTTCTACCCGTCTTTCAAACGCTGATAACTTCCCGCAATAGCCGTGACCGGCTGGAACTCGGTATACGTGAACAAGGGCTTCACCAAACGTATCAACGGCGTCACAAAAGACGAATCAGACCTCCTGCTCCCGTACCTGTTCAACCTGGTGACGCAGAATCATGATGCTCAGGTACGGTTCAAGTGGCAGAAGAACGATCTGGCCATCTGGGATAATCGAAGTACGTGGCATTGCGCGACATATGACTACGAGGAGGCGAGGGCGGGGGATCGCGTGGCTAGTTTGGGCGAGGCGCCATACTTGAATCTAGGGGGTCAGTCGAGGAGGGAGGCCTTGGCAGATGAGTGATGCAGCACAGCACTATGAATGATTATGGTTATGGAGCACTTGCGCCCCCCCCCCCCGGCGGGGGGGAGGGCACGGGGGGTG
>Ga0265797_10004390_pt1 | contig 21635 bp, 13 predicted proteins | sample P2T30metagenome_FD_192433 | JGI IMG/M metagenome (GOLD analysis project Ga0265797, IMG submission 192433) | Plant litter microbial communities from East Loma Ridge, Irvine, California - P2 T30 | ecosystem: Environmental > Terrestrial > Plant litter > Unclassified | place: USA: California... | reverse complement strand
TTGCCCCCAGGATTGAAAGCGAAAGTCGAACTTGTAGTTCTTGACCCACTGAATACCTCGGACACTTTCCTATCTGGAGTCAGTCTTGCGTTCGATCGGCAGTCCAAAACCAGAAGGTGGTCGCGTCCTTGATGTCTAGCACTACCAGATAGCACGAAGACCTTTGCAGTGCTTTTAGCCATCAGTGTGCTAATAAAGCACAAGTGTAAACTGTATGGGTACAGGATGGTATTGTATGAGACAATGCTGGCACCTACTGCTCGTGCTTGGCCACCCAGATGGTTTGCGACTGCTTTTGCAATCGATGGCTTTTCCGCCACGCACAACACCCGAGTCATGCCTTCGAAATGTCGTTGGAACCATAAAACGGGCTGAGACTGATCTTAGAAGGATGGAGATGGTCATGGTCATGTGAAAACGCGTCGAGCCAGATTAGCGCGTGGTGTGGAGAGCCGCACGGGCGTCCCTGCAGCCCGCTAACGTGGAAGTCAGGGAAATTCATGAGGTCATTGTTCGCCGCAAACAACAAACGCTAACTCCAGCTTGTGAGTGAGGAAGCATCGCAACATCTTCACCATCAACAAACCTCATCGAGACGATGCCCGACCCACGGACATACATGGATATGGCGCTACCCCTTGTCAAGACGCTGCCCGAGTGCGCCGACTACTTCAAGACGGTAGAGCCGTTCCTTCCCCAATACTACGACCTCCCGCACAAGGTCGCAGCACACATAACCGACCCACAGGCACTTAAGGCCCTCTACGTCAACACCAACCCGCTCATGACAGCGCTGGCTTTTGCCACCATGTTCGTCACCCCCATCGTGCTTGCCGTCTCGGAGATCAACCGCAACTACTCGCAAGTCGACCGGCTGTGGAGTCTGCTGCCCGCCATCTACAATGTCCACTACGCAGTTTGGGCCCATCTCAACGGACTGCCGACAATGAAGCTGGATCATGTCATGGCTGTCTCCATCATCTGGGGTGCTCGCTTGACCTTCAACTACTGGCGCAAGGGCGGATACCAAGTTGGCAGCGAAGACTACAGATGGAACATTGTCAAGGACTACGTTGGTGGACCTGGCATGTTTATCTTCAATGTCACCTTCATCTCGCTTGGGCAGAATGTGAGTACTCTTGTACCACGTACATTGAGTGCAAACATACTAACTGTGATAGATTCTGCTCTGGCTCATCACCACGCCTACGTACATCCTCCTTCTCGCCAATCGTATCAAAGGCAACGACATCACATCCTACGATTCCTTGTTTGGCCGTTCCATGGTCGCTATCGTTGTTCTTGAGTTCTTCGCCGATCAAGCGCAATGGAACTACCACAAAGCCAAGGGTGCATACCAGAAGACCGCCAAGGTACCATCTGACCTTAAATACACACGTGAGCAATTAGACCGCGGATTCAACACAACCGGTCTTTTTGCCTGGTCGCGCCACCCCAACTTCGCCGCCGAACAAGCCTTTTGGGTATGCTTGTACCAATGGTGCTGCTTGGAGACTGAGACCTACGCCAACTGGGCATTCGCAGGTGCATTCGGATACCTGATCCTGTTCCAGGCCAGCACTTGGCTCACCGAGCTGCTCAGCGCGGGCAAGTACCCTGAATACAAGGTCTACCAAGAACGTGTCGGCAAGTTTATTCCCAAGTTCGGCACCAAGAGCATGGAGCTGCCGCAAACTGAAAAGGAGAAGCAGAAAGTCAAGGACGCAAAGGCCGGTAAGGGTGCTATGAAAACTAAGTGAGTTCATGTAGCAAAGACCTATGAAGGCGTTCCGAGACGTAAAGCTAGCTAGGGGAGGGTGTGGGCTGTGCGTCCAGTCGAGGCAAGCTGGCGATGTGAGCAGATCTAACGACAAAGATGCGGTTCCGACATGAGCATGTTCACATGACCAATATACATATTAATTTGATTAACTGGTATCATGAATCGAAGAAAGTAAGACAGCTACTATGTCTGACCCCGAGTGAAGAAGACTTACGCGCCTTGTTATTCTACATTCCTGACGACACTTTACAACATGTAGATAAAGAACACTATCAAAAGAGGAGAGTAAGACGTAGTAGTGAAATCCAAGAAGTATGCTTGTCTCCGATGCGCGCGCCTATACAGACCTTTTTGTAGTAGCATTACCACTACCAATAGTGCTGACATCCGGCGCACCAACAAGAGCCAAATTTTCAATACCAGCAACACCATATAATGCTGCCGCATTTGTGCTGACCCATGTAGCTTCATCAACAGGGATAAGTGCATCACTTCCATCGACCCTTACTCTCGCCCACGGAGCACCCGGCGCAAGGCCGTCCTTGCTACCATCGCCCAAGAATTCTGACCAAACTCTTGGAACGAGTGTCGCGTTGTTACGGTGGTTAGCTACATAGGCAGTGAAGCGGGAGTGACCCTGCATCAGGCTGAGATTGCCAAAGTCCTTGCCATACCGGGCCCTCTGCTCGGCTTTCCCAGCGCCATAGTAGTAGCAGTAGTCCAGGAATGCGTCGAAGAAGGGTTGGGTGACATTCTTCTGCTCCGCACCAAAGTGATCCATTAGTTGATCAATGGTTTCAAGAACGCCAAATACACCAGACAGATGCGAAACGGTAACGTTGCCGGTGTTGTTCGGGTCCGTAGGTGGCGGTGCCCAAGCTCCAGTAAGACTGTTGTAGAATGCCTCGCCGGTGGCAAATCCGTTCTTGAGCTTGGGGTATGTCACAATAGATTCGACAAGCTTTCTGCGCGATTCTTCCCAGCGTGGCCCACGACGCTCCCATTCAATAAGGTATGCTTGTGCAATACCAGCCCAATCAGTTCCGAAGTTGAGGAACAATGCTTCGGGGTCAGGGTTGTAGACAATACCAGGCTCTCGCACCTTGCGTCTCGCATCTACACGAAGGAAGGCTTTGTCGGCATCAATGACCTCGCGTACCAGGTCACCAGTCCGCTCATCACCACCAGAGATATAGTAAAAGGTCTTACGGTAGACTGGAGTTGAGATCCTAGCCTGTTTGGCGCTGTCCGACCAGTGCTGAACACCATGCCTCGTACCAAGCCCAGTGAAGTTTCCCAGATGATACGAGTCAACCTCACCTCCATGACGCACTTGGTCGTGGGCAATCTTGTAAGCATCTGCGCGGCCAGTGCGCAGGAAAAAGTCCCAAAAGAAAAGATCAGGTGACAGCTCTGAATTATCCCAGGCATAGCCACCGACATCGTACCTCCATTGATGACGGTCGTCATCATATGTATGCATGATATCCCCATGGTCCCAGAAACCGTACCAGCGGCGCTGCTCGATTTGGTCTTCGTAGAACTTGATGAGGAAATCCATGTTTGACTCAATAGTCTGCGCTTGGGTGGACTCAATGGTACCAGGCACGTCCCAATACGACCCGATTGCTTTGGTATCCCGCATGTACTCTGGCTCGGCGATAAGAACAGGTGGGTTGTTAGTGAAGTTGGTGAGTGTTGCAAGATGTTCAGCGGATGGCGTGGTGTCAAACGCGTAGATATAAAGCTCGTTAGTCCGACCAAGGCCGTAAGGAGTATCATAGCCCCCTTCCCAGTCTTCGTAGGTGATGTCCAGAGCGTCCAGTTGTTTCTTGTAGGTGTCTTGTCCGAGTCCATCATGGTATGGACGGATATCCATAGGTCCGGCCTGAGGGCTGTAAAGCCACAGGGTGATCGATCCTGTGTCGGTCGCGGCGTTGGATATGTCCAGACTAGTAGGATACTTCTTCCAGAAATCACGAAGCCCCACGGCAAGACCGCCAACCGTAGCTCCTCCTAAATAAGCCAGGCCGCCTGATCGTGTACCACCTGGAATTTTGACCCAGCTTTGGCCAGCCTTTGTGCGCTTCTTAAGATTGAAGCCATCAGGCGAGAGCTGTGTTAGGCGGTAGTCGCTCCATGTCGGGATCCACTGTAGACGAGTAGTCACTCTTTGGTCCCACGTGGAGTTGGGCGGTAGGACAGTACCATTGAATTGTCCAGATCGAATGTCGACACCTGGGTCTCGACGTAGACCGGTAACGCCCTTGACGGCTTCGTGAAGAATTCCGCCATCAACACCCGCAATTCGGATATGGCGATCGTAAAACTCCTCTTCAGCGAGGGGAACGTCGAAGCGAATACCGATACCCGAAAGAAAGTCTTTATGCATATCTCCATCATAGATGATCGTGTGAATAACGCGAATCGCTTCAGAATTGGCGTAGAGGTAGAAGCGAACAGTGAAAGGAATCCAGTCATTGTGGACACCATCTCCGTCAATAGTGTGAACACCATTGACTGTGACCAACGTACGAACGGTGTTATCCTCCGACACTGTGACATTGGATACCTTGCTGGTAAAGCTGAAGTATTCAATGCCGGTCGGCTTACCGTCCTCGTCATCATCGGGTGTACCGTTTTGTGAGCGTAGCACTAGATGACCGTTGCTTCCGACTGTTTTCCCACCAACCTCGATGGCAGATACCAGGACATTGCCTGACTTAGGAAATGTTGCTGCGACCTTGCCGGCGTTGACAACGATCTCCTCGCCAGAGTCGCTAACTTGGATGCCGTTGCTTTGACGCTTGAACTTCAAGGTTGAAGAATTGCTTGCACCTGAAGCTGTGACCGTGTACTCGTTGGCAGGAGAGTCGCTGGCTCCCAGAGCATGCCCGGTCCACTTCAACGTTCCATCTGGCCAGTAGGCTGTGACCCACGACTGAAGGTCCTCGCCGCCGGATACTGTGAAGGTTGTAGTGTTCGCAAGGTGCTGTCCACGAGGCCACGGTAAACCGAACGTTACGCCAGCGAGGTATTCTGGTGTATCATCGATCCATTTGACTTTGACGGAGTCGCTTTGAGCGGTCGCATAACCGACAAGACCAACAAGGCCAATGAAGGCTCTCAGCATCTTGAGATGAAGCAAAGAGTGAAAGAAGTCGCAACCAGATGGAAGGCTTATTCTTCTGCCTGATGGCTCGAGACGCAAGCATTTGTACTTACATTTTCGACCCAGATACCCGGTTACAGCTTGACTGCAACGGGCCTTGACCCATCCAATGTCCGGTCTACCATCACACTTACGGTATGATATCCGTCGGCTAGCCCGCACGCAAGAGTGTGTCCACCATACGTGATGTACATGGTCCTAAACGAGTTTGGTCCATGCTTGGCGAGCCTTGTAGGCTATAGGTGATAGCGTAGGCTCTGCGGAGGTGGGGTAGATCGACAGGGTTTCTAGGCAGGCGAAGACATCTCCGCAATTTAATCTCGGGGTAAGAACGACCGAGTCGATGGTATATGGACGCGATACGTGTGGAGGCGATGCTGTGAGCCAGAGAAGAAAGGGGTAATGCCCTCGGATCTACTAAAAGTGACCACAAATAGGCTCAAGATGGTCAGCGATTCGAGCAAAAAAGAAACCAAGACCATACAGCAGCGGGGGTCCGCCAGCGGCCAGCCACCGACTACTGATCAGTCAGTCACAAGCTTAAGTACTGCTGAGCAGACGGGGCCGCTATTGATCTTGAGCCTATATTCGTATATGGCAAGTTCAGGTAGAGGTCTGTATATGTTACCAGTGCAGACCCTAGCCAGAATGGTCAAAACGCCAGGGGTGGCTGGTGCCCAGCTACTGTATCGCACGACGACGCGACAATCTTTAGTCCAAGCACAATGGTGAGAAGTTCGGAAATCGAAATCCAAAACGAGAGGCTGTGGCGAACGGTGGAAGCTTCCCGCGGTCGAACGGGTGCGTGGCACACGCGAGCGCGTCACGATCTGCCAAGAGTGCTACATTGAATCGCGCTACGCTGCTACTCGTCTTGGATTGCTGCATCTTCTAGGCATCGGCACAACAGACGGCGAAATACCTTCCTGGGATGTGAGCACCCGACAGCTCTGCGATGTTCATTAATCACATAGCAGCTCTTGACCTACGCCACGAACGGGATGCATTCCTGGCGCGTCCTACTGCCGCGCACTCATGCGTCGCCTTCAACCATGTCGAAAGTTTCGCAGACAGCAGGACTAACGGACTCCTAATCCAATGCGGCCTTGGAAACCAGGCCGCAATGGTAACCACACAAGAGTATGTAAACGGATTAATACACCTGATGAGAAATCTACTAACGATATGACTTTCCATGCGAAAGCCCGACATGAGGAAGAGAAGCGGCCGTACACGCGATGTGCCTTTAACTACAACGAAGCGGAACTTAATCAAGCACTATTATGGATTGAGATGCAAACCTCCAAAGATTGGTACTTGCTGGCGGTACCACTACCATTACCTTCACTGGATACGCCACCATGGCGACCACCGCCTTGTCTATATCCGTCGTGTGCCTCTAGAGTTCTTTCAGGCTGGCTGAGAGGAAGTTGCACGAAAAGTGTGTCGTGGTTTAGAGACAAGATAGGCTGTCGGTGAGGAGGGCACGAGAGAGGAAAGTTCTTGATAGGTCGCTGCAAGACTACGGTGAGGTAGCGATTAGATGCTATGAACTCACTGATTGATTGGTTGATTGATTGTGACTTAATGACCTATGTATAAGAACACGAGAAGTAAAAGTCTGTACAAACGAAGGTCAGTGAGAGTTGAATAAGACGAACAATTGGGTTCTGCATGAGGCATGTTTCGTTATGAGCGAGAACTGTATCAATCAAGAGAAGATACTGTGGATGGGTAAAGAAGCAATAGCAGATAAATTTAGAAATATCCTATTCCTCTTGTTTTCAACAAAACCGCCAACTGACACTAGACGTTCCGTCTATTTTCCCTCCGATATCTCTCTAGTAAGTGATCTCTCCAACCTCCTCCTCGGAAATAATCTCGTAAGTGTAGTCCTCGCTAAGCTCCATACCTTCGCACTCATCGTAGGCATCGTAGAGGGTAGCGTTGAAGAAGTTGCACATGTCCTGAACAATAGGGCGTGCCTTGCTAAGTTCCTCAAAAGAGCAGGTTCCCTTACCACCAAGGTCGGCGGGAAAAGCGCAGGGCTCAATGAGCTTTGATAACATTAGATAATGTCCTATCAACACAACAAAACGATCGAGTCTGAAGACTTACGGCAGAGTAGTGACTATAATCGATGCAGTGGCAAGCAAAGTCATGTTCCGCACACTTTTTATCTTTGGGGGCTTTGTTGGCCTTATCCTTGTTGGCCGCATCCTGGCATTTGTGAAGGCACTCTGGCATCCAGCTGCTGAGTTTCTTGTTGTCCCTATTGTCTCCTGATTAGTACGTTGGTCTAGAACTTCTAGGAGATCTGAACCTACAAGCACTTGTACTTCTCCATGTTACCAGGCTTTTCTGCCTGGGTGATGTTGAACGTATATTGTGCGCTGGCCGCAGCAGCAACGGAAAGAAGAGTGGCGATTTGTGTGAAACGCATGATGGCTATTAAGATGTGATGATTGTATTGTTGAGTAGAAGGTTGATGATATGAAGGTGATGCTTGAGGTTGTACTCCCACAGAAGAGAGAATGCCTCCCTTCTTATACGCAGATGTTGACAACACCATCGCCTTTTGCAGTTGAAGTCAAAGCGTAGTATGCAGGCAGAAGACACCTGCAGTACTGTACCGTTTTGTCTCAACACTGCACGTGTAATATTGATCTATGCAGGAACATACTCTCGCATTGAGCTAGAGCGTGTTAGCGCATCCCCCAGATGATTGTGTCTGTGAAGTATCTGAGCCCTGACAACTTCTTTCTAGAAGGCGGTGTTCATCCTCCTTCGCCCGGACTATACCACGACCAAGGCGGTACTTGCCTTACATCTGGCGGTGACAACAGTTTATTCAGCGTGGAATGACCGATCAACGGTTGAGAATCCATGTCAGCTAGGCGATGAGAATATCAGTAAAGACATTCTCAAATATTGCTCGATCAAGACATGGAGGAATCCGTCATGTATCATACATCAGCATTTCTATCCCCAGAAACGTCCTGTCCTCACTGTGAAGCCGAAAAGAGGGGAAATGAGACTAGCAAAGCTATGGTCAAGCGGGCGAATAACCGATGAGCGGTGTATGTAGCTTGAGAGAAGCGGTTGAGAGGACCGTGGAACGAGACGATGCATTGATCTGGTAGTAAAAGGGGTTTGGAGGGGAAAAGAAAATTGCTAAGGAGCTAGCCAGGGCCGAGACGACGCAGCGTAACTCTTGCATATACATGTGATTCACACCTGATGCGGTGTATACGACGTATGTGACTGACCGACTTCTACATTTGTGTTGAGGTGCTCAACTGGGAATCATACGTTACTGTGAGATGGGTTGCTTGGGATTCCATGCTGAGGTTTTCTGAAAAGGCCTTAGTGTGTTGAGCTTCGGGACCCCGCATTGCCTAGACGCCTGAACACCAAACTCCAGAGCTTCCTTGCTTGTTGTAATCGAGACGTCCGTACTCTCACCGCTTACCATAATTCAAGATATGCTCAATCCACACGGCTAACGGATTGAGTTGAATCAACCAATTCACCTTTGCATCCTTCCATCGACAAGGGTTGCGAAAAATTTATGCGCAGCGCGTACGTTGTCGCACTACGCTGGTGACAACTCAAGCATATTCGTCGACATCTGCCTAGCCATTCTCCCAGCAAGATATTTTATAATCGAACCCGATGGTTGCAAGGCCCGCAGGATGCATGAGTAGCTGCTGCAATCTGTGACAAGATTTCCATGGTCGATGAGATGTTCGGCGAACTGCTGAAGATCTTTAGCAGCTTCGATGCCAAGAGCGCGCATAACCGCATATCTGTAGAGCCAATACTACTTGTCCTCACTGTCAATTTCTCGTGTGTCCGATATTAGAAGGACGGATGCCTTGCTCCTTTCGCAGCGGACAAGCCAGTGGAGGACACACATAGCGTGACCGGGTAAGATGTCACCAATAGCAAGAGGGACGTATGCGATGTATGGGCATTGCTTGTAGCAGGTCCGAAACGCCTGCGAACCTTTGCAAGTGCTAGGAAGGGGAGCTCGATGGCTTATGAACGGTGTTCGCTATCGACTTGTTCGGTCATCTAACGATTTTGGTCCACTGAAACAATGCCTTTTGAAGCAGAACACTGCTCGGCGTAATCAAAGGGCGTGCCCGAATGTGACACGACAAGCGGGAGCGAAGGTACTTCTAAGAGACGAGTATGTGTCTCGGACAACAGGCTGCCGAATGTATCCTTCGCGTTATGACTAAAAGAATGCGTAGTGTCTATTTTCATACTGCTAACGCTATCTTAGAGCTGTACGCTTGCAACCGTGGCTGGAACGTTTCGATGGAGCAGTAGAAGCATCTTATAGTCTCAAGAGTTATTGCGGAGAACAACGAGTCTACTGAACTTTGTGGGCTCGTTTCGGTGGGTAGGTCGTTGTGTGAGCGAGATTATGATTGCAGTATCTTTCACCCCAAACAGTGCCTGCCTGTCTCGGCGATGGCACCCACTAATTCATGATGACACAGTTATGCGTTCATAACGTTACGGTTTGGCCTCGATAGGGTCCGAAGTAGCTTTTTTTCCTCCAGGATGTGAATGTGAAAGCATGGCCGCAGTGAAAGTGGCTGATAAAGACAGTCGAGAGTGTGGGACTAGCGTGCGACAATGGACCCACACAACGCCCTTGTTCAATACTCACCCCAACTTACTCACATCTACACACGACCAATTCGCATCCCAATCACACATTCTTCTCATATATGGATGATCAACACCATGACTAGAAAACGCAATACGAAATCGCGCAAGCCGCAACAATCGGCTAATGGCGCCCACGATACTTTCCGTAGGACCGCGACAGATCCCCATCATCGAAGAGAAGCAAGTAAAGCAATTCAAGACCAAGATCAAGTAGTTAAAGAAGGGCGTAGTAGGCGCCGACGTGGCGGTAGGCGGAGCATGTCGCCACGTCGGGGAGACGCTCAAGGTGAACGACAAGCTCACCGTCGAGATGACAAACGGTCGCGTACCCCACTGGCAGCCCATACCATTCACGACGACCCAATGATGACCCAAGCAATCCGCAGAAGTTTGGTTCAAGGTGGGGTGGATCAGGTTCTTGCAAAGCGCAGACGAGAGGAGAATTACGACAACAAGCAGCATGACTACAAGAAAGCACTCATTGAAGCTGGAGAAATGCAGCCGGTTGCAGGTATGAAACCACCGCGCGGCGAAGGTACTCTGATGGAAGAGATAGACAAGAATGGGCTCGAAAAGATTCCAGATCTGGCCGCAATCCAGGATATGAGTGAGGAAGAGAAGAGAAGGTTTCGCAGTACAAGGTTCAGGTCAACACTCATTCGTCCGAACAAAGCTACGATACCAGACACAGCTTCGGAGACATCAAGACATGCTGAGCCGGTGCATAGTGGCAAGGACGATCACAAGACCGTGCTGACACCGCCAACAAAGGCAAGGTCAAATGTGTTGACTCCACATGCCCCTAATCAGAAGAGCGAAGCCAGTCCTGTGCGACAACCTGGTGCTAGTAATGAGCTCGCGGGTTTGCAATCGCGGGACGAAGCTTTTGACAATACCAATGTCGCAGACCCCAAACTTCGGCAGCAAAGCACTAGCAAGATTGCATCTGAGATACAAGCTGGTGTGGTCGATACTAGAGAGCCTGTGGCGACAGCAAATTTTACAGCAGTTCCAAGCAAGGCAGATATGCTTCCGACCAAGCGCAATAAGCGAAGACGAGATGAGGTAGAAGATAATGACATGGTTCCGGCGAAGAGAACGAAGAAGCCAGAGACGGTAAAGGTGAACTGCGTCGCTATGAAAAGACGGAACCAGAAAATCAAGCAGTATCTGAACGACCAACGATTGCATGTAGAGCAGAACCGCTTACCTGAGGAGGGTCTTAACTTCTTCGCTTATGACGCCTACAGCATACCCCTCCTTTGTTCGCGCTCTATCAATCATGGGTACCCATTCGAGATCGTGAACAAGTCATCTGATAAGTTAAAAAGATCTTTCGACAACGAGAGCGAAGCCGAAGTCTTTGGTCGCAAGATGCTTGTTCTGCGGCAAGAGGCGCTCCGTCTGTCTAGGAAGAGATTTTGGACGGCTGAAGATCTGGGTCGCAAGAAGGCTTCGAAGAGGGAGTCTGCTAGGATCATTGACGACTGCGATCTCTACCTATACGATGATAAGGTTCACGTGGCTACTGAGCAAGGCTTGCTTCCAGTAGCAGTGTATCTGAAGCTCATAGGAGTACCAGACACGCAGCCAGTTCGCTTCGAAGGGCACAAACCGACTTGGATGGGCCTCATCACAACAAGGCCTGAGCGTCGACGAGTCCTGAAAACCTGGGAACCCACGTCCAGTTTGAGAGATGGAGGTTGTATCTCAATCACGAGCGGTTCCATAGTCGTGGCGTATGAGCATGGCATCGTTGACACTGATACCACGACTGGTGAAGAGTCCCAGATGGCCTATGGTGCGCGAATGGACGACGGTGTCGCCGGTTGGTTCGTGTATGCAAACACGTGTCGTGTGGACTGGCTTGAAGATCCAAAGGAGGTTTCCCGGGCTACTCCTGCTCCTGCCATAGTTGACTGGGCGAAATTCGACTTCAGTCCTCTCGCAGCTAGAGCTGCAGCGCAACGAGCGGCGCTACCAACGCCGGCTGCTGCCGCCCAGGACACGTCAAACAACAATGAATACAGCGCATTCCATCTACCGATATCAAAAGCATCAGTCCTTTCCACACGTGATGAACCGGTTGTAGCATCACCCGCGGATCCAGCAATAACAGCGGCCAACAAGCAAGAACTTGAATTGGATGCCGAGTCTACGCAGTCCAGTATATTGCGAGAGAGGGAGGCATTTTCGCCGCTTAGCGTCGCGGGCGGACTCTTTCTACGGCATGATAGTCCTAATTCTCAGTCGGATGAGAGTGCATCCGAAAGAGACAACGACGTAATTAAAAAGACTCGTGATTCTCAATATTCGACTACTATCACGCTACCTAGACAAGCTACCGACAATAGACCTGCCATTGCGCAAGATACACCTATAGTTCTGGGTACTCCAGCATTTCGACCGAACGGACCTCAGTCAAAATTGTCTAGGCAAGAAGAAGATGTACTAGACTGGGATGACTTCGACCTCTGAAAGAATTTTGAAGCCTAGAACGTCAGTTTATTTGACCAAGAGCATGGGACCTTTAGTGTTATAACGCCTAATTTACTCTTACTTCACGCTGAACCGGCCTCACCTTCCTTTTCTGTATGCGATGGAAGATTTGTTCAGAAGTGCAGCATTACCCATGAATGACAAGTCCAAAGCTGAACCTCCGCTAGGCGACGCCTTGCAAACCACTGCCACATAGGCATCAAAACCATGAGCGCACAGATATCATCGTACGCGACCGGAGCACGATATTGCTAAGCACTGGTCTTCCAAACGTAAAAACTACGTAAGGATGCTGCAAATCAACTAAAAAGAACGGAATGAAGGGCTATATCCGTGCATACTTGGTACTCCAGCATGGCAACCACCTTTCTCAGTCACGAAAAGATATTTCGATACACGTACAACAATACTAGCTTACTACGAGAGACAGACAGGTATGCGACGTATTCCGTATTTTACGTTTCATTCTATGCCCTTAACGGCACACAGTGTCCCCTCCGATCGACATGGCAGTGTCTCATTCGATCAAAGCACTCACAGTATTCATTTGCAGCCTTTCGACCTAATCCTTGGAGGGTTTCTTTAACAAAGGCAAGAAGATGCATGTGCACGAATTTCATTTCGGTAAAGTTCAGGCTTCACATCTGCTAAATTATAAGCTGCAGCCATTGTTCACCTATCATCACAACTTCAAGATTAATACTTCAACGATATGAAACAAATCGTGAATTATGACGGTCTCGATTGATCAGAACACCCGTGAACCATGTGGAAAGATATTGTCAAGCAATCATTATGAGTTTCACATTGTGTTGGTAGATTTCAGCACTCTCACAGCATCCAGCTTTTTCATGTGAGTTCCGGTACCCACTGCAGAACCTTCAAGCTTGCCTTCCTGTGGTATCTCCTTCGAAATGACGTCACTATTCTCATCGTATTTGGACTTCTCCTCCTCTACCGACTTGTTTGATGATGCAGACCCGATGCCAACGGATAATCGCTGTTCCTTCTTCTTGTGAGCACGAAACCTAGGAAGTCAACATACAGAAATGCAATGTAGTGATTGGGAATTTACCAAAAGGTAAGCATTGAGATGGTAAGCAATCCGCCCACGGCCCCACCCGCAGCAGTACCGATTGTGTATCCTGCCCAAAGTGAATGCATAGGATAAGAATACCCAGCGCTGCATCTTTACCTGTAGAATATCCTGAATTTCCAGATCGAGGTGCAGCATATGTTTGAAGTAGCCGTCAGTCTTCTTTGTTGATCAGAGTCTATTTTTTTTCTTTCGCCGGGCCGTTTTCTTGATACTCTGTCTGACCGATCAAGCGGTTGGTCTCCTCTTCAAACCAATCTCTCTCATCGATCGCATCTGTTGAATTACGACGGATGAACTTTTTGTACTTTCCTATGTTGAGTGGAAAGCCGGTATGCGCTGCAGCTGTGCTCTGGTTCTGACGGACGCCAGACCAATGCCTTATACTATGACCAATGACTGGTAGTTCGGGTGGTAGGATATATGTATCGCGACTATAGTCTTTGCGGTTCGCGTCTAAATCGCAATATTGAAGGTATCGTCTTTTCTTCTTCCATTTCTCAGGTCCAAGATCTGATTTGTTGTTATCAGCCTTCGTGGTAGTGCTGTTTGCTTGCTCTTCATTTATTGCATCTATCGCCCCTGATTCTGTTGAGTTTTCTTCTGTTGTTCCTTTCGCCAATTCCTTGCCAGCAGCATCCGTATCGTCTGCCAGTATGGCACTGTGGCCTGAGGGCTCTGGCTTCGTGCGATCTCCCAGGCTTCTGAAAGAGTATGTACCAATGAAATGATTGAGTACTGGATCGAGTACCGCGACGCCTCTTGAGTAAAAGCGACCAATTGTGTGCTCCAGTGCGTCGAGTTCACACGCTTCAAGCTTTGTGCGGTACATTTGAAGAACCAGTACATCGATGAGCGGCAATTGTACGAACTTGGGCAGACCTAACTGGAGCATAGCATTGTAGAGATGGATCTTGTCCACAAGCAGTTCGGGTATACCCATAACAACAGACTGATCTGACCACGATACTAGAGACTGTGCGAGCCTTATCCTTTTGAGCGGCGTTGTCGATCCCCTGGGCGGTTCGCTGTGTGATGCCTCAGCCTTGCCAAATTTTTCCTGCATCCTCTTCAGCCATGGAATAACATAGTTCTCGATTTCTTCTCGCCTTATGAAAGCCATTTGACGGTCCAATTTATCGTCCTCCTGATCGGAATTCTCGGACTCAGAATTTCGGCTGTGACTACCACGCTCTCGCCATTTGGGGTAGCAGACTGGTAAATGCAGGTCGTTTTCCCATGGATTGTATGTGAAGTATTCCTCAGCGAAGGTTGAGCAGGCCACTAGAGTTCGGCGATCAACAGTCGTGGGAATTTTGTACTCATTGGTCTGTCTGAACTTTTCTAGTATCTCCGAATCGCCTGCTCTCTCACAATAGAGCGTCATATACTTTTGACCATCGATGATAATTTGAACTTCATCAACAGACTTGACAGCATTTCTCTGCTTGTAAACGTCGATCTGATCGACATAATCACATTTTCTCGCGATTGAATGTGCTTGTTGTTCCAGATAGTCTTCGTGTGCCTGAACAACTCTCCCGTTTGTGTGATAGAGTACCATCTTGTTGTTTTAATATGGCTTGAAGCAAATGATGATCAGGCTGTTGGTTGGGGGATCGGTATCGCGATTCCTCAGGGACTTAAGAGCCGGTTGCTAAAAGGTGTCTTCTCAAGACCGTGCGCTCTTTGTCCGTCCGACACCCTTTGACAATAATAGAAAGTTGTTGAAAACGTCAACGCCAAGTCTCTGTGAGTACTCCGGATTTGGCACAAAGTGGGTCTCTGCTCATTGATCTGCTAATACAGCTATGCATGTTGGGTTGAAAGTGGAATGTTCAATCGCCATACAGTCCCAAGTTCGGTATGATACAACCTCATATTGTACTGAGATTTCGAGAATATCGATGCAAATGTACGCAGCCGTGGAGATTTGTTGACCAAAATAAGTGCAATCCCTAAGATTGTGTTTCTTCGTTACGCCGGATATGGAAACAGCCAGGCCAGCCCCTGCACGGCATCGCTCTCGGACTCAAAGAAAACCTCACACACATTGTACACAAGATCGGCGTTGAAACTATGGTCTGGCACTATAGTATGGAGATCCGCACTAATCTAAGTCGTATTGATATTGGTAAAAGAACGTAGCTACGCAATGTCAAGTAAGCTACCGTAGATTGGCAAGCGCCGTGGTAAGAGCCCATACGTATCACGCTTCTGCAGGGTGTCGTTCGGATACATCCTGCCTTACTTTCCACCACTACCGCCGCAAGCCCTCTCCAAAGTCAAGAACGCAAAGTGACCGCCAACGACAGGTCTCGCGAAGAACCACGGTCCAGGAAAGCCGCCATCACCTTCAGTGACATACAGATCCGTGAAAGGACGGTCAGTGACTGTCTCATTCAACCAAAGCGCTACGCGATCAAGGATCTCCGAGCGCACCGTCTTATTTGCGACGGCAGCGGCTTCAAACTCCCAGTCGGACTTTGTGTATAGGTGGCGGGAATCGAGAGGAAGCCCGTACTTTTGCATGACTGTAGAGTACCAATCGCTTTGGAGGTTGTAGATTTCATCCGGGATGAAGTCATCAATTATGGGTGTACGCCCAGAAGAATGCTTTGAAGGTGACAAGGGCCGCTGAGCTTTATCATTGCCAGATGCGTACTCCGACTGTTCTGATTTGGATGTGTTCGTGATTGTAGGGTGGAAACAGAGTACGGCATCGGCGTAGAGCGAGTATAAAGTCGTCCAGCTGCCGTACCAGTCGTAAGCAAGCTTAGCATGAGTACCATCGCGCGACATTCCATACTCCTGCCACTTCTTAATATATGTCTCTGAGATGTTTCGATAATGCTTTGCATCACCGGGTCGGTCCATGAGGTCCGCAATTTCACTGAAGGCCTTGATACCAACAATGCCTTTCAAGGCAAGATTAGTTTGAAGTGGTAGCCAACCAGCAAAATCATCAGTGCAGACTGTAGGTTTTGTTAGCTCAGGTTTCATGTCCCTTCTCATTGACACTCACGCTGGTTGTGGGGCTCAAGAGCGTCTTCAACAAGATATCCAGTCCACTGCTTCCACAGATCGTAGCTGCCTTCTAACCACCTCTTTGCTTGATCGATACCCTTGGCACTTCCACCCCACGTCTCGTCAATGTACTCAACTCCATTATGTAAGCCGATACTGCTCAAAGAGAACACGTTGCCGGCATCAACGTCATGGTCTGCATCATTACCGATAGCCGACCAGATAGACTGAGCCTCCGCATCGGAGTTATAACTAAGGGAGTTCACAAGTGCCAGACCCATGATGAGCATATCTCCGCATTCTTCGACGGGCATATACTCATCACGTCCATCAGCATGCCCTGTCAGATTGGGGAAGTGCGCGCCAAGGTCATGCATAGAATACTTGTTAGGGTACTGACCGCTCAGCTGGTGCTCAAGAAGTGGCTCTAGGAGGTACGCCAACCACCTAGGCTGTGTGTAGAGGAAGAATGGGAAAGCAGGGAAGATCACATCGACGGTCTGACTATTACCGTTGGAAGAAATCTCCTTGAGGAAGAGTAAAGGATTCTCTTTGGTTCCGGAGAAGCTAGTGGCGCCCATGACTTGTCGTGCGGACAAGGCAACAATGTCGACATAGTTTGTCGAACCAGATTGATAAGCATCGATGCGCAACTGTTCAGAGTAATTGCTCGCAAGACTGCTTGTCATGGCGAAGTCTCCGTAATGGAACTGGATGAGCTTGTCATCCTGGGGGAACCAAGATTTCCATAATGGTCGCATGAACGTGAGACCTCGAGCAGACGCATATTGCGTCACGGGGTCCTGGATGTGAGCGATAGTAAACAAGATGCTATCGCTGTTGCTGCCGGAACTTGACGCAGCCGTAGACGAGTTTGCAAGCTTGAAAGCTTTCGAAAATGCAAACACAGGCTCTTCATCCATGACGCCACGGAAATTTCCATCAACCTCGTTCTGCAGGGTCCCAGTTCGAGCGAAGCGCTGGCGCAACAGCGCGGACGTGCCTGATTCGTGGCGCGCATCGACAGGCCCGGTGAAATGCAGCTGACCCCACTCAGGCTGATCATTCGTCTCTGTGAAGAGCTGCTCAACCTGTCGCTTGACTTGCCATGTCTTTAATCTGTCGTTCAAGCCAGGCGCCACGTGCTGGAACAAGCCCCATTCTATTAGACTCTCCCTCTTGCCGCTGACCCATTGTCCATTCACGTCGACGTATATGTTGACATCGAAAGACCCTTGGACATGTATAGATAGATAAGCCGCTGGTATGGTTTGTCGCAGAGTAGAGGTCGGTGTAATGGGTGAGAGGAAGGATAAGGTGATTTCGAGGTCTTTTGTTGAACGGATTGCATCAGGCGCTCGTATTGAGTATGTAAGATTGGTCGTTGACGCGTCATATGTAGCACCGTTGTATGTAGGGTACGCGACCGTGTAACTAGGACAGACTAAGGTCAGCAACAAATCCGCCTCAAGCCATCGGATCACCCGTACTCTTTGTCCTTGTGCTCCAGAGAGTCATGAGGTCGACCAAGCAGTGGGTATACCTCCTTGGAGTCTGGAACAGACGCCAGGACACTGAATCCGACCTGTCCGCGTTACTGTTAGCATTGCACGCCTAAGGTGGCTCTGTCCAGCAAACCTCAGATCCAGTCCAAAACATGGGCCATTTATTCCATGGCTCCTCTCGTGCACTTTGCAGCCATGTGCTCAGATATGGATTCCTGACAATCAACGGAAGGACGGGCGGTTGGAGATTCGAAGCATCTACAACGCTTGCCAAGAGCGCCGCAGCCGCGGCAACAAAAGGCCGCATGGTGCCGCTTAAGTACAACAGACGGAACAAAATGAAGAATAAGAGGATGCGCTCGATACTACGATGATGGGACTATGAGCTACAGGTTGTGGTATATACAGAGGAAGCAGGAACGCAGCAGCATTGAAGCTATCAGCTGGGATGAGAGCTTGGGGTAGCTGCATTCTGCGGGGTTGTGGAGGAACCTTGGACCGAATCAGCGTGTGGTGCCTTGCATCATAATGCAGATCGGCAATCGTCTCACGTTTCATCTTACGCGGCCTGACCTCATGACACCTCGAATGTTTATTTAGTAATGTACAGCAGCATCGTCTTTTCGAAACTGTCATCCAACTTCCAATGTAACGTTCTCGGTGCGGACAGTTTGAAGCAATCACAATCATGACGCCTACTGCAGCTCTATCAAGCTAACAGCATCACGGCAAGCTTCGCGCATTTTCTGTACCTTCTGTCGCTATCGTTCCACCCGGTGTCTGTGTACCTCTACGTTTCCATGCAGATGTGATTGCACTCATCAATGCAGAAGTCGAGCGGCCCGGTTCCTTGCGTCTACCCGGTGGAGGAGTGGATATGCCGTCTCGAACTGACTTGACCGGACTGGGAGTACGTACAGTCCAGTCATCTACAGGGTACGCTGGGTGAGGGCAGTATGATGTGGAAGCCTCGAAATCGTGCTTGGTGGGAAGTGTAGGTAGAGGTCGCGAAGCTGGTTCTGGACGTCTGACTTTGATGGATGGTGGTATCGAGAGCCGATAAAAGTGGCTTGGTGTACGAATGAAGCTATCGCGCTGTTGCATTTGCCTGCTTACATGCTCAACAGATGCTTCCTTATTCAATCCGGGTGCGCCGCGTGGAACATAGGCGCGCGATTGTTCTGTATCGCTCACTTGACGTATCGACGCCTTTCGAGTCAAGGGGTTTCGCGCCCTCGCTGATGTAGATCGCATAGGACTATGGGGGTTTTGGGTCTGCGCTCGTGTATCTGCAGCACTAGCGGCTCGTCCATTCAAGTTGTCACTGCAGTCCTGGAATACGCTCCCCAAATCTTTGCTGACAACGCTACAGGCTCTGGTACCCTCCTTGGCTTCGTCAATATCATCTTCTCGAGGCTCTATCACAGGAAGGTCGTTATCCTCGCCGGCGCCACTGACGTGTTGGTCAAGTAATCCCAATCCTCGCAACTGGTCCCAGCTACGGTAATAGTACCTGAACGTCGCGAAGGGCTGGTCGATCGGATCGATTAGGGCAAATTTGTAAAAGCGCTTTGGTTGCTCCGGTCCTGCGCGCCCAGCGTTAACGAGGCTGCCAAAGTTAGCAGTACATGGTGGTGGCGCTAGGTTGGCGCGTACCTTATTCCCTTGCCATTCTTCGCATGCTCTGTGTTATTGTATTCCTCTGCCTGTCGTTCGACTCGCTTCCTTTCGTCTGCACGATGTACTCGTATCTCGATGCGCGCGGTGTCGTCGAACACGTCCACAGCGTCTTTTGCTGCAAAGCACAGCACTCGTTTCTCGACCCTTCTCTTGCCATGTTCGTCCTCAGGGCTTTCAAATAGACCAAACATAGTCTTGCCCTGCCACTCCTCTTCTTTGCCTGTCGACCAGCTTACCATGTGTGCGCCATTGATGTACAGCTTAAAGAGGAAGTAGTGTCCTTCGGGCACTGGCGGTGACACTGAGTATCCGATCCAAAACGTGCTGCCGGGTAAGGCTGGAACGTAGACGCTGCATGTTGACGTCTTGTCCTCGATGTATTGCAGGGTAGAGTCAAAAATGCTATGGTGGTCGGGGCGGTATTCAGGCAGCGTTTCGATATCGAATTGCGAGTGCAGTCCCACAGTTATACTTCGGTAGTGCATCGTGGTGGCAGTGGGTTGGATGTGAGTAAACAGGTGCTGCTGCCTTCCCAAGGTGAACTCAAGTACACGCCTACATTGGTTGAATGACTAGCGCAATCGCTCCGTCCCAAGTCATCATTGAGCAAACGAGCGTTTGAATGCTTCTGTTATTGCCCCTCTTCTTACGTTCCAGTAGTAGGTAAGATTTCAGTATTGGTTTACATTTTGCGAATGGTAACACTAAAGAGCCTCTTGAAGAGCATCATATTGACCTTGCTAGCGTCAACAAGTGTCTGTATATGAATTACATGCGGAGAATGTACCGACTTCACGCGCTCACATCCACACTGAACCTTTTGCCGTTGGGACTGCTGTACATTCTGTGACTTTTTTGAGCAGAAATGTCACCAAGCAGGTGAGAGACCTTACCAAATCTTTCACTTTACTACTGTTTACCGCCACTCCGTCCGTTCTCACCTGCTAGGCGGATCCGTTAGTGCTTCAACATTGGCTCCAAAGCGCCTCTGACTATATAACCATACACTCGTAATCTTTCTTCTATCTAGTCCCTCCGCTTCTTACCGGTTCAACCACAACTTTTACCTAGCTCTACAGTAAGTAACCACAACGTTACTGTCTTGCCATGCACGAACTCCCTCAACAACTTGAACTACTATGCAGCTCTTTGGATCGAATATATACTATTAGTTTACTCGTTCCTCTATTGACAGTCAATAGCAAATTCGTTGAGTAAGAGACAACGGTCAATCTACTTTGCGAAGCCGTAGACATGGCAACAGTAAGAAGGACCACACATCACGCATCCCTCACGCTGAACCAGCTCGCTGAGTAAGTCTCCTCGATGGGTCAGTTCTTGCATTGATTTTACATGTAGTAACTCTTAATACAGGTTAAGAGAGGCCCTAAGATCAACATTGTCGTTGGCCCGGATGGCAACCGATACATTGGTCTGGAGAGCGCTTCGGTAAAACTGCTGGCTCATTTCTCTCTGACTGCACAGAAGAAGCTCATCGATGGGCAAGACAAGGTCTTGACGATTCCCAACGGCTCTAAGAAAGCCATTCTTTGGATCTACAAGTACATGCAAGCTGGCGAGTGTGATATTGTAGGACTAGACGCCTTCGGGACGCTCAGCTCCAGCATCTTGACTGTCATTTACCAGCACTGTGACTTTCTCGAGTACGAGTCACTCAAGAGGCGCGTCTATAGTCGGCTCAAGGGAAAGTTTTACAACGTTCTCCCTACTGTTCAAGAGATCGAGTTTTACCAAACTTCGATCCCAGAGCTTTACGAGCATCTGCTACACTGTCTCTTCGAGGAGATGGTGAACCCATGGACCCGCAACTACGAGCCGTACTCACGACTTGCTGAGACGAACGCTGCCTTTGGTAAGGCTCTAGGCGATGCCATGGACAATTTCTTCATCTCTCGTGTCAAGACTAGTGAAGCGTACTACCAGAATACTACCAACCAGTATACCGTCTGGGCTATCAAATACATCGAAGCCGTTGTTGCTGGAACAGTCCGCCCAAAGAGGCCTGTCCCAAAGCCCGTGGACAAAGCTAGGCAGGCGGGCAGCGTAGCTCCGGGTCTTTTCAGCAAAAATAGACCTGATGCGACTCCCATGGCTGATGTCATCCTGTCTTGTAAGGACATCTCGGCTAGTTCGGTACGGCAGGTTCCTCAGCGAAATCTCAAGTCG
>Ga0265797_10004388_pt1 | contig 21647 bp, 16 predicted proteins | sample P2T30metagenome_FD_192433 | JGI IMG/M metagenome (GOLD analysis project Ga0265797, IMG submission 192433) | Plant litter microbial communities from East Loma Ridge, Irvine, California - P2 T30 | ecosystem: Environmental > Terrestrial > Plant litter > Unclassified | place: USA: California... | reverse complement strand
AGGCGTGTACTCTCCCTGAACCGTAGAGCACGCACTGTCGAAACGGCATCTCCGCTGGCCTTTGAACGCATCGACAGGAACGCTGTTGAAGTCGGCGAAGTTGAATTTGTACTGATCATCACTTCCCCAGCGGACACTGGAATAACTTTCCGCAGTCAGCGGTACGACGATGTCGTCGTACCCTTTAGTGCCGCATCTGGTTCTGCTAGGGCGCCGGCCGTGCAGCTGAGCGTATGCATTGGGCATTGAGATGTAGGGTGTAGGACTGGTGAAGGTGTGATCGTCGACGACGACAGTGTCCGGCTGAGGAGGGCTTGTCGGCTCCGCGAAGATGGTAGAGCCGTCTTGCGAGCAGAAGTCGCCTGAGGTCGTAGTGACAGGCCAGTAGTAAAGCTTGACTTGTACGCCTCCATAGATGAAGCAGTAGCCAGGAGTTCCTGCTGTGCAGGGAAGGTAAGTGCTCAAGTCGGATGGAAGCGCCGAGGCAGCGACCGTGCAGGTCGGAGTAGGCTCAGTATAGTCGGAGTAGATTGTTGTGGTCAATGGAGGGTCATAGGTCTCCGTGGTCCTGGCCAAACTTGAGATCACTCTCGGGTAACCGTCACAAAGAGTAGTCACAGGTTCTTCCGGGTCGGTTTTCTGGTAGTTATACGCAGAAGAAGAGATCACTTTGACTGTGTAGAGCTCCTCATAAGCATAGCTGGAAGAGCTGTATGCTTGGAGAGATGCTATGCACTCGGCATCTCCATCTCGAGGTTCCAGCGCAGGCAGAGCTGTTGCCAGCAAGAAAGATGGTGCTGCAGAAAGCAGATCTTTGAGCTTGAACATGATGGTGATCTTGTGGCAGGTAAGTGCAGAAGTCTGTCGAGACACTCAATACTCTCGGCCAGGGACACATGAATTTATAGTGGTCGACTCGGTGGGCCAGAAAGCCTGGCTAATTCTCCGGGTTGCATGAACCGTTCGGCTCAATACGAGCACCTGCATGCAGTCTTATTACATGTTCAGCTCCTAAAAAGAGATCTCGTTATACCGAAAATCAAGCAAAAAGCCTTTTCTAAAAACAGAGGTCTCTCAAAGGTCATATGCCGTGCTGTATCTTGCTAGTGGGTCTCCTTTAGTTCGTTTTGTGCTTCAGGAACGTCTGACTGCATGCATTATGCATTGGTGAGATGCAGCTCTAGCGTGAGTACATTTGCATGTGGTTCCTCGTCTAGCTGGGTCCAGCCGCACGGCAGATGGTCTCTATCAATGCGTCTGTAGGCTGCATGCAAACGTTAGCTCGACCGACGATGATAAAAGCAACGGAACAATTGGACTGGTAGTGTATTTCTAGCCAAAAGTCGATGTCCTGCCATATTCAGATCCCTTCGGAGGCGATGGTGTCACCGAACATAGATTGAAGAGGTCGGCAAGGTGGCGGGAAAGCCCCTCTGAAGATCTGCGAAGCTCGGCAGGAACGTCCAACTCTGGCTTGGGTTTTCTCGTATCCGCTAATTGACCAACAACCTTCTAGCACCAATATGGATATCTACTGCGACAGGACGGCATGATGCCTCCGCAAGACCAGAAGTGTCGCATTGCCAAGAGAAAAACGTTCACAGGATGCTGGACTTGTCGAGCCTCGAAGGTGAAGTGTGATCTCACCCGCCCGGAATGCCTTCGCTGCACCCGCACACCTGGCAAGAAATGCAAAGGATACGGTGTTTCATTAACATGGATCGACGCCTCTGCGGCCCATCAGCTGCCTACGGCCATCAAGCGTCAGGCGATGAGCATTGCTCTCGTCACCTACTCCGAAGTACTAGATTCATCGGAAGTCGATGCTGCTGTGGCTTGGTTGGAGACACGTGAACTGGAGTTGCATTCTGGCACGACGCTTCTTGGTCCATTCGGCGTTTTCCGTGTATCTTCCAGAGTCTCGAATGACCAAGTCGCGGAGGACCGTAGCGATGGCACTACTCTTGAAGTCCAGGACTTGTCAAGCTTCGTGGCTGAGGAGCAGTCTCGTGGACCTCCAATGCCGACACTAGAGGTCTCACAGAGTCGCCAGTATCACTTCATGACACACGACCATGCATTGGCAGAGACTGTGGGCCGTCCCAGTGATATGAAGCCCTCTGTGACTCTTCCAGTCTTCCGCAGACCTCCACAGGCTAGTGATGTCAGCCTTCCAAATGCCATCCAACCACACCTTCGTCCACCAGTGCGAGGTAACCCTTTGGCCCAGCTGTTACTTCGCCACTATACTGAACACATCGCAACATTATTGCAACCTGTATCGCGACCCAACAACACATACAAATCTATTCATGCACCAGTAGCACTCAAAGCTTTGGATGCGCTCTGTAGTATTGCTGGAAACCCGCACTCTAGCGTCGCAGCTAGCAGAGTCGCAGTGCTCTTTTCGTTGCTTGCCACATCGGCTGTGCACATGCGTTCAGCGAAAGGTATTGGTTCGAAAGATCTGTTCCATCAACTCCGCCATGAAGCCTACTCAAATCTCTCGATGGCGCTGGAGGACGCGCCTACTTGGAGTATCAGCGTTAATATCCTCCACGACGGAGCTACGCTGCACAATCTGGAGAATACCATGTCTGCTAGTCTGACTCTTGTGACTTTAGATGTTAGTAGTCTCGCTCTTTTTCATTGTCAGGTCGACGCGGACCACTGACCAGACTTCTAGGTAATGCATGGCGATATGGACCAATTTTGGGCTCACCTTGGTGCATCGATGCGGATCGGTGGACTTCTGCGGCCGGTCGCATTGGATAGGCCTCGCAGCCGGAGTATGATCAATATCTGTAACTTCCTGCATGTCATCAGCGAATCCACCAACTGGAGTCTGGCCCCGATCCCTTGGGAAGAAAGCTCGACTATGACTCTAGCTGCAATGCCTTTGTTCTACGAAGATGGTACTCTTGAGACCACCTATGGTATCACAGCCGGTCTTGCCGGGCTTATATCCCGCATTACCGGGCTCGCGCAGACAATGCGATACTATAGCGTGAACTACATCAGTCCGCCTCCGGGATTGGAGACCGCTCGTGAACACCTAGCCGTCGCTGTCGAATCACTACCTACAGTCCAAGACGTCGCAAGTATACCGCAAGACTGTGATGAATACGTCAGCACCCTTTTGGCGGAGCATATCGATGCCTTTGCGCTGGGTATCAAAGTCTACTTCCATGCCTCCCTGGGCTCGAGCAGCCAAGTTCGACTGGACGACCTTGTACAAGAAATCGGCTGCAAGCTGAACATGATAGAGGAACAGAAGAAGTCGACAGAAAGACGATACGAAAAGACTGCTACAATTATGTGGCCTGGGTTTGTTGCCGCCTGCGAAGCTCGACAAGATCACCGGGCTCTGTGGTACCGCTGGTGGTCAGATATGGCGAGCTATGGTATCGGCAACATAGCAGTTCTGTGGGACATTGTTCAGGAGGCTTGGTTGCTGAGAGATTCAGGTTCAGACGTCTCCCCAGCGTGGCTGCCAGTCTTGAGAGCAAACCGAAAGTTCATACTTGCTGTCTAGTATTCGACTCGAGCAAAGCTGGAGTCACAACGCTAGTAATCAGTCCGTCTGGCTACAACTTCCAACCTTCGATCAACACTGCCATACGCTTAATACCATCGACAAGTCGACTTTCATCCTCGTATGCAAAACACAGCCGTACAAAGTCGTCACCAGAAGCAGTATTTCCATCGCCATGAACTGCAAAAAGCTTGCCACACGCCAGCAGCAAGCCTTGCTCACGCTCCGCTCTGTCGCAAAGCGACTGCGAATTTATGTGAGCTGGTAGCTTTAGGGAGATGAAATAGCCACCAGTCACCTCGTCGAGAGCTCCTCCAACCTGGATGCCGAGCGGTACGAGGAAGTTACTGATAGCACCAAGAAGCGCCTGCGACTTTTTTTGGAGTGCTGGCTTTAGGACTTCGTCAATGTGCTTGTCCAATTGGCTGGATCTAATTGCTTTCGCGGCGAGCCAAGAGGAAAGCTGGCTCGGAGGACCTCCGCTCGTGCTCGATCCGCAAAGAGACAAGCCATGTATAAACGTCTCTGTTCCCTCCGCCCAGCCAGTGCGCAAGCCAGGGCCAAGCAACTTGGAGAACGATCCGTTGCTGACTGTATTACCAAAGGGTGTTACCGGTCCTCCGTCAAGCACAGCATCAATGTCGACTAGGCGAGGGGGAGACGGTGTTGGGCCCCAGTTCAAAAAATCGTACACATCGTCGGATATAATCAGAGCATTGTATCGTCTGGCGAGACGCACCAGCTGCTCGCGGCAGGTCATCGTCATCGTCATCCCCGTTGGGTTCGAGAAGGTCGGGACGCAGTAGATGACACTGCTGTAAAACTTACGATGAGGACGAGCGGTTTTTGAGACCTGAAATATCCACTCAGCATCGCTCCTGATATGAGCGTACGAAGACATACCGATATCGTGCGCTCGAAATCCGCGCGCATCTTGGTTTCGAGCAGAGCTATATCCACGCCTTGATCGTCCTCTGGGACAGCTTGCAGCCGACCACTAAATCTATGGTCTTCGAAGATATCACAAACGAGGTGATATGTCGGTACCACAAGGTAGATGGCCTGAGTAATCTCCGGGCTTGTGTAGCATTGCAAGATGCAAGAGATGTTCTGGCTTGCGCCTGCTGTCACCGCGACGCGTTCGCTGTTTGGACGTGGAATCGAGTACTGACAACACAGCCACTCTGCCATGGTTTTGCGCACATAATCGTCGCCGGCGCCAGGTCCGTAGTCGAGACATCTGGTTAATGTGCTTTGATCGCTCATGGTGGCATTGAAAGCGGTGGTCAGAATCTCCACTGGAAGTAGCCCAGGCGCTGGAGAACCTTTACGGAGGTCGATGATATTCGAAAACGAGCCCATTCTGGATAGTTGTCACCGAGAATTGTTGATTGTTGCTCTGTAGCCAACTTCGCCAACCGTCGAAGCACGTCCTTAGATGCAACCCGGAAAACTACATGGCAGCCAGCATTCTCTGCATGCAGCTCCGAAAATCGGATCGATCTGGATGGGACTACGTGATCACTGGGAACGGCTGAGCATATTGTAATGTTTTCGTGCAACATTTGCATCCGACACTCCGTAACAGTCGAGATGTTCTTGGCGAAATTCGCGAGGCAGGAGTCAGCGAACAAAGCGGGTCTCCGCTGCGATTGTCAGACTTGATTGGCTGGCTTCTGTTGGACCACCCTGCTAGATCTCAGGGCTTGCCGGCCCTTAGCTATACGTCCCACACATTGCAACAAGAATACGATTCTGATCTGTGGAGAGGATACGTCTCGTTCGAGATTGCTCCGGGAGCATATCGACCTGCAGCTGGCAATGTCTTCCAATTTTACCGGCGGCTTTACGTCAACGATGCCCGATTTCGGGGGAGCTGGAGTTGAATGACAGCGTCAAAAGAACACAAAAGGCTATAAGTAGAGCTGCAATCTTCTTTGTCGGGTTGTCTCATGCCTACCCGATACAACTCTTTTTCAACTGCGAACTTTCTCACACAATATGGCGCCGCTCCCACCGTTTGAGGTTGAAAAGGTTTGTCGATCTCAAAGAGGCTTCACATACTCGATAAAGATAGGGCGGCTTGGCTGACTTGGCGACTCGCATAGTGGATGGATGCTTACGAAACCTCGGCGACATATCAGTTGGCAGAAACCTGCTGCTCGAGTATCTCCGTGGCAGAGCTCATACAATTATCTTCAGACAAAGCCACAACAGCAAATGACATCTTCGACATCAACAAGAAACAGACCTACGGAGAGATCCATGGGCTCATTCCGCTTCGTAAGAACATTGCGGAGATCTACGCAGCTGAATCTACAGAAACCATTGGGCCACAAGACGTCTTGATCACCCCAGGAGCTATCGCTGCCAACACGATTGCCGCCATGGCTCTTGTGACCAAGGGCGACCATGTAATCTGCCAATACCCAACATATCAACAGCTCTACAGTGTCCCTCAATACGCAGGCGCCGAGGTAGACTTTTGGGAGTGCAAGGAGACCAGTGGTTGGCTGCCAGACTTGGACGATCTTCTTGCAAAGATCACACCAAAGACTAAGCTCATCGTCCTCAAGTAGGTTCTCACGAGCTATGAACCAAGTGAGATGTATGCTTACTGATACTTGTGCAGTAATCCACAGAACCCAACTGGCACCGTGCTCTCAAAATCTTTCCTCCAGAGCATCATCAACATTGCGAAGCCAAGAAATATCATCATACACTGCGACGAGGTGTATCGCCCCCTCTTTCACGGGCTACCAGAAAACGAGTACCCTCCATCCATTCTCTCTCTTGGATACCACAATGTACTGGCAACTAGCAGCTTGTCCAAAGCCTATAGTCTCGCGGGTATCAGGGTTGGCTGGATCGCCAGCCGCAACCCAGACATCATCGAACGCTGCTCGACTGTCAGAGACTACACAACCATCTCGGTCAGCCACCTCGACCAATGTGTAGCCGCATATGCTCTCGGCTCGCCCACAAGGCCGCACTTGATTGCACGCAATCTGCGTCTAGCGCAAAGCAATGCCGACATGCTTGATGCTTTCGTCAGAGAGCACAGCAGTCACCTTTCGTGGACAAGGCCACTCGCAGGAACAACGGCTTTGATCAAAGTGAGCAGAGATCGCAAGCTAGTTCGTGCTGAAGAGTTTTGCAAGATGTTGCAAGAGAAGACGGGCGTCATGCTGCTACCAGCGGACAAGGGCTTCGGCCCTCAATTCAAAGGGTTTGTCAGGATCGGCTACGTCAACGACACTGATATGATGAAGAAGGGATTAGAGGAGTGGGGGAGATTCATGGATACTGGGTTTTTCGATGTCCCTTTGCACTCTTGATGCTTTTGAGGCTGTTTTCCTGGACTTACCGTAAACCCTAAGACGGTATGCAAGACGGCATGCAACCCTAAGTTACAGATGACGATTTACATTTTCAGAGATTTGACTAGGACATTATGCTATTATGTACATCCTTGACCTCACACAGTGTACCAAGTCCTATGCTCTTTTCCATTCGATTTGTCCACTTTCCTGTTTTCTGTACAAGATGCTTCCCAAACAAGCAACTGGACTTCTAACATACCAAACCGGAGTAGTGATCCTCCCGGCCCGCTAATACCCACCGCATCGGAAGATCTGCTTGTGGAGTTGAGAGTGTGAGAGCACATTTTTTCTCCACATGTAAAACTCCGTAAGACAGGTGATAGGCCAAATACCTCCGTACATTTTCACTGATGCATCGCTAGTGATCGACGTCACATATCTCTACTGCAGTGCATGCATGTGTTGTCCGTAGTTCGCAGATGATCCGCAAAGGAGCTTACAGCATGGCATGCACCTTCGCGTACAGCTCCAGCTTGCGGTCTTCCACTGGTACGTCAATGGGCATCCAGCTGTCGATAGCACCATTGCATTATTGGAGATTCCCAGTCTAAGTGCTAGCTGCATATATCTCGCAGTAGCATCAGCTGAGCTTCGACCATCTGGAAGGTGCAAATTCAATCGTGGTTAGCAACATTTCGTATGGCGTTGGGGTCCTCAGCTGTGCGTGGCGTTCGCAGAGCTGTTAGAACCATTCATGGCCTAGGCGGCCGCATGGCGAATCACACATAAACGACAACCAATGCCCCTAACAATCTTACATTTGCCCTGTGGAAAGTCGGCAATACCGGTTTCCCAAGCAATTGGTGCAATCACAAAATTGCAATCACACACCTGTCAAGCGCTTGCACCAGGGCAAGATGATGAATCCACAAAAACTTGAATCCACAATTTGGAGTGTTGTGGCTTGTGCTGATCGACGTCTAGGGTTCTGTATTTTCTCGTTTGGGCTAGAAGGATGTAGATCTACGCGAACGTCACGCATCGGGCCAGAGTGCCCCGGGAAACCTTACTGTGATCTACAAAGTACATCGGAGCTATGTTGAAGTCGAGTGACTGGAAGATGCGAATGCTGCGGCCGCTCAGGACACGAGGACGATGGGATAGGATGTCTGGAGATACATCTGGCATCTCAGTGGTGTCCCATCAGATGGCATAGATGGCATCCATACGCAAAAGCAGTACCTTGGATGTCACAGCTCTCGAGAAACAGCTGACGCCTCAATGCTGATGTCGTCTAGCAACCGATAGTCGCAACGCTCATACATTGGTCGTAGTGGAGCTCATGCCCACGTACGACTGTGCTGGATAAGCTAAGATCTTTGTTGCGATGCCCTGCATTATTGAAGGTACAGTATATCACCGAGCTGCTCGCTCCTTCGCGCCTGCGACCCAGTTCGTTCTTTACGGCCCATTGAAAATATCCCCGTGGCCTTCTTTTGAAGCGTTTGAAGCCAAACAGGATGCCTCCCAACGACCTCGAGGCTGGAATGTCTAATGGCAATCGCGCAAGATCTCTCAAACATCAAGAAGCGGGTCTGCCAGCCCCGAGAAGCTCTTCTCGAGAAGCCTCATCTATATCATCAATTCCACCAGAAGGTGAAGATCCTTCAAGGGAGCCTGACCTGAAAGATGTCTGGAATAAATGGAGAGGCCGACCTGCGAAGAAAGTACCCTACGCCCAACCACCACAGAAAGGCGAGCGCCACGAACTGGAAACTTTCCAGAACCTCGTCGGCATCCACTTCCTGAGGCCCGGCGGCGGCCTTCTCTACCCAGAAGACCAAGGCGCAAAGCCCGCGAGTCCTCTACACGACATCTTCCTGCCCACCAAAGCAGCCGCCAAACGATGGCGCAACCGCGGCCTCTACGACCGGACTCTCAGCCAGGACCTGAAGAACCGCGTCTTGTACGGGATGTCAAACTACATCATCACCTTCCTCTACCTCCTGCAGATCCTCATCGCAGCAGCCCTGACAGGTCTGTCAGCATACCAGCAGACTTCCAGCGTCGCCCTCACCACTCTCGGTGCCATCAACACAGTCCTCGCCGGTGTCCTGGCATGGCTCAACGGCCAAGGCATGCCAGTCCGCTTCCGCCGCGCCAGAGACCAGTACCGCGAAGTCGTCCGAGCAATCGAAGACACAGAGCGAACCTTCGCCGAAATCGACTACGTCGACTGGCCTCCCGGAACCAGACCAAACCCATACGCTGAGCGCGACAGACTGGAGCAAATGTACGACGAGGCACGACAAGACCAAGAGCGCAACTACCCAGACATCCAAGAAGGCCCGAACAAACACCAGATGGAAGGCGAAGCCCGCCAGCTGCGCGAGACGATCAGCGAAGAGAAATCCAAGAAAGGCGCGTTCTCGAAATTGCTCGAGAAGACCAAAGAAGACCACAAACAGCAATTGGCAACTCTGCAGAAGCAATTCACCGACAAACTCAAAGAGGCCGTCGCCGAGCAGGAGGGACGGATACGCACGGAAGTCGAGTTCAAGCACCTCAAGAAACAGGCGGAAGAGCAGGCTCGCAATTGCACTTGCGCAAAACATGCGGGAGCGCCTGTGGTACCGCCCGCTGGAGACAATGTACGTGGTGAACCACCGCAAGCAGGCCCACGGGAGACATCGCCTGCTGCAAACCCTCGCCGGTCACGAGCCAGGTCCCCTGTAAGATCGCCCATCCGATCGCCTGCCAACGCGCCTAACGAGTCGCCCGCCAGGCCTCTTCCTCCTAGGGTTCCCAGCAACGCGCCAGCGAGGTCTCCTCCTAGATCTCCAGTCCGGTCGATTCCAGCATCACCTGAGAGGTCCAGACCAAGATCACCAAGCAGGCCGAGAGCTATCTCGCCGGTAAGATCTCCGTCTCGATCACGGAGCCCATCGCCTTCCAGTTCGCGAGGAAGGCCATCAGAAGACTCGCCTGCCGGACCTGGAGATCGACCACGGAAACGGGGTCCTTCGGGGCTGTTCACCAATATCTAAGAATCTGATGAGCGGCCGGCGTGCATGAGGTGGCAGATGTTACTCCAATGTGACGGTTGGGGCTGGGGGTTTGTGAGGATGAATTTTCGTATATCGTTTAGTGTGTACTTCACTGTGCCTACAATTAATCGGTCCTGTTGGCCAACCATAGCCATGCTTTTCGTCACAAATGTATGTGCCAGCTTCCTCGTACAATCACGCTCAGCCCACGCATTACACACCCATCAAACAACAGCCCTACGTCTTTTTCCTCTTACTCCGCCTCGCGCCTTCCACCTGCGCGCTCTCATCCTGAACCCCACGCTTCCCTTTCGCCAGAGGTTTCTTCTCACCATCGACTCTTACACCCTCCCCATTCTCGCTCTTCGAGCGCTTCTTCGCGGGTTTCTGTGCCAGAAGTTTCCGCCTCGCCTCTGCAGCTTCCTTCTCTGCGCCCGGTTCTGCTTCGAGGATGTGTGAGCCCTGGCTGTCGCGCTTGCGCTTCTTGGCCTGTTTCTTGGCTTTCTTCTGCTCTTCTTTTGCGCGGAGGCGGGCGTCGACTTCGGCGCTGACGTCTTCGTATTGTGCTTGGATGATTGTGGTAGGTTGGGGCGGTTGAACGGGAGGAGGAGGCATTGCTGCGGCTTGTTGTTGTAGTTGCTGCTCTTGCTGTTCGCGGTGGGCTTGGATGCGCTGCTTTCGCTCTTTGCGGATTTGCTTGGGTTTGAGGCGTTGTACTGTGTTGACTGCGGGCTGCTCTTTCGTTTGGCTCGTCGCATTCTCGGCTGCTGGTGTGTTCGACGCTTCGCTTGTAGTCGTACGTTGTTTCTTGACCGGCCGCTGAACATCCTGCTGCGACGGACTGGTCTCTGATGGTGCAGCTCGTTTGCTTGATGCGGCTGCGACTGGTGTCTGCTTGTTCTTGTTTGGTGTGGTGACCTTGGAAGGCGCGCTCGACTCGCTCTCGCTGCTGCTGTCTGCCTTGCCTCTCGCCTTGTTGTTCTCTTCGTCTTGCTCAAACGCAACCGTCCTTGCTGCTTCAGCTGTATACAGCAGCTTCTGGAAACCCACATAGCTATCCTCCGCTTCCCTTCCAGACGCCGGGTCGGGACCGGTCAGTTCGCATAGCTGCTCGAAGATGCGGACGTAGGATTCCGTGGTGACCTTCCAGGCGGTGACAAGCGCATCCCTGTAGTCATTGCGGAGAATGCCGTTGTTCTCGATGTGCTCTTGCGGGACCTTGACGTGGATGTGTTGAACGGTGTCTTTTGCGCCAGTGAGGTGTTGCTTTTGCTCGTCGATTCGTGAAATTGCGCCGCGAAGGACATCGAAGAGTGGTTGTGAGGCGGCGTAGGCGGCTGTTTCTTGTGTGTCTGGACGACTGGTGCTCGAGGCGACCATGTCGGGCAGCATGTTTGCGGTACGGAATGGGAGGGAGGTTGGACCGGACGAGTTCATGTTGGCAAGAGCTCAGGTTGTCGCAAGTAGCAGAGGGTAGCTTTTGAAACCCTAACCCTGATAGCGTGGTCTGGAACACGTGCCGATCACCTTGTTTCGGAGGGATTTACTGCGACGACCAACGATGCGGGAGGTATTGCATGTAGCTTATGAAGACACATTTGTGTGTCATTGGTGATCGGCGATCTATATACAATTGAAAATGCCTGCCGCCGCGTTCACTAATAAAGAGAGCATTCCTCTGTCGAACTTCACTGTTCAAATGTGACGTATGTAGCCCTGCAGAGCTGCCCCGCTGAAACGAGGCGGGCGAGCACCCTGGCATCGCCTTGAAACAAGCTCTCACTCCTTCAACAAGGTACTGCTGATGTCGATCTCCGTTCGCAGCTCTTCCTAGCAACAACTCTCCTCATATCAACACCTCGAAAAAAAAAGACACCAAGATCCACTATGGCGTCCGCAGAGAGCGAGAGTCCTCTCATCACTGCTCTGCCCCCGCAGACAGACTACATCAGCTACCTTACCATTGTTGAGCACTACTTGAACGAGGACACTTTGCCTATCCTGCACAAGGTCTTGCAAGACGAGAAACTCACTACAAACATCGGCTGGGATCTGGTTCACCTTCTTGTTCCACTGCTCCCACAGTCAACCCAATGTCTCCAGGATATCGCCCGCCTGGGCAACCCACGTGAGGTCATTCTCAAGGTCACCGAGTCCCTACGTCTGATCGACTACGAGGCGCTTGACGAACCTGAAGAGGACGAAGATGATGCCGTTTCCGGTGCTTCCAGCCACCCTCACAAGACGGCGCCAACTGCTGAAGGCAAGCAAAAGGTCGGCAGTTCGCAAGCTGCTGAGCTACCGCCACCCTTGCCACTTCCGGTCGACCAATTCACAGCATTACTCTCCATGCTGGCGACTTTGCACCAAAGAATCAAGACAAAGTATCCTTCACGGTTCTTGAGCACCACGCTGCAAGCCATCCTGGCAAGCTTCTCGGGAGCCGTCAGCCACAGGGAGGAGATGGTGCTCTCCATTGTACAAACCATCAAGACTATTACTGGCATCAAGCGACCAGCGCTGCCCTCTCGCAAGAGTAGCGGCCTGTTGCGGAGTATGAGTATTACTGACGACCCAAGGCTTGTCGCTCCGTCAGAAGGTGCCGACCCTGAGGGCTCTTTCGTCCAAGATACCAGTGCGGAAGAGACCAGCATGCAAAACAGACTATACCAGTCTTTCATTACCCACGTCTTCGAAGAATACCTCTTGAGTTTGCCACCTGCAGATGAGGTGCCCGGTCTAGCATGGAGCTCGCGACTGTTGGAGAAGCTCAATCCAGACCGCATTATTCCCAACAAGGCCAGTATTACTGAGCGTTTCGCGACCGAGCAACGTCTTGCTCGCCGCGTGGATGCAGTTGGCCAGCTGGTATCACTTGCGGAGGACTTTTTCATCAGAGATGCCGATCTCATCGCTGCCGCGTTGACAGTCGAGTCTGTTCCGTCGAATCTCGGCACTGAGGACGAGCCTCCCGCTTCTGCTGCTGACATCCCTTTGTCACGCGTCGGTTCTCTCCTCTTACACACAGCACGTCAATCATCCGTGTATCTGCATGGCTCGCGACCTAAGGAGACTCCTCAACCTTTCGCCATCTTTCCTGATCACCACGAGATCCTCAAACACTGCCTGTCTTCTCCAGCTTCAGGAACAGGAACTTTGGGCACCGAGCCCTATGCTTTAATCGATGGTGCACTTGCCCTTGGTCTAATTTGCCTCGAGCAAGATAGCATTGGCGAACCGCAGTCAGACGAAGACTTCAACACCTACCTTCAATTGATCTCTCTGCTATCGTCAAATTGCCCGAGTCCCAACCTACGCGGGCACGCCCACTACTTGACATCGACTGTGCTCCGCTCACACCCAGATGAGAATGTTCGTCTATCTTTCATCCGCGATACACTAGAGCATTGCCCATTCGAGAACCTCAAAGTCTCAGCAGTCGGCTGGATCAAAGGCGAAACAATCGAAGCCAACCCGCCAACACCAATGCCAGGCCACAGCGCCGAGTCCTCATCAACACCGAAATCGACATTTGCAACGCCACTGGCACTAGACAGCCTCGCGCCTTTCCTCTTCCCCGCTTTGAGCGCCGACATCCTTACGCCACCAATCGAAGAAAGCTACGCGACTTTCGCCGCCAACCTATCCTTCTACCTCTCATCGCTCAACCTTCTCTACCTCCTCCTTTGTGCGAAGCACTTGCACAACACACTCGAAATCCAGGACCTATGGAAAGACAATGACGTTGCTGGTAGTTTCTTGCAACCTTTGAGAGACGCCAGCGCGCGGTTCAAACAGGCTATGGAGCCGGGTAAGGAGTTGGAGGAGGACAGGACGGAGACTGCTCTTGCTGAAATCAATGTGTTGGACGAGGGCATTGAGCGTGTTACGAGAGCTGTGGCGTTTCTTAACGAGGCTTGAGAAGATCTCGCCGTGAATAGCTAACCTTGGTACGAAGCATTTGCTCACATAGATCCGTCTCAAGAAATGAAGAGCTGATTTCACGCATTCCCAGTTGACCTGATGATTACTAGTGCATTCCCGGCGGTCAGGGTCGGCAAAGTTCTGAACCTTACAGACAACCTTAAGCTATATAAACTCCAGATTCACGCTGATCATGCTGTCATCGTACATATGCCCTCTTCAAGACTGGTAACCGAAATCACATAAAGAAGTCTACTTTCCCCTCCCATCTTTTGCCAGCCGCATGAGAATTGTCCAAGGTGCTTAACTATTCCAACTCTACAGCCGTCTTCCAAAAAGTGAAACATTTGCCTGCCATGGGTCGCTTCGAGATCCAATCCGAAACCGTCTTCGACTACAAGCGAGAGGTAGTCTGGGACTTTGCTACCAACCCGAACAACTGGGTAAGTGTCTTCGTTCCAAGCATCCCGATGGACCCCCTCTGCATGACTTCCGACAAGAGGATAGAAAGAAAGAAAAAAGTCCGCTAATCCATATCTCCAGGGCAAAACATACAAAGGCAGCGGCGGCATGCACAAAGACACCAAGTTCCCGCTGGAATTCGGCGACACCTTTAGCGAGAAGGTCTCTCTTCCACCCAATTCGTACCTCTCGCATTGGACTCTCATTCGCACTAAGAAACCTTACCAGTTCGTCTTCCAGCAGCAGGATGGGATCGGTGCGAAGGAGGATGGTACGAGCGAGGGTTCGCAGGGTTTCACCACAATTGCGTACCGATTCGAGGAGGCCGGGGATGGAAAGACGCTTTTTGTGAGGACGCTGACGTGTGAAATGCCGAGAGGTGTTGGGATTCCGGATGATTTGCTGACGGTTTGTGCGAGGCCGGATGGCATTGAGAGGTATCACGATGTGATTAAGAAAGAATTGGATGAGAAGCACGGGAGAGGGAAAGAGCAATTAGATGGAAAGTGATAGCATGAATGAATGTGAGCGTGGGTTGATCAACAATGAGGCCTCGCTTCTGAGATCGGCAGACGGGATGACGACTGTGTATCTCGTTGGCTCGAGATTAGGGCACGGTAGGGCTGCTCGTCGATTACAGCTCTTGGAGGGCCGAAGTTCAACTCAGGGTAACCAGAAAATGATAAGGCAATGAGACCGAACATTCCTCCTGGGAAGACGCTAGCGAGCCACCAGCAGTAGTCATCAGACTAGTTATTGCTTCGACCATGATGCCTAGGAAGTCGTACAGAAGCATCTTCTGGCCCTCTTCGGACAGGTCTCGGTGACAAGCCAATGTATTGATCAGCTCGAAAGTAGTCAGTCCGAACAGTCTGGCCCAGCTGTTGGAGCCGGCGGTCAGAGATCTGACGAGATTGCCTTTGTAGATCGTTTTGTTATTCTCACTGCCGGCGTCCTCCAACGCATCCTACGGTATTGAACTATCCTCACCCTGACGAGCCGACCAATCGTCTGGGAATCGTTTCATTGGCCACTCGATATGTATTGCAGTGCAAGTTACCAATCATAGGTCAGACTCTGCTCGCAATTGAGGTTCCGTGCTTGCCTGAAGAACGTTGTCGATCAGGGAGAGCAAGGTACCGTGTAGCAGTCAAGGCACCGTCTGTGCAAGAGAGACCTTATGTAATACTGGCAAGAGTTACGGAGGTACCTCCTATTATAGCATCTTCGAAAAGACTAGGGTGATCTACGCATGATCTGCAGGCCCGTCGAAAGTGGGGCGTGGTTAGACTGATGCACCGGTGGGCAAGACAAGCAGACTGCTACCGGAGGTATGGTATCCGACGAACGATTTCTACCACAGCCCTTCCAAGATGTTGCGTTTCTCAAACCTTCGTTATTCGATTGATTCCAGACCCTCGTGGCTTTGTGCTTTGTGCTCTGGCGTGCGGGATTTTAACGCACGAATTGCCATGCAAATTCCAGCCGACCTCGGCGTGGCAAAAAGAAGACACAACTTCACAAGTGCCAGACCGTTGTCCTCCTCCCGTCTGTCATCGAGTCATGGCAACGCCTTCGCCCAAGACTCGGAGTACCAAAAGGCGCTTAAGATATTAGATAAGGTACGCAAAGCAAGCAATGTCGTTGCGAGTTCATGGCCTTCGGCAGATGAGCTTGGTCCCTGCAGTAAGGAATCGAGCCCTCAGCGATCCTTCGCGGTCGATCATGGAAAATGGTATGGGATCGCTGACTCAATTGCCATCATAAGGCTAGGGGTTAAGATCCGCTGTCGCATGTTGTGGCGCTATGGCTGTTGATCCACGCGTTCGCCGTATGTATGCGCTCAGCCGCGGAGGCTACCTCCGTATCAACAACCTGGACGACTGTCCACCACGTCCTTGCACGGCCCGCTTTGTTTGAGTCGGTTTCTCTCCGTACCTTGTAACAGGCTGCCGAGGCATCTCGAAAGGGTAAACCATTTTGTCTATCGATGCCGCAAATTTTGTGGGCTACTATGACAAGATTGCTCCTCTAGCCCAGGAAATTTCACAGTGCTTGCTAAGTGTTGGAGCATGCCAGGTCCCTCATCTACTGCCAGAAATCCTACCAAACGACCGGAACACGACAGATGTCTTCAGACCCGCCTACCATGCGTTCATCGTTCGACAAATCTTAACGTTCCTAAAACACGGAGCTTCTTCCCACAGCGGAAACCGAACGTTGCGCCAGTCTGCTTGTAGAAAAGACAAGGGCAAGTCGAATGCCGATTCGGCACACTAGCATCATGCTCTTTGCGCCGACGGATAGTTGGGCTTTTACAGTATGGCCTGGGCTTAATAACACGGCGCCGCAAACGAAGCCTGAAGTACCACGCGGTGGTTTGCTTCCTTCTATACGATCGTTCAGCTGGAGTCTTGCATTCAATTCAATTTGGGCTTGAGAGTATCCGACTTCGCCATGCGTTTGATACATGTTGCGAGCTGGCTCTCGTTGGCATTGTTTGCGTCTGGACAGACAGCTGGGAAGGATGATGCCACAGCCAGCCAGCTGATTCAGGAGCTGGCTCGGCTTCCTCAATGCGCAGTATGTATCACTGTGAAGTCCCATTCTTGTTCAGACAACGCTGACCTCTTCAGATTTCTTGCGTTACATCAGCGCTCCCTGCTTCGTCGTGCGAGCTTACCGACTTCCCTTGCTTGTGTAGCGATGAAGCGTACACGGCGACTACTGGAGCCTGCATCTTATCCACTTGTACCAACAAGGGTGCAATCTGTATGGAGATCCTCTAAAAGCCCCTCCAATATTCACTTGTTCTGACCCCCGACATAGCAACCCAGGCATGGCAGATGAAGGCATGCAAAGCACCAATTCGGGACGCAGGACCCATGAGCAGACAAATAAACATAGCCCTGCTCGTAATTGCAACGATTTGTATCTCGGTCCGCTTTGTAGCTCGCTGGCGTATTCGAGGCAGCGTGATCGGATGGGACGACTGGACTATTCTCGGATCTTACATTCTACTGATGCCTTCCACTGCCATCCTTCAAATTAGTTCGTCTCCTAACCGACAACACTCTAAGGCCCTGCTGACTTCTCGCGCAAAGTGACCTTCAAAGGCTTAGGCAGTGACATTTGGACTGTGCCTTTCGACGACATCACCATGATGTTCAAGGTACGCCTGGTGCAATAACACCCCTCCCCGCCGGCTTTCTGACATCTGACATTCGAATTTAGTACTTCTACATCGATCAGTACATTTATCAGGTTATCATTGTGCTTACGAAGATCTCCATCATCTTTCTATACCTCCGGATCTTCCCCAAGACTGTTTCTGCGCGGTTCTCGTACGTCAGCTGGGCCGTTATCGCAGCACTTCTCGCCTACTGTGTTGGATTTCTGGTATATTCTGGCTTCCAATGTGCGCCTATCAGCTACTTCTGGACTCAATGGGACGGAGAGCACAAAGGCTACTGCAACAACTTCCAGTTAGCCGTGTACCTCAACAGCGGCTTTAATATCTTCTTCGATCTCGTCGTCTGCTTCTTACCAGTCCCCAAACTTATGGCCATTCAAGTCCAGGACAAGCAACGCAAAGTCGGAGTCGTCCTAACATTCCTTGTCGGCTTATTCGTTACTACTTGCAGCATGGTACGGCTGAAGTACCTATCTCACATCGACGAGACAACCAACCCTACATACGACTACACCGCAATCTCACTATGGAGCGGTATCGAATGTGAAGTTGGCGTCATCTGCGCCTGCATGCCTACCGTCATCGGTCCGCTGTTATACTTCTTCCGTGAGCACTTTGGCAGCAAGCTCAGCTCGCTCAGCAAGTCAGGCGCAAGCAGGTTCACTGCAAACGCCTCGCGCATCGAAAATGAAGAAGGTGTTAAGAGACTGCCGAGCACATCGACCGAGCACGAGCACGAATTTGAGATGAACAACCGCGAGCACACGTCTAAACACGGTGGGATTGAGAGGATAACCGAAACTCAGATCCACCGCACGTCGCTCGAGCAATTGAGCGATGACGACGTGAAGTTGATTCATCGGGGCTATGGGCTTGATGGGAGGAATCAGTGGCAGGTGTGAAAGGTCGTTGAGTCGGGGCTATATCATTGTTTGGTAGAATATGTTCTAATGCAGATATACATATACACACATCCAATTTGGATGAAGATGTCGCTAAGAGCGCCAATGACCGGCAGGAGGCCTACCAAGGCCAAATGAGTTCACTTGGTGCCAATCCGAAGCATTGAGAGTCCTTGGTGGCAGAGCTGTATGGTGTCCATAAATTGATACAAGAGCTGTAAAGACTGACTATCTAGCTTGGCATGATTACAAAACCCATTAGATGGCACATGCGTAGTTCAGTCATTTGTTCCTGACAAGAGGTAGGAACCACTGAGTATTCAGCGACGCGTGGCCCATTTACCACCTGGTGGCGTCGTCCAACCAGCAGCTGGTGTAATGGCAGCGGCATCGGCATCGGCAGCACGCGCTGTTATCTTAGGATCCCTCGTCGTATCTTCAGGGACCGAGTCGTCCTCGTTCTTGTCGTTGTCGATGTCAATCGCACGACGTCCTGGTCCACCATAGGTTGGCGGGGGGCGAGGATCAAGGTGAATATCATCACGCGCCTTCACCACAGGCGTTGGTTCACCATAGGTCGGTGGCGTAGCCGGGTCAAGGTGGGTATCGTCACGCGCTCTGAGAGTGCTGGTGTAAAATCCGGACGGTGCAGCTTCACGTTTGTCGTTGCCAGGAGGGTAGAAGACCACGGGTGTTTCCTCAGGTTCCGCTTGACGCTTATCATTACCAGGGGACCACCAGCCAAGGTCTGCTGTGTCCTGAGGTTCAGCCTCGCGCACATTGTTCGGAGCGGCCTCACGCTTCCCATTGCCCCAGGGAATGTCGTGGAATCCGAGGTTTGCGGTCTCCTGAGGATCCTGAGGAGCAGCTCACGAGCCGTGATCGGACCAGGGCCCTTCGTGGGTTCCACGTAGTCGCGGCCTACAATTCCGCTGATGAACTCTGGCTCCGGCGACACCTGTACGCCACCTGGAGTTGGGGCAAGACCATCCCAATCATTGTCAGCGTCAGCTGCACGGGCTCTGAGGAAAGAGCTGGTGTAAAGTTGGGTCGGTACGGCCTCACGCTCTTCAATCCACCCTGTAGTCTACGGCGCGGCCTCGCGCTCTTCGATCCATCCTGTCGTGTGCGGCTCGCGCTTTCCGACTCTTGAATGGGGAAGATCCGACACTACCCAGATCAAAGGGTCACCTCCATTCTCGAGGTCGCCCTTGTCAAAAGTACGCGCTGCGGCAACGGGGGTCGGCGCAGCGTCACGCGCAGATATCGGGCCTTCATCTGTAGGGTGTGCAACGTCGCGCTCGGCAACGTTTTCGCCGTCGAGCTCCTTGAGTTGTTCTACGGAAAGTTTGTTGAGGTCCATCCCAACGACATCCTCCAGACTGCTGGCAGTTTGTCTCTTTCCCATTCCTCCGAACGGGCCACGGTGACGACGCAGTCCACCCAATCTTCCCCCACTCTCTCCACCGCTGTGACCAGAAGCAGCGTTCACATCGTGTTCGATGGCACCGGCAGCCTTCGCACCGGCAGCAACAGCGTCCGCGCCGTGCGCAGCAACGCTCGCGCCTTCTTTGAGGTCTTTAGCACTGGGGAGATGACGACTCGGAGAACCACTTCGCGTTTCACTTGAGGCATCACCTGAAGCGTCACCGGAAGCACCACCGGAAGCATCACCAGACGCACCACCAGACACGCCACTGGACGCACCGCCAGAAACACCACCCGATGCACAACCTGATGCATCACCGGACGCATCACCGGAGACACCGCCTGAGGCTTCATGCGAACCTCTGAGCTTTTCGACAGCTTTGTTGATGGCATCAAGTCTGCCGCTGGCGGCGGCCGACACCTGCTGGCCACTTTCGCTAGAAGAAGATGAATCGGCGTCCGCAGGTGCAGTTGAGTCGTCGGAGCTGGTGGAGTCCTCCGGGCTAGTAGCATCGGTACCGGTGCCAGTGGAGTCATCCGGGCTGGTGGCATCGGTAGAAGAGTCTGATTCGTCGTAGAGCCTGGGAGATCCACTCTCGGCTGGTACAGCGTTGGCAGTACCGTTGGCAGCACCATTGGCTAGCAACGCAGAAAGGGCATCGGGGAAGCTACCAGTGGCTTTGGTGTTGCTGAGAAGTGAAGACACCGCAGTTTTCAGTTCCACAGTCGAATTTGTCGAGACGGGAGCACAAGTGCCTGCACTGTGCTTGGGTGCCTCGTGGTGGTCGTGAGGAGCAGGAGCCGCCGTGGCGGCCGCCGCGAGGAGGAAGAGGGGAGCGTAGCCCCTCATGTTGAAGGAGTGTATTCGACGATATAGAATCACTCAAAGGGTGAGTGAATACACCGCAAGGATGAGTGACGTTGATAGAGCGAAAGGATTTGAATGATATGAGGAGACAAGGGGTGTTCTTATACCCACGAGCGTCCATTTGTCCGCATATCACCCACTTGTGAGCTTACACCCATCGAAGTCGATAACGTTCACATTGAAGGGATAATGCGACATTGCGGCCTCCTGTCATCCAGTGTAAGTTATGTCGTGTGGGGATCCAACGAACTATCAAAATTGGGGGTTTCTTCGGGGAGTTGATCCTCAGATCGAAGCCATGACACGACCTTCTCCGGATTCTTTGAGAGGCGTGTGAACTACCGGGAAGCGCTACGCCATTGGGCCTCTAACAGTTCTTGCGAAGATATACAACAGAAGGTCAGCCCGCGTAGTAACCACGGCACGGCGGATCAATTGCGTAATACGCAACGATAGGTATCTCGATTTCTGGCCGTAAGCAGTCAATTCGTTACACGGGCGTCTCCTAGAAAGCACCAGGTTCCTCTGGGTAGCTGCTGAGTTGGGTTGATTTGTGTGCAGTGTTATACTGTGAAGTTTTACCTACCATGTCTCAAGATGCAGCGCGTGTGAATACCGGTCACAGCGCGACGTTGAATGACATTAGACAAGCTTTCTCCATATCCAGGTATGACGAAGCCGCGAGATAGCGCAAACGATGCGTGATAATGCAGTGGCGCAGTCCTGTAAGCGCCGAGAGGGTCCTTTGAACGGATTAACTATAAGATATTAGTTCGCCACGAGGCCTTGGACGCCCGGTGGGTGCCTGAAACCAAAGGAGCACGGGTGCGACGGAAGAGTACCGTGTTGCAAACCTAACGCTCAGAGCCTCATACCATAGAAGTTCCAAGATTGTTTCCAGCCGTTTCCAGACTGAAACTCGTGATGCGTAGCTATGAGGTAGGAAGTGGAGAGGAAGTCCGACA
>Ga0265797_10004386_pt1 | contig 21650 bp, 12 predicted proteins | sample P2T30metagenome_FD_192433 | JGI IMG/M metagenome (GOLD analysis project Ga0265797, IMG submission 192433) | Plant litter microbial communities from East Loma Ridge, Irvine, California - P2 T30 | ecosystem: Environmental > Terrestrial > Plant litter > Unclassified | place: USA: California... | reverse complement strand
CCCTGGCGGGCATGCTGCAGTTCCGCGACTATGGGTCCTATATCGAGGATCTGAAGGCAGGGCGCACGGTCGTGATCGCCGATGTCGAGCGCGACCCGCGAACCGCCGCGGGTGCTGCCGGCCTGAAGGCGATCAGCGCATGGTCGTTCGTCAACATGCCGTTGCTCGAACAGGATGCCTTCGTCGCGCTGCTCTATGCCAATCACGATCAGCCGCGCGTCTGGGCTGAGGAGGAACTGCAGCTGATGCGCGAGGTCGCGGACCGTGTTCGTGCGGCGACCGAGCGGCTGCGTGCGGAAGCAGCGCTCCGCGAGAGTGAAGAACAGTTCCGCGTCTTCGCGCAAGCGGTGCCCAGCCTGATCTGGGCGGCGCGTCCCGATGGTGAGATCTACTGGGTCAACCAGCAGGTCTATGATTATGCCGGTATTTCGCCCGGCGCTCTAACTGGATCCGGCACCTGGCTGTCACTGGTTCACGCCGATGACCGCGAGGCCACGGCGGCGACGTGGCAGGCCGCACGCGATACGGGCACTACCTATGCCGCCGAGTTCCGGTTGCGTAGTGCTGATGGCGGCTACCGATGGTTTCTTGCTCGCGCGGAGCCGGTACGGACCATCGGCGGCCAGATTACGCGCTGGGTCGGCACCAATACGGACATCGACGATGGCCGCCGGCATGCCGCCGAACTGCTCGCCTGGACCGAAACGCTCGAGGATCAGGTCGCCGCGCGCACCCGCGAGCTCATGGACGTCGAGGCCGCGCTGCGCCAGAGCCAGAAGATGGAAGCCGTGGGCCAGCTGACCGGCGGGCTGGCACACGACTTCAACAATCTGCTGACCGGGATCATGGGCAGCCTCGAACTGCTCGGCATCCGCATCGCGCAGGGACGGCTGGGCGATGTCGAGCGATATTCGCTCGCTGCCCAGGGTGCCGCCAAGCGTGCCGCCGCGCTGACCCACCGCCTGCTGGCCTTTTCGCGGCGGCAGACGCTCGACCCCCGGCCGACCGACGTCAACCGATTGATCGGCGGGCTGGAGGAGCTCGTGTGCCGGACGGTCGGGCCCGACGTCGCTGTGGAGGTGGTCGCCTCCGCCGGGCTGTGGTCGACGCTCGTCGATCCCAACCAGCTTGAAAACGCGATCCTCAACCTGTGCATCAACGCGCGCGATGCGATGCCCACGGGCGGGCGGCTGACGATCGAGACGGCCAATCGCTGGATCGACGCGCGGATGGGCCGCGACCGCGATCTCGAACCCGGACAATATGTCTCGCTCTGTGTGTCCGACAACGGCACCGGCATGCCGCCCGAGGTCGTCGCCAAGGCCTTTGATCCGTTCTTCACGACCAAGCCCTTGGGTCTGGGCACCGGGCTCGGCCTGTCGATGATCTACGGCTTTGCGCGCCAGTCGGGCGGACAGGTCCGGATCTATTCGGAGGTCGGCGAAGGCAGTAATATCTGCATCTATCTGCCACGGCATTTCGGTCCGTCGGACGAGGACGAACCGCAGGCCGATTTTGCCGAGGTCCCGCGCGCTATCCGTGGCGAGACGGTGCTGATCGTCGACGACGAGCCCACCGTTCGCATGCTGGTCGTCGAGGTGCTCGAGGAACTCGGCTATGCCGCGATCGAGGCCGCGGACGGGCCTGCCGGCCTGAAGATCCTGCAGTCCGACACGCGCATCGACCTGCTGGTCACGGATGTCGGATTGCCGGGCGGTATGAACGGGCGGCAGATGGCGGATGCCGCGCGCGTCGGCCGTCCGGACCTCAAGATCCTCTTCATCACCGGCTATGCCGAGAATGCGGTGGTCGGCAACGGCCATCTCGATCCGGGCATGCACGTGATGACGAAACCCTTTGCGATCGACGCGCTGGCCGGTCGTATCCGCGATCTCATCCGCCTGCCCTAGTCCACATGCCAGCCACCCCTGCCTGGGTTGTGCCAGTCCATGACGGAAAGTTCATTTAAGGGGTTTAACGCCGTTTCGGCCACAGCTAGAGGATCTGCTCAAAGGGGAAGCTAAGGCGATGATGCGGAAGGCAAGTTTACTTTCCGTCTGGGCGTGCCTGCCGGCGCTTGGCGCCTGCAACCGGCACCAGTCGACGCTGGCTCCGTTCGGCGAACAGGCCGATCAGGTGCTGTCGATCACCATCGTGCTGGTCGTCGGCGCGGTCGTGCTTGCACTGGGTCTTGCGCTGCTGATGCGGCATGCGATCCGCGCGCCCGAGGGGCGGTTGACGCACAAGGGCGGGATGAAGATGGTCCTGTGGCTTGGCGGGATCGGCCCGTCGATCCTGTTGCTCGCGCTGCTGCTCTACGCGTTGCCCGCGATGCGCCCCCGACCGGTCGCCGATGCCGACCTGCGGATCGGCGTCGATGGCGAGCAGTTCTGGTGGCGCGTACGTTACGCCCCGCCCGGCGGCGCCGTCGTCGAGGCAGCGAACGAACTCCGCCTCCCCGTCGGCCGCACCGTCGAGCTGTCGCTGCGCAGCCCCGACGTCATCCACAGCTTCTGGGTGCCGGGGCTTGCGGGCAAGATGGACATGATCCCCGGCCGCACCAATCGCCTCGTCGTTCGTGCAACCAAGGCGGGAACATATCGCGGCGTCTGCGCCGAATTCTGCGGGCTGGGGCATGCGCTGATGGCATTCGACGTCGTCGCGATGGAGCCCGCTGCATTCGAACGCTGGCTGGCCGCGCAGGCGCGACCCGCTACGGTCACCGCATCGCCCGGTGCGAGGCTGTTCGCCAGCTATGGCTGCAGCGGCTGCCACAGCGTTCGCGGGGTGGGCCCGGCGGCAAAGATCGGCCCCGACCTGACGCATTTCGGATCACGTCCGAGCCTGGCCGCAGGGATCCTGCCGATGACCCACGGCAATATCGCGCGGTTCGTGCGTGAGCCCGGCAAGACCAAGCCCGGCGTCCGCATGCCCGCCTTCCCGCAGATGTCGGCCGCCGAAGCCGACCAGATCGCCAGCTATCTTCAGGGGCTGAAATGACGACCGACAGTCCGGCCTATGTCGCCCCCGACCAGAACGATCCCGCGGTCCGAAAGGGCCAGGAGGATCGCCTGCGCGAGGTCTGGAAACCGCCGAGCGGCTGGTTCTTCCGCTGGACCGACGTCAACAACAACCGGATCGGCGTCTGGTACACGCTGACCGCGTTCGGCTTCATGCTGTTCGCAGGCGTGCTCGCGCTGATCATGCGCACGCAGCTGGCGGTGCCGAACAACGATCTCGTCACCGCGAACACGTTCAATCAGCTGTTTACACTGCACGGCTCGATGATGATGTTCCTGTTCGCGGTGCCGATGTTCGAGGCGGTATCGATCATTCTGCTGCCACAGCTGCTCGGCGCGCGTGATCTGCCGTTTCCGCGACTGTCGGGCTTCGGCTATTGGAGTTTCCTGATCGGCGGCGTGTTCGTCTCCGGATCGATCTTCTTCGACGCCGCGCCCGATGGCGGCTGGTTCATGTATCCGCCGCTGACGACGCGGACCGATCTGAGCGGGCTCGGCGCGGACATCTGGATGCTCGGCCTCAGCTTCATCGAAGTGTCGTCGGTCGCAGCCGCAGTCGAACTAATCGTCGGCGTGCTCAAATGCCGCCCGCCCGGCATGCGGCTCAACCTCATGCCGCTCTACGCCTGGTACATCCTCGTCGTCGCGGTGATGATCCTGTTCGCCTTCCCGCCGCTGATTGCGGGCGACGTGCTGTTCGAGATGGAGCGGCTGCTCAACTGGCCGTTCTTCAATGCGGAAAAGGGCGGCGATCCGCTGCTGTGGCAGCACCTGTTCTGGATCTTCGGCCACCCCGAAGTCTATATCGTCTTCCTGCCGTCGATCGCGCTGTTCGCAATGCTGATCCCGACCTTCGCGCAGCGGCATCTGCTGGGGTATCCGTGGATCGTGCTGGCGGCGGTCGGCACCGCGTTCCTGAGCTTCGGGTTGTGGGTCCACCACATGTTCACCACCGGGCTGCCCAAGATCAGCCTCGCTTTCTTCGCGGCAGCGTCCGAGGCGGTGGCGATCCCGACCGGCGTCCAGATCTTCGTGTTCATCGCGACGCTCTGGGCGGGCAACGTCAAGAAATCGACGCCGTTGCTCTACGCATCGGGCAGCCTCGCGGTGTTCGTGATCGGCGGGCTGACCGGCGTGATGGTCGCGGTGGCGCCGTTCGATTGGCAGGCGCACGACACTTATTTCATCGTCGCGCATCTCCATTACGTGCTGATCGGCGGCACGCTGCTGCCGCTGTTCGCCGGGCTCTATTATTACTGGCCGCTGGTCACCGGTAAGAAGCTGTCGGATCGGCTCGGGCGGACCGCGTTCTGGATCATGTTCGTCGGCATGAACCTGACGTTCTTCCCCATGCATCTGTCGGGCCTGCTCGGCATGCCGCGCCGTGTGTTCACCTACCCCGAGGAGCTTGGCATCGGCGGGCTCAACCTCGCCTCGACCGCGGGCTCCTACATGTTCGCACTCGGCGTGCTGATCGTGTGCATCGACCTCGCGCTGTCGCCTCGCCGCCCAAAGGCGCCGCGCAATCCATGGAACGCGGGCACGCTCGAATGGCTGGCGCTGCCCGATGACGAGGACTGGGGCATCCGCTCGGTCCCGCTGATCGAGAGCCGCTATCCGATCTGGGACCAGAAGAACTTCGTCCAGAAGGTCGACGAGGGTCGTTTCTTCCTGCCCGACGCGGAGGAGATGCGGCGTGAGTCGATCATCACCACCGTGCTCGACGCACGACCGTTGCAGGTCATCCGCCTCGGCACGCCCAGCGTGAAACCGATGATGACCGCGGTCGCACTGGCAGGCGTCTTCATCCTGACGACCTACCACCTCTATCTCCTGTCCGCGCTCAGTGGCGTGGCGACGCTCGCCTGCGTGCTGTGGTGGCTGTGGACGGGCACCGCCGAGATCCCCGAAAAGCCGACCAAGCATATCGGCCACGGGATCGAGGTACCGCTCTATACCTCGGGGCCATCGGCGCCGGGCTGGTGGGCGATGTTCATCACGATGATGGCGGATGCGACCGCGTTTTCGGGGCTCGTCTTCGGCTATTTCTTCTTCTGGACGATCCATAGCAATTTCCCGCCCACCGGCGCGGGGCTGGACGGACCGGGCGTATTCTGGCCGATGGTCGCGCTCGCGCTGACTTTGACCGGCTGGGCGGCGACCGTCGGCGCCCGCGAGGTGCACCGTCGCGGCAACGTCGCCGCGGGCCGTCTGCTGCTGGTCCTCGGCATCGTCGCAACGCTGTCGAGCCTGTTCGCCGGGCTCGCCGGGCCATGGTATTCGGGGATGGACCCCGAACTGCACGTCTATCCGGCGATCGTGTGGACGCTCGCGATCTGGACGGCGGTGCATGCCGCGATCGGCGTGATCATGCAGGCCTATACGCTCGCGCGCAGCCTCGCGGGCAAGATGACGCCGGTCTATGACGCCGACTTGCGCAACATCACCGTCTACCATCATTTCCTCGCACTGACGGGCATCGTGACGTTCTGCACGATCGGCCTGTTCCCGGGGGTCGCATGACAACGCCCAAGGACAATCGGAAACACTGGGCGCGCGACCTGAAGGTCACGTTGTGGACGCTGATCGTCCCGCCGACGATCTGGGCCGTGCATTTCCTGTTCTGCTATCTGTGGGTCGCGGTGACCTGCGCCAAGTCCCCCACGCCGGCGACAGCGCTGACGGGCTTTCCGGTGGCGACCCTGATCGCGACGATCGTCGCGCTGCTGGGCATCCTCGCCGCGGGCTATATCGCGCGTGTCCAGTCGCAGACGCCGGGCGACGCCCCGCCGCATGACGAAGGGACCGCGATCGACCGGCTGCGCTTCCTCGCGCTGTCGACCCGGCTGCTCGCAGGCCTGAGCTTCGTCGCGGTGATCTTCACCGCCCTGCCCGTGATCGTCTTCGGCGATTGCCGATGAGGCGCGCGAGCCTCGCGCTCGGCGTCGCGCTGGTGCCGATCGGCTGGGCGTTCGCCGCCGCGCCGCTCGGCATGGTCGGCCACATGACCGGCCACATGATCGCCGTCGCAGTCGCGGCGCCGTTCCTCGCTTATGGCATCGCGGGCAGCCGGTTCGATCCCGCCGAGCGCTGGCCGGCGATCGTCACTCCGCTGGCCATGTCGCTGGTCGAGCTGGTCGTCGTGTGGCTCTGGCACCTCCCCGCGCTCCGGCTGCGCGTCGACATGCAGCCGACTGCGCTGCTGCTCGAACAGGCGAGCTTCCTCGCGGCCGGCCTGCTGCTCTGGAGCGCGGTGCTTGGCACGCGCACCGGCGGCGCGACCGACCGGCGCGTATCGGGCGTCGCGGCGATGCTGCTGACGTCGATGCACATGACCCTCCTTGGCGCACTCGTCGGCCTCGCCCCGCGGCCGCTTTACGCGATGATGGCGATGCACCCGGCCGCGCACGGCCTCGACGCGCTCGAGGATCAGCAGCTCGGCGGCGTCGTCATGCTGATGGTCGGCGCGGCAAGCTATTTCCTCGGCGGGCTCGCGATGCTCGGCGGGGTATTGAAGACACGGAGCGCGACGGCATGACGATCCGCATTACCTGGGCGCGCGCGATCGCCGCGATCGTCGCGCTGGCGCTTGCCGGGCTGTTGTTCGCCTGGTCGGGCGTGTTCAACATCGCCGCCTCGTCGGGGCATTGGAAGATCACCGACTGGTTCCTTCATTGGACGATGCGCAATTCAGTGCGCACGCACGCCGCCTTTACCGCGCCCGACGATCCCAAGGCGAATGAAGGCCTCGTCAGCGCGGCGGGCCTGTTCCGGGCAAGCTGCGCCTCGTGCCATGGCGCGCCCGGCGTGCGTCCGTTGCCGGTGATGCAGGCGGCGACGCCCCCCGCCCCCGATCTCGCGGTGAATGCGCGCGAATGGACTGACAAGCAGATCTTCTGGATCCTCAAGCACGGCGTCAAATATACCGGCATGCCCGGCTGGGCGGCCAAGGATCGCGACGACGAGGTTCGTCGCATGGTCGCCTTCGTCCGCCTGTTGCCGGAGATGTCGCCTGCGACCTATCGCGCCCTGACCGAAGTCCCCGGCAGCGGCACCACCGGTCCTGACGCAGCACGCATCGCCGTCTGCGCCGGCTGTCATGGCACAGATGGCCGAGGCCGTGGCCAGCCCGACCTGCCCGTGCTCGGCGGTCAGAGCCCCGCCTATCTGCGTGCCGCACTCCAGGCCTATGCGACCGGCAAGCGCCAGAGCGCGGTCATGGCCAACGCCGCCGCGACGCTGACGCCCGGAGAGATGACGCGGCTCGCGCGGCATTTCGCGGCCATGCCGGGTCTCGGCACGACCACAGCGTCGGGCAGCGTGAATGCCGCGCGGATCGTCCGCGAGGGCCTGCCTGCCAAGCAGCTTCCCGCCTGTGCCAGCTGCCATGCACCGGGCAAGCCCTATCCGGTGCTTGCTGGGCAGAGCGCCACCTACATCGCACAGCGTCTGCGCAACTGGCGGGGCGACGAGACGGTGGTCGACGCGCGCAAGTCGCAGGCGACGATGCCGGTGATCGCGCGCCGCATCCCCGAGGACATGATCGACCCGATCGCGGCGTATCTCGCCGGCAAATAAGCTGCGTCCCGCCGTACGCGGGACGCAGCCCGGGTCAATCGCTCGCCGCGACGAAGACCGGTCCGTCCGCGAAAAGGTCGGCTGCGCGCTCGCCGGTCGCGAGCCGCGTTTCACCCCACCATGCCGCAGGAACCGCCGCATCCGACGGATCGAGCAGTTCCGCCGCGCAGCGTAGCGCGACCGCGACCCGCAACGTCTGCCCATTCGCGCGGCGTTCGAAGGCAAGGACATGCGCGGCGCGCGGTCCGGTCACGTCGAGAGGGGCGTAGTCGCCTTGGGCGAAGATCTCGGGTGCGTCCGCCCGGGTCGCGAGCAGGCGGGCGATCAGCGCGAGCTTTGCAGGCGCATCGTGCTCGAGCAGGCGCGCGCGGCAGGCATAATCCACCGGCCGTCGGTTATCCGGATCGACCAGGCTGAGATCCGCCAGCTCGGTGCCCTGATACAGATCGGGAACCCCCGGCACGGTGTAACGCAGCGCCGTCTGAACAAGCGCATTCGCCTGCGCCGCCGCCGCGGTCGCCTTAATCAGATCGTGCAGCTCGCGCAGGAACGCCGCGGAACGGCCCGGATCGAGCAACGCGCGGGCGAGCGCGTGACACCGCTCCTCATAGGCCTCGTCCGGCGCCTCCCAGGACGACCGCAGCTTGGCCTCGCGCAGCGACTTTTCCTGCCACCCGACGATGCGCTCGGCATAGGCGGCAAGCCCTGCGCGGTCATCGATCTGGAGCCCCTCGGGCCAGGCGCCGAACAGCGTCTGCAGCAGCATATAGGCGTCGCCTGCATCGACCGCGTCGTCGATAGCGGCCGCCGCGGCGACCCAGCCCGTCACGGTCTCACGCCAGCGCACCGGGATCTCGCTCAGCACCGCGAGACGTGCACGGACGTCCTCGCCACGCTTGTGATCATGCGTCGCCGACGCCAGCATCGCACGCGGCCAACGGGCGGCACGCTCCGCCATCGCGGCATGAAACGCCTCGATCGGCAACGTGAAGGCCGCGGGGTCGAACCCGACGTCGTTGCGCGACAGCAACCGGCCATAGCGGTAGAAGGCGGTGTCCTCGACCGCCTTGGCCACGATCGGTGCCGAGAGTTGCTGGAACCGCCTCACCGCGGCCGGGGCGAGATCCGGATCGCCCGGACCTTCGCCGGCAAGCCAGTCGAGAATCAGGTCGACGACCGGTCCTTCGCCGGGTGCCAGATGCGTCGCAACTCGCTCGCGCACGGTCGCCCGGATCGCGGCATCGGCGGCGGGTGCCGCGACGCCGGTGCCATAGGTGCGATAGACCGGAAAGACCCAGAGCATGCGCTCGACCGCCCGCCGGATCATCCCCGCCGTCAGCCCGTCGCCTTGCGGCGTCGACCGTGCCAGCGCGACGAACGCCGCGACGCAACGGCCAAGCTGCCCCTCGAACTGCCAGGACAGCATGTCCTGACGCGCGCGCAGATCCTCGGGCTCGAACGCGGCCGCCCGCCCGCTAATATCCGCCCAAAGCTCGGCGAGCGGTGCGGCGCCATCCTCGTCATGCAACAGCGCGGTGACCTGCGCCATGAAGTCATAGCCACTGGTGCCGTCGATCCCCCAGTCGGTGGCGAGCGGTTCGCCCTCCGCGAGGATCTTCTCGACGACGATATAGGCCGGATCCGCGCCAGCCGGCGTGATTGCGTCGAAGTGCGCGCGCAGCGTTCGGCAATAGCCGGCGGGGTCGGTCAGTCCGTCGACATGATCGACCCGGACACCGTCGATCAATCCCTCGGCATAGAGGTCGAGATACAGCCGGTGGCTCGCCTCGAACACTGGAGGATCCTCCGCGCGCAGTCCGGCGAGATCGTTGATCGTGAAAAACCGACGCCAGTTGAGATCGTCGTTCGCGGTGCGCCACGATGCCAGCCGGTAATGCTGCCGATCGAGCAACGCGGTCAGGTCGCCGCTCGTGGCGGTCGCGTGATCCTCGGGACGCAGCGGCAGACGGTGTTCGCCGTACGCGACGAGCATCGGCACGTCATCGACCAATTCGACGCTGAGCGCTCCCTGCGCGATCGTCACCGACACCGGATCGCCCAGGATCGGGAGCAGGACGGGTTCGCGCCAGTCGATATCGAAGAAAGGCGCATAATGGCTCGACGCGCCGTTCGCGAGGACGTCATTCCACCAGCCATTCTCGCCGCCCGCCACACCCATGTGATTGGGGACGATGTCGACGATCATGCCCATGCCGTGCGCCTTCAACCGGTCGACGAGCCGGCGAAACCCCGCCTCGCCACCCAGTTCGGGATTGATCCGGGTCGGATCGACGACGTCATAGCCGTGCGTCGAGCCGGACCGTGCCGTCGCGATTGGCGAGGCGTAGAGATGGCTGATCCCGAGTGCGGCGAGGTAGGGCACCTGCGCTTCGGCGTCCGCGAAGGTGAAGTCCTTGTGGAACTGCATCCGATACGTTGCGCGCGGCGTCATGACTCGCGCGCCGTTTCGATCAGGGCGATTCGTGCGGCAATCTCGGGGCGCGCGAGCAGCGCGTCGGTGGTGTCTGGCATGCGTCTCCGCCAATTGGGGTGTTCATCGGTCGTGCCGGGAAGATTGGGCTGCTCGACGAGACCGACGAGGTCCTCGAGCGGGAAGATCGCCAGCCCGCATGGCGTCCGTGCGACATGCGCCAGCGCGGCGTCGACGACCGGCGCGGTGTTGCTCGGCTCGGGCTGTGGCCCCGGCGCACCGAGCGCGGTCCACAGACGGGACCGATCCGCAGCGCGGGCCGCATGGTCGGCCGCCTCGTCGGCGGCCTCGCTGGTCCGGCTAAGGGCCCAGTTCCAGGCGATATCACGCCCCTGCCACCAGCCCGCGATCGTCGCGAGATCATGCGTCCCGCTCATCGCGACCGCGTCGACCGACCAGGAGTCGGGGGGAATGAAATCACCGTCGCCGTCGCGCTCGAACCAGAGCACGCGCATCCCCAGCATCGCCCGTGCGTCCATCGCCGCGCGAAACCCTTCGGGTACGGTCCCCAGATCCTCGCCGATGACGATCGCGCGCGCGCGGTGCGATTCGATCGCGATGATCCGCATCATGTCGGCAAAGGGCATGTCGAGATACGCCCCGTCCGCCGCCGACGCGCCGTCGGGCACGGCCCATAGTCGCCGAAGACCAAAGGCGTGATCGATGCGAAGCCCGCCGGCATGCGCCAGACCCGCGCGGATCGTCGCGATGAACGGCGCAAAGCCGTTTGCCGCCAGCGCGCGTGGATCGAATCCGGTGATGCCCCAAGCCTGCCCGTCGGGGCCGAGCGGGTCAGGTGGCGCACCAATCGACAGGCCGTTCAGCAGATCACCCCGCCGCCGCCACGCATGGCTGCCGCCCGGATCCATGCCGACCGCGAGATCCGCGACCAGACCGACCGCCATGCCGCCATCAATTGCCGTGTGCTGCGCCCGTTCGAGCCCCGCATCCGCCAGCCACTGGAGAAAGACGTAGAAGTCGCACGTATCGCGCTGCTCGGTCATGAACGCGGCCACCGCGGCGCCATCGGGATCCTGATAGGCGGCTGGCCAGTCCTGCCATCCCCGGGCGCCCGACTGCGCAAGAAAATGTGCGTGAAGCGCATCGAACGCGGCGTGGAAACGCAGGTCACTGCCGCCCCTTGCGCCGAACGCCTCGACCTTGGCCCGTACGGTGTCCGGCAACGTGTCGAACTGTCGACGCAGCGCGGCGAGGCGATCTGGGATCGCGCCCGCCCAGTCGATCAGCGCGGGCGGCGACCCTGCGTCCGCTGGCGCATCGCCGGCTATCATGGACGGATCGGCGAGCATGACGTTGAGGAACTGGCGGCTCGACGGGGCATAGGGGCTGAAGCGGGTCGCATCCGCCGGGAACAGCGCATGTGTCGGGCTGATCGCCACCGCATCGGCACCGCGAGTCGCGAAAGCGCGCACCGTGTCCGCAAGCGTGCCGAAGTCGCCGAACTCGGTGCTCCGGCCGCCGCGTAGGGCGGGGATCTGCACCGCCGGGCCCCAGAGACGCCCACCTGCGTCGACATCCGCAATCGTGACGCAGCGCGGTGGCGCGATCGCGAGGCGGATGTCCCGGCCGTCGAACTTGAGCGTATGGTATCCCGGCTCCGTGATGCCCGGCAGTTGCCCGTCGACGATCGTCACGGCACGCGACGAACCGTCCTCCAACGTCAGGACCGCAGGTCCGTCGCCTTCTCCAACCGACACCGGCGCACCGATATCTGCCGAGACGAAAGACGGAGGTTCGGCGCGCGCCGCGCGCGCAGTGGCCAAGCTCGCGCGTATCGCCGCCTCGCTTTCGGCGGGAAGCCCGAGCGCGTTCAGGATCGCTTGCAACGCCTCGTCGGTCACGGTCTGTGCACGCCCGCCAGCGTCCTGCCACCGGGGCTGCAGGCCAGCAGCGGCGGCGAGGTCGTGGAGCGGGCTCATGGCGCCAGCCACACGGCGACGCTAGCCCGCTGCCCCGCATCGCCCTGCGCGAACAGCATCTCGCCGGAGGCCTCCGGAAACGCGACCGGATCCTCGCCGAGATTGAGCGCGATCGTGAGCACCGCGCCGTCGCCCAGCGTCCAGCGCGCGACGACCGCCGCCGGCCCGATCGCCTCGGCGCCCATCGCGCGCGTGCCGGACAGGCGCGGTATGATCGCGCGCTGCCGGACTGCGATCAGCGTGCGATAGAGATCGCGCCACGCATCGGCGTCGGGACCGGGTTCGGCGACCGACGCCTCGAAGGTCGCGCGGGCATTCGGATCGGGGATCGCCGCGCGGGCGGACTCGTCGGCGAACGCGGCAAACTTCGCGAATTCCCGGCGCCGGCCATCGCGCACTGCATCGGCGAGCTCGTCATGGAAGTCGGTAAAGAACAGGAACGGCGTTTCGCTCCCGGTTTCGTCCCCCATGAACAGCAGCGGGATCTGCGGGCAGAGCAGCAGCAGCACTGTAGCCGCACGCAACCGCGCGTGATCGGTGAGCAGCGTCAGCCGCTCGCCAAGCGCCCGGTTGCCGATCTGGTCGTGGTTCTGCAGAAACGACACGAATGCGGTCGGTGAGAGGTGCGCGCTCGACGTGCCGCGTGGCTTGCCGTCATGATTGGCCGACCCCTCCCCCTGATAGATGAACCCTTCGCCCAAGCACCGCGCGAGACGCTCCGCCGGCCGGTTGGCGAAGTCGGCATAATAGGCGCTGGTCTCGCCCGTCAGCAGCACGTGAAGGACATTGTGGAAGTCGTCGTTCCACTGCGCATCATAGCCGCCAGGGCGCAGCCGATCGGCGTCGTTGCGCTCGTTCTCGAGGACGAGGTGGACCGGCCGGTCGGTAACCGTCGCGCGGATCTCCGCCGCCATCGCATCGAGAAACCGGTCATTGTCGATCGCATGGACGGCGTCGAACCGCAGACCGTCGATCCGGTAGTCGGTGAGCCACATCAGCGCGTTGTCGATATAGTAGCGCGAAACCGGCTCGACATCGACCGCCACCGCCCCGCCCCAGGGCGTATCGACGTCCTTGTGAAAGAACGATCCAGCATAGGCGCCGAGATAATTCCCGTCGGGTCCGAAGTGATTATAGACGACATCGAGCAGCACCGCGACGCCCAGCGCGTGTGCGGCGTCGACCATCGCCCGCAGGTCGTCGGGCGTACCGTAGCTCTCGGCGACCGCATAGGGCAGGACGCCGTCATAGCCCCAGTTGCGCATGCCGCCGAACGCCGCGACCGGCATCAGCTCGATCGCGGTCACGCCGAGCGCGGCGATCTCGGGCAGGCGTGCGGTGATCCCGGCGAAACCACCCATGGTACCGGCATGGACCTCCATGATCACGAGCTCCTCCCAGCGCCGCCCGCGCCAGTCGGTCGATTGCCAGCGATACGCAGCGGGATCGACGGTAACGCTCCAGCCATGCACACCCCCCGATTGCTGGCGCGAGGCGGGGTCGGGAACGGCCAGGTCCTCGCCGATCCGGAAGCGATAGCGCGCCCCTGCGCCGACATCGGCGGTCGCGGTGAACCATCCGTCGGCCTGCCCGTCCATCGACGTCGGCGCAGCCCCGTCGATCTCCAGCGTCACCCGGTCGGCATCGGGCGCCCAGAGCCGGAACGCCGTGCCGCCGTTCGCCGGCGTCGCGCCCCACGCGCTCATGCCGGATCCATCGTCCAGGACAGCAGCGCCGCACCCTGTGGTGCGAGGTCATAGCTGTCGGTGATCGGCATCGGTAGCTGATCGGGCTTGGCGCTGTCGATCAGTACCATACGCTCGACCTCGGAGGGCGGTGGCATGGTGAAGGTCAGCGGACCCTCCGACGCGTTCAGCAGCAACGACACGACCTGGATCCTGCCATCCTCGCACAGCGCCGCACGACGCATCGTCAGCGCACGGCCATTGGTGTTTTCCCAGTCCTCAGGCGACAGCTGGACACCGCGCTCGTCCCACCATTCGATGTCCTTCAGACCCTCCGCCGGGGTATCCTCGCCGTAGAGGAAATTGCCCGCGCGCAGCATCGGATAGTCGCGCCGCAACGCGGCCAGCCGCGCGGTGAAGTCGATCAATGCTTCGCCCTCGGGGGTCTTCGCCTGCGTCCAGTCGAGCCAGCTGATCTCGTTATCCTGGCAATAGGCGTTGTTGTTGCCGCCCTGCGTCCGCCCGAACTCGTCGCCCGCGACGAGCATCGGCGTGCCGAGCGAGGCGAACAGCGTCGTCAGCATCGAGCGCGCGACCCGCTTGCGCGTTTCCGCGATCGCGGGATCGTCGGTCGGCCCCTCGACACCCCAGTTGCGCGAGCAATTGTTCGAATGGCCGTCGCGATTGTCCTCGCCATTCGCCTCGTTGTGCCGTTCCTCATAGGCCGTCGTGTCGGCGAGCGTGTAGCCGTCATGCGCGCCGAGCATGTTGACGCTCGCCCAGGGGCGCCGCGCACGGCGATCGAACAGATCCGCCGACCCGGTCAGCCGCGCCGCCAGATCCGCGCGCTGCGCATGGTCACCGCGCCAGAACTTGCGGACGGTGTCGCGGTATTTGTCGTTCCATTCGGCAAAGCCCGGGGGGAAATTGCCGAGCTGATAGCCGCCCGGACCGATATCCCAAGGCTCGGTGATCAGCTTCAGCCGGCCCAGCACCGGATCCTGGCGCAGCACGTCGAAGAAGCCGGCGCCCGGATCGAAGCCGGTATCGGTCCGCCCCAGCGTCAGCCCGAGATCGAAACGGAACCCGTCGATCCCGAAGCTGGTCGCCCAGTAGCGCAGCGAATCCGCCACCATCTGGATCACCCGCGCCTTGGTCAGGTTCAGCGTGTTGCCGGTCCCCGTGTCGTTGATCGAGAAGCGCGGCTGATCCTTGACCAGCCGGTAATAGCTCGCATTGTCGAGCCCGCGCCACGACAATGTCGGCCCCTGCTCGGACCCTTCGCACGTGTGATTGTAGACGACGTCGAGAATGACCTCGATCCCCGCCGCATGAAGACGGCGGATCGACCGGCGCAGTTCGTTGTGACTGTCGGTCGCGAAGAAGGAGCGTTCGGGCGTAAAGAAGTTGAGGGTGTTGTACCCCCAGTAATTCCGGAGCCCCTTCTCCTGTAGGAACCGGTCCTGCGTATAGCTCTGGATCGGCAACAGCTCGAGCGCAGTCACGCCAAGCCGCTTCAGATGATCGATGACCTTGGGATTGCCAAGCGCGGCGAACGTCCCGCGTTCCGATGGCTGCACCTCGTCGAACAGCTTGGTCAGGCCCTTGACGTGCGCCTCGTAGATCACCGTCTCGGACCAGGGCGTGTTCGGGCGAACGTCGCGCGACCAGTCGAAATGGCTGTCGCTCACGACACCCTTGGGCATGGTCAACGCATTGTCGCGCCGATCGAAGCTCAGATCCTCGCGCGCCGACTTGACCTGATAGCCGTACATCGCGTCGGTCCAGCGCAGCTCGCCCGTCATCGCCTTGGCATAGGGATCGAGCAGCAGCTTGTTAGGATTGAACCGGTGGCCCTCTTCGGGTGCATACCGGCCATAGGCGCGATAGCCATAGGACAGCCCCGGCTGCGCATCGGGGAGATAGCCGTGCCACACCTCGTCGGTCCATTCGGGCAGGACGTAGCGCTTGAGTTCACGGCGGCCGCTGTCGTCATAGACGCACAGCTCGATCTTTTCGGCATTGGCCGAATAGACCGCGAAATTGACCCCGAGCCCGTCGAACGTGGCGCCGAGCGGATAGGCCGAACCGGCCTCGAGCGTATCAGGCAGAAGATGCAAAGCGAGCCCCCAGATTGACGCCAACCTCCACCATTCTAGCAGCGCGGCGGCGTGTCAGGGCGAAAACCCGCCTGCGTTCGGCAATGTTCCCGGTTCGGTTTCTTTTCCCTGTCGACGAGAAATTACCGGCGGTCTCGTGCAAAGCGGGTGACGCCGATCGGCGTCACCCGGTGCGTCGCCGCCGTTATCCAAGCTGCTCGAGTTTCGCTTCCGGGGCTGCGGCCGAGGCGCGGAACCGCGCGACGCTCGCCTCCTCGAACGACTTGGCAACAACGGTCGATACCGTTTTGAAGTCTGCGGTGGCATGGTCCGGCGTCAGCGTCAGGACGATGAACCCCTTGCGATCCTGATCGCAAAAGCGGACCTCGTCATTGGCGTCGGCGATCAGCGTCCCGATCCCCGGGATCAGCGAGCCATAGGACGGGCTGGTGATCGCGGTCGCACCGAATTCGACCGCGACGAGCTTCCCCGATGCATCGTGCAAATCGTTCGCCCAGCCGGCATGGCTATCCCCCGACAGCACGACCGGTCGCGACCCCGACCGCTTGAACGCGGCATAAAGCCGCTCGCGTGCTGCGGGATAGCCGTCCCAGCTGTCGAAGTTGAACGGCAGACCCGCGCGATAGGATGCCATGCTCGCCATCAGCGCCGTGCGCCATTTCTCCGGGAGCCGCGCCATCATCGCGGCGAAGCGATCGGGGCCGAGCTGCTTCTCGAGATCGGGGCCGGCGACGCGCGCCATCACCACCTGGTTGCCGAGTACCTGCCATGGCTTGCCCGCCGTGACCGACGCCGCCATCGTCCGCTCGATCCAGGCGAGCTGCGGTGCGCCCAGCATTTCGCGACCCGGCTGCGCGCGCTCCGCCATCATCGGGGCATATTCGGCAGGCGCAATCGCCTCGCCCTTCGCCGCGACCTGCCTGCTCCGCGCGAGCAGCCGCGTCTCGACCATCACCAGCGTCGCGAGATCGCCGAACTCGAAACTGCGGTTGATCGCTTCCCACGGCTCGCCGGGCTTCGGGTCGCGGATCGGCATCCATTCGAAATAGGCCTGCATCGACGCGGCCTTGCGCGCCTTCCAGTCGCCCTCGGTCGCCGGGTCATGGTTCTCGGCGCCGCCGATCCAGTCGTCATTGGCGACCTCATGATCGTCCCACACGCAGATGAACGCCGCCCGGGCATGCGCCGCCTGCATGTCGGCGTCGCGCTTCACCTGCGCGTGACGCATCCGATAGTCGGCGAGCGTCACGATCTCATGCGCAGGCTCGACCAGCCGGCCGATCTTCTTGCCGATGTCGCCGCCATAACCGTCGATGTCATATTCATAGATGTAGTCGCCGAGATGCAGCACCGCGTCGAGCCGGTCGAGTTTGGCGATCGAGGCATAGGCGTTGAAGAACCCGCCGGGGTAGAGCTGGCATGACACCACGCCCATGACGACATCCGCCACCGCACCGCGGGGCAGCGTGCGGACCCGGCCGACGGGTGAGCGCGTGCCCGCCGCGGTTTCGAACCAGTAGCGATACTCGGTCCCGGGTTTCAGCCCCGTCACCGCGACCTTGGCGGTGAAGTCGCGCGCGGCACGTGCCGCGATACGGCCAGAGTGGAGTGGCGTCTCGCCCTCGCGCAGTGCGACATGCCAGGTCAGCGCGATATCGCCCGCCTGCTGCGGATCCTGCGGGGTCGCGCGCGTCCACAGGATCGCGCCGTCCGCGGAGGGATCGCCGCTCGCCACGCCGTGGTCGAAGCGCGCTGCCCCCGCGCTGCCGTTCGTGCGCGCCGCGGTGGCGAGGCCGGGAAGCGCGAGCGCGGAGCCGGAGCCGAAGAGCGTGAGGGCGTCGCGGCGATTGATCGTCATAACAGTGCCTTTTGCGGTGATGCCGCCTGCTAGGGGCCCTCGGCGTCAGTCACGTTGCGACGGTGTTACGCCGCGATGACAGGCCGTCACGCGCGGGTCATGTATCCGACGCGGAACCGTAACGACCCCGCCCTAGGTGCTCGCTCACTGACAATCGGGGGACTTCATGACGACCATTTTTACGCGCCTGGCTCTGGCCGCGCTTGCTGCATCCTGTTCGACGGGTGCGCTTGCCCAGGCGATCGTCGCACCCGATCCGGCGACCGGCCCGGCCGCCCGCGCCAGCGTGACAAACGGCGACGACATCGTCGTGACCGCGCAGAAGCGCGAGCAGCGGATCGAGGACGTGCCGCTGACCGTCACCGCGCTCACCGGCGCGAAGATGGCGGATATCGGCGTCAACTCGTTGTCCGAAGTCGCCGCCTATATTCCCGGCCTGCAGATCCAGGAGCAGAGCGCGAACAACCCCGGCTTCGTGATCCGCGGCATCACCTCGGACAATGGCTCGTCGCAGCAGGGCGCGCGCGTGACGCTCTACTATAACGGCGTCGACATCAGCCGCTCGCGCGGCGCCTATCAGGACCTCTACGATCTCGAGCGGATCGAAGTCGTGAAGGGCCCGCAGGCGACGCTGTTCGGCACCGCCGCCGCGGTCGGTGCGATCAACCTCATCTCCGCCAAGCCGCAGCCCGGGACCTCGGGTGCGATCACCGGCTCCTATGGCAATTACAACCGCACGCAGGTGTCGGGCTTTATCAACGCCGGCAACGACGTGCTGTCGGGGCGCCTGGCCTTCGCCTATAAATATCGCGACGGCTATGTCCGCAACATCGCCGGTGATGCGAACATCCCCAACCAGAACCAGGGCAAGGTCGATCAGGACGATCTGAACGGTCAGGACCAGCGCGGCATTCGCGGCTCGCTGCGCTTTCGGCCGAACGACGCGGTCACCGCCGATCTCGTCCTGACCTATGATGGTCAGCGCAATCCCGGCACCGCGTTCAAGAGCCGCGCGCATGCCCCGACCGGCGGCCAGACGGGCGATTACGGCAATGCCGAGCTCTCGGGTTCGCCGTTCAGCGCCGAGGCGCTCGGTGCGCGCAAGCTCGGGCTCGACCGCAACGTCTACGACGCCAATCTGACGGTGTCGGTCGATCTGTCGCCGGGAATCACCTTCACCACCGTCAACGGCTATCGCCGCTTCGACGCGCTCGAGATCTTCGACGCGGATGGCGGCCCGGCCTGGTATCTCGAATTCGCCGAGGATGCGAAGGGCGACCAGTGGAGCCATGAGAGCCGCTTCGCGTTCGACGGCCCGAAATATCGCGCGTCGTTCGGGTGGAACGCCTTCTTCGAAAACGGGTCGCAGCGCGTCCCCTTCTCGACCGAGGAGGGCACCTATATCGCCTGCTCGATCGCTGCGGCCTATCAGCCGTTCCGTACCGCGCTGAACGGTGCCGGCATCCCGACCGGCCCGGGCTGTGTCGCCGCCAACGGCACGATCCCGGCGGCGACCCGCGCCACCGCGATCCTCACCGGCGGTCGCGCGACGCAGATCCCCTATTCATCCGAGTTCACCAATTACGGCAACAACGACACCTATTCGGTGTTCGCCGACGCGACCTATATCCCGATTCCGGCGCTCGAGCTGACCGCCGGCGCACGCATCCTGATCGAGGATCGTCAGTCGGGCTATTCGTCCATCCAGCCGAATTCGCAGATCCTCGCTGCGCTGGGCGTCCGCACCAGCCTGCTCGGGACCGCGAACACCAATGGCGTGAAGTTCGAGGCGGACCAGAGCTTCGCCGCGATCCTTCCGCGGTTCAACGCGCTGTTGAAGCTCGACGACGATGTCAGCCTCTACGGCACGATCAGCAAGGGCCGGCGCTCGCCGGTCGTCCAGTTGGCGGCACTCAACGCCGTCAACGGCGTACGCCCCAGTCTTCAGATCGTGCCTGAGGAAAATGTCTGGAACTACGAAGGCGGTATCAAGGGGCGCGTCGGACCCTTCACCGGCGCAGCATCGGTCTTCTATCAGACCTATGACGGGTTCCAGGTCTCGGTGAACGAGGTCAATCCCGCCAATGGTGCGGTCGTCGCGGTCACGCGCAGCGCGGGCTCGGCAAAGAATGTCGGCGTCGAGCTCGAGGGCAATCTTGCGCTTGGCCAGTATCTGTCGGTGTTCGGGACCTTCGCCTATCTCGACGGCGGGATCGCGGATCAGCCTGCGGGCACCTTTGCCGGCAACCGCTTCCGCCTCCAGCCGAGCACCACGGCCTCGGGCGGCGCGACGCTCCGGCTGCCCGTCGGCGGCGCGGTCTTCTATGCGACGCCGAGCGCCAACTACCGGTCGAAGGTGTTCTTCGAACTGCCCAACAGCGCCGCGATCAGCCAGCGCGGCTATACGCTGGTCAACCTGCGTGCGGGTATCGAGCTTGCGGACGGGCGCTACCGCGTCGGCGGCTTTGCGCGCAACCTGACCAACAAACGCTACCTGATCGACGCGGGCAACACGGGCGGCGGCTTCGGCATCCCCACCTATATCGCCGGCGAACCGCGCTTCTACGGCGTCGAGCTTGGCGCCAAGTTCTAAACAGCCCTGTCCCACCCTGTCGTTCCGGCACGCGCCGGGACGGCGGGGACCATCCGCAAAGGCCAGTCGGGCGGCCGCCCGGCACCCGTCGGCCGGCTCCTATCCCGGCCCCGCGCGTTGAGGCGCATTCCCCATCGCACGAGGTTCTCACGATGCGCGCCAGTCCTATCACCGCGGCGGTTTCCGCATGAGCGGTCCGCAGCTCTTCACGCCGTTCAAAGTCGGCAAGCTCGATCTCGCCAACCGGATCGTCATCGCGCCGATGTGCCAATATTCGGCGGTCGACGGCTGCATGACCGACTGGCACCTGATCCATCTCGGGCATCTCGCGCTGTCGGGCGCGGCCCTGATGATGCTCGAAGCCGCCGCGGTGACGCCCGAGGGGCGGATCACCTACGGTGATGTCGGTCTGTATGACGATGCGAGCGAAGCGGCGATCGCGCGGACGCTCGACAGCGTGCGGCGCTGGTCGGACATGCCGATCGGCATCCAGCTGTCGCATGCCGGACGGAAGGAGTCGTGCGAAGTCCCATGGAAGGGCGGCGGGCAGATCGCGCCGGGCGCCGACAACGGATGGCATACCGAAGCCCCCTCCCCGGCCGGTTTCCTGCCCAGCGATACGCCGCCGACGGCGCTCGATCGCGAGGGGCTGGCGCGACTGCGCGACGCGTTTGCCGCCGCGGCGACGCGTGCGGCACGGCTCGGGATCGATGCGATCCAGCTGCACGCCGCGCACGGCTACCTGCTCCACCAGTTCCTCTCGCCCTTGGCCAACCACCGCGACGACGATTATGGCGGCAGCCTCGAGAACCGGATGCGCTTCCCGCTCGAAGTGTACGACGCGGTCCGCGCTGCCTTCCCGGCGGATCGCCCGGTGACGATGCGCGTATCGGGCGCCGACTGGGTCGAGGGTGGCTGGGACGGCGAACAGACCGTCGCCTTCGCCAAGGCGCTCGAGGCTCGCGGGTGCGATGCGATCCACGTCTCGAGCGGGGGCCTCAGCCCGGACCAGCAGATCCCGGTCGGGCCAAGCTATCAGGTCCCGCTGGCGCGTCAGGTGAAACAGGCGGTCGGCATCCCCGTCGTCGCGGTCGGGCTGATCACCGACTATGAACAGGCCGAGGCGATCATCGGTACCGGTGACGCCGATCTCGTGGCGCTAGCCCGGACCCTTCTCTACGATCCACGCTGGCCGTGGCATGCCGCTGCACATCTCGGCGGCCATGTGAAGGCGCCCAACCAGTATCTCCGTTCACAGCCGCGCCAGTACAAGGACCTGTTCCAGGCCTGACACGAGCCGCGACCCTCGCGGGTCGCGGCAATGTCTCCAGCGCGGTCAGCCGTTGTCGCGGAAACCGGGATACA
>Ga0265797_10004385_pt1 | contig 21651 bp, 15 predicted proteins | sample P2T30metagenome_FD_192433 | JGI IMG/M metagenome (GOLD analysis project Ga0265797, IMG submission 192433) | Plant litter microbial communities from East Loma Ridge, Irvine, California - P2 T30 | ecosystem: Environmental > Terrestrial > Plant litter > Unclassified | place: USA: California... | reverse complement strand
TCTTCAAACAAAGCTGCTCCGCTACCAATCGAGATCAACGGGCTCCGCGGGTTACCCCGTCAACCTACTGGCTTCAACTCGACTGCGCCGCAGATCGAACGGAAAGCCCTGCATGGTGTGCAGCATTGGGACTGCACTCGCCGCGATCGTCGTATTTGCATACGCCTTCTGGCTTGAAGCGACAGCAGGTGGATTTTCTATCTTCTTTTCATCGTCGCACCTCAAGCAAATGGAGATCCAGCGTTCCTGTGCGAGGGCATGGGAGCGTCGGTGCTGGCACCCTGGATCGTTGACTACTACCAGCGCAGGTCTCACGTCCCGAGATGGCGTGGTAAGCTGGTTGCTGAGTGCGGGCGCATTTTGACCTGAAGCAACAGCAGGTGGTTCATCTTTTGCCTTTGCATTACCGCACCTCAAGCAGAATGGAATCAAGCGTCCCTGCACAAGAGCATGGGAGCGTCGGTGCTGGCACGATGGATCATTGTTCACAGCCAGTACGGGTCTCGCATCAGGAGATGGCGTGGTGAGCTGGTTGCAAAGTGTGGTGTTGCAGCTTGGTGATGTCTGAGTTGGTTGTAAGACAACAGGAGCTGCCACGTGAGCTGAGACAGTGGGCAGGGTTCTGGAGAAGCGGCCAGCTGTGGCCAGGCACGCAGTCTTTGGCATGCGAGTGAGAGCCGGCCTGCGAGTGGAAGTAGCGAGACGACCGCTGTCGCACGTCTGACGCATGCGGTTGACGCTGGTGTGGTCTTGGGCACACATTTCGAGCTGTTGGATGGAAAGGAATGCAAGCCTGCTGCGGGTGCTGATATGTTGCTGTTTCGCATAGGCCGCTGGTCTTATAGGATGTTCGTCGACACGAGACGACACTCCCGGTCACGATACAGGATGAATGCCATTGTGTATTGGGTAGCTCAGGGCACAGGCGCCTAGAAGTGAAAATCAGTTGTCAAAACAGGACGCATTGTCGCCTTCTTTCGAGACTCGTGGTGGTGAATTGGGCGTGTTAAGGCCATGGCTTGTGAAGACTAGGCACAGTGCCTAGGTAGACAATACATTTTTCTTTATTCTTGAGTGTTGTCAAACTCCATAGTGGTCTATGCTGCAACCTGATAAATATATACACATATTGTTGGATGAAGCCTGGCATTGTGATAAGGGCCATGAAGAGTCCAAAAGAAAGGTAGCAACCTTGATGATATCGGCCAAAGATGAGTCGATTGAGGCAGCGTCATCAGACGCGACGTACGTCCTAAGGTAAGAGCAAATGGCCAACAACCTTGCGAGGAGTAAGATGTCAACATTCCTGGTCCAGACTAGATGTTTGTATACGCTTTCTTGTGATACGAAATCGCCGCACATTCCATTTAATTGGCCGACGACTGCGCACTGGCTCTCCGGGTATGGCCAGATAATCAAGTATATTCCAGTAAGTCATGCACGATGTTGTGCACGTCTTAAACTCGGACATGTGATCGCGGCCAAATCTAAGAGTGAGGTCATCTGTTCTGCCCAATCAGAACGCCAAACGCCAGCCAGCGTCTCTCCAGTTCGAACATCCATCAACACAACAATGACTTCGCCAAAAGCGACAGTAACCTACAAGAAGAAGGAAGGCATCCTCGCAGTCAGCGATGACTCGAAATACCTCTTCTGGTCGCCATCGGCGCCTCCGGGCTCGCCGCCCTCCGTGACCATCCCTATAGTCGACATCACAAACCTACAGCAAACACCAGAATCGAGCCCGAAAGTCGCGCTGAAAGTTTTTGTGAAAGAGGAAAGCTATGTGTTCAGCTTCACGGATAAGCAGAGCGCTCGCAAGGAGCAGGAGACAGTTACGGACACCCTGCGAAGTGTGATCTCTGCGAGCAAGGCGGCAGCACCTACACCACAAGTCGCGACACCAGGCACCGGTACACCAGGTCCAGCACACAACGGCGAGAGTGCACAGCCTGCTGCTATGGCCATCGCGAAAGCAGTCAGTTCAAAAGCAGAGGACGAGGCCTGGTACGACGATGCGAAGCTCAAGGCGGACTTTCAACTACAAAAATCACTGCTGGATGCGAACAAATCGCTAAAGGAGCGCTTTAACCAAGCGTTGTCGGACAAGCCAGAATCTGTCTCGGCGGCACAGTTCACAACCCAGTTCTGGTCAGCTCGTTTGCATATGCTGCGCGCTCATGCTATTGAGAAAGCACAGAAACATGGAGAGTACAACGTGCTTCCGGAGATCCGCTGGATACGGAAGCCTGGCGAGAAAGAGGGAGACCCGGACATCAAGCAGCTCTTGATCACCAAGGACCAGATTAAACTCATCTTCAAGCAGTATCCCATCGTCAGAGATGCATACAACGACAATTGCCCTCCCATGACAGCAGGCGATTTCTGGTCGCGCTTCTTTAACAGCAGACTACTCAAGAAATTGAAGGGCGAGAAGGTAACACAGCACGATCCGCCAGATGCAGCTTTCGATCGGTATCTGGAGGGCAGCGATCTCGGGCCTGCCTCCATTGGCCATGTGCCTATTTACATGGATCTCGAGGGCAACGAGCAGAATCACAGTCAACGTTTGGGAAACAGGCCGGACGAGACGATGCGACCTTCCACCTTTGAGAAGGTCCCAATCCTCAGAGTACTGAACAACCTTTCGGAGAAGATGTTGTCACATGTTGCACCGACAGATGGCGAGGCGCATGGTCCTATCGGCATGGACGAAGAGACGTACGAGCAGTTGCGTTTACGAGATTTGGCCAATGAGGACGTGGACAACCGCGTCACCTTGAACATTCGAGAGCAACAGCGTTTGGTTGGCGGGAATCAGCAAGACAATGTCTCAGCAGATGCTGCACTGTACGCAAAGCATGATCCACAGCAGGTCCTGTCTAGTCTACGGAGTGACCTTCGACCGTTCAGTCTCGGCAGCAATACGCAGGGAATGTACAGCCTTGATCAAGCAATCGGCTTCGATCCGGACTCAGACTCAGAAGATGAAGATGCTGTCCACTTCAGGACTCACGGCTTCACTCAAAGGCAGCCAGCACACTTCAGTGCCAAGCCCACTCTGAACTATGCCACCACCGAGATCATCTCATCTATCGCACAACAACGTGAGTTCGCCGCTTCCAACCCTGAAGACTTGCATGGTCTCAGCCAAGAAACCTACAACACTCTCAGCACGACACACGCAACCACCACAGAGTTCCTACACTACTTCTGGAGTCTGTTCTTGTCAGGAGACAACAGCCGGACTAACGAGCTTGCTCAACTGGTCTCTACGCTCGATCGCTCCTTGGACCGCATCAACGCTGTTGCTGCAACAGCAGAGGCTGAGCGGAACAAGAAGGTTGCTAACGTGAAGCGTCAGATGGAGGATTACGAGAAGCGTACTGGCAAGAAGGCAAAGTACAATTTCGATACCATCACTGGTGGGAAGAAGGTCGTGGACATCATGGTGAAGCCGACGGTTGGTGCCTTGGCGCAGGCTACGGCCGCTTACAAGAAGGCGTTCGACGAGCAGACGAAAGAGGCTGCCGCCGCTGCTGCTGCCGCTGTATGACATTACTCAGACGTGTATGATTAGAAGATGTTAACGATGCAGGAGACAAACTCTATCCACGACCTCACTTACAGACTTGGCCTAGGTGCGAAGGTGATGCTACAAGGTCTGTCGAAATGGCAACATACATATCTCTACCATGCGAGTGAAGTCTTGAGTTTCGCCAAATTATGTTTATGTTTATGTTTACTGTTTTCGTTGCCAAGCTGTTGGTTTTGAAGAAGGAAGGAGCGACCCAGGTCCAAAACAACGCAACTCGCACCACAAATTCTCGCCGCGCTTCTCGCTCCACTGATCAACAACACCATCGTCAGCACTACAACATTGAAGCACCACTATCGCAGTCGTTCACAATCATCTCTTACTCGAGGAGTTCGCTCCAGCCACCACAATATTGAAGCTCCACTATCGCAGTCGTTCACAATCATCTCTAACTCGAGGAACTCGCTCCAGCCACCACAATGGATCATCACGGTGAGGCCCCATGGCCGCCTCGGGACCTTATGGTGCACGACGGCCTACTCATTCCTTGTTGCGTTATGGTGAACCACGATGCTTACAATCGTATAGGCGTGACCGAGACCAACGAATTCATGGTTGCCTACACGAAATGCACCGTCCCGCAGCAGCGTGTCTTCAGATGCTTCGCCGAGCTCGACAGTCAGATCGTCAGGCAGCTTGAAGACGCAAGCCTCAGCATCACTCTCGTGCCAAACTTGCTGGCGAAGATCCACAGACTTGCCTCGCGCATTCGCAACGAGTGGACCGTGAAGTATGGCCTGAAGTTCCGCGACCAGGGCCCAAACGACGGGATGGCACCGCACGGCCTCCTCCAGCTGACTGGTATGGCTGCTGAAACTGTCGACGTACTTCCCACCGGCATGAAGCATCCCGTCACGGGATCAGAAATTCTTACGCGCTACACGCCACCAGCTGGAACTATGCGCATCGCTGGCGGCGGAGCTTTCCTCACGTTCCCTGCTGGCTATGAGGTCCCCAACATGGCACCAGGCGTATCTACACCACCTGGCCTCCCTCAGCCGACGCTTGTTGAGTTTGGCAAATATGTCATGGTACATCTCACTGGCAATCAGCTACCCGACACGGCAGCCGCCATGCCTCTGCCCTCCCTGCCACCAGCTGATCTCCCTCATCTGACCCTTGAGTTTGGCAAACTCGTCAATGTCCATCTCAATGGCAATCAGCCACCCTACACGGCACCCGCCATGCCTCTACCCTACATGCCACCGAATGGAATCATGCCCGACGCTGGTGGCGCTCCGCCACCTGCTGGGCCGCCAAATTTCGGGACCCCTGCGAACTTCCCTAATGGCAGCATCCCGCCTAAACCGCTCTTCGCCGACGGCCAGGAACCTAGGTTGACCTGGTTCGAGAAATTCACGTCGCTCAACGAAATCCGTCTACCCGAGAAACGCGAAAAGACGCTGCAGATCCAGAAGAATCTGTTCAACGAGAGTGTTGCGCGCTGCATGGAGGCTCTCTTCCGATGCAGCGATCAGGTGGAGGATGCTGAGGCTTGGCTTCGCGAGACATCATGATTGCATGAGGCGTTAGTGGATTGTTGGACAGTTGTGCATGATTGTTTTGGTTAAGAGCATAACATCAAATAGCACAGTTTGAATATCACAGAAAATCACGACTCTCAATGGTAACGGCAAGGTCATTATGTTTCTAAGGCAAATGGTACTAGCACAATAGATTTGAGATCTGGAGGAAACGTGAACAGTATCTCAATGGTTACGGTAAGATCATTATGTCTTTCAGGCAAATAGTACTAGCACATTAGATTCTGATTTCCGAGGAAACGTGAACAGACTCTTAATGGTTATAGCAAGCTTATTTTGTCTTTCAGGCAGATAGTACTAGCCCTCTAAATTATGAGGTATAGAGGAAACGTGAACAGTATCTCAATGGTAACGGCAAATTCACTCAGTCTTCAAGGCAGGTAACACTAGCACTCTCAATATTGAGGTGTAGAGGAAATTTGGACATTATCTTAATGGTAAAGATAAGATTATCAAGTCTCTAAGGTAGATGGTACTAGCACACTAGATCTTGAGATCTAGAGAAAACGTGGACATTATCTCAATAGTAAAGGTAAGATTATTAAGGCTCTAAGGTAAATGGTACTAGCACACTAGATCTTTGAGACCTAGAGGAAAGATTGACAGTATCTCAATGGTACAGGTAAGATTATCAAGTCTCTGAGGTAGATAGTACTAGCACTCTAGATTTTGAGATATAGAGGCGATATAGATAGTATCTCAACGGCTAGTATGTACCTAAATCTACCCAAAGCCTATGAGAACAGCATAGAGGGATGTCAACAGAGTGCTAGTGCCTGAGCCGTACACAAACTTGAGCGTAAACGCTGTACTCCCAAATGCCCCTGCTGAATGAAGTGAATGTTTGAAGACTGGAAGCCGCCAGGGTCTCAAACAATGATGTCACATTCAAACGCCGCGACCTCTTGCCCTACACGTACATGTACTGCCGATAAACATACCTACAATCCACGATCAACTCAAGTCTCAGCCTCACCGCACCTGTTTCTTGCAAAGCCATGCATCTACCACTCCCGCCAACCAACAATTAAACCAAACCCATAGAGGCACAATCAACAAAATGGGTACCCTCACCGCCAACCTCCCCCGCCTAGATCACTACTGCGCCCACAAACTCCCCACCTCCTGCCGCCTCTCCTCCATCGGCGAATGCTGCGCCTGCTACGACGAGCGCCCGCACGCCGCCTCCTACACAACCTACATCGACGGCGTCGGCCTCGTAGCCCGCGGCACGCGCTGGCAGCGCTACTGTTGGTTCTGCAAGGAGTTCTGGCAAGCTCGTGTTGAAGCCAGCGGGCTGAGACCCGGACAGACGAGGATTCCTGAGGTGCCAGACCAAACGCCTTTTCTGGATAGGTGGTATGAGTTTCATCAGGGGTACAGGGTTGTGACTAAAGAGGATGGGAGCGAGGAGAGGGTTGCGGTGTTGGGGGAGGATATGAGGGATGTGGAGCCAGGGCGGTTGCCTAGGACGGTGGAGGAGTTGAGGGAGGGGAGGGAGAGGAGTGCGGCGGAGGCGGTGGAACGCGAGGCAAATCAGCAGCAGCAGGCGGCGGCGGTGCAGGGGGAGGAGGGACCTGCTGGACCGACTTTGGAAGAGACGTTGGATCAGTTGTTCTTGGATGCGCAGGCTGAGGACAGTACGACCGCGCAGCAACCTCCACGCCGAGCTGGGCCTACGCAGAACGTACATGCCCAGGCGATGGCGGCAGCAGGGTCTCGCAACCGCGAGTACCAAGCTCGCAGGATCGCCGCTCTTCGTCGCGAACTGCACCGCATGCGCAATGGCATCGAGCGCGTCATCTCGGGTCTTCGAGAGTTTGGCGAGAATGTTCCCGATGCTGGCGAAGCGACTGGTCAACTCACGACGCTTGGAAGAACGCTTGACGATATATCTGGCGTGCCCTCCAGCGACCAAGCCGACCTGGCCATCCGCAGCGTCAACGAACTGACGAGTAACGTTGCGGCCTCACAAAGCGACCAAACTCTGGCAGCCATGCAAGCTCGCGTTGACGAGGCGAGAGAGCATGTCAACGAGGCCAGGCGCATGCGAGACCAGGCTGCGGCGGAGTTCGATGTTGCCGAGCAGGAGTTCAACACTTCCAATCGACGGTTACAGCAGCTTCAGCGCGACCAGGTCTCCGCGCAGAACTACACACGACTTTTCGGCACTCGCGAGGAGATAGCCGCACAGGGAGACGATTACGAGAGTCCAGTCGGTGGCATGTTTTCACGGGCGTATGAGCGGTTCAACGCGGCGGAGCAAGTACGACAAGAAGAACGAACTTTGCGTCAGGTGTTGGAGGATGAGAGAAGAAACGGCGGCGAAGATGCTTCTCTTCGTTCAAATGGTCGCAGGAGGCTGGAAGAGTTTGAGAATCGATTGACTGATGTTTGGGGTGTGCGTGCACCACCACGGCTGGCTCAAGACTCGACTTCAAACACGACTCACCTTATGGAAGAAGCCCGCGATGAGGTCTTTGCAGGCCAGAGGCTTGCTGATATGACCCAGGAGGCACAACAGGTGGCGGAGCTAGCCGGCGACGAACCACCTGGCCACAACGACAACGATGACAGCACTTTGGAGGAATATTATAGCTTGCTGAGGCGGCAAGGTTGGAGCCAGCAAGCTCCAGAAAGGCCGCAACGAAACGGTCCACCTGCAAGCAATGGCTCAGAAAGCTCACAAGGTTTTGTCGCAGCACTTGGAGTGCACATGATGCCCGAACAGCTTGAGGAGTTCGAACGTCAACTATCTGCCGCAAGGCCTTCCTCGCCTGTCGAACCATACTCGGCAACAGCACTAGACAGACGCGAGGACCTCGTCCATGTACTCCACTACATTCGAACGCACGATAACTGGCGGGAGGAATTCAGCCTCGAAGTCAATCAAGTCTACATGGGTCTTGTCATTTGCGCTTCTAGCTTGAACAACATGGAGATTGTGGAAGATCTGTTGCCACGCATGTCGGCAGTCATGGGAGGTATGGACCCCACCAGTCTTTTGCAACGGGACGATTTGGTGTGGGAGTGTCGCCTTCCAGCTGCAAGACTCGTGCGCATCCGCAGGGCCGGCCAGCGAGTCTCTTTCTCCAATCAGCCTCAATCTACTGACACTGAGGTCATGCGTGGCAACATGGAGGTCATGGCGGAGGTTTTCCAGATGAGCGCCGAAGTGCGCCGTAAGAGCGGACTGACCGCACAAGAACAGCTCGACATGATGAACCGCCTACAAAGCGGCGAACGACGTGCCGAAGATCGCGCAGTCCTAGCTTCAATGCTGCTGGAAGAAGAAACGGTTTCACTGGCCGTGGAAACTCACAGACAACAGCCAAACCCGAGAGAAACCGCACAACAGACACAACTCAACACGCAACGAAGAGAAGCTGCTCGCGACGGCGACTTCAGCCGACAAGGCCTGAACGCCCAACGGCGCGAAACCTCAGCTTTCGCCCTCGCAGCCGGCAGACTCGCCATACAACGTGGCCTCATCGAACAAGGCAACCACGCCTATGGCCGCCTCTTCGACGGCCCCCGTACAAACCGCCCTCGTCCGCGCGACAGACTCGACAACTGGCCCTCGGAATCCTCAGAAGAGGAAGAAGAAGACCAAGACCAAGGTCTCGACGCGAAGGACAGCGGACGTCCAGAGCCCAAGACCGATGAGGAAATGGAGGTGAAACTCGAGTGCCGCATCTGCTACTCGCAGATCGCAGATGTGGCGTGTCTGCCTTGCGGACATTTGGTGATGTGCAAGTGGTGCTCGGAGCAGCACAGTCCGACTATGCAGCATGATCGTACGAGGCCGAGGAGGGCGGCTGGATGTCCTGTGTGTAGGAAGGGGATTAGGCAGAAGGTGAGGGTGTTTAGGGCTTAGAAAGAAGAAGTTGTGGTTTGTCGCTAGATTGTTGCATACATGATAGAATGGGCGTTTTGTATACCTTACCTTGGGCTAGGAGGAGCGGCATTGGTCCAGAAATGTAGAGCCATTCGAGAGATCGGACACAAGTTTACGTACACTTTCAGCTATGCGTGTATTGCGAAAGAAACATGCTGGTTTTAGTCATGTAGTCTTATCAAACCCAGCAGCCATTAATTATTGACATGATAAATCCCTTATATGGTGAAACCCTCCTTTGCTTGCCAATGGACGACGGTATGTATATTTCGGCTCAGGATATGTACAGCCGAAGCCGCCGGATGCGGAAAGATGGCACAGCATCGTCACCGATCATCCTTCAGAGTCGGTGAGAGATCACGCTGTACAATTTTGACTATTTTTTTGACGATTATAAGAATCTTGGTGAAACATGACATTTTCCTCAATTTGATGTTGCTATCTCGTGACAGACAATCGCTGTACTCGTCGGCAGATTGTTAAGCGCGAGACGAAACGGCCAGCTCGCTTTAAGTTGCGCGGTGGTACATCATCGCATCTCCATAGTGTTATTACGCACGACTGGCAGACACATCCGGCCCATACACCCATGCCAACCTCCCAACACCACAACATCCACCCTCTTCCTGCGCGCCAGCCTCCATGAGCTGGAACTTGCTCGAGCGCTTCATCGAGTCGGAGCACTTCAACAAGGATCCCTCTCTTACCGTCGCATACCTAGCGTGAGTTCAAGCTTCCAAACACGAACAAGAACAACAACACCACCACTGCTCGTGAACTTGGGGCTGACCACATATCTTCCTTGCATACAGAAGGTACGCGAGCCACGTCGGTATCCATTATGTGCTCTGCTCCAAGTTGCGCCAATTCAGCTATGAGGAAATCGAGTTCTTCCTGCCGCAGCTATGCCACCTGCTCATCTCGATCGACAATGAGTCCATGGCCTTGGAGGAATTCATAATAGACTTGTGCGAAGAGTCGGTCAATGGCGCGCTATTGGTACGCTTGCTCAAGAATATACTGGCATACACTTCGGTCTGCTAACACGCATCCACAGACCTTCTGGCTCTTCCAAACATACCTCAACGATCTCTCCTCCCAGCCCGCCTCGAACGCATTCCAGACTTGTCGCAGGATATACAACAAAGTACAGAGCATTGTCTTCGGAGGCTCGGATCCTGCGCCCAGGGAGCGCATACAGGACAATGTGTTGCCGGTCACCGTGCTGTCCAGTCTGGTACTGGCCAGTATTGCCGTGCCCATGCTACCTGGCCTGGCGGGACCCTTGGCTATTGCGCAGGCGCGGCGACCAAGGCCAGTGGAGGAAGAGCTTCCAGAGACTCTGACTCCGGTGCAAAAGATTGGGAGAAGCCATACTGTTTCGGGGACCACAAGTAGCTCGCGACGAGCAGCACGTGAGCCTGGCGATTCGAAGGAGACACCTAAAAGGAGGACACGCAGGCCACAGCCTCTTTTGTCTAGCGATCTCGGAGTCGCTCGTACACAACCATCGAGTCCCAATTCTTTAGATCCCACCACTGGAGCAGGCGAAAGTCGCAGAACACATCGCCACAGGCAGTCGCTAGCGACAACGCTTGGAAACCAGGGTTTCGCCAGTAGCCATTCTCTGCCAGACCAACGCAAACACAGCATCGTGGCAGTTCCCACATCTCCTGGTGTTCCCCGACGGCCGAGTGAGATGTCGCGACGACATACACACAACCCGAAAACTGTATCAGTCAATTCTATGACCCGTGACCAGAAGATCCGGATGTTGCGACAGAACTACTTCCGGACCGAGATGCAATTTCTCACAGCACTTGAAGGCATTTCGTCGCGCCTGGTCGCAGTTCCTAAACCGGCTCGACTGAGTGCGTTGCGCGCGGAACTGGCTTTGATCGCACAAGATTTGCCAGCAGAGGTCGATGTTCCATTTATTTGCCCTGCAACACTTGTAGACGGGGCTGCCAGCAAAAGCAGACACCACCGTATTGTTCGACTCAACCCTGCGGAAGCCACGAGTCTGAACAGTGCGGCAAAAGTACCATATCTACTAATGTTAGAAGTCATTCACGAGGATTTCGACTTCGACCCAGACAGTGAGGAGAACCAGCAATTACTTAACACGCTACTCTCTGATAGAGGCCGACAAAAACGAAAACTATTCGACACATCCGATGCAGCGCGAGCACAATTGGAGCAGTTGCCGCCACCACAGCAGACGACACAAAATGACAGCGTCTTTGAGCCTACGATGGGAGATCTTGGCAGTCCAGCCCTACTTCAAGGCCTTAATGGAGAACTCAAGGGCTCTGACAGCCCACGGATACGAGGATTTGCGAACTCAATGAAGGACTCGCCTAGGTTATCAACAGGGGTCAGCACACTTTCTTCAACAGCAGGAATCGCGACGCCACGGAACTCGGATGGACCTATAAGCAGATCTAGCACTCCAGGAGGCTTACGACAATCACCTTTCATGAAAAGTTCGACGCCAGACCAGGCTGAAGTCTCGGCTTTAGCAACTCATATGCGGACTGCAGCTCAAATGCTGGCACAGTTGGAGCTGAGTGCTGCTAAAAGACCAAAAGCCGAAGTGGCGGCCATCAAAGCAAAGATCATAGCAAGCATGCAGACGCTTGAGGAGCAAAGCTTCTTGTCGGACGATGCCATCTCGGGGCCCAGCTTTGAAACGATCATGGCTAGAGCGAATGAGGCCGCGTCTCACGCAGACGTCAGCACGCTTGAGGAAGACGAGTTGGCGGCAGATGCAGACCCTACCATCTCATCGGGCAGAGGTGCTGCTCGTATGGAGAATGATATGAAGACTGGTGGTGTCCAGCGCAAAGGCGACCGCGACGATCCATCTGCGGCAACAGTTGGTGAGGCGTGGGAGCAGAAGAAGGAACGTATCAGGCGCTCCTCACCGTATGGCTGGGTCAAGAATTGGGATCTGGTATCTGTGATCGTTAAGACGGGAGACGATCTTCGTCAAGAAGCTTTCGCCTGTCAACTGATCGAAGTGTGCTCCAAGATCTGGACTGAGCACAACGTCGACGTCTGGGTCAAAAACATGCGCATCCTCGTCACTGGCGAATCCTCAGGCCTCATCGAGACGATCACAAACGCCGTCTCCCTCCACTCCCTCAAACGCTCCCTAACCCTCGCAGCCCTCGCCGCAGCCCCTAACGCCCGAAGCAAAGGTATCGCCACCCTCCAAGACCACTACACCAAGACCTTCGGCGCCCCCGACTCCCCAGCCTACATCAAAGCCACCGACAACTTCGCCAAGAGCCTCGCAGCCTACAGCATCATCAGCTACATCCTGCAGCTCAAAGACCGCCACAACGGCAACATCCTCATCGACTCCGAAGGCCACGTCATCCACATCGACTTCGGCTTCATGCTCTCCAACTCCCCGGGAAACATGGGCTTCGAAGCCGCGCCGTTCAAATTCCCCCTCGAGTACATGGAAGTCCTCGGCGGCTTCGAAGGCGCGGCTTTCCTCAAATTCAAAGAAGTCCTGAAAGATGCTTTCCAGGCTTTGAGAAGGGAAGCGGAGCGCATCGTCATGCTTGTCGAGCTCATGGGCAGGGAGAGCAAGATGCCTAGCTATGGCGGCGGGTTGACGAGCGTTGTCGCGGCTCTGCGGGCGAGGTTTGTGCTGGAGAAGAGTAAGGAGGAGGCGAGGGAGTGGGTGGAGGATTTGGTGGCAAAGAGCGTGGGGAGTTACTATACGAGGCTTTATGATACTTTCCAGTATCGGACGCAGGGGATTTATTGATCGGGCTCTGTGGTGTAGTGGGAGGTTTCGGAGGTTTGGGAGGAGGGATGAGGGTTTGGGGGTTTGGATATTGATAAATGATGTTGGAATGAATGGCTTGATGATCACCTGTCTTTCTCGCTTCCGTTCTGTGTCTTGTGGATGAAACTGAAGTTGTAAGAGTGCAATGGGCTTCGATGCGTGTTTGTAAACGGCTCAGCCATACCCGCTCAGTTCCTCGTCGATGAGCTCGTCATTCAAGCTCTCAATGTTGAGGAGGACGTCGTCGAGCATGTCTCCATTCTCCTTTGCGCGATCACAAGTGTCGTAGTCATCGTACCCGCGGTAAAGGTCTCCTCGCGCCAGAATATGCACGGGATCATTGCTTCGCTGCAGAACGTGTCGAGGGTCTGACGGTGGAAATTCGCACTCCGAGTATGATCGAAGCAGCGCTGCTGCTGCTAGAAGCCAAGACCGTAGCCATCGTGGCACAGGCTCGGAAGCTACATACGATGATTCTGATGTAGTTTCGTCATCTTCGTACCTCGGACGAAATGCTGTTGGTATCACCTCCTCTGCTTCCAATGTCTCTGCAACTCTGTCAAGCAAAACAGCCTCAAGATGCAGTTTCGAGGCATGGTCGTCGATGATGGCAGATGGTGCGGTCTTACCTCCAGCTTTGTGTCCGAACTCCTGGAGCAAGCCGCGATTAGTCACAATATAATCAACTTCTGCGTCGAAGCCGGTACCATAATCGACCACCCAAGAAGGGAGCTGAACATGTGTTGTGTCGGTCCTGTACCAGAAAGAGGATACAATGAAATCGATGGTTTGGTACTTGTTGATGATCATTGCCGTCGTTTCGGCGTACACTTGATCAACAGCGCGACTGTAGTCGACCCGAATTTGATGCTTGTCCTGCGGGTCCACAAGCCCGAGAACACCATATATATTATCTCTCGCGTTGGAGGCATACGACTGTCGCCCGAGACGGAGTAGCTCAAAGATTCCAATGCTGTATTTGGCCCCTTGCCATTGCCTTCGGAGTTCATCCAATCTCTTCAATCTCATTCTGGCATCATCCATGACATCAGACCCCATTGCGCTGTAGTTCCACCAGTCATCGCATGAGCTGATGAGCTGACCCCAACACATCACATTCAAACCTATGCATACGTAGAGTCGAGGTGGGAGCACCATCTCCTGAACGATCCAAGTTCTGCACCACCACGCTCGATGCCTCCTGGAAAGTCTGGCAAGCTGCCTGATTTTTCCGTGCGTGAATCCGAGATCTGCGTTTTGTGCCTCCCTACTTCCAAGCCCTGGTTTTGCGAACTTCAACCGCGACAGATCGAACTCCGAGTCCGAGATGTCGAGTCCACGTTCCATCAGGACAAGGTCTCCGAAGTGGGCGAAACGCGCTGTTCTTACAAAGGTTTCCCAGCCAAATGAAGCCCGCATACGCCATTTCGTAAATATCTCGCATCCTCGGGACCTGGTCGTTCTTCTCGTCGTTACTGGACTGGTCGATGCATAACGCATCTATCCAAAACCAGTCGCTCCAGCGGTGATGATGAACAGCTCGCATTGCGGATCTTAGGTCGTGCGAGATAGGGAAAGATCCCTTGATGGATCCTCGAACATCTATGTCGACGATGCCGGATTCCGGCTGCCGACAATAGGTACCGTGGATCATGTCGCAGGGCGAACACTCGCAGCTCGCAGAGCGTGGCCTCCTTAGGTCTTGATGATGGAGTGTGGACACGTAGAAGCCTGATGTAGTCGTCCCCATCTTTGTTCAGCGCAGCGAGATCGTCGAGATACTGCGGCTCCATGGGAGAAATGACGGTTCGTCTTAGTTCGTGATTCTGACAAGTGCTGGTGAAGTTGCGCAGTCCGCTCGTCTTAAATCGAGAATCCAGGTTGGCGCCAAGATTAAGAGTATGGCGTGAAAGAGCAACTGCGATAGCGACGGCGACTACGCCATATATGAGAGATAGGGATGGAAACTATGATATGGAAAGCTTGCACAGCCTTGCCCTCAAGTGATGGCGTGAGGCTGAGCAACAGCAGTCTCGCCCAAGGCAGACATGCATATTCGCCTAACCGGTGCATGGCCTGTGTGGCTCAACAAGACTGCATCGGAATACATCTTTGCCGACATCGCACAAAGGCATCCTCTCATTTGTCGTGAATCGCCTTGCGGTCAATCAATTAGTGGTGATGTGGGAACGATATTGGACGTTTTGCGCTTACTCTCTGAGCATGCGAAGGGAAATCTGGCGATTCTGATGACATGATGCTTGGTCGGTCCAAACTATGACAGAGATGTCTATAAGCTTCCAAGCGCACACTTCATACCGAAACATCAGGTCCATGTGTGACAGCTGAAGAATGCAGCGCTGTCTTCTCACTTTCTGGACGACTTCCCTTCTCTCCCAGATCAGCAACATCCGACGCAACGGTTCCCGATGGTTCAAAACCTTCGATCAGATAAATTGCGCCAACATCGTCGGCATCGCCACTATCTACGGGCAACGGCCAGATAGTACCAAGAACCCAGTACAGCGTCCCGGAGAAAGCAACCACCAGAACATAGTTCCACGAGTACATGTCGAGAATCGACTCGTTGCGCACACTGACACCCATCGAATTGACCATGCCCGGAAGCAACGGTGCCAGAGCAACGAACCAAGCCACAAAAGCCCGCCAATTCACGCCGTAAGTGTACCAGTACATACTGCCATGACGTTTGAAAAGATGCGCGATGTTGATACCGTATCCGCGCCGGATCATGAAGTAATCAACCATCATGATCCCCGTCGTGGCTCCCAGGAAGAGTGTGTAGGCGCCCAGGAATGCGAGGAAGTTCTCGGCTCGTGCCTGGATCTTCCATGGGCAGGTGGCGAATGATACAACGGCGCAGATGAACTGGCCGCGGCGGATGTTGATGTATTTTGGGAACAGGCCGGTCAGATCGTTAGCGAGAGGAATGGAGTTTCCCGTCACGTTAGTCATGATATTGAAGAAGACAAAGAGTGCTCCAGCGAAGAATTTACCAGCTCGATAGTCGAATTGGTTGATCACTACCAGAGGATTCCATTCGACTTTCCCATAAACCACTGACGAAGCCACAGCCATCGTGCAGCCGAGAAACTCAGTCATGGTGACGAAGACTGGTATGGCGAATAGTTGTGTCATCCAAGCTGCTCTGTCGCTCTTGGAGTATCGCGAGATGTCCATGATATTGACAGCGAACGTGGCATTGGGTGATATAGCAGCGTTGACACAAATGCCAAATAAGTACCCAATCGACTTGCCATCGAGTGGCTTACTCGGCACACGCCAGATATCTGGGTAACCTCCGGCGGCGGTCACTGACCATGTGAACATCGCTGTCCAATAAAGTGGGACCAATACACTCTTCAAAACAAAGAGATGTCGCAATGCGCTGATCCGTAGATATAGGAACGGCAATGATATGAGCCAGAAGATCGAAAAGCAGAGGATGTCTTGTGCGGTGATGTCGGCAGACTTCGGGATCGCATCCACCTTCCAAGTATCGAACGATGGCCAGATGGCGGCAATACAGGCGTGTACTGCTTGTCCTGCCAGACTAGTCTGTATGCCATAGTAAATGATACAAGGAATACCACGAACAATCATGGCCCACTTGGCGCCCAAAATGCCAAATGATGCCCTGACTGTCGCAGGGAAGTTCGTCCCAAGTTTACTTCCAATATACCCAGAAGCAGCACAAGGTACCGAGACGATGATGTTACCGACGAGACAGGCGACCACACAGAGACCGGGATTGAGCCCAAGAGCAAAAGCAGAGCTGGCCACCTGTAGCTGAGCGCCGTTGAAGCCCTCGGCAATCCAGAAAAGGCCCATCTGATACCATTCGTATGTGCGGTCTTTGCGCTTGATAGGGTCCATGTCTTCGTTGCTGTATACAATGGATTTGGTATCGTCGGCTTGGAAAGCTCCCGGTTTGGGTTTGAGGACAACATGGTTTGTCCAGAATGATGCGACGCCCATCATTGCGATTGAAAGTGACTGTCAAAATAGTAGCAGGTTTAGTGACGGACAGGCTGAGGCCCAGTTCTACAGGCAGAAGAATACATATACTTACTGCTATCGATGCAAAAGCACGACGGCGCGCATTATCGGGCCAGATAAGGTGATCAGAGTCGTCCTAGTCCAGTCGGAAGGATGTATGGTAGGGATATACGACAACTGCATGAGTAGAGATAAGCCATCTGTTATCTACTTTCCTAATCGAGCGTGGTCAATTGTTCGCTCGCTGGGAACATGCATTGAACCCAGAATGATCGGCACGAAAGCTTCCGCGAGGTTTGGGGATGGCCGGTCTCGGTGGGATGTCAAGCCGATAGGTGAGTCCAGTTTTCGGATAAAACCCGATGCAAGATAGCAAGCGCATTCAACACTCCTTCCTGCTCTCAACTCCCTCTTCCTCCAAATGTGATGGATGCAGGAGAAATGCCATCATAGCGATGCACGTGACAGACGAACATCAATCGCGAGACGGCAGTAGTGAAGGCGGGAGAAAAGTATGCAACTGGCAAGCTCCACCACAAAATTTTTGTCGCACAGTGTTGGCGAAGTGAAGTCTCGAGCAGCAAGCGCAACAATCGTTTCAGACAGCCTGCCAGCCAGGCCATCGCGACCTCAGCCGCCAACGGCCGTAGCAATACAGTCAACCTCAACCCACAATCCCAATCCACAATCCCAGGCATAGCGAAATTGTGAGACTCAAAAGAGCAATCGACCCAGCGCACCTCATCTCACATCGCCTCCTCCTTTCCCTCCACTTTCATATCCACTTGCATCCCTCCTCACTCCATCAATCTCCCTCCCGTTCTCGTTCTCAGCCTTCATAACCTCGTCCTTCCCACCACAAACCCTCCTACATCTCCCTCTCCTCTCAACCACAGGCCCAACAATCAACGCACACTCACAATGCCGATTCATAAAATCCACCTCCGCGTTTCCACAAGCGTACTGCACCAAGACTCTGATACACATTTGCTCTTCCACCGCAGCGAGTGAGCGGAATAGATGCCTCTGGTGATCGATCGATCGTCTCTTGTCTCCTTCCGGGTAGGACTGCCGTTGAAGTTGACGTTGGAATGACCAGCTAGGAGTTTGCGATCCGCTCAGTTGAGCAAGCGAGCACAGGGAGCGATCGCAAGCAGAGGGCGTCCGTGACCGTCGAGGGCAATGGTCCAGTAGAGAAAGGAACCCCCTAAATCGTAAGCACAAGAACATACCACTTCAGTCCATTCGCCATTAACCACAGCAGGGCCGACACCACACCACACCACATCGCTTACCAACCAACCAACCAACCAGTCAAGCAAGCAAGCTCCATTCACCGCCAACTCGCTGCCTTCCTTCCCACACCTCACTTCGCCGAAAAAGAAAACAGGTGAATCACACGCACGATATCGAGTGTCCAATGCGATTGGCAAAAAAAAACCCACCCCTTGTTCAAAACAAATCAATTCCATAAACAAGCAATATCTACATCCTAGATCCTGTACCTCATCTGTAGTCGTCGTAGTAGTAGTAGCAGCAATACCATCGAGGCCATCCTCCCAATAACCATCCAGTATTGAATTTCCTTTCCTTTATACATCCCACATCGGTCCCCTGCACCTCGCATTCCCTGAGTGTGGTTCGTCCTCCTGTTCTTCCAGCGTGGCTGTGACGAAAGCCATCGTTATCCTCTTGTTGGAAAAAGAGGCAAAAATTGTATGTGAAAGAAGAAGAAAAGTGAAAAACGAAAGTCGTATGCACTGTTTCTTGCGTTTCCCTCCCATTGCAGGAGGAATAGATAGAGACAGGCTATAAAGGTAAAAGTAAAGAAAAGAAAAAAAAAAGTATAGAAAGAAGAGAAAGTAGATATAGAAACCACAAGGAGAGCAGGGCGCATTTATGCACAGGGGGAGAAAGAAGTCCCTAAGCCCAAGCCCCGAAGGGAAAACGCCAGCGCTGGTGAAAATGCCAAAAGTATGAAAAAGTGTCGAAAGGTGAGATCCCCCTCTTGGAATCCCATCGGCTCTCTTTCCCGTCCGTCCGTATGTGTTGTGTGTATGTGTACGTTTCCATTCCGTCAATTCATCAATTTCGCCAACCGGGGGTATCACCAAGAACAAGAAAGGAAAGTTGTTACCGTTTCCAAAGAAGCAGAGTGATGCACAGTTCTAGCACCTGCTCTCAAAACTGCTCCTTGGATCGGGGTTCCTGACAGCCAGTCGGCCACCGCCCAAATCGAGTGGTCGACTGTAATCTGTGTTATCTGCCATGGATATCCGGCTGCCGTTGGCGTCGGCATTCGCAAATAGTGCGCTTGGGTTGAGACGTTGGTCGTACACAAGCGGCTTGCTATGACGTCTCGAGTCCGTCTGGTACAAACTGTTACTGGCCTGACTCTGCGGGCCAAGAGGGCTTGACGGTGAAACACCATCTGATCCACTAGCAGCACCAGCGGCGAAGAAAGCCGAGTGACGAGCGCTGTGTGAGGGACCAGCAGATGAAGGTTCCGCATCGTCGTCCGGAGTGGGGTCGTGGTGGGTGCGAGCGAGGAGGCCGACTTTACTAAGGACGCTGACGTTGCGACGCGGGCGTGGGTTGGCTGCAGTGGCCATCTCAGGGTAGCCGTGAGGGTTGTCCGGATCGGTGGAGTTGTGGCGACGTCGGCGCCAAAGAAGGAAAATGACGAGAGCCAGGAGTGCCAGGAATGCCAAGACAGCAATTACGATGCCAGCAATGGCACCTCCAGAGAGCGAGTTGGAAGCTGATGGGGTTTCAGTATCTTCGTGAGCTGGCGCTACTACCATGGGTGTTGATGTGACTGTCTCTGTGACTGCTTCTCCAGAGATGGTCACAACACGAGTGCTGGTGACGGGTGAAGGGGTGGCGGATTCAGGGATATAGGATGAGCTCGAAGATGTAGTCGGTTCAGGAGTGGAGGATGTTGTTGATGTCTCTGGTGGCGGTGTGGAGCTTGTTGATGAAGTCGTGGGCACGGGTGATGACTATTATATAGCATTGTCAGCATGATGTTCCTGTCAACCCTTTTTGACTCCAAACAGCATCAGTAGCACGAAGTTCGCAGTGAAAACACCATAGGTTGCGCGCCCTCGCGAATTCGAACACCGGCCACGAGTAGATTGCATTTGTCAGGGTTGTTGCTGCGGTTGCGCGACTCACGGAAGAGGTTGTAGGTTCAGAGCTAGAAGTAGAACGTTCCCGTGAAGAAGTAGATGTCGTCTCAGGAGACGACGTCTGCGACGAGGATGTTAGAGCTAAGGCCGTGGAGGAAGTCGTAGGACTGGAGGAGAAATCCGAGGAGGAATCCGAAGAGGACACAACTTGCGTTGTGGAAGAAGAGAAGATCACAGACGAAGACGCTCGTTCACTGCGCGAAGAACTACTCGGTGTTGTGGATGTACTAACCCTTACGCTCGAAGAAGTAGAGGCAGCGGTGCTGCTTGCCTGACTACTCGAACCACCGCCAGCGGTTCCAGAGGGTGATTTATCCAAGGCAATGTATCCGTACAAGCCGGAGTCTGCATTACCACAGCTGTTTCCCGGGTATCCAGGACAGCCCTGGTCGCAGTCTCCAGTGCTTCCCTGATCGGCAGGGATGTAGTCGGAGCACCAGCATGACTGGTATTGCACGATAGCGAAGGCGTAGTTGCTCCCGCAGTTGTCCGAACAGGCTTTATATGAGTTGTAGATGTCGGTCACTGAGGGAAAGGAGTCAGTATGCGCGGTTGCCAGTGTGCAATGCGTGCATGCGCAACGGCGAGGCACTTACCAGCACTGTAATCGGAGCCGGTGTTTTGGTTGGAGCAGTACTGCTGGCTCTGTCCACCCCATACCTGCGCGGAGGCATTTGCGATGAAGAGAGCAGCAGCAGCCAGAGCCGTTCGTCGGTAGGGAAGCATGTTGCGATGCTTCATAATAGTACAATATGAATAGCGAATGTAAGGGACTGAAGAGTAAAGAGGTGAAGTTCCTCGGCTAACGCCCAGGTGCGGTTCTCTCTCAGATGGAGCTCATGCGCGCAGGTGTCGAGCTTGGAGCAGGATCAGGAGCGGAGCAAGAGTAGCAGCGGAGAGCGGATCGCAGGCGGTAGTCGGGCTTGGAGGTGGCGGTGGTGGTGAATGAGCGTATTCTTCAGAGAGGGTTTGCAATAGTCCAAGACGCCGCGCACGCCGGTACGAGATGGGCAGCCGATTTGGGCGTTGGGCGAGCGTTGGCGGGAGCGAAAGTAGCGAAAGTAGCGATAGATGGGAGGGGTCGCAGTTGATCAATCTTAATTTGGGCGTGCTGATTTGCCGAGAGTGAAGGCACGCAGCGGAGAAGCGAGAGAAAGCAACACGGCGGGAGTGGTGAGTGTTGTGGTGGTGGCGGTGGTGATTTTTGGTGATTGTAATAACAGGTGAACAGCAGCAATATCACTCGAAGTGACTGCAAGCTGCCTCTCGCGATAGCTGAGGGAAGAAATGCAGCAGAGTTGGTTGCTTGCTCTCTCTCTCTCTCTCATGCAAGCAAGCGCACGAGTCGTTGTTGGGGCCGGGATTGAGATTCTGATCTGCGTCAAGTGGGCTGTCGCACGCTAGTGTGCATTAGGCGACGCTAGTGCCAACTCTACTTGCCGCCGCCTTGGAAGCTGGAAGGCGCGGAGAAGGATGGACGAGTGTGTGGGCGAGTCTGCTCTGCACTCCTGCGTTTCATCCCATAGTGTGTGGGAGGACAGGGAGGACAAATCATACTCCAGCCTGCCATCGAGTCTCACTCTCTGTCATGCCCT
>Ga0265797_10004384_pt1 | contig 21654 bp, 24 predicted proteins | sample P2T30metagenome_FD_192433 | JGI IMG/M metagenome (GOLD analysis project Ga0265797, IMG submission 192433) | Plant litter microbial communities from East Loma Ridge, Irvine, California - P2 T30 | ecosystem: Environmental > Terrestrial > Plant litter > Unclassified | place: USA: California... | reverse complement strand
TTGTGCGGCATGATGTTGAAGGATTGGTACATGACTTTTCGTAGTGTTAGCGGTGGGAGAAAGGCAGGGAAGAAGTGGGGGGGGGGGGTCAACTTACAGAGAACCAGGTAGGCTAGGAACGCTTCGTGGACTGATAGCAAGCCTCGAGGTTGCTCTTGCGTCTTTAGGGGAAGTGCAAATCGCTCTGCGAGCCAGAGAATAGGCGTGATGTTTGTCACATCGCGGACAATGTCGATACTCATCCTGCCCTTTGCGCCCTTGAGCGAATTCTTCTTGATGAGATTGCGGACATTTGTTGTGAAGAACTCGTTGATATTCTTCTCAAATCCCTCCTCGAAGAACACCTTGTGCAGAATTTTCGACCGCTCGTCGTGTTTCTGTTGCTCGTCCCACCCGATCATGAAGTCGTGTCCTGCTGTGCAATTGCGAATAGCGGCTTGGTACATGACAGCGAAAGTCTTACGGTCGTTGAAGATTGCTTTGCATCCCTCTTGCGTTTGTACACTAATAACCTCGTAGCCGCTAGGAGGACGCTTGATGTCGTACTTGTCGAGGACGCCATTGCCTTTGATAATGCCCTGGGCTGCCTTGGGCGTGTAAAATGGTAGGAGCGCATAGGAGGATGTACCAGTGAATCCGCCCGGAAGGCCTTGGAAGAGCAGCTTTGGTAGAATACCACCGTAAGCTCCTGGTGTAGTCTCTGACAAGAGCGCCGCACCCCACTGCGTCAGGGTGTTGCTGTTGAAGTCGTAACTCAGGAATCGATCACCGCGAACCAATGCAACAGCATCGTCCAAGATACCTCTGCCCGTGGTTTGTCCAGGACAGACACCGCTTCCTGGCCCAGCTGGCTTGGTGCACTCAGCCATTAAGCCGGGATACAGTTCCATGTTCTCCATATGGCCGTACAACAACTCAGCTGCTCGCGCCGTCTCCTTATCGGAGCACCAATCTTCGAATGTGTCGTACGGCTTCAAATTCAGATACCGTCGGAACTCGTTGAGGGTGCAGACGTTGAACATTTCACGCGCCTGCAATTGACCCATGATGTCGACAACCTTCAGACTAGCTGGCGTACCGCGAGCACCAAACGCATGAGCAGGCTCTTCGATGCAGTCTTTGATCAACTCAGCTAGCTCTACATCATTGAATTTGCCATCAGGTCCTCGCTCAAGACCTCCAAATGTCCACTGGCGAGGCTCCTTCTTCATTAGGTCGTGGCCGTATACCTTCATGACCTGGTGAAACATCTCAATGGTTACATCGTCAATGTGCTCCAAATCGGGGAAGACAGAACGAATAATGTCCTCCATCCATTGATCATCAGCTGCACTGAGCGCAGCGTGCCAGTGGTAAAGGACAGCGAATTCAACGGAAACGTGACTTCCAGTTCCGCGTTCAACGCGCGTGCCCCCTTGCTTGATTTCTTTACCGAGGTCGAGTGACCATTCTGAGTTGGCGCGTGGCGTGTTAAGGATAGCGGCGACATAGTCGCGAAGCACCACTGATGCGAAGAAACCAACATTGATGTTGCGTGTGATTTGGAAAATGTCCTCATCTTGCCTGTAAATTGACGTCAGTATCATGCGACATACAAGGTCAAAGAGAGACTCACCATTTCCTGCCTTCTTCATCCAGTGTGTTCCAGGGCTTGTACTTGCCGTCCTCGTTCACCGACAACAATGACTCTGCAACATGGTTGTGGTTCCTGGAGAACATCAAGAGTACTGCCACTACGCCAGGAGGCATCATCATGATGCGCTCGGAAGCAATTGAGTCTGGGTATATCAAGCCATTGTGATAGGTTCGCACGCGCTTCTGCTCCTTCTCCGTGTTACCATACAAGGTGCTGAGATCAACATAACTAGAAGTCTCGTTGATCCAGGGATCCGTCCTAGACGTCTGGAAACACTCATGAATGACAATGGTGGCAAAAGAGAAGAACAGGCGGTTGAGACCTGATGGATGTGGGCGGAAGGGACCATTGCGCTTCAGAAGCGCTTCGTATACGTCTTCAACATCGGGTAGGTTGGGTCCTGCGGTTTGCCGTTAGTGTTATTGCAACTGTCTCACGTTGGAATGACTTACCTTTTGACTTTAGAGGCGGTACATTTCGCGCGTACGGTGATCCTGCCTTGCCCATTTCGGGATTGTGGGGGTTGTTCCCAGACCCGTCATGCTTCCGATATCGTGCTGTAGGCCCGGCATGTGTAGGTGTTGGATGTGGCAGATCATTCCAAAGCATTGCAATGAAGCCATCTGCAACCTTTGCGCCGAGACCACTGTTTGGTGGCAGGCCCTGGAGCATCTGAACACCCTGCTCGAGTAGGAGGTCTTTATCATCCAGAGGCTCACCCGAAGCGAGTGTTGTGATGGCGTCGAGAGCGAATTTAGCATTCTTAACTCCTAAGCCTGTGAGATCGCTAACAATGCCAGTCTTCTGGTTGCTCTTTGAGATACCACTCGCAGCTTCTGCTGTCCTGCCATCGCTCGCCAGCGTAGGCTTCCTCCTGATCTTCCCAATTAGTGTTGATATTTGACCAGGCATAATGGAATTGGTTGCGTAAACATGTGATGATGGGAATAAGGAATAGAAAACAAGTTCAAGTAGATGGCGAACTTGCCCAGGGAAGTTTGATGCATCTTAACGAAGGAGCATTGAACACTGAAAGGCGTCATGCTGTCCCTGGCAGAGCTGCGTCCTGGCAGCGAGCTAGTCGTATGGCGACGATCACTAGCAGGTGCAAGGCTGTGATCAGCATGTACAAGCTGCGAATGAGCTTTAGTGAGCTCACATGGATCATGCCCGCATGTGTGCGGTATGAAGTCGTTTTCGGATTTGGTAGCATCAAGGCGTTATTAGTCACAACCTGGCTGATGCTCATTGGTTCTGCTGTCACTTTGCATGGCAGCACGAAACGGTTAGCGCGCTACCATCGCTAAGATTTGACAGACAGTGTTGAGCACGGCCAAGTCTATTTCTGATCTGCAGGCAGCGTAGTTAATCGTCAGGATGGGCACATGCTCCAGTGCAATCAGCGCTGTGCACACGTACGCGATGACCCTGGCCCGCTTTTGGTGCTTGATACCCATGTTTCGCAATGGCATGGGGTAAGCGCAAAAGAAAAGTATGGCTGGTGCGCGAGGACATTGGCCATTTCTGAGGCTCACCAACATGGGGCTGCCTGAGACTCGTTGTGGTGCGGGTGCCGAGGTAAGCTGGCATGGATGGATACGAAGAGCTGGCATCAAGGACGTCCCAGCTGAAAAGACGTGAACGGTACCCGGAACCGAACTACTGAGCTACCAGACGATCGGCATCCCGATCCAGCTATGCTCGGGTGGGCAGATAGTCACTCGCATGTGGAGCTTAGCCCTTGCGGTAGCGAAATTAATTAAAATTGTTTTCGGGCCAGTAGTTGCGTCTCGCAGTGCTAGTGAGATGCCGTGGAAAGTCTTTCAGCTGATATTGGCGGTGAGGGGGAGACGACCCAGGAAGTTTCATGTCCTGTGCAGGGAGCATTATCTATTGACGTGTTAGCCTCGGCGCGTGTGATCTACTGCGGCCTGTCCCGAAGACGTCCGCTATATTGTCCGGTCCGGCATGGGATGCAGGCGTTCGTGCCCCCGTGGATGGCACGGGGAGGAGTGCGATCGATAGACGAGACGGCGGACATTGAGGTTGGGCCGCACGGGCCTGGAACCCCACAAATGATGCTCAGTGATAGGTTAGCGTCTGCCTACGTCTCGAAGAAGAAGGGATGTGCTTTTCTGCCATGAACTTCGGCGAGTACATCGACACCACCACCTCCCTTGAATCGATCGACATGGCTGCATGTAGCTTCGAGATACAGCCAATCCGATAGGATACTATTGGTGGAAGCTGCTGCCTTCATCATCGTCATCATCATCATCACCACCTGTCGGCGCTTTCCGACGGGATCCCAACTCACTCACGTGCTCTCATTACACTCTGCTATCCACTAGCATGTTGGCCTGGAAAAGACACTGCTTTCAATGTTCTTGCGCCCTGTCCGGCATTTCTTTTTATTCGCCACTTTCCACAAGACAACAGAGCGGTCTGCCGTGTATCGCTGGTGTGCCTCGTGTCAGTCAACGCTTGCGCACTGCCGCTATACTCATCGTTGCAGTATGTGGGGGCCTGGGTTGCACACGGTAGCTAGCTCGTCTCGTGAAGGATCAATCAGAACCGTGCAACAAACGGCATGTGAAAACAATCCCCAAACTCTGACTAGCGACGGGACGAGACGGAGGGCGCCATATGCAACCTCAACCTCCTCGATAGGCGAAAGGAAATCTGTGTCGCATTAGCCATGAGGATCTACGTTCCCATGTCTTTTGATTCCAAGCGCAAATTCAGAGAGCCTAGCGATCTTCGCTCTAGTAGCCATTCCCCTACTTGCTCCACGCATCGCGCTCGCCACATTTGAAGACTGTCGGCTTCCCCTCGAAGCCAAGATACACGTTGTCGACATGGCGTTCAAAGATCCTGAGCAGACGCACTCATCCAGAATTCCTCCGCAACTATTCGTGTCTACTCCCAATAACAATCCCATGGACTACGGGGCAGTGTCGCGTCCCCAAGGCCATGTGACCAAAAAGTTTGTGCTGTGCTTTGATGGCACAGGTAACAAATTCTCTGGCACAGACGCCGACAGCAACATCTTGAAGATATACCGAATGCTTGATCGCAATGGAGATGACCAGTTTCATTACTATCAGCCCGGAATCGGCACCTACGTTACCAAGGCGAACGGGTCCATGACCCGAACAGGGCGATGGGAGAAGTTCCAGTCTTGGTATGCCAAAGCCAAGGACAGTGCAGTCGGTATGTTACAAGAGTTTGGGTATGTGATATATGCAGTCTAACATTGGCTAGGAACTTCGTTTGACATGCACGTCATGGCAGGATACAAGGTAAGCTAACAAGATCCTTTGAGCAACGAACCAGTCTCGTCGATGACCGGAGTTCTGGTCACCAGACACATATTCTGTCTGACTGACATGTCGTTTAGTTTCTTATGCGATATTATACTCCTGGTGACGACATATATTTTTTCGGTTTCTCGCGAGGCGCATACACGGCGCGTTTTCTTGCCGAGATGCTTGATCACGTTGGCCTTTTATCGGTAAGCATAATATCACCATGATATGACAAAGGTTCTAACTATCATAGGCAGGTAACGAAGAAATGTGTCAGTTTGCATGGAAGTGAGTATCTCCTCAGATTCTTATCCGCATCTTTCTAATTCAAACCCTACCAGAACGTTTCAAAAATGGCAATGCCGTCTACCAGACGAGAAGCATAAGAAGGATCGCACACCTGGTGAGAAGTCTGACAAGCACAAACTCCTAGAGTTCATGTGCGCTTTCAGGGAGACTTTCAGTCGCCCAGTCAAGCCTATCCGCTTTCTTGGTCTCTTCGATACAGTCAATAGTGTTCCAGCATTTGAGAATGCATGGATGCAGCGCAGCAAATTCCCGTATACCGCACGAAGTAGTGCAATCGTCATTCGACATGCAGTCGCCATAGACGAGCGTCGCGCAAAGTTCCGACAAGACCTTATCTCACAGGAAAAGCCCGACAGATCGATGTATTACAAGCGCCACCGCAAGCATCTACAACATATGAAGGAAATGGCCCATGGCTGTACCGAACAGCAATATCTCGACGAGAAGGACAAGCAGGAACAGGAAGAAAGAGGTCGTCGAGAGACATTGGCTCCTCCTGAGCTATTCAGAAACCCTCACGAAACTTCAGGTGTACGCAGTCAGAGTAGAGGCTACTCTCAGACTGATGGTGTCGATGGGCACTTTCGCTCCGGTACACCCTCTATGCGATCTTATGAAGCTGGGCATACATTCAACTCCGAGGAAGAAGAGCAGGACATACAAGAGGTCTGGTTTCCGGGTTGCCACGCTGTAAGAGTACCTCGCACTAGCAAGTACTGATTGACACTAACTGTGAGCAGGATATTGGTGGAGGCTGGCCTCTAGGCGACGACGATGCAGCCCTGAGTCATGTACCCCTCGTCTGGATGGTACGCGAAGCCCAAAAGGCCGGCCTTGAATTTGACGAAGACAAACTGGAAGCTCTAGGTTGCTGCCTTCAAGAGTCGCACATGGGCGGACAAAACCACAACAACGTCCCAACCATCGAAGTCGATCCCGCGTCACCACTGCCCCACATCAGCTCAGGCGCCACGTCATCTGGTATGACTGGCTACACCGACGACGACAACATCCTTTTCCACCACCAAGAATGGCCAGACACACACTTCCATCACCACCTCCACAAAGCCGCCACCAAAGGCCGAATCCACGATGTCCTGCAGTTCAACAACGGAGCAACCCGCATGGGCGTCGTATCTTGGAACATTATGGAATACCTGCCCTTCCGGCGCATGGACCTTCAAGAAGATAATACCTGGAAAGCCATCCGCTGGCCGCTTCCCAAGGGCGAAACACGCGACATTCCCGCAAACGCCGTCATCCATAGCAGCGTTATTAAGCGCATGCGCGCTGATACTAACTACAGGCCTGGCAATCTCATTGTCGGTGGTGGCGGCCGCGGCGTCAGACAAGCGCCAAAGGACATGGGCATGGGCAAATGGGTTATTGCTTGCGATGAAGGTGATCATGTAGGCGAGTGCTTTGTAAGGAGACATCCGCCTGAGAGGACTAAGACGGATGAGACAGACCCGTCTGGAGTGTAGGCGGGCTGTAGGGAAATTATTTGCCGGAGGGAAACGATCGATTGTTGTAGTGCCTACGTCTGGCCCAAGTATCGAATGTAGTATTTATTGTTTTGTGGATTCTGATATACCGTTGATTTACTACTATGGCTAATGTATCCTGTCCTCTTTCCATTCTTCTGCTTTGTACTGGCGCTTATGGGTTTTACTTTGGGTCCTTAGGGTTGATTTCCACGGATGCTGAGTATACTGATGACACAACGACTTTTAGCTCACAGCTTGGTTCACCCGTGCTAAGCTGTGGTCTCTACCCATTAGAAAATCGACATGTTTCGTCGAATGAACTCAAAAATGACTGGCAAATATTTCTTCTTGTATGATACCTATCAAGAAAAACTGGCAGCCCGTCAAATACCTTCCCTACAATCTCCCTTCGGTGCCTCCCGTAACTTGAATGTCCAAACCATGCAATAATCTTTTTCTTATACCAATGAAAAAAAAGGGTATACCCAAAATATCACACACAACCAAGTTTTTCTTTCCATTTCCTCTCATAAAAAATCATTTCATAACGCAACGCTACCGCTCTTGACCCCAAAAACGCCCGAGAAAAGAAGTCTTTCTCACCATGACCACCTTAGAAGCGGGTAGGAATAAATCCTTGACTATCCTTCTCTTGCTGCTCAAAGCTCTGCTTGAACGCCGCTAGCCCAGCCAAAATCCCACAAACCATGAATACGAGCGAAACGAGCGACCAAATGATGCCCCAGCACTGTGAGGAACCTCCGTAGCGTTTAGCGAAGACGCTAGCGTCAGAGGAGTTTACTTTGCGCAAGATCAGGTCGTCGCATATATCCCAGACGCTGTAGAGCGATGACATTACGCCGATGAAGAGCTGAATGACATTATCAGCCAATGTGTATATCGAGAAAACCAGAGTAAGGTGAGAGAGAGAAGAGAAAAAAAAAGAAAAGGGTGGGGGAGACTTGGAACATACCACATAGAACCTCAACGCCTCGCCATGCTCAATAAACCAAAACGCAATCAACAATCCCACACTAAGCAGAATCGTACCAATCGTCAACCAATCCTTGCGTGCCCACCACAGCGTAAGCAAGAAGCATACGCCGAGCACGATACTCGCCACTTTTGAGGCTACAATGTTGAATCCGCAGAAGGTGAGCAGCGCACCGATTAAAGAGGAGCCAAGATACCCGGCGGGTAGAGTAATAAACTGTTTGCCGCCTCTCATGTGAGTTACGCCTCCCTCGTGCGGGTCCAGAGAGATTGATTCTACACGACCGCCGGTACAGCATGATGTTATGGCGTGGGAGAATTCGTGGAAGGCGATAACTAGCATCTGTGGTGGGATGAGATGTTAGCATACGTTATCCTCATCACGTGATCTTCTAACAACATCCCATCTCATCTTCCTTTTTCTAATGTTTTTTTTCCCGACCAGCAGAGCCCGCCATGTACCCAGGACAAAGGTACAGTCATAAGAAATAACCTCGATATGCTAGCATGAATAGGTGGAGAAGACGAGAAAGAAAAACACCTCTGCTCCCTTGTTCTGGTAAAAGAAAATGCATACTAAACATACCTTGAACGGCCACAACACCCATCGCACATAGGGCAGATTCCACAACAAAGCAATCACAACCACATACGCCCCAATCACACCGAGTGTAACACCTTGTGTATGATTTACAGAAAGCCCGCGGCGCACAACTTCGCTCCGCATAGCCAACGATGGCCCTGCCTCGACCAGCGCCCTATGCGCTAGTTCACCGACAACAGCTGGAGGCATGGCTATTTGTTGTTCTATACGTAGGTATAGGTAGGTTTCTGCCTGAAGCACAGGGTTTTTTTTGTTGAAACGCAGAGAAATTCAGAAAAAAGCAAAGGAATAGAGGATTGGATGAGGAAAAGTGCTGTGGAAGGTTTGGAGTAGAAAGTGTGATGATGATGACTGGGGGGTATGTGGCTGGAGGTTGAGGACGTGGATAGCTGACGCGTTGCAGGCTTGTTTGTGATGTGCGCCACGCTAAAATTAGCAGGGGTGTGGCTGTGTCGGCATCTTTCGTGGGAATGCGTCGACGGTTGTAATAGTCCCAGTGCATTTTCGCGGACAATGTTGACTGGACTTCGCGAGGCCTATACAGCGTTGTGCTCATTCTTAAGAGCTGTGCAGTGTACAATGTAGCGAAAGCAGGATACCTAGAGAGCGCCACATAGTTATCTTGGTAGAAATAGGCGACATTAACTAACATTGACACGACGCAAACAAATCTACTGCAAGCGAGAATAGAGAAAAATAGTGTCTGGAGCCTTTTGAAGTGTGTAATACTCCCATCGCACACTTTGGCGTGAGTGGTAATAGCAGGTGACTGATCCACTAGCGCGCCTGTGTTGGGCTTAGCACCCCACCACTCCTTTCACTCACTAGCGTCACTCTTTCAACTACACAACAGAGTTCTCCCCTCATACATAGAACCAGTCATAGTCTCTTTGCTTTCAACAGTCTGGATTCCTTCCAAAGCAAGAGACTCCTCATTTTATACATACAATAATGCATTCAGCCTCAAGTCAACACGTAACTCTCATGCCATATATTGATAATTACTAGACCATGCAACACTAACTACTTACACCCTCCGTTCATCGTTCACTCGCTCCTGGTGCATTGACATGCCCCGCTCAGGCGAAGTATCAGCATCCTTGCCGTCGTACTTCTCATCGATACTTTTAGACACAGCCCCGCCATTGGCAGCCACAGCACTGTGGCGTCGTTGCCAGTACGAATCATCACGCTCGTTGCGGGTGATATAGCCAGCTGGCACCCACTTCTTGCTGGTCCTGGCCGAGAGACTGGGGTCCGAGTACATGATGTCCACATTCTCAAGAGACAAGGACTTGGTCTCGAAAACGAAAAGGTACACAACGCCAGCAGCAACGAAGTTGCAGGCGAAGAAGACGAATCCAAAGGCGTACCCGATACCATCATCAGCGTAAGGTGTGAGGAAACCGATCAAAAAGTTACCAAGCCAGTTGAATGCTGTTGCCAAAGACGCCTGTTTCGCCCTAGTTCGAAGGGGGAAAGATTCTCCAATGATGACCCAGACGAATGGGCCCCATGTCGCAGCAAAGCTAGCAATAAACATGCAAGCAGCGACAATCATGACCACACCTGCAGTTGGGTTGTCCTGGGGTGGTAGTGCGACACCGATGATGGCAAATATGAGAAGCCAAGTAGCTTGCCAAAGACCACCAAGAACGAGGGGTACACGACGACCAACTCGCTCAATCAGGTATAATCCAGGCATTGTCATGGCCACGTTGACAGCGCCGAGAATGAGCTGAGTCTGGAGAGGATCATCAATACCCGCGGATCGGAAGATTGTTGCCCCATACTGTAACTGTTAGTAAGGCTGCCCAAAGATCTACTCATATGCGACTAGACTCACGTAGAAGAAGTAGTTAACGCCGGTCCACTGCTGGAAGAATTGGATGGCGCAACCCATGAGAGTGCGGTACGCCAAACGCGGGATGCCGGAGGGCTGGCCAGTAAAACATTCCATCCAGGAACCCTGGCCAGCACTCTTTTGCTCGTTGATGGAATCCTCCATCTCCTTGAAGTCTTCGTTGACAAGTACATGTGTAGGGTCGTGTGCCAGGCCTCGGAGGCGGGCCATCGCCATGCGTGCGTCTTCCCACCGTCCTTTGCCAGCCAACCACCTAGGGGACTCGGGTGTGAAAAGCACACCGAGACCGAGAGGAAGCGAGAAGGCAATTCCAAGACCAATGACGATTCGCCAGGACGCGTCGGTCTCGTCGCCTGGGTTGGATCGAACACCGTAGTTGATGATGTTGGAGACTACAAAAAACTGTAAGCATGGCCCGAAAGAGGTAGTTTCACACTTACTAAGGATGCCAATTGTGATCATGAGCTGATAGGACGCAACAACAGCACCACGGATCTCTCGTGGGCAGACCTCAGATTGATACATAGGTACACCAATTGACAGCACACCAACACCGAGACCTGCAACAATGCGGCCCATTGTCATGTGTACCCAGCTTTGCATTGCAGTAACCTGAATGATGTTTCCAATTACGAAGACGAAGACACCGGCCGTCAAATTGCGTCGACGTCCGAGAAAATCGGCCGTGTATGCACCCGCCAGTGCGCCGATGAGGGTACCGATGGACATGAGTGAGACGAGTAGGGACTGGATCGTGGGATTGAATGCAATCTCTCCATTAGCCTGTACCTGTCCAAAGCGGCGGATGAAGTCGGGGAAGATGAGGATGCCCGAGATTTGTCCCTATACTTTATGAGCCCTTGTAGCGTTCAAAGGTTACGTGCAGGTGCATACAGTATCGTAGCCAAAGAGGAAACCACCTATTGATGTGATGACTCCAAGCATGATGGCTTCAATGCCACATTCGGCGCCGCGAATGCGGACGGAGCTTTTGGGAATTAGTCAAATGTGTGCGTATAACGGCCATGGTGGTTGAACTCACACTTTACCCAAACCCATGATTGTGATATTTGATCAAGCACAGTGACAAACTCAAGGGTTCTGAACTTGCTTGTTAAACCTGTCGTCCCTACAAGAACCCTTAAGTAGCACTGCTAATCTCTTTCCACGTTGGGTTATGTGGTAATGCCCAGCATGTTGCCGAGCATCCAGCTCCGGGCTCTACGTCATAGGCACCGCGCCTCGCGCCCTGCTTCAGGATGGGAGGCCTCGCGCTCTTGGCTGGCCTCCGCAACAGCCAGTTGAATTCCACCTGTGCTCTTGAAACTGCAGTAGTGGGCTTGTCAATGCGATACAGCTGCTGGCGGACAAGGAGTAAGTATGTGGGGAAGCAGTGCGCGATTCGATGGCCAAGACAAATCTGCCCGAGAATTCCGGAGAGCCGCAATGAACGTTCTCCACCACCATGAGGACGCATGAATCGGATCGAGTTTACGCGTGTACATCTGGGGGAAAGTGTTTACGGGCTGTGTATAGCTACATCTTGGACGTTGGGTGCGAACGCCTCTGATGCTCACCCCGCATTCAGATAGGTGGCACCGCGTGACGACCTTGAAGAAACTGTTGTGCCGCACAACCGGTCCACAAAAGCTTGACAGGAGCATCACAGCACGTGACAGGTTGGGATGCACGCAACACAACTTCCTAGGCCGGACCTCGGTGAAGGTACCTCAAACTGCGTGGGCACTCTCGGCAGTGGGGTAGATGGAGATGCGCTGTACGCCATCCATGTTGTTGCAGGCCTGAATGCCTGTGCTACTGTCTCAACCACCACTCCAGCTCTTTTAAAATGCCGCGTGAGCCGGTTTAAGCTTTACAGGCGACCTTGTTTGGGGCTCCAATTTCCGACCGCTTGCAAACACCGACACCGATAAGATGAGGACCCATCGAATGCAACGCAAGCCGGGTTTTGTGTCGGATCGGCGCAAAGGACCCACATGAGGCTCATGGAAGACACCAAGAACGTTCGCTGGTCTTGGTATGGATCCGCATCGCGCGAAAGAAGGAGGACGTAATTTCGGCAGTTCCGAGGGCGTGGAGTGAAAACTCTGAGGGGTGGTCGCGTGGTTGAAGAAGGAGGTGCGGAGGTTGTGCGGGGGCCTGGAGATGGCTGGGGGTCGGGTGACCAGAGCAAAACAACAACCGTACGCTTGATGCTCTTATTGTCAGCATTTCCTGACATACACGCCCTCGTACTCTTTCCGTTCTATGTAATTTAACGCGTCCCAGCGGCATGATTGCTAGCCTCCTGCCCAGTGCACCCGTAGGCGGCAAGAAGCACGCAACACGGGAGACACCTGTTCAGACTGTACCAGCTTCCAAACACTTGACAACTTCAGCAGTCTGCACGGGAGGGGCCGTTTCTATCACGGACCGATTAAGCTGCATGCTGTCGCGTCATGCACGGTGTTTTCGCACCGGTGTCGATGACGTCATCATGTGACGGCGCGTGAGGATTAATTGACCAATACAAGAGCGCCGACATGGGGAACTTACTCAGATGTCGGCCCAATGACCGGTATTGATGCCTATCTCTCGTACATCCTAGATACAAAAAACCCCGTTGGACAAGCACTATGGCGTTCTCTGCATCGAGACTTCCATCTCACACAATGCTGATACCTTACAAGTTCGCCTTTGTTGTCTCATCCCCTCGGAACCTCTTTGGCCATATCCCTTGCTTCCCTGGAGAAAGTATGCCGTTCGGATCCACTGCATCCTTGATTGTCTCGACAAACCTGCGATATGCGTGGTTGTTGAAATCGTACAGCGAAGCAACGCGGTCTAGCTAAAGTCAGTAGATGTAACCCTAACGCTACATGTAGGATGCATGTGTAAGACTCACCCATTGTATTTACATGGCTCCGGTATTTGCTGTATCCCCTCTTTTTTCCTGCGTCAAACAGGTTATCAAATATCGTCTGCACGGCTTTCCTGTGCACAGCATTCGTCTTGTCAAAGGTAAACATATTGACAAAAATAACGTGGCGCTCGTGGAAGAAGAAGTCACAAAACAGATCGAAACTCTCCGCTTCACATATTCTCTTTGCTATCTTAATCCACGAGAGAATCTCCTTGCCGCTGGCGGGGATAATAGGGCTGTAGTCGTAGTGCGCGCCAATGCCACCGCCAGACTTGGGGAGCCGGAATTTCACCATCGGAAGCGACCAGAGCGTTGGAATTCCGACAAAAAACCCACCGTCTTGTTCGGGGATGGAAGCAGGGTCTAGTGTTTGTCCATCGGGCGCAGAGTAGATCTTGCCTGTGAGGCTGCCTTTGGGCGCCTGTTCAGTCACAATCTTCTTGAGCCGGTCAAAGTGCGCTTGTATTACGTCCTTTGCGCCGTATAGTCCGAATTTGGCGTTCCAATATCCGAGACCAAATTGCATCTGGAGTTCCTTGATGCGCCAGTCGGGGATTGGTGTATCGTGTGGCCAAAAGTCTTCTCGTGGGCCCATCATGCCGAGCCATTCGGTTACGTTGGATACGTAGACGGTATTTGGAAGTAGACCGTCGCGCCGCAATGGCCCAAAGATGTCGACGATAGTTTCCACATCTTCGAGATCAGGCAAGTCGAAGGAGCACGACATGAAGGCTTGGGGTGCCGGTGTAAGCCAGATACCAAGCTTAGTCACTATGCCGAGATTCGATTGCAGGAAAAGGCCTTCGATACTGGGGCCGAACGTGAACTTTGAGAGATGGGCAGAGGGCGAATTTGAAATGGCAAACTGGCCCGTTCGTACTAGGTCGCCATTTGCAAGCATGGCCTCGAGCCCAGCGATGTGCTGGTGGTGCGCCGCTGTGGGCGTAAAACCTGTGCCGCGATCCAAAGTGTTTCCAACGACGGAGCCCCAGCCGAGAGATGGCACGGAGGGCCAGACGTTGAGTTTGTTCTTGACACAGTAATCGTAAAGGTCAGTGAACGTGACGCCAGGTTCGACAACGGCGTATGCAAATTCGGCATTTACTTCGATGATCTTGCCCATACGATGGAGGTCGAGAGCCACGCAGCCATTTACACGAGGAGCAGGTCCTCCATACCTGTGCGATTGTGTTAGATTACACATCTACTAAAACATGCAGGTTTGACTGACCCAAGATTCTTTCCCCTAGAAAATGTCCACACTGGAATGCTAAATTCATTCGAGATTTTGAGAACGTCTCTTAGTTCTTCCACATTCATTGGTCTCACAGCTGCGCTGGGCATGTTTCGTTTCCCTTCCGCTTCATGTAGTTCGTATGGGTCGATGTATTCTACCAATGCATCGCCCTGGTAAACCTGCTCGTCACCGACAACACTCTTATACTTTCTTATTGCCGTATCAAAAACATCTCGGGAAGTTCCAGGCGGTAGAACCGATTTCAAGGGAACAGTGATGCTGTCTTTGAAAAGATTGTAGTGTGTTGACTGGTATTCCGCGTTGACGTAAGCTGAAGCAAGAGGCATTGTGACAGGCGACAAATGTCATGCGTATGGTTTGGAAGCGGCTCTAACGTTCTATGAAACTCTAATGTAATCCTCTGTACACATAAGATCGTGTCGACATCGGCTATGCGGAAACTTGGATGGTAAGGGCGCTAGGCAATACGTGTGAAAGTGTATTTCCCCACATTGTGGAGAAAGACCCCACATCTCTCTTCTCCAACATGCCAGGCTACGTTTCTCCTCTCCGAGAACCAGGGAAATGTAAGAAAATGGAATTGGATTGCGTAGTCTATCTGTGAATTCCAGCGATTGCAATCACAAAGGATTACTCTCGGTGATGCACACCAGGATGCGCACTGCTGGCGTCGCTCATCAGGCATGACACTTTACAAGGGGTTCCAGGCCTGTTATCCATAGACCTTCGCGACACACACCATACTTTCCTTCATCATAACCACCTCACAACCCTTCGAAATCGCAATGATCAATGCGTGAAGCGCTACCACACCAGACCGGTCTTTCTCTCCCACGTTTTAACCACTGGTGTACTCCTCAACTCCAAGAACTTGTCTCTATGCGCGAAGGCTAAGCGGCGAAGGACTCGTTCAAGTAGAGCACGTCGTGTCGTATCCGCAAAATCTTCATTGTCGCAGAGGCTGTCAATCTGCAAGCAATCGATATTGGCAGCCCCTAAAGATGCCTGGCGTCGTTTGAGTGCCAGGTCGGTACATGGGAGATTTACATACCTCAGAGACCCCACGTTGTTGTACAGCCCTTAAGATGATGTCCCACATCTGAGAACCATTCAACACGGCCACATTGGCCCAGGGGCCAAACAGAAGGGTCAGCATAACTGAGACTGACTACTGCATGTGAGTGATTGTCAAATAGGGGAATGCTCTTAGGGGTCCTACCGGTAGCATATGGGCGAAAACGAAAGGCATAGCCTTTAACTCGGGAAACGCACTTGGTTCAGCGATGACCCAGGGAACTAAGCTTGCTTCTATGTTTTTCTTGATCTTCATGTAAGTGTAACGATGTCCTGGTTCAGGAAAGGCATTGGCGATGGCACTATGGAGCTCGGACTTGGTTCTAGTTTTGTTCTTGCCGCCTAATCCGCTCACGACAATACGCTGATGTAATTTAGCCATGGTCATGGACTCCTAGGATTCGGAGACTTACATCAGCTGATACACGGTTGTGAAGATTGCCCATAATCGTTTGCGTAATCTTTACAGAGTCGTTGATACATTGATCTGGAGTCAAACTGTCTGATCCCCAGAGAAGGCTGAGCACTGGCATCCCGAAATCCTGGACACGTGTTCAGCTTCACGTCTCAAATAACATACACATAAACTTACACTATCCATATTTCCACTACTCGAGTAGCCCTTAGTCCCTTCAAGGGGTTCATACGGTTCTACGCTGGTAACTGGTGGCCTAGAGCCACGCTCTTCTGTCAACAGCTGCCGAAGTGTATTCGTGGTTCGCGCAACTTGAATTTCTGGTGCCTCTTCGTGGACATTCTTTGATATTAGGTAATGAGAATCGGCAGTCTCACGCTTGATAGTCTTCCCGTCATATGAGCGGTTATCAACACCCTCAATATTTGCTTTTGCGGTTCTCTTCGCTCGCTTGCGCATCTCAATAGGTGCTGGTGTTGCGCGAGATGATTTCTGGTCGATATCTGAAGCGCTTGGCTCTGACCGTTTCAACATCTCGTAGTCGCCATTTAGTAGTTTTTGTAGACTCTCGACCCATTTTCCGAACTCGTCGATGTGCATACCGTCAAGCATTGCCTGCATATACATCCTAAGCTCTTTTCTTGATGCCTCTGCTCCTAGTTTTTGTTTAGCAAAAGACAATGCGTGATAGGCGAAAAGGTCGCCCGTCCGCGTAAACACCTTATTTGGAACGTCGTCTGTATGCTCCTCCGGCTTGATATTCCATTGCCACTTGGTGGATATCCTCCCATCTTTGCCTTTGTGCATAGGTCTGATTGGTTCAGATGCATTCTTTCCAAGTGGAGGTGCTGGCGCATCATTATCCATGCCATGGTCATCAATACTTAGATTGCTTGTGGTCGGCTGAAAAAGCCGATGTTTCTTGTCGCGCGTTTTAGCTTTGTTCGCCTTTGGAGGGGGCGTATGCTTTTTTTCGGAGACATCACCGATCTTGATATTGCTGTGGCTACTAGCTGTGTTGTGGAGCTCATCTCCACTTGCTAACCATTCAGTGGAGTCTTCTGGGGCTCTAGCCTTCAGTTGAAGTAGGGTTGCAGATACATGGCTGAGAATGTCTTCCCCGAGCTTCTGCTCTCCGTGAAGCCGTGCACTAGCAGCTACCGTAGCATGTACAGCTAGGTCGACCTTGGGTGGTGTGTCAAGATGCTCAGCAAGCATGCTAGTCAACCGTTGAATCATCTCAGACTTGAATATTTCTGACATCCGCTGTATGTTGTCTATTGGAGCATTCTCCTCGCGCATATGCTGTTCCAGCACATGCAATCCTAGTTGGTCCAGGATGCCGTCGGGAAAGCAGATCCGAACGAGCCCTTGGACTGCATTCTTGAAGAGATCGTCGGCGAGATCTGTTGCAGCTGAGATGACCTTTACTCTGAACAACCAATCCTCTCCGGTGGGAAGAGATGTCTCTCGGTCTTGCTTCCGAGGCAAGCTTGAACCTCGGGCTGGTCCGGTGTGTGACATCAACGCATCGTATCTGATGGCCTGCGAATGTAAAGAGACATTGGATGAATCTTTGCGCGTGCGTTTCGAAGCTGTGTCATGTTTTGGTGATCGCGCCTTCTGCAAAAAAGTTAAATCCATAGGAACCAATGTTTACCAGTGTTGGCACGTACACGTTTTTTCTTCGCTACCGCCGCCATGATACTGTGATGAAAGTTTATTTGGACAGATGTTTTTGCCTGGTGTTTATAATGCGGGGTAGATTCGCAGGATGTGAGAAAGCCGCAGGCTGCCGCTCTACGTGAAGGAGCGGGTTCAAGAGGTCAGTGCGCCTTCCTGTTGAAGCATCAGCCTTTTACTGACATGCACAGCCATGATGGCACATGCGACGGTGCCCCGATAAAGACGATGGCTGATCACAGAGATCTTCCAGCCTAAGACAGGCGTAGGATGGCCGTAGAGAAGTAGTTACCAGCAAAGATGTACATGTGTAACTGGTCAAATGTCGCCAACATCATGGTGAAGGTCACAACCAAGTAGATATCCCGCCAGCAGAATAGAGCAACTGGCGAAAGTGCTCCTCCCAAACCATAACAATCTCGGACATTCATGACGAGCAACGACAGCGCTAGTTGCTCACGGTCTTTTGCATGACCATTTACAATGTAAGCCTCATCGTGATATAGACATCAACGTACAGCTACTAACAAGACCATGATGCTGCCGTAGACACGCTTGCTACCGAACTTCAATACCACGAATGCGTTTTCTTCTGCCGGCGAATGGCATACCGCAGCCTATCACCACATACCCGCATTCGGCCTACGAATAAAGTTCCCCAACGGCTTGGGTACCTTCTACCCTTGAGTATACTAGTGACCAACAGCAGAGCCGCCACTATCATAGCGCCCATACAAGGATGAGCCCAAAGCCAGGGGCGGATTCACCCGGGCGTCGGATCTTCTTGAAACCCCACTCTGAAAACGTTCAATGAACCCCTTCCTGTTATACTCTACACAATTCACCACAACATGCCCATCCCAAACGACTTCGCTACCAACCAGCACTACGTCGACACACTTGCATCGCGGCAGGCGCAACAAGAATGGACCCACGAAAAACCGTACAAACTTCCTACTCGGGAAGAAGCAAAAATCTATTACCAGGGCGCGGCGAAAGAAAGAAGAAATATGGTTTGCATGTGTAAATTGCATTGCATGGTGTTCATCTCTTCTTGGCAAGTTTCCTACACCGCTGTTCCTGCGGTTTGCGCGCCCGAGGGTCATGATTCGTGATTCCGTTCCTGCAGCGGAAATGAACTATGTATAAAGACCCTGAGCTATATTGTTTTACTTGGGCAGCAGCGTCCACTCGTTCACTACCGTACAGAGGCATAGCCATGTCGGTCGGCATACAACATGAAAGACGGACGCTAAGGATGGTAGGCTAGATTGCTTTGGGAAAGTAGTTCGCTTCCCCTCCCCTCCTGTCTCCACCCCACTTGGGAGGCCGATTGGCGGGGCGATGACCGGTGTCCATGGGGCGAATATGGCTAGGGTCTTGGTGGTTTTTGCAAGCCTTTCCACGGCTTTTCTTGATGTGGCTTTGTATCTTTGTGTATGAAAAGGTAGTTGTGTATATATATGTGTATGTCTGCGTAGGCATTGTTGGGTTTGAGATTTCTTCGTTCGACGTCGACATCTCCAGAGGAAGCTCTCCTGTCTCGTCGCATCTCATTTCCTTTTCGTATCCACCTGGCGGGTTTATTTCCTTCTTGATTTCCTTCCCCCCGGTATCAGCGTCAGCAATCAGTATCCGCATCCAGTCGTTCGGCATTTATTCGGGTAGATCAGTAAGAACCTATTTCTTCTCACAGGGAGCTCAGACAAGACATGGAGCAGGTAGAGCAACAGCATCAAAGTACCATTGATGAGATTAGGAGACCAGTACCGGTATATACTTGTATGGATAGCGCGTCATTTCGGAAAGAGAATGGGAGTTTTCGGGGGCTGAGCAGGGGCGGAGGAAGTAGAGATGGGGGTTTAGGGAGTAGGGGGGGAATTGGGCAGGGTTTGCGTGATGGGGATGAGGCTGGGGACGGAGAAACTGGAGGGACGAGAAGTCGATTGAGGATGGGTGCAATCATCGTGGCGCTTTTTGTGAGTTCTTTTTTTTTGTTTTTTGGAAGAGACGGGTGGTTATCGCGAAGAGGCTGAGAATGCACACAGGAGAAAGAGATGTCAAAGAACCAACAGGAACAAGGAAAAGATAGAGACAGGGAAACTCATACACCTACTAACACCATCACCAGCTATCCTTGTTCGTTTCTGCCCTAGACGCAACAATCGTCGCAACAGCCGCCCCGACCATATCTCGCGACCTCTCCAGCGCCGCGGGCTACACCTGGATCGGCGGCGCCTACCTTCTCGCCAATGCCGCCTCAGGCCCCATTTGGGCCAAGTTCTCCGACATCTGGGGCCGCAAGCTCATCATGTTGTCTGCGCTTTTACTCTTCTTCATTAGCTCAGCGGTTTGTGCGACAGCAAAAACGATGCAGGAGCTTATCATTGGCCGAGCTTTCCAGGGAACAGCGGGGGGTGGACTGATTCTACTGGTGCATGTTTGTATTAGTGATTTGTTTAGTTTGAGGGAGAGGAGTTTACTCATGGGGTTTATGGAGGGGATTTGGGCGTTGGCGGGCGGGGTGGGACCGGTGCTTGGGGGGTTGTTTGCGAGTTTGGTTACTTGGAGGTGGTGTTGTGAGTGATGTGTTTCTTTTCATCTCGAGTGTCCTTGGGCCTGTCTTATGGTTGTGATTGTTTGCTGACATGTGGTTCGGGCAGTCTATATCAACCTCCCCATCAGCGGCATAGCTGCCCTTCTCATCCTCCTCTTCCTGGATATCAAACATGAGCACACATCTTTTATCGACGGCATGAAAGCCTTGGACTGGTTCGGTATCTTCACCTTCCTTGGATTCACCCTCATGATCCTCTTCGGCCTCGACTTTGGCGGTGTGTTATTCCCCTGGGACTCTGCCAAAGTCATTGCCCTGCTTGTCGTAGGCTTCGTCATGATCTTCGCCTTCATCTACAGCGAAGCAAAAATAGCAAAGTACCCACTCATGCCCATGAGCCTCTTCAAGCGCCGCACAAACGTCGCTGCCTTCTCCGTCGTCTTCTTCCACGGCTTCGTCTTCATTTCAGGCGAATACTACATGCCACTCTACTTCCAAGCTGTGCTCGAAGCCTCACCGCTACGCTCCGGACTACTTCTCCTCCCTTTCATCGTCACAGGCGCGCTCGCCGGCGTATTTTGTGGCGTCATAATGCATAAGACGGGCAAGTTCCGCGAGATCATCTGGGTTGGCAGTCTCCTCCTCACCATTGGCTTTGGCCTCTTCATCACCTTTGACGCAAGCACTTCTACCGTAAAAGCCGTCTGCTTCCTCATGGTCGGCGGTCTCGGCTCAGGTATCTTATTCGAGGCACCGCTCATCGCTATTCAAAGCCAAGTCGAGCAACACAACGTCTCCAGCGCCACGGCAACCCTCTCCTTCATCCGCAACATTGGTGTCTCCGTCTCTACCATTGTTGGTGGCACGATATTCCAAAACTCGATGAACGGCCGCGCCGCGTTCCTCCGCAATGCCGGACTCCCGGCAAACATACTCAGCCAGCTCGATGGCGACAGTGCAATGGCCAACGTCATGTTACCCGCTACGTTGACGGAGCCCGCGTGGGAACTCGCTGCCAAGCAAGCATTTGCGTACGCGATGCGGAATATGTGGATTACGTATACCGTGTTTGCGTTTTTGACATTCGGCGCGAGTCTGTTTGTGCAAGCGGCGCATTTGGGCACAGAGCACACGGAGACGGTGACGGGGTTAAGAAAGAAGAAGACCAAGGAAGAAGAGGCAGTGGTGGTTGAATCTGGGACGACGACGCCGAGTTCGTAGATGGCGTACAGTATCCCCCCCTTCTCTTACTACATTACACTTACACACAGATGAGAATGTTTTCGCACCATACTATAGCTTTATCTAGCAACCAAAATAAAGCAATACGATTATTTAACTACAGCAAATACATGGAAAGACACAATGTCAACCCCCCCCCCCCCCTCTGCTTGTAAGAATTATCATTGACAAGAAGTTTACAAGATTTACAAGATTTACAAGCAGTAAATGAGTTATAAAGAATAGAAAGGTTGGGGAGACACTCTCTTCTTCACCACGCAATATAGATCACATAGAAACACGAGTTCAAACGTGTGCATAG
>Ga0265797_10004383_pt1 | contig 21655 bp, 22 predicted proteins | sample P2T30metagenome_FD_192433 | JGI IMG/M metagenome (GOLD analysis project Ga0265797, IMG submission 192433) | Plant litter microbial communities from East Loma Ridge, Irvine, California - P2 T30 | ecosystem: Environmental > Terrestrial > Plant litter > Unclassified | place: USA: California... | reverse complement strand
TTCCCCGCTAGGGAAGGCCGGCCTTTTGCATTGTAGCTAAGCTAACTAATTAATTACCGCTGCTGCATCTGCTCCATTTGCTGGCGCATCTGCTTGGCTGCTTTGGGGTTGAGCATATAAAAGGCAGTTACCAGCAAGAAGCACGCCCCTAGCGGCAACAGCCAGTTGCGCGGCTGAAACTGGTAAGTGCCCACGTAGCGCGGCCAAAACCACCAGATATAGGCAATAATAATCGGCAGGTCGATGATGAACGCATAAGGCGTCATCATCTGCTGTTCGCTGAGCCAGTTTACCAGCAGCACGCGCCCCAGTAAGTAAACCAACACAAAGGCTGCCAGGCCAATAACGGCCTTGCCGCGCTTCATCATGCGCATATTGATGGCTAGCAGCACGGCGCCCGCCACCACCGAAACCATGGCCGACATCACCACAATGCCCGCTGGCGAGTAGAGGCGCGGCAACTCTTCTTCTTCGGCCGGCGGTGGGGCTAGGGCCGCTGCGCGGGCTTGCTCCTGCACCACGGCCTCCAGGCCGGGGCGCAGGCTAGCGTCTTCGGGGGCGGGCTGGCCGCGGCGGCGCAACTCGTCGAGCGCCGCAAGCACAGCCTCCTCCCGATACTGGGCGTGGCCCGTTACGTAGTCGCGCAGGGCGGCATCGGGCTTGAGGGCCATTTTGGCCGCGTAGTCTTCCATCTGAATTGCCTGAGGAAGTCAGAACGAAGAAAAAATAGCCTGAGCCATTCCTCTTCCTTCCGCCTTCTTACTTATAAAAAGTTTGAATAGCGGCACCCGCCCGGCGCACATCCTCAAACGAATTATAGAGCGGAACGGGTGCCAGGCGAATAACATTTGGCTCGCGCCAATCAGCAATAATGCCCTGGGCGGCCAAAAAATCGAACAGCTCGCGCCCACGCTCGTGCACTAGCAGCGAGAGTTGGCAGCCCCGCTGCGCCGGGTCGCTAGGGGTTATTATTTCGAGCTTCGACTTAGGCAAGCCCAACTCATGCAGCATAAACTCAAGGTAGCCGGTTAGCTTTTCGCTCTTGGCGCGTAGGGCGGCTAGCCCCCCGGCGCGGTCAAAAATTTCCAGGTTGGCGCGGTGCACGGCCATCGGCAGCACCTGCCCGCACGAGAGCTGCCAGCCCGCTGCCCCGGCCGCTGGCCGGAAGCCCGGCTTCATCTCGAACCGCTCGGCGGGGTCATTGCCCCACCAGCCGGCTAGTCGCACCAGGTCGGGCCGGTGCGCAAAGCGCTCATGAATAAAGGCCCCCGAGGTGCCGCCCGGCCCCGAATTCAAGTATTTATAGGTGCACCAGCAGGCAAAATCCACGTCCCAATCGTGCAGATGCAGCACCACGTTGCCGGCCGCGTGGGCCAGGTCGAAGCCCACCGTGGCGCCCACCGCGTGCCCGGCGCGCGTGATGGCCGCCATGTCGAACACCTGCCCCGTGTAGTAGTTAATGCCGCCAAAAATGACGGTGGCCAGCGAGTCGCCCAACTCGGCAATCTTCGCCTCAATATCCTCGGTGCGCAGCGTGTGCTCGCCGGGCCGGGGTGTCATTTCCACAATGGCGTCGGCGGGGTCGAGGCCGTGCAGGCGGGCCTGGCTTTCGAGCGCGTATTGGTCGGAGGGAAAAGCGCCGCCTTCCATCAGTACCTTGTAGCGGGTGGCCGTGGGCCGGTAAAACGACACCAATAGCAGGTGCAGGTTCACCGTTAAGGTGTTCATTATCACTACTTCCACTGGCTTAGCGCCCACCACGCGGGCGGCCGACTCGGCTAGGGTATCCTGGTAAAACATCCAGGGCGACTCGCCGTGAAAATGGCCTTCCACAGCCTGCGTTTCCCACGACTTAAACTCGGCCTCTACCGCCGCGCGGGCGGCGCGGGGCAGCAGCCCTAGCGAGTTGCCGCAGAAATAGGCGGTTGGCTGGCCATCGGGCCCCGGCGGAATGTGAAATTCCTGGCGAAAGGGGGCTAGCGGGTCGGCCGCGTCCTGGGCGGCGGCAAAAGCAGGGGAAGCGTCGTAGGTCATAGGTTCGTTTTTCGTTTTTCGTTGCTCGTTTTTCAAAAGCGCGGGCCGAGAAGAGCTAGTCTCCTTACGAACAACAAAAAACGAGCAACGAAAAACGCACTTTACATTTTTTCAAAAACCATGGCCGTGCCCTGGCCCACGCCCACGCACATGGCGGCCAGGCCGTAGCGCACGCCCTCACGGCGCTGCATCTCGTGCACCAGCGTGGCGATAATGCGGGCGCCGCTCGACCCGAGCGGGTGGCCCATGGCAATGGAGCCCCCGTTCACGTTAAGCTTGCTCACGTCTACGCCCAGCTCGCGCACCACGGCCACGCTCTGCGAAGCAAACGCCTCGTTTATTTCCAGCAGGTCCATATCGGCTAGGGTCAGGCCGGCGCGCTCCAGCGCCTTGCGGGTAGCCGGCACCGGGCCCATGCCCATAATAGAGGGGTCTACGCCCGCAACGGCCGACGAAATAATGCGGGCCATGGGCTTGAGGTTGTAGCGCTGCAAGGCATCCTCACTCACGAGCAGCACGGCGGCCGCGCCGTCGTTGATGCCCGCCGAGTTGCCGGCCGTCACGGTGCCACCGTCGGGCTGGAAGGCTGGCTTAAGGGTGGCCAGCTTTTCGAGCGTCGATACGCGGGGCTGCTCGTCGGTGTCAAACAGGGCTGTGTCGCCCTTGGGCTGGGGCATGAAAACGGGCACAATCTCCTTGCGGAAACGGCCCTTTTCGGCGGCGCGGTGGTACTTGCGCTGACTTTCGAAGGCAAACGCATCCTGGTCTTCGCGGCTCACGCCGTACTGCCGGGCCACGTTCTCGGCCGTGTCGCCCATGGTGTAGGGGTAGTGCTCGCGGGCTAGCCGGGGGTTTACAAAGCGCCAGCCCAGCGTGGTATCGTGGGCCGTAAAGTCGCGGGCAAAGGCCGTAGCCGACTTCGCCATCACAAACGGCGCGCGGGTCATACTCTCGGCCCCACCGGCCAAGAATACGTCACCCTCGCCGCACTTAATGGCCCTGGCGGCATCCATAATGCTCTGCATGCCGCTGGCGCAGAGGCGATTTACGGTGTTGCCGGGCACCGTGGTGGGCAGGCCGGCGAGCAGTGCGGCCATGCGGGCCACGTTGCGGTTGTCTTCGCCGCTCTGGTTGGCGGCGCCCAGTATCACATCCTCCACGGCACTTTTATCGAGGCTGGGGTTGCGGCGCAAAAGCTCGCGCAATACGTGGGCCGCTAAATCGTCGGGGCGCACGCTGCTGAGCGAGCCGCCAAATTTTCCAATCGGGGTGCGCACGGCATCCACGATATACGCATTAGGCATTCCGGGTATCGTTGGGGCGAAGCGAGTCCGCCAGTTGAGGGCTAATTTTGGCCTGGCAACGCGCACTGGCGCGGGCCTTACACACAACCGCAAAGATGATACAAAGAATCCAAAGCGTTTTTCTTTTGCTGCTGGCTTTGGCGATGCTCAGCCTGCTGGCGCTGCCCCTCTGGCACAAAGTAGATGGCCTCACGCACCAGGAGCTGACCCTAACGGCCCTCAATTTCAAGGCCTCCGGCCTGGCGCAGCCCACCACCGGCGCGCCCGTCTGGCTTATTGCCGTGCTAGCCCTAGCCTCGGCCGCCGTGGCGGCCTACGAGATTTTTCAATTCCGCAACCGCTTCACGCAGCTTAAGCTGGGCATGCTCAACCTGCTGCTGATTGTGGCCACGTTCGGGGCCATGTTCTACTTCTCCAATCAGGGCGAGGCCTTCCTCAACCCCAAGCTTGAGGGCCAGAACCTGCCGGCCTTTTACTTGCCCACTATTGCGCTGATGCTCAACTTACTGGCCAATCGCTTCATCCGGCGCGATGAGCAGCTGGTGCGCAATAGCTACGACCGCCTGCGCTAGCCGCTAGCCCCTGCGCTACGCAAAAAGCCCCGGCTGCCATCTGGCGGCCGGGGTTTTTTGCATTGGTGTAAGGTTGGAAAGAGCGAGTGAAAGAGCCGGGCCGCCGCGGCGGCCTGGCTGGGTTGGCTAGGGTAGCCGGGAGTGAAAAGAAGGGGCGCAGGCAGCGCTAGCGGCGCAGGCCTAGCTTGTCGAGGATGGTGCTGGCATCGGTCGAGAAGGTGAGGGCGGCCAGCACGCGCTGAAAGTTTTGCGGGTCGGAGAGATGCCCGTAGCCAAACTCAGCTACCTGGCATTGGGAGTCCGAGTACGTCATGGTGCGTACCATCAGGGCCAGGTCGTCGGCCCGCACGTAGGAGCGCCCTACGGCCTGGTAAAAGAGTGGCAGCCGCTTGTCGTCAAAAGAACACTGTTTGAGCGCCGCAATGAGGCTAGCCACATCGCTATTAGGCACGTAGGCACCCGCCGGATACGCCGGGGCTGCGGCTGGGTAAACCGGCCGGCTAGGGTAACCCGCGCCCGCCGGGTAGGCTGGAGCCGCCGGGTAGCCCGACCCCGCCACGGGCGGGTAGCCGGCTTCGCTAGGGGGCGCATTATACGCCGCTTCGGGCGCTGGCTGGGTGTAGGTGCCCGGCTGGTCGGCGTAGCCATAGCCGGGCAGGGCGGCGGTACTCACCTGCCGCAGCTGCCAGCCAAAACCGGGCCGCTGCGTTAGCACAAAACTGGTTTCAAGGCCTTCTTCCAGCCAGACCGTGGCTTGCACGGGCCGGGGGCGGCGCCCACGCCCGCTGGTAGGGCCCAGGTCAAACGTTACCTGGTGCTGCCCAGGGGCCAGCGTGTCGAGGTGCACCTGCCCCGAAAGGCGAGTCAGTGGCTGACCATCAAGAGTTAAGCTGAAAAATAAGCCCCGCTCCACGCTGAAGTTGGCGACGACGAGTGGCGCATCGGCGTAGCTAGCGGGCGCGCCGGCCAACAAAAGCAGGCTAGCCAGGCAAAGAGTAAGAAGCGCTTTCATAGGCCGGCGGGCTGGGCAGCCGGCAACAGCGCCCGGCTAGCCCGCCATTTCCAAACGCCGTGCCAGGCACAAAAAAACCTCCGGGTAGCGGAGGTCTTTTGTGCCTGGCACGGAGGCTAGCCCGCCGTGCGGGGCCTTATTTGTCGATGCGCGTCACCTTAAACTCGGTGCGGCGGTTGCGCTGGTACTCTTCCTCCGTCTTGGCGTCTTTCACGATAGGGCGGGTTTCGCCGTAGCCTTTGGCCGTGATGCGGCTGGCTGGCACGCCTTTGCTCACGATGTAGGCCACCGCCGATTCGGCGCGCTTCTGGCTGAGCTTCAGGTTATAAGCGTCCTTGCCGCGCTGGTCGGTATGCGAGCTAAGCTCGATGTTGATTTTAGGGTTGTCGAGCAGCGTTTGTACCAGCGTATCGAGGCGCACGGCCGCATCGGGGCGAATATTCGACTTGTCGTAGTCGTAGAAAATATCCTTAACCTCAATGGCGCGGTTCACGACAATTTTATTCAGCGTGAGCGTCACAGGCAGGCGAATATCGTTTTGCTGCTGCGGCAGGGCATCCTGGCTAGGGTAGCGGTCCACGGTACTCACGCTGGCGCGGGCCGTGAAGTAGCCCGGGCGGTCGGCAAACAAGCCGTAGGTCTGGGCCGAGTCGAGCCTGGCCGAAAACTTGCCGTCGGGCCCCGCCTGAATGTCGCGTTTCTGGCCGGTGCCGCTCGTGATAGTTACCGTTTCGTTGGGTAGTGGGGCCGTAGCGCCGGTTTTGTCGTTGCGCTCCTGCACGGTGCCGTCCACGTAAAAGGTCACCAGCTTGCGGGCCTTCTTCTGGAAGGTATACAAGTCATCGGAGCCCTTGCCGCCCTCGCGATTGGAGGAGAAAACGCCCACGCCGGGCGCCGTGAAGAAGGGTGCGAAGTCGTCGCCCGCGCTGTTGAGGCCCGGCCCCAGGTTTACCGGCTTGCCGCCCTTCACCTGAAAAATATCGAGCTTGCCGTAGCCGGGGTGCCCATCCGAAGAGAAAAACAGCGTGCCATCAGGCGCCACGCCCGGAAAGTTGTCGTTGCCCACCGAGTTGATGGGTTCACCCAGATTCTCGGCCGGCGAAAAGCGCCCGTTGGCCCCGAGCGTGGCCTTAAACAGGTCGTTGCCGCCCAGCCCGCCCTTGCGCGCCGAGGCAAAGTAGAGCGTGGTGCCATCGGGGGCGAAAGCTGGGGCAAAATCATCGGCCGTGCGGTCGTTGATATTAGCCAGAATGGGCTCGGTCCAGGCGCCATTGCGGTAATACGAAATCCACAAATCCACACTGCGGTAGCCCTTTTTCGAACCGTCGTTCGAGCGGGCGAACACCATCGTCTTGCCGTCGGGCGTGTAGGTAGCGCTGGCTTGCAGCTCCTTATCATGGTTGAAGAGCGGCTCCAGCTTGCGGGCGGTGCCGCCGGTCATTGCCGCAGCATCGTCGAATTTCTGGGCGTAGAGCGCCGTGTAGCGCTCGCCGTTGCCAGGGTAAGGCTTGCCATCGCGCCCCGAAGCAAACACCAGCTCGCCGCTGTTGGGCAGGCGCGCCGCCGAAAAATCGGAGTTGGGCGAGTTTACCGCGTCGAGCGGCTTCACGTCGTAGCTGGGGGCTAGCCCGGCCAGGGCCTTGCTGGCCGTGGCGCTGGCCGCCTCCGCCTCGGCGCGGGCGGCCAGGGTGCGGTTGGTGCCGCTTTGGGCGTAGGTGGTAAAGCGGGTGGCGGCTTCTTCAAACTTGCCGTTGGCCTTCAGCGCCTCGGCGTAGCGGTAGCCGAGGTCGGCACTGCGCGAGCCGGCATCGAGCGCGGCTTTGTAGTAAGGCTCGGCCTGGTCGATGCGGTTGGAGAGGCGGTAGGCTTCGCCGAGGCGAAAATTGGCCGTGGCCGCGTTTTTGGGCTTGGCCGCCTCGGCTTTGTAGAGCGGAATGGCGGCCTCGTACTCACCACGCAGAAAGCGCTTGTCGGCCTTGCTGAGCTTGCCCGACGAGGCACAGCCGCCCAGCACCAGGGCCGGGCCAGCCGCCCCGATAAGCACGAATTTTCTGAGGGACGAGTATCGAGTGGGGAACGCCATGCAGCCGAAAAAAGCGAATCTAGTAGTTTGATAAGCAATAATACAACTGTTTCGGGCTGCGCATTAGTGCCCCGCCGGGCGGCTAGGCCTTAAAATAGCCAGCTAGCCAGGTCTGCCCGGCCGGGGCCGGCCATTGCGCATCCAACTGCGCTTTCGTGGTCAGCGTATTATTGAAATAGAGCGTGTCCGGCGCTATCTCACCAGCCGCTACGGCCGCCCGCAGCTCGGGGCGCGTGAGCAACCGCAGCTCGCCGTGGTGCAGGAAGGCCATGCGCGACTTTTCGAGTAGCGATAACCCTAGCCGTTGCTCCAATTCCTGTACAAAGCGCACCGAAGCGTCGATAGAGCAGCCGCTAGCCCCTGCCACGGCTTCATCGAGCCCAATCACCAAAAACTGCCGGTGCAGAAACTGCGCTGAGGCTGCTAACTGCTGGCCGTGGCTCGTCCACTCCTCGGCAAAGGCGGCTAGGCGGGGCAGTAAGGGCATCAGTTCTTCTTCGGCCAGCGGCCGGCTGGCTTGGTAAATCCACACGCGGGCCTGCGGGGGCAGGTGGTCAAAAGCTACATACATGACCGCAGATTTAACGGATTAAACGGATTGCGCGGATACGCTTGGCTGCGCCAAGCTGACTAGGCTAGCGAGGTCTTGGCCGGGGCTAGCCGGTAGGATGCTGGTGAGTATTCAGCAAGGTATAAAAGTAGTAAGGAGCTACACGGAACGAAAGTTTTTACCTGCGTAGCCTAGTCGCCCACGCAAAATAAGCCAGCCAGCCAGCTTGGCGCAGCCAAGCGTATCTGTGCAATCCGTTAAATCCGTTAAATCTGCGGTCTAGGCGTTGATGCCTTCGGCGCTGGCTATCAACTCGGCCAGGTCAAATACCTGGACGTTAGATTCTTGTTCCTTGTTTTTTACGCCGTCGCTCATCATGGTCATGCAGAAGGGACAGCTGACGGCGATGATGGCGCCCTGCAAGCTGTGCTCGCTGGGGGCAGTGCGCTCGGTTTCAACGCCGCGCAGGTTGTCCAGCGCCGCCGCCTGGCCGCTAAGGGTGGCCAGGGCCTCCTCGGTGCGCTCGATGTTGATGTCCTTCTTGCCGGGCTCAGGCTCTTTCCACATTTGGGCGCCGCCGGCGCCGCAGCACAGGCCGTTGGCCTTGCTGCGCTTCATCTCCACGAGGTCGGCGTCGAGAGCGGCCAGCACGTCGCGCGGGGCTTCGTAGATGTTGTTGGCGCGGCCCAGGTAGCATGAGTCGTGGAACGTAATACGGCGGCCCTTGAAGCTCTCGCCACCTTGCACCGCTACTTTGCCCTCATTGATAAGCTGTTGCAGGTAGGTGCTGTGGTGGATTACCTCGTAGTCACCCCCTAGCGCCGGGTATTCGTTCTTGATGGTATTGAAGCAGTGCGGGCAGGCCGTCACGATTTTCTTGATGCCGTAGCCGTTCATCGTCGTGATGTTTTGCATGGCCTGCATCTGAAACAGAAACTCGTTGCCGGCGCGCTTGGCGGGGTCGCCGGTGCAGCTTTCTTCGAGGCCCAGTACCGCGTAATTGGTGCCCACATGCTCTAGAATACGGGCAAAGGCGCGGGTCACGCGCTTGTACCGGTCGTCGAAAGCGCCGGCGCAGCCCACCCAGAACAGGATTTCAGGCGCTTTGCCCTCGGCTGCGAGGTCAGCCACGGTAGGCACGGTAAGCTGGCGCTTGGCCGGGGCAGCAGGGGAGGAGGTAGGAGTCATACAGAAAGAATACTACTGCTTATAAATCAAGATTATGCCTTAGCCGAAGCCTTCTCGGCCACGTACAACTCATCGGCCCAATTGAGGCGGTCGGAAGGCGAGAAGGCCCACGGCGCACCGTTGTTTTCGATGTTGGAAAACATGACGTTCAGCGAGTTAGGCGCGGCCGACTCTTCCAGCACCAGGAAGCGCCGCATCTCGATAATGCTTTCGAGGGGGTTGATGTTCACCGGGCAGCTTTCCACGCAGGCGTTGCAGGTGGTGCAGGCCCATAGTTCTTCGGGCGTTACTTTGCCGCGCAGCAGCGTGGCGTTAGCCAGGTCCGTAATGGGCTCGTGCTTAGCTTCTTCTCCATACACGTTGGGATGGAAGATGAGCGGCGAGTTGTACTTCTCCTCCACCCGGTCGCGGGTGTCCATGATGATTTTGCGCGGCGAAAGCAGCTTGCCCGTGAGGTTGGCAGGGCACACCGAAGTGCAGCGCCCGCACTCGGTGCAGGAGTACGAGTTCATGAGGGCCGTCCAAGGCAGGTCCTCCACATCTTTGGCACCGAAGGGCGTGGGCGCCAGCGCCGAGCCGTCGGGGTTGGTAGCTGGCGCGGGCACTTCGTAGCTAGGGTCCATCATGGCCCTTACTTCGTGCGTGATGCTCTCCACGTTGCTGAATTGCCCCTGCGGCACCAGGCGCGAGTACCACACATTGGGGAACGCCAGGATGATGTGGAAGTGCTTGGAGCTAGGCAGGTAATTGAGAAATAGCAGGATGCCCGTGATGTGAATCCACCAGCCAGCGCGCTCCAGTACTTCCAGCGTAGCCACATTAGTAGCCGGCAGCAGGTTAGCCAGGAAGTGGCTGACCGGGAATGCGCCCGGCAAATCCTTGCCTTCCAATTGGTGCAGCTTGATATCAGCCGAGTTCATGAAGAACAAAGCCAGCATCAGGGCCACTTCAATGTAAAGGATAATGTTGGCGTCGAGCTTAGGCCACATGCGCAGTTCGGGACCAGTAAAGCGGCGCACCGGCGGGTTGTGGTTGCGGCGCCACCAGAAAGCCGCTACGGCCACAATAACCAGCGCCGCCAGTACCTCATTCACGGCCATCAACACGTCGTACACCGGCCCCAGAAAGCTCAGGAAGCGGTGCGTGCCAAATAGCCCATCAATAATAATTTCGATAACCTCGATATTGATGACCAGGAAACCCACGTACACTACCAGGTGCAACAGCGCCGGGGTGAGGCGCTTGAACATCTTTTGCTGGCCAAAAGCCACGAGCAGCGTTTTATTGAGGCGCTCGCCGAAGTGGCCGCTCATGTCGCGCTCGCGCCCGACGAGGATATTAGCCCTGATTTTTTGAACCTGCCAGGTAAATAAGCCGAACGCGGCCAGTAGCAGCAGCGCGAAAAGGATGGGTTGCAGCATAGACGGTAAAGGTAAGCCGGCTGGGTGGGATGGAGGCGCAATTTAGTAGGCATGACGACTACTTTTTGTGATTTCCCGGTTTATTGAGGCGCAACAGAAATTTTTTCTGCGCTTTTCTTGCGTCGTAACGCATTTTTAGTACCTTTGCACTCCCAAGCCGCTTCAGCGAGGCGGGAAACGGCAACATAGCTCAGTTGGTAGAGCACAGCACTGAAAATGCTGGTGTCGTTGGTTCGATTCCAACTGTTGCCACAAAAAAGCCCTTTCAAGCATTTGGAAGGGCTTTTTTTGCTTAGAACGGACCCGCGCTAGCGTCCCCGAATGTTGTCAAGCAAGCTGGTTTTACGCTTGAACAGCACGTAGCGAATAGAAAATGCCGTGGGAAAGCGGGCGTAGTCATCATTGCCGAACTCTAGGGAAGGCTTGAAATCGAAGCTAAGCACTACGGGTAAGAAGGCCACTTTGTACTCGACGCCCACTAGCGCATCGAGGCCGCTGAAGCCACCCGTATCCTTGTTGTGGCCGAGGTGGCCGCCGGCTCCGAAGTAATAATTAAGGCTAGGCCCCAGAATGCCAAAGTGATACTGGGCCAACACGGTGCCGCTGTATTCGCGCTCGCGCAGCCCGGCAATGCCCTCGATAGTGACACGCGAAGCCACTCGCTGCTGCAGGGTGATGCCGTAGTTGCCGCCGCCCAGCCTGGCGCCCAGGGCGGTGTTATACTTCTGGGCAGCAGCATGCTGGCTCACCAGCAGCAACAGGAGTAAAAACCCGCTAAGCTGAAAAAAACGTAGGTGCATAAGAATGAAAGGCGGGTTTCCTGAAAAGTAAACAACTACGGTGCCAACGCCGAAGTGGCCATGGCTAGTACCAGCGCGCCCGCCTGACGTGTAAGATTCCGGCTTTTCCGGCTTTTATTCGGGGCCTAACGTTTGTTAGCCGGACCTTTGTACTGATATTTTTTTCACCCACTACCCACTGCGTGCATCTGCATCACGTGGCTGCCTACCTACCGGCGGCCGTTGTTACCAACGAACATTTTACCCGTCTCAACGGGCTGGCCTCCGACTGGATAATCGAGCGCACCGGCATCCGGGAGCGCCGTAAAGCTGGCCCGGGTGAAAACGCCAACACCATGGCCATTGCGGCCACACAGGCGCTGCTGGCCGAGCTGCCAGCCGTAGACCCCGCCAGCATCGACCTGATTGTGGCGGGCACCTACACCCCGCACGATACTATTTATACCGCCGCGCACGCCGTGCAGCGGGCGCTGGGTATCAACGAGATACCGGTAGTAAGTATTTCGTCGGCCTGCTCGTCATTGCTCAATGCGGTGGAAATTGTGGAGGGCTATTTTGCCCTGGGCAAGGCTAGCCGGGCGTTGGTAGTAGTGAGCGAACACAACACGGCCTACAACAATGAGGAGGATACCATGGCTGGCCACCTCTGGGGCGACGGCGCGGCGGCGCTGCTCTTCACCAAAGAGGCCCTGGCGCCTGGCGACTTGCGGGTGGTGCAGGTGCTGACGGGTGGGGCAGCCCCCATGGGTAAGGCCGACGAGGCGGTGACCCTGAAGCCGGTAGACAAAGGCATTGTGATGCCCTTCGGCCGCGACGTGTTTCAGCAGGCCTGCACGTACATGGCGCGCATTACGCAGCAGTTGCTTGATAAAAACAAGCTGTCGGTGAATGAGTTGAGTTACTTAATCCCGCACCAAGCCAACTTGCGTATCTCGGCCAATGTGGTGAAGCAGCTAGGCCTCGACCCGGCCCGGGCCGTCAACAACATTGAGCGGCTAGGCAATACGGGCTGCGCCGGCGCAGCCATTGGCCTGGCCGAAATCTGGCCGAAAATTGCGAGTGGCGATAACCTGATTGTGACCGTGTTTGGGGGCGGCTATTCTTACGGCGCTATGCTGCTGGCCAAGGAGTTATGAGTTGAAAGTTGTAAATTATGAGTTGAGTGCTCGCTCATGGTTTTTAACTCAGAATTCCTAGCTTCCAACTCATACCTCAAAAATATGCTGCCACCTGCCGCCGCTTTCCTGTCCGAAATCGCGTTTCAAACCAGTCGGGCCAGCGGTCCGGGTGGGCAAAATGTGAACAAAGTGGAAAGCCGCGTGGAACTGCGTTGGTCGCTGCAGGCCTCGCAGGTGCTTACGGACGAGCAGAAGCGGCTCATTCTGGAAAAGCTGGCCGGGCAGCTTACGCAGGACGGCTACCTGCTGGTAGTGGCGCAGGACGACCGCAGCCAACTCCGCAATAAGGAGCTAGCCCTGGCCCGCTTTCACGAGCTACTGCAAAAAAGCCTGCGCCGCCCCAAGCCCCGCCGCGCTACCCGCCCCAACGCCGGGGCGGTGCGCAAGCGCTTGGAAGGCAAGAAAATACAAAGTGAGAAGAAGGCTAATCGCCGCCGTTCCGAATAGTAAGCTAGCCAGGGGCTAGCCAATAGGTGCTACGCCACTGGAGGCCGGTTTCCGCTAGCCTCGGCTGGCGGAAACCGGCCCCCGGAGTTGTTTGGGAGAGCGGGGAAGCAGTGTAGGTAGAGCGAAAGAGCGGGGCCCGCTAGCTGGCAGCTCGGCTTGGAAGAGCGCCGGAAAGCGGGTAGTCAGATTTTCATAGGTCAGAAGAGGCGGCTGGCGCGGCGGCGTAAAGGCCGCCGGGCCAGCACAAAGGACTTACTTCCTGGTGAGAAATTTTAGCGTAGAAATACCTGGTTTCAAAACCAGGTATTTCTACGTGGTAGCGCCGTTCTGTTGCGCGTCGAGCAGGCCATGCCGGGCGGCATACACCACGAGGCCCGCCGAGTTGGGGGCGCTGGTTTTTTCGAGTAGTTTCTGGCGGTGGCCCTCCACCGTGCGGCGGCTGATGAAGAGCTGCGCGGCAATATCGGCCGCCGTGCAGCCCTGGCAGATAAGGCGTAGTACCTCGTGCTCGCGGGTGGTAAATTGCACCAGGTCAGGCATTTTGGGCGTGGGAGTGCGCTCGGGATGCTGCACGCCCCGGATGAGGGCCCGCGAGATGCGCGGCGTAAAGTGAAAGCCCGTGGTAAGCACTTCTTCGATGGTGAGGCGCAGCTGGTCCTGGTCCACGTCTTTGGGCAGGTAGCTGCGGGCGCCGGCCTTCATCATTTGGGTGATGTACTTATCGGCCGAAAACATGGAGAGCACGATGATTTTCAGGTCCGGAAACTCCTGAAGCAGCAAGCGGGCGGCCTCGGGGCCGTCGATGTTGGGCATTTGCAGGTCGAGCAGCAGCACATCGGGCAGGCGCTGGCGGCAAATAGCTTGCAGCTCGGGCAGCTCGGCCGCCTCCTGCACCGATTCGACATAGGGCAGGGCCTGCAAAATGTAGCGCATCCCCTGCCGAAACAGCGGGTGGTCGTCAAGCAGGGCAATGTGAACGGGCGTAGTAGGAGTTGGCATAGCTAGGGTGCGGAAAGGGTGAGAATGGGCTTAGGCAAAAACCGAATTTTCCAGCTCAACGAGCGTGCGGGTGCCCTGGCCGGGGGCCGACTGCTGGCTGAGGCGGGCGCGCAGCATCTGCACGCGCACCTCGATGCTGCGCAGGCCCGCGCCCCCCGAGGCCGCCCTGGTAGCGTGCGGCGCCGCCACGTCGAAGCCGCAGCCGTTGTCGGCCACCGTTAGCGTGAGGCTGGGGCCTCGTTGTTGCAGGTGCACTTGCAGCAGGGTAGCGCCCCGCGCGTGCTTCTGCGAATTATGAATCAGCTCCTGGCAGATGCGGTAGAGGGCTAGCTCGTGCTGCAGGGCCACGGGCTGCTGGTAGTCGATGGTGAGCTCGACATCCAGGGTATTGGTTTCGGTGCACACATCGGCCAGGTGTTGCAGCGCTTCGGCTAGGCCAAAGCGGTCGAGCACGGCCGGGTAGAGGCTGTGCGAGAGGCCCCGCACGTCGTGCACGGCGTTGGCCAAAATCTCTTTTACCGTGAGCGTCAGGTTGGAAGCTTCGCCGGTGGCCAGGCTTTCGAGGCGGCCCACCAGCAGCTTGGCCGTGGCTAGGGTCGAGCCGATACCGTCGTGCAGGTCGCGCCCAATACGCTCGCGCTCAAGCTCCTGGGCGGCGATAACGGCCGACAACAGCTGCTGCTGATACTCGGCCTCGGTGGCGCGCAGCAGTAGCTGCTGTTGCAGCAGCCGCTTCTGGTACACCACTACAAATAGCACCAGGGTGACGGCGGACAAAAACATAAAGCTGATGCCACCTAGCAGCAACTGAGCAAACTCTAATTCCGGGGGCGAATCCATAGGGCTACAAGGTAGCAACTATACAACACGGCCAAAAGCAGGGAGTGAATAGCCCAGATGTTCAGATTGAGCTGCTTGGAATAGTGGGTAAGGAGGTAGTTGCTGAAAAGATAAATCTGTGATTTGCCCAAGTTGTTAATAACCAAGCCTATCGAAACCCAGAACATCGGTTCTAAATCGAGCTGCGTTACGCGTAGCTCCCGCAGGAGCTTGCGGAAGTAAAGGGCCACCAGGCTCAGTATCAGCGCGCTTTCGACCAGTTGCAGCGCCGGTTTGAAGCGGGCTACCTCGGGCGCCAGCAGGCTATCGAGCAGGCAGTACGCGGCAAAGCCCCCGGCTAGCCACGGCCGCAGGCGCGAAAACCGGGGGCTTTGCAGGGTTTTGTCATACATCAGCGCCAAAATCCACAGCTCGCCCGCCGCAAAAACCGGACTTATGAATAGGTTAGGCTTGTGATAAAAACGTAATATGTTGGCCAGTATTTCGGTGGCTACTTCCAACCCTAGCAACGCCATGAGGTAGCGCAGGTTGGTGGGTAGCTGGCGAAAGCGCCAGCTACCCACCAGCACCGCTAGCGTTAGGATAGCGTAGGATACTATTGTTATTCCGTCAAACATGCATTACTGAAACAGCAAAACCTTTGGCCAGCCATAGGTTCCAGCTTATAGACAATAGAATAGCTTGCTAGTGGAGTTGGAAGAAGGCTAGCACTTTGGAGGGCATGGGTTAGCCAAATCATAAAATACTTCCGTGTCTTCGATGTCATCAGCCCCCGGTTTGGGTGGGCAAACGTAGCTCACCATCAAGCCGAAGGTGCTGCGCAGCGCTTCCCCATTACTGGTGGCCGGGTAGTAGGTGTGCAGGCCAAAATTGATGCGAATGGGGGCCGCCTGCTGCATGCTAGTGCCGGCCGGGATGTACGCCAGCGGCTTCAGAAAGTCGTCGAGGGCAAACGTGTAGCCGCGCAGGTAGCCGTAGGTGCTGTTGAACATGGCTGGCGTGGCCACCGGGTCTTCGCCCTCGGGCGACCAGTTTTGCTGCCAGTAGCTAGCCAGCGCGTCGGGCAAAAGCACCGGTGCGAAGACGTTGAGGCCCGCCGGGCTTTCGCCGGCTAGCTCCCAGTAATTGTGCGAAACGTAGTAGGCCGAGAGGCGGCCGTTGAGGTCGTCGGTGGCAAACAGGGCTAGCGCAAAGTGCGGGTAGTCAGCATCATCGCGGATAATCAGGAATCGCCCCCGAATATTCTGGGCGCCCACGGTTGACACGAGCTGGGCAATCTGCAAAGCCGAAAAATAGACGCAGTGGATGTTTTCCCCGGCTCCGGCCAGGCGAAAGCACTTTTCCAGCTCGTCGGCCTTGGTGCTCACTACTTCCAGCCAGTCGTTGGTGTAGGTGTCAAAATCAGTTTGATGAATGATGCCAGTGGGCACTTGGGCAGCCGAGTAGTGCAAGGGATTGAAAAAAACAGGGAAAAGAAGCTGGGCCGCACCTGCAAAATGATGCAAAAAGCCCCCATGCACGGGCATGGAGGCTTTTCAGCAGCCTTCTACCAGTAAAGACCAGGTTTGTGCTTGCAAAGAGACGACTGGCCGGGCGCCATTTTATGCGTAGAAATACGTGGTTTTAAAAACAGGTATTTCTACGTGGTTGCGCGCCGCTAGCCCCTGGCTAGAGCAGCGTGCCGCGCAGTATCACCAGGGCCACGGTGAAGTAGATGATGAGGCCGGTTACATCCACGAGCGTGGCCACAAAGGGCGCCGACGAGGTAGCCGGGTCGAGGCCCAGCCGCCGCAGTATCAGCGGCAGCATGGAGCCCGCGATGCTGCCCCACAGCACAATACCCACCAGGGCTATGCCTACCGTGGTGGCTATGAGCAGCCAGTGGGGGCCGTAAATAGGCGTGATACTCTGCCAGATGGCGATGCGGCTGAAGCCTACCAGCCCCAGAATAACGCCCAGCATAATGCCGCCGAGCAGCTCGCGCCGCAGCACCCGCCACCACTCGCTCAGGGTAAACTCGCCCAGGGCCATGGCCCGGATAATGAGCGAGGTAGCCTGCGAGCCCGAGTTGCCGCCCGAGCTGATAATGAGCGGAATAAACTGCACCAGCACGATGGCTTTCTGCAATTCGCCCTCGAAAAACTGCATGGCCGAGGCCGTGAGCAGCTCGCCCAGGAAAAGCACCACCAGCCAGCCGGCGCGCTTCTGCACCAGGCGCAGCAGCGGGGTGGTCATGTAGGGCTCGTCGAGGGCCTCCGAGCCGCCGAATTTCTGGATATCCTCGGTGTCTTCTTCCTCCCGAATGCTCAGGATGTCATCGAGCGTCACGATGCCGAGCAAAATGCCCAGGTCGGGGCTCACCACGGGCAAGGCCACGCGGTCGTTGCGCCGAAACACGTCGATGGCCTCCTCCTGGTCCTGGCCCGCCGAAAGCTGCACAAAGCGGTGGTCCATAATGTCGCGCACCCGCGTGGTGGGCGCGGCCAGTAGCACTTCCCGAATGCGAATGTCGTCGATAAGCTTGCCCTGCGCGTCGGTTACGTAGAGCATGTTCAGCGTTTCGGACTGCCCACCGTGCTGGCGCACAAAGTCGAGCACCTGCTGCACCGTCCAGTTCTCGCGAATGGCGATGTAGTCGGGCGTCATCAGGCGGCCCACCGAGTACTCGGGGTAGCCGAGCAATTGCAGGGTTACGCGGCGCTCGGGCTCCGAGAGGTTCTGCACCAGCTCGGCCACAAAGTTGGCGGGCAAAAATTCGAGCAGGGCCGTGCGGTCATCGGGCGACATCTCGTTGAGAATGTCGGTTATCTTATCCTGGGCCAGGTTTTCGAGAAAATGGCGCTGCACCTCCAGGTCGAGGTACTCGAAGACTTCGGTGGCTAGCTCCAGCGGCAGCAGCCGGAAAATGATGAGCTGCTCGCGCTCCTCCTCATTCTCAATCAGCGTCACCAGCTCGCTGGCCTGAAAGCCGCGCAGCAGCTTTTTCAGCTTGAAAAACTCGCCCTCCTGAATCAGTGTCGTGATGTGGTCCACGGTTTCGGGCGCAGTCATAGGCAGGGCAAAAAATCGGGTGAAGATTTTTAAAGCAGACGAAGTGTTTCGCTAGGCAATAAGGGGTGGCGGGGCAAAATTACGCCTGAGCTTGCGCTAGGTTGGCAGCCTAGCCGGCATTTTTGGCGTACTTCGCTGCTGTACCTGCTTTTGATTGTCGTTTTGCCTACCCATTCTCCCTCACCTGCCGGCACCGCGGCGCCCCAGGGCACCATTGTGGTGCTCGGCGGCGGCTACGACGACCCCACGCTGGCGCTGCTGGCCGGGCTGCTGCCCGCCCGCACGGCTAGCATCGAAATCCTGACCACGGCCACCGCCTACGACCCGGCCCGCACCCACGCCGCCTATGCCCGGGTGCTGCACAAGCTGGGCTGCCCCCACGTGCAGCATTTGCAGGTAGATGAAGACCACCCCGCCGACGCGCCGGCCACGCTGGCCCGCCTGCGGGCGGCTAGCCTCGTTTTCGTGACCGGCGGCGACCAGGAGCGCCTGACCGAGCGGCTGCTGGGCACCGAGTTTTTGGAGGTGCTGCGCCGCCGCTGCCAGCACGAAGCCGGCTTTATTCTGGCGGGCACCAGCGCGGGGGCTTCGGCCCTGGGCGGCCAGATGCTGGTGGCCGGCCGCGGCTGGCGCAGCCTGCTGGCCGGCGGCATCGAGGTGATACCGGGGCTAGCCATTCTGCCCGAAATGCTGATAGACCAGCACTTTGCCGAGCGTGCCCGCTACCCGCGCCTGCTGCACGCCGTGCTAGCCTACCCCGCCCTGCTGGGCCTGGGCCTGAGCGAGGAAACGGGCATCATCTTCCGGCCCGGCCAGCCGCCCGAGGTATTTGGCGACGAAGTAGTGGTGCTGGTAGATGGCCGCCAGCTCACGGCCAGCAACTACGCCCACCAAACGGCCGGCCAGCCCATCGGCGGCCAGGGCTTTGTGGTGAGCCTGCTGGTGAAGGGCGACACGTTTGCCCTGCCGGCCTAGCCGGGCACCAAAACCCAATACTTTTGCGTTGGGTTGCTGGCCCATTTCAGTACCCACTTCTCTGCCATGTCGTTGTTTCGTTCTCGCACGCCCGTGCTGGGGCTGCTGGCCCTGCTGGCGGTGGCCTGCACCCGCAAAACGGTTTCGTTCAACTCGCGGCCCGATGCCGGGGCGGTAACTGCTCTGGCCGCGCCCGGCGATACGCTTACCACCACTGCCCGCAAGGATGCGCCCAAGCTGAGCGTTGCCGGTAAAAAGACCGTGCTCACCAAAGCAGAAGAGAAAGCCGCGAAGGACGAGGAGAAAGCCGCCCAGCGCAAAAAAACCATTAAGAAAAAGATATTTTTGGGTGAACGCACGAAGAAGGCGTTCGTGAAGTCGGGGCCCAAAGGCCGCAACCAAATTATTGAGGTATTTTACTACCTCAAAACCTTCCGGCAGCCCGACCCGATGGCGCCGGCTGTGTACTACTACAGCGCCAAGAAGCACAAAATCTACAAAGCCACCGGTGAGCTCGACGCCAGCACCGACAAGGTGCTACACGGCAGCTACAAAAAAACGCAGAACAACCAAGTGCTCGAAACTGGCTACTTTGCCAACGGCACCCGCCACCTGCGCTGGGAGAAATTTGATAATAAAGGCACGCTGCTCACCAAAACCCACTACGAAAAAGGCTTTCCGCGCGATGCCAACATCAGCTACTACGACGCGGGCCGCACCATGCTGCGCGAGGTGGTGCCCTACGTAAACGGCAAGCTAGAAGGTGATTACGTGCAGTTTCGCAACGATGGCCGCCGCGAGTGGGTGGGCCACTTCGAAAACGGCCGCCGCGTAGGCGAGTGGACCAACTTTGGCGATTACAAAAAGTACCCGCACTACGTGTTTCAGTACGGCGAAAGCGGCTACGAGCCCGAGGTAGAAGAGCCCGAGCTGGTGCGCGAGTACAGCCGCGGCGGCTCCATCATCTTCGATAAGGAAAAAAATATCGACAAGCGCGGCGATGCCGACCCCGACGCCACCCCCGTGAAGGACACCCGCCGCCCCGGCAACCACGGCGCCCCAGTGCCTCGCCCGCCCGTGCGCAAGGCCCAGGACCGCCGCCCCGGCTACCACCCGCCAGTTGCCACGCCGCCCGCCGTGTCGCCCACGCCGGGCGGTGCCGCCCCAGCCGCTAGCCCCACCCCGCAGCCCTAGCTTAGTAAAAGGCGTCTTCAAACACCTCCAGCCGCAGGCCGGTGCGCAGCTGCGTCACGGCCAGAATATCGAAGCGGATATCGCCACGCCAATCCAGCTCCTCCTGCAAGTGCGTGGCAGCCAGGCGAAAAAGCTCCTTCTTGCGCGCCGAAACAAATGTTTCGGGTGGCCCATATTGGCTGCCCGAGCGGGTTTTTACTTCCACAAATACCAGTAAGGCCGTGCCCAGGCGCACTACCAGGTCTACCTCGGCACGCTGGTAGCGGTAGCCCTGGGCCAGTAGCTCGTAGCCCGCCCGTTGGTAAAAGTCGGCAGCGGCGGCTTCGCCCGCCTGCCCCAGCGCGTGCGCAGCAGTTGGCATAAATAGCTGACTTGTTGACGAATAATGAGCGGTAAAGCAGCTAGGGCAGTCTAGCCGCCCGAGGCTACCCTAGCCGGGCCGCAAGCTAAACCATCTGGCGCGAAGTAACTTTGCACTACCAGCTTATTCTTTTTCTGCTTCTTCCGATGGATATATATTCGGCCTGCGCGGCCCCCGCTTCTCTGGCTGCCGCCGCGCCAGCGGTGCTGCCGCTGGGGGCCGCTACCCAGCGGAGCATCCAGGTGCAGCGCCTGGGCCTGGTGCCCTACGTGCCCACCTGGGATTTGCAGGAAGCCCTGCTAGCCGAAACGCTGGCCAGCAAGGCCCTCAACCGCCAGGCCGAGGCCGCCGGCCAGCCGCCGCTGCCTACGCCCAACCACCTGCTGTTTTGCCAGCACCCGCCTACCTACACACTGGGCAAAAGCGGCAAGCCCGAGCACCTGCTGCTTGATGAAGAGGCGCTGGCGGCGCACGGTGCCACGTTTCACCGCATCAACCGGGGGGGCGACATCACCTTTCACGGGCCCGGCCAGCTGGTGGCTTACCCGCTGCTCGACCTCGAAAACTTCCGGCCCGATATCCACTGGTACCTGCGCGCACTGGAGGAGGCCGTTATCCAAACCCTGGCCACCTATGGGCTGAGCGCCGGACGCATTGCCGGCCTCACCGGCGTGTGGCTGGGCTGGGAAGAAAGTGCCGCCAACCCGCGCAAAATTTGCGCTATGGGCGTGCGGTGCAGCCGCTGGGTTACGCTGCACGGGCTAGCCCTCAACGTGAATACCGACCTTGCTTATTTCGGCTACATCGTGCCCTGCGGCATCACCGACAAGGCCGTGACCTCGCTGCAAGCCGAGTTGGGCCGCGCCGTGCCGGTTGAGGAAGTGCAGGAGCGCCTGCTGGCCGCCCTGCTAGGGCAGTTCGACGCCACTGTGGCGCCGGTACCCGTTTCCAACGCTCTCCCCCTAGTATGAAGCAAGATATTGATTTTGACCCGGTAGCGGGCGTGTCCATCGCCATTGTACCCGATACTACTGCCGCCGAGCCCGGCGCCGACAGCATCGCGGCCTGGACGGTGTACCTGCTCAATGCCAACGATACGCCGCTCGATACCGTGCTCATCGCGGCCGAGGGCTACGGCACCCAGCCCACCGGCGAGGCCGTGCGTACCTCCACGCTGCGCTACCATTTCGAGCAAGTGGGCCCCCAGTCAGCCACGCCGGTTGAGCTGATTGACCCGGCCGTTTTTCACCTCACCAACCAGTATTGGGTGAGCTATTATCAGGGAGGCCGGATTTTTGATAAGAAATTTATCTTCGTGCCCGACTCGCTGGTGCCCGATAATCTTAGCCCGCTAGCCCTGCTCGATGGCCGGCTGGGGGTGCTGCATAGCTAGCGGCGACTAGCCCTGGTATCCGCACAAAGTGCTCTGTCCTTTAGTACACCTATGATAATGACTATTTTACTGCAACTTGCAACGCCCGTTATTGGCGACCATTTTAGTGTGTACCTAGGCCTAGCGGGCTTGTGGGCGTTGCTGGTAGCTATGTTTGCCGTGCCCTCTATTGTGCACATTGCCCACCTCAAAAACCTGCTTGATACCCCCAACGGGCGCACGGTACACAAGTCGCTTACGCCGCGGCTAGGGG